>Ga0209275_10000054_pt1 | contig 33172 bp, 44 predicted proteins | sample HubBroMetageREF2_FD_188344 | JGI IMG/M metagenome (GOLD analysis project Ga0209275, IMG submission 188344) | Reference soil microbial communities from the Hubbard Brook experimental Forest, New Hampshire, USA - Hubbard Brook CCASE Soil... | ecosystem: Environmental > Terrestrial > Soil >... | reverse complement strand
GCCGGCTCATGTGACCGACAACCTATCGCCAGCGGTCGAGAGGCACCACTGCGCTAGGCATAACTGCACTGGTGCGAGCAAGGTGACCATCGCTTCGAACGCGACAAGATATCGAGTTTTGTTTCTCACTTTCGCTGATATTTTGAGCGCAAACCGGGTACATCCGCAGCGTGCGTCACGCTCACGAACATCGGAGCTCCACGAACTCCATCGACCAGACATTGGGACTGGCACTCAGACGTGCGCGAATCAAACGTGGCGAAACGCAGGAAGACGTGGCCCGCCGCGCAGGGTTGACAATCGCAGCGTACGCGCGCATCGAGCGCGGCATGGCCGACCCCAAGTGGACGACCGTGAGGTCGATTGCCGATGCTCTCGAAGTCAGCCTGGGCAGGCTTGACACAAGGCATCGCTCTAGAGACCTGTGAGCTGCACCCCTTGTGGGGTGCGTGACGGCGATGACTTCAGCTCGACCCTAGATAGGCGCGTAGCGGGACAAGCCGAAGCCCCTTTGACCGTCGGCGAGCCCGATACGCTCAAGGCCATGAGTGGCGTTGCCACTGAGAAGCTGATCGAGCGCGGCGGCCGCGTGCTGATCGACGCCGCGGTGTAAGGCGCGACTATGGAATCAATTCCAACAACGGAGGTCAGCATGAGCACCAGCGACCAGGAGATGGTTTTGGCCCATTTCATCGTTTCAGACGATGTCGAGCGTTCCCGCCGCTTCTACACCGACGTACTCGGCGGCAGGACCGTCATCTCAGGCGAGGGGGATGACGATGTGACGTACGTCGCGCTAGCCAACAGCTGGATCATCATCAACGTCGGCGGGGGACCGACCGACGACAAGCCGACGGTCACGCTCGAGACACAGCCCGACCCAGATCGGGTGAACAGCTTCCTCAACATCCGGGTTGCTGACATCCAAGCCGTGTACACCGAGTGGAGCGCGCGGGGCGCCCAATTCCTGACGCCGCCGAAGCAGCACGAGACCGAGATTCGCTGCTACATCCGCGACCCCGACGGCTACATCATCGAGGTGGGTCAAACGACACTGGCCAGAGGTTGGCGTCCACCGTCTTGACGAGCTAATCGCAGCGCTCGCGGCCCGACGACGCGCACCACGATGCTACGGGGTGAGGCTGTTGACTATTTGCGCGGCTGGGCGAATGTCGGATATTCGGATCACGTTCGAGCCCGCGTAGAGCGGCCCGGAGTCCAGAAGACTGGGCGGCCCATCGTCCAGGGCCATCGGCGGGCCAAGGAAGGGTAGTGACGGCCGCTGGAACGCAAGCACGCGATCCTGGAGCACTTCGGGGACGCGCATCACGAGTGGCGAGGCGAGCCGGTTGACCGACACCGTCACCGCTCGACGATCGGGCTAACCCCCATAGGGTCTAGTCAGACCATAAGCCATCCGCGCCGCTGTCACGGGAGCCGGCAAACCGTGCCCGCGCTCCCACCACGAACGCTGCGGTCCTTTTGCGGTCCCGTTTCGCGCCCCCCTGCGGTCCATTTGCGGTCTCCAGACCGCCGCCATACCGGTGCGTGCACGACCCGACGCCAGGTGTATGCCATCCCGCACACGTGTATGTTGATCCGGTGCTCGCCGATCACCGAGCACAATGTCATCGCTGAGATTCGCAACCCCGAGGGTTATCTCGTCCAGATAGACGACGCGGCATGGAATCATGTCCTCGAGCAGCATGTCGAGATGAGCGAGTACCTTGAAGAGACGATGACCGCGATCGAGATGCCCGATCACCGCGAACCCGACCTTCAAGCCGGACGGGAACGCTACTTCCGCGAAGGAGGACCGCTGCGCTGGATCCGTGTGGTCACCGAGTTCAGCGGCGACTTCGATCGGGTCGTGACAGCGTTTCCGCAGTCCAACAATCCGCGAACGGGAGGCTGGCGACGATGACGGTCCACGTCGGTCCATACGAGTTCGATCACGTCTCCTACGACAGCGACGGCGACGTCCTATACCTACGCCGAGGCGAGCAACAAGCCGCAGCCGACACGTTCGGCACCCCGGAGGGTCACGCCGTGAGGCTGGACGGCAACGGCAGCATCATCGGCATCACGATCGTCAACGCGAAATGGCTCGTCGAACACAACGGCAAGATCGCGATCACAGTGCCCAACTTGATCGAGACGAACGCTGACGATCTCGCCGCCGCCCTCGCCGTCGCCTGAGCCGATCACGAGCACAATGTCGGAAGCGTAGTGGCTTGAAGCGCAAGCGGTTGCCTACAGGAACGTCTGACCGGCTGCAGGATCGCCGTCGCGAGGGTGTCTTTTCGACGATCCTCGCCTCGACCGCCGTCCGCGGTCCTTTTGCGGTCCATTTCGCCCAATTCTGCGGTCCCTCTGCGGTCCCCATCCCCACGAACAACCACGAATGCAAGCGAACAACGGTGCCGTGAGTCCAGCGTTTTCGGGGATATTCGCCCGTGTTCGCGGCTGTTCGCGCTTCTCTAAGAAAATCGGGGCGCCGAGATTCGAACTCGGGACCTCACCGACCCGAACGGTGCGCGCTACCAGGCTGCGCCACGCCCCGACGCACCTGCAGTATCCCACAAGCGCGCTCCCGCTATGGTCGCCCGCATGCCAACCCCCACCTCCGAGATCCTGGCTGAGCTGAACCGCGTGCTCGAGCCGACGCGCTTTGAGGACTACTGCGTCAACGGCATGCAAGTGCCTGGGCCTGCGCAGGTGCAGACGATCGCGACGGGCGTCTCCGCTCATGCGGAGCTGTTTGAGCTGGCCGCGCGGGAGCGCGCGCAGCTGCTGCTGGTACACCACGGGCTGTTCTGGGGCTCAGGCGTGGCGCAGATCGACGCGACGCTCAAGCGCCGTCTGCAGATCCTGTTCGAGTCCGACATCGCGCTGGCCGCCTACCACCTGCCCCTGGACGCCCACCTGGAGCTCGGAAACAACGCGCTGCTCGCGCGTGCCCTCGGCGCCGAGCAGCTCGAGCCGTTCGCGCTGCATCGCGGCCAGCCGATCGGCTGCATCGCGCAGCTGCCCGGGGATGGACTCGCCGCCGATGAGCTCTTTGCGCACGTGAGGCAGGTCACTGAGCGCGAGCCGCTGGTGTTCGATGCGGGCCCACCGCGCGTTCGCCGCCTGGCGATCGTGACGGGCGCCGGCGCTGACTACATCGCCGATGCTGTAGCCGCTGGCGCAGATGCGCTGCTCACGGGAGAGCTTGCTCAGCGCTCGATGGCACAAGCGCGGGAATGGCGCGTGCATCTGATCGGGGCCGGGCACTATGCAACGGAGACCTTCGGTGTGAGACACCTCGGGGAGTATCTGGCGGAGCGCTTTGGGCTGCGCCATGTGTTCCTGGACGTGCCCAATCCCGTGTGACCGAAGTACGCTCGCCATCGAGTCCTCCAAACGTAGGAGCGACGTTCAGTTTGCCTGTTCAAAGCAGACGTGAACGTCTAACATCATCCGTTCATTCGCCTTACTACATGGAGGGAGTCCCGATGGAGGCTACGGCGTCGACGACGGGGTCGAAGACGATCGCCGGTCTGATCCCGCACTCGGCTGCCGAGCATGCCGGTGACATTGCTGTCCGCTACAAGCGCGACGGCGCCTGGCAGGACGTCAGCTATGGCGAGCTGGCTGAGATCGTGCAGGAGATCGGCCTTGGACTGATCGACCTGGGAATCGAAGGCGGCGAGCGCGTGTGCATCCTCGCCAACACCCGTCCCGAGTGGTCATACGCGGACCTGGGCGCCACCTCCGCGGGCGCTGTGGTGGTGCCGATCTACCAGACGAACTCCCCCGAGGAGTGCCTGTGGGTCATCTCCGATTCCGGCGCATGCGCGATCGTGTGCGAGAACGACGAGCAGCTCGCGAAGGTCGCCGCCATCAAGGACCAGGTGCCGAACCTGCGGACGATCATCGTGATCGATCCATCAGCGAGCGAGGCTGCGAGCGATGGCACTGCGAGCAATGGAGCACCCACCAACGGCGCGTCGGCGCCCAGTGCCGGTGCTCTGCAGGCGATCACGCTGGAGGAGGTACGCGAGCGCGGACGTCAGCGCTCAGCCGAGGAGCTGGAGGCACGCCGCGCTGCCGTACGCCCGGAGGACCCGTTCACGTTCATCTACACCTCCGGCACGACCGGTCCGCCGAAGGGCTGCGTGCTCACCCACGGCAACTACCGCGCGATCATCGACATGGTCGGCGACGCGGGCGAGATCCAGGGCGACGAGGTCATCTACCTGTACCTGCCGCTGGCGCACTCCTTCGCGCTCTTGATCCAGCTGGCGGTGTTTGACCTGGGCGGAACACTTGCGTACTTCAGCGGCGACACCAAGCAGATCGTACCCGAGCTGCTGGAGGTCCAGCCCACGTACCTGCCGTCGGTGCCGCGCGTATTCGAGAAGATCTACACGCTCGCGCACGGCGCCATCGAGTCCCAGCCGCCCGAGGAGCGCGAGCGCGCTCACAAGGCGATCGCACTGGGCGTGAAGGTGCGCGACATGATCAACCGCGGCGAACAGGTTCCCGAGGAGCTGCAGACGCCGTTCGACGAGGCCGACGAGAAGCTATTCAAAAACGTTCGTGCCATCTTCGGCGGGCGCGTGCGTCACGCCACCAGCGGCGCCGCTCCGATCGCCAAAGAGATCCTTGAGTTCTTCTGGGCATGCGGCGTGCCCGTGCTGGAGGGCTACGGCATGACCGAGACGGCCACCGCCGCCACGGTGTCGACGGTCGAGAACCATCGCTTCGGCACCGTCGGGCGCGCACTTCCCGGTGTAGAGCTCAAGATCGCAGAGGATGGCGAGATCCTGATCAAAGGCCCGAACATCTTCGACGGCTACCACAACCAGGCCTCGACGAGCTTTGGTGCGGTCGAGGACGGCTGGCTGCACACGGGCGACCTCGGCTCGATCGACGAGGACGGCTACCTGTCGATCACTGGGCGCAAGAAGGACATCATCATCACCGCAGGCGGCAAGAACATCACGCCGGCGAACATCGAGAACGACCTCAAGCAGTGCCGCTGGATCTCCCAGGCTGTGATGCACGGCGACCAGCGCCCCTACCCGGTCGTGCTGATCACGCTCGACGAGGAAGAGATGCCTGTGTTCGCGAGCGAGCACAGCCTGCCCCAGGACATCGCCGCACTCTCGCGCGAGCCCGCTGTGCACGCCATGATCCAGCAGGAGATCGACCGCGCGAACGCCAAGTACGCACAGGTCGAGCAGGTCAAGAAGTTTGTGATCCTCGACCACGATCTGTCACAGCCGACCGGCGAGCTGACACCAACGCTGAAGGTCAAGCGCGCGGTAGTCAACGAGAAATACGCCGACCTGTTCGATGCGCTGTACACCGGTTGACATCTACTGGACGCCATAGCTGCGAACATAGGTAGCGATGCGCAGTGACCCATCAGAGAACGGCGGGTTGTTCGTCGGGCGTCGTCCAGGCACGGCGCCCGTCCACTTCCGCGCCGCGCCCGAGCGCGGCGGCGCGCTGCGCCAGCGCGTCGACAGCTCACTGGCAAGCGATCACAGTGCTGTGCCTATTGTGCTGGGGACCGATCCCGCTCGCGTGCCTGTGGCTGGGCTCGCAAGCGAACTACCTCAGTGGCAGCGTCAGCCTGGGGATCCTCGTCTCCTTTGCAGCGCTGTTCGCGCTGCTGTTCGGTGCGCTGTCGCTGATGAAACGTGCCGATAGCGCCTGGATCCTGGTGCGGCGCGCCGCCGGCTACGACCAGCGCACAGGCATGCTCGGGCGGATCTTCGCGGTCACCGCGATCGTCTGTGCGGTCGCGTTCATGCTGTGGTTCCTCGTCATCCACGGGCCCGGCGCCGGCCTTGTGACCCATGGCGGGGAAGGGTGAGCCCCTCCGCGGCACCAATGCCCGTCTCGACGGACGCTCGCGCCCGACGCAACGGTCGCTGCTAGAACGAGGCCGCGTGGGCCTGCTCGATTACTACAAGCAGTTCGAGGCGATGTCCGAGGAGGAGGTCAACCATGGCCTGCGCGAGCAGGCCGCCGAGCGCAGGCGCAAGGCGCTCACACGGGTGGAGACGCTCGACCTGTCGCTCACCACCCGCCCGGAGCTGCCCCACCCGCGGATCGTCAACGCGATCACGTTCGTCGCTCGCCGTGGACTACACCACTACCCGCACCTCGCCGGCGCAGACCTACGCGGCACTCTGGCTGAGCGCCACGGCGTGGACCCCGAGCGGCTGATCCTCGGTAACGGCGCCGCGGAGCTGCTCAGCGCGGCAACCCGCGCATTGATCGAGCCCGGCCAGCAGTTGCTCACGCTGTGGCCGTCCTACCCCCTGTACCCGATCATGGCCCGCCGCGCCCACGGGCAGGCCATACGCGTCGACGCCGCGAGCGCAACAGGCAACGTAGACGCGCTGATCGAGGCAGTCGCACGCGAGCAGGATGTCCGTGTGGTGGCACTCGCCAGCCCCAACGACCCCACCGGCGAGCTACTCGCTGCCGACGAGCTACAGCGTCTGCTGGAGCACCTGCCGGAGGGGGTGGCTGTGCTGCTGGACGAGTCGCTGGTCGAGTTCTCAGACGCACAGCCCACGAGCTCCTCGCTGACGCTGCTCGAGCACCATCCGCGCCTGCTCGTGTTTCGCAGCTTCTCCAAGGCGTGGGGCCTTGCGGGCCTGCGTATCGGCTACGCGATCGGCGCCCCCGAAGCGGGCGCGCTGCTGGCGGAGCTGCAGCCCGACCTGGGGGTCTCTGAGATCTCGCAGGCGGGCGCCTTTGAGGCGCTGCACAGCTGCTCTGAGCTGATCGACCGGCACGTGCAGCTCATCTGCGAGGAGCGTCCGCGGCTGATTGCGGCGCTGCGCGAGCGCGGCTTTGAGGTGTCCGACAGCCAGGCGAACTTCGTGTGGGTTGCACACCCCTCCGTGCCAGGCGGCGAGCTCGCCGCGCGGCTGGCGCGCGCGGGCATCCTCGTGGCCGCAGGCGACGCGCTCGGCGAGCCCGGCCGCGCACGCATCGCGGTCCACTCGGCCGCGGCCAGCGACCGCCTGCTGAACGCGCTCGACAACGCGCTCTAGCTAACAGCCCCGCCAGACCGCCACGCTCAACCCCGGGATGGCGCGGCGCTCTCCCTTCTCAGCCGGCTGTTGAGCCTGACTGACGCAGCAGCGCGCCGGTGGTGCCCTCGAGGATTTTGCGCCACGCGCTGACCTCCTCGCGCTCATCGTCGAAGTGCGCCACCACCTTGCGGACACGCTTGGCGGAGATCTCCAGGCCGTGGCGCTCGGCGACATCGTGGTAGCGGTCGTATTCGCCGGCGAGCTGCTTGGTCACCGACTCAAAGCCGTGTCGCGCGATCTCAACGCGCGAGGTGAAGCTCATCATCGATGTTTGGAACATCAGCTCGTCGCTCGGCTCCGGCTCGATCAGGACGATGTCCACACCGGGGTAGCGCTCCTCCCAGCCCTTGGCGAGTTCATGCAGCCGCTGATGCGCAACGAGCTTGAACACCTGGTAGCCGATCTGCGCGAAGCCCATGTCAGCCACGCGCTGCGGGCGGCGACCGCGCGGAGTCGTGGCGGTGGCGGAGAAGTCGTTGACGAACGGCACGATCGGGTTGATCACGACCACGAGCTTCGCCCCAGCTTGGATCGCCAGGTCGAGGTTGGTGGTCGAGACGACCCCCCCGTCGATCAGGTCGCGGCCGTTGACGGTGACGGGCGCGTAGACCATCGGTAGCGCCCCTGACGCACGCACCGCTGTGGAGATGGGCACGTCCTCGGCACCGTCCACACCCAGCACCACCCGCTCGCAGCTGTCCAGGTCTGTGGCAGTCAGGTACAGCTCGCATGCAAGCTCACCGAAGTCATCCGTGCGGCCGGGCTCACTGAGCACGTCACGCAGATAGCGCTCGATCCCCTCGCCCGTGTAAAGCCCCGATGGCAGCGCGTCAGCGAGCCCCATGACGACGTCCATCAACGACACGCCGCCCGGCTGGGAGAGCAGGTGGCGCGCCAGCGAAATCGCACGCAGCGGCATCAGCGCGCCCTTGCGGGCGAACTCGAGCAGGTTGGGGCGCAGTAGATCGCCGATGTCGATGTCTTTGAACGTGGCTTTGCCCTGGCCGGTGACGACCCGCATCATCTCCTCTGGCGTGATGCCGTTGGCGCACAGCGCGGCAATGAACGAGCCGGCGGAGGTGCCAACGTAGACGTCGAAGTTGTTGACGGTGCTGTTGACCGCAAGCAGGTCCAGTGCGCGTAGCGCTCCGATCTCATACACGCCGCCGGTGAAGCCGCCGCCGCCGAGCACCAGCGCGGTCTTATCGCGCCTGGGCCGCCGACGGCGGTCGGTCGAGCCCGGCCTACCCACCCCACGAGGCGCGGCTCGGCGCGTGCGCGCCCTGGCGCTGGACTCGGCCTTGGCGGTCGGTTCCAGCTTGACAACCTTGCCCATGGCAGGGACATTCTACGGTGCGTGCCCCCGTACCGGCCTGCAAAGCTCCTGATTCTGCTCTGCGGACTCCTGGTAGCCACCGCCCTGACGCCGCCTACGGCTGGGGCCACTGGCAACCTCGCTGAACTGCAGAGCGACATCACCCACCAGCTGGCACTGGCCGGCCCGGCGGATGGCGCATATGTTTATGACCTCACGAGCAAACAGGCGCTGTTCTCCGAGCGGGCGAGCGTCATGCGCCCGCCAGCGTCCGTGGAGAAGCTGTACACGGCGACCACCGCACTGGACTTGATGGGCCCAACCGCACGCCTGGCGACGACGGTGCTCGGGGTCGGACACATGGCGCCAGGCGGAGTGTGGGAAGGAAGCTTGTACCTGCGCGGTGGCGGCGACCCTACGTTCGGCAGCACGTCTTTCATTCACAGCCGCTACGGAGGTGTGGGCGCCAGCGTGTCAGCGCTCGTCTCCCAGCTGGTGCACACCGATGGGATCCACCGCATCACGGGCTCCATCGACGGCGATGAGTCCTACTTCGACTCGCTGCGCGGCGAGCCCTCGAGCGACTACGCATGGGACCCGTTTCTCGAAGGGACGCTCAGCGCGCTGGCTTTCAACCGCGGCGAAACCGGGCACGAACGCGGTCAGCACGCCCCAGCAGCCTTTGCAGCACGGGCGCTGTGGGGAGCATTGAAGGCAGACGGCGTCGCCATCCACGGCTCGAGCGGCGCCGCTAGCACCCCCGCGGGGGCAGTGCAGCTCGCGCAGGTGCCCTCGCCAACACTCACGCAGCTGCTCAGCTTGATGCTGCCGCCCTCTGACAACTTCTTCGCGGAGACGCTCGTCAAGGATCTCGGCGCCCGCTACGGCGGCGCGGGCACCACAGCGGCGGGCGCTGCGGTGGTGATGAACACGATCGCCTCGACGCTCGGCATCCACCCGCACGTGGTGGACGGGTCGGGCCTCTCAGAAGAAGACAAAACCTCCCCGTACCAGGTCGCTGACCTACTGGTCGACGTTGCGCCCACACCGATCGGCGCTGTGCTGCGAGGCAGCCTCGCGGTTGCAGGACGCACGGGCACACTTGAACTGCGCATGCGCGGCACCCGCGCGGCGGGCAACTGTCAGGGCAAGACAGGGACGCTCACAGGCGTGTCGAACCTCGTCGGCTACTGCCAGGCGGCCGACGGGCACACACTGGCGTTTGCAATCTTCACCGACGCCATTGCCACTGAAACGGCACATACCTTCCAGGACAACATGGCGATCACGATCGCCGACTACTGAGTCTTCTTTCATGGCAGTACCTGCTCTCATGCAGCCACTGGATCCGCGGATGGTTGGGCCGCTCAGTGGCGAACACCTTGGCTTCTGCGTTGCAGGGGCCGGGGAAGCGCACGCCATGCAGCACCAGCTCACAACGCCACTGCGCGAGCTGCGTCGTCGCGGTGACTTCCTGCTGTCCGACCTCGAGACCGGTGCAATGGCTTTCACTGCGGAAGCCCGCGCGTAGCCTGGCGTGCACCTGCTTGTGGATTTGCCTGGTTATCGCCGTAACCGCTTCAGGCCCAGTTATGGGATAGATCTGAGCGGGCAGGACAACGAGCGCGAGCACTGCCACAGGTGTGACCAGTAGGGGGCGCATCAGCCAACTTTACCCGGGCTGTGATTAATTAGCCCTCCCCTGGCGCTCCCGCGAGCAAAGTCAGCAACCCAGCTTCGTCTAGCACCCTCACCCCCAGCCGCTCTGCCTTCTCCAACTTGGACCCTGCGCTGTCGCCGGCGAGGACGAAATCGGTCTTCTTGGAGACCGATCCGGTCACCCTCCCGCCGGCGGCAAGGATCAGCTCGGTGGCAGCCTCCCGCGAAAGCTGTGGCAACGTGCCCGTGAGCACCAGCGTCTTTCCCGCGAACGGGCCCTGCGAAGGCGCAGGCCCCTCTTCATGGAAGCACAAGCCCAGCTCGCGCAGCTCAGCAATCAACGCTTGCATGCGCTCATCGTGCAGCTGCGCGCTGATCGAGTGAGCCATCTTCTCCCCCACGCCCGGAGTCTCAGCGATCTCCTCTGCGGATGCATTGAGAAGGTTCTCGATGTCACGGAAGCGCTGCGCGAGGTTACGTCCTGTCACCTCCCCCACCTCCTCGATGCCCAACGCGAACAACACGCGTGCGAACGGACGCTCCTTGGAATGCTCGATCGCCGCAAGCAGGTTCTTGACAGACAACTCACCAAAGCGCTCGAGCTCGAGCAGTTGCTCCTCGCGCAAGCGGTAGAAGTCCGCGGCGGTGCGCACCAGCCCATGTTGCTGCAGCACCGCCACCTGCTTCTCACCAAGGCCGTCGATGTCCATGGCGCCACGCGAGACGAAGTGCTTGAGCAGCTGCCACGCGCGCGCGGGGCAATCGCGGTTGGGGCACTTGGTGAAGACGCTTTCCGGCGGCTTGATCGTGGCGGTCTGGCAGAACGGGCAGTGCGCGGGCGGTCGCGGCGTGGACGGGCGGCCTTTGCGCTCGACGACGTGCGGCGCCGGCGAGACGACCTGCGGGATCACGTCGCCAGCTCGCACCACGATCACCTCCTCGCCAGCGCGGATGTCCTTGCGCACGATGTCCTCCTCGTTGTGCAAGGTGGCCAGCTTGATCGTCACACCGCTCACTTCAACGGGCTCGAGCACCGCGTAGGGACGCAGGTCGCCGAACTTGCCGACGTTCCACATCACCTGCTCGAGTTTGGTGAGCGCGGTGGTGGGCGGGAACTTCCATGCGACAGCCCAGCGTGGGTCGCGTCCCACCGAGCCAAGCCTACGCTGCAGCTCCAGCTCGTCGACCTTGATGACCACGCCATCGATCTCGAAGTCCAGCTCGCCTCTACGCCGCTCCCAGTCCAGGCATTGGGCGATGACCTCATCCTCGCTGGCAAGCACACGGACGCCGGAGTTGACGCGAAAGCTGTGCTCGCGCAACCACTCCAGCGCCTGCGAGTGCCTGTCGAACGCGAGCCCCTCGCTGACGCCGATCTGGTAGCACCAGATCGACAGCGGTCGCTTGGCCGCGTCAGCGGGGTCCAGCTGGCGGATCGTGCCAGCGGCGGAGTTGCGGGGGTTCATGAACGTCGACTCGCCCGCTTCGGCGCGGCGCTCGTTCAGCGCGGTGAAGTCCGCCAGCGACATGTACACCTCGCCGCGCACCTCGACCAGCGCAGGCGCGTCGCGGACGTGCAGCGGGATCGCGCCGATCGTGCGCAGGTTGTGTGTGACGTCCTCGCCTATCTCGCCGTTTCCGCGCGTGGCGCCACGCTCGAGCACGCCGTCGCGATACACAAGGCTGATCGCCAGCCCGTCGATCTTCGGCTCGACCACGAACGTGAAGCTCGGGTCATCGATGCCCTCACGCGCGAGGTGGTTGCGCATGCGCTCCACCCACGCGCGCAGCTCCAGCTCGGAGCGCACGTTGTCGAGCGAGAGCATCGGCTCGAGGTGGCGGACCTTCTGCAGGCGCCCGACAGGCTCGCCGCCGACCCTCTGCGTGGGCGAGTCTGCACTGGCGAGCTCGGGATGATCGCGCTCGATCGCTCGCAGCTCATCCAGCAGGCGGTCGTACGCGTCGTCGCCGATCTCTGGATCGTCGAGGACGTAGTAGCGGTGAGCGTGGTGCTCGAGCTGTTGGCGCAGCTCCTCGGCGCGTGCTGCCGGATCAGCTGCGCTCACGGTTGCGCGTCGGGCACCGGCCGATCGGCTGGCTGATCTGCGATCGGTGGCTCGAGCAGCTCCTGCAGATCGAAGCGTCGCAGCGCCTCCAGGCTCGGTCGGTCGGTCAGGTCGAAGTGGATTGGCGTGACTGCGATCCGGCCCGCGGCCAAGGCCGCGAGGTCGGTCCCGGGCTCGTCGTGAAAGCCGGGATCGGAGCCATAGATCCAGTAGCGACGGCGATGCTCCTCCTCGCGCTCGAGTTTCAGCTCGTCCTTGTAGATGCGCTTGCCCAGGCTCGTCACCTCAACGCCGCTGGGCTCGCCTGCTGGCACGTTGATGTTGAGCAGCGTCCTAGCGGGTAGCGGCACGTCGTCGATGCGCTCGACCACACGCGCCACGAACGCGGCTGCAACGTCGAAGCCGAAGCCACCATCGAAACGGTAGTCGAGCGACCTTGCGCCCGACTGCTGGGAGACGGCGATCGCTGGCAGCCCGAGCACGACGCCCTCGAGCGCGGCAGCGACGGTACCGGAGTAGGTGATGTCATCGCCGAGGTTAGCGCCGTGGTTGATGCCGGCCACGACCAGATCAGCTTCGAAGTCCTCGACGATGCCGAGGCTGGCCAGGCGCACGCAGTCGACAGGCGTGCCATCGGTTGCGTAGCCGAGCGTGCCATCGGAGAACGGGACCTCTTCAACCCACAGCGGCCTGCGCGTGGTGATCGAGCGTGCCATCGCGGAACGGTTACCGTCGGGGGCGATCACAGCCAGGCGCACACCATCGAGCTCCAGCAGCGCACGGCGCATCGCCTGCAGGCCGTCGGCCTCGATGCCATCGTCGTTGGTGAGCAGCACGTTGAGCATGTTTATCCAGCATAGGGGCCTGTTCGGTCCCTGCGCGTGAAGATCTACTGCTGCGCTAGCGCCCGAGCCCTCCGCTCAGCGATTGGCGTAGGAAACGCGCGCCAGCGCCAACCCGTGCGCGGGCGCGGTCCGACCGGCCTGCGAGCGGGGCCTTCCCTGCAGCAGCGCAACGAACTCCTCGAACGTGTGCGCACCGCTGGCAACATCGAGCATGGTGCCGACGAGCACGCGGTTCATGTGGCGCAGGAACATGTCGGCCTCGATCCAGAACTCGAGCAGCTCGCCATCTCCGCGCCACGCTGCTGAGATGACCTGACAGGAGAAGTAGGAGTGCTCGGTCTCGGTGGGCGTGAAGGCGGTGAAGTCGTGCTTGCCGAGCAGCGCTTGCGCGCACTGGTCGAGCGCTTGTCTGTCGATGGGAGCAGTCCACCAGTAGGCGTGCTTGCGCTCGAACACAGAGCGCGTGCGCCGCGCGAGCACCCGGTAGCAGTAGGCCCTGCTGGTGGCGTCACGGCGCGCGTTGAAGCCATCGTGCATGGGCTCAGCGCCGAGCACAGCGATGTCGTCGTCAAGCAGCCCGTTGAGGCGCAACGGGTCGACTGCCTCGTGCGCGTAGCTTGCGATTTGCCCCCACGCGTGCACACCGGCGTCGGTGCGCCCTGCGACGGTCAGCGTCAGCGGCAGTCCGTGTTGGTCGCAGTCACCGAGCACGATGCGCAGCGCACGCTCGAGCACGTCCTGCACCGTGCGCTTGTTCGGCTGGCGCGCCCAGCCAGCGAAATCAGTACCGTCGTACTCGATCGTGAGCTTGGTGACCATCACCGCACACCGCTGCCATGCCGCGCTGGTGGCGCGCGGTGCGCAACCTCAGACGAGCTCGATGTAGACCATCTCCGTAGCATCGCTGCGGCGCGGCCCCAGCTTGAGGATCCGCGTGTATCCACCTGGACGCTCCGCATAGCGTGGCGCGACCTCCACAAACAGCTTGTGCACGGCGAACTTGTCCTGGGAGAGCGTCGAGAGTGCCTGGCGGCGGGCATGCAAATCGCCGCGCTTGGCGAGCGTGATTAGCTTCTCGATCTCAGGCTTGACGGCCTTGGCCTTGGCCTGAGTCGTTTCGATCCGCTCATGCTCGATGATCTCCTTGCTCAAGTTCATGAGCAGCGCCTTGCGGTGCGCGGAGTCGCGACTGAGCTTGTTGCGTGTCTTCTGGTGTCTCATCGGCTTGGAGTTTAGGCCGTCATCAGTCTGCGCGGAGATTGAGGCCACGCGCGTGCAGCGTTTCGATGACCTCATCGATGGACTTTTTGCCGAAGTTGGGGATCGCGTTGAGCTCTGCCTCGGACTTGGAGATGAGATCGCCGACGGTCTGGATGCCAGCTCGCTTGAGGCAGTTGTAGGAGCGCACGCCGAGCTCGAGCTCCTCGATCAGGATGCCCCACTCCTCGCCCTGCAGCGCGGCCTGCGTGCCACCGCTGACGGCTAGCCCGTGCCCGTCGAGCTGTCCGCCGGGGGTGGCGCGCAGCTCCTGGATACGGTCGGCGTCAGTGAAGATGGCAAGCTGTGAGATGAGCAGCTCAGCGGCCTCGCGGAGCGCTGCCTGCGGGTCGATGGAGCCGTCCGTCTCGATGTCGAGCGTGAGCTTGTCGAAGTCCGTCTTCTGCCCGACACGCGCTTGCTCGACCGCGTAGGCGACGCGCCTGACCGGCGAGAAGATGGAGTCGATCGGGATCACGCCGATGGGCTGGTCAGCTGACTTGTTCTCCTCGGCGGGCCGGTAGCCGCGCCCACGCCCGATCGTCATGTACAGCTCGAGTTTGGTTTTCTTCTCAAGCGTGGCAATGTGCAGGTCGGGGTTGAGGATCTCGACGCCAGCAGGCAGGTCGATGTCCTTGGCGGTGATCTCACCCGGCCCGGTGACGACGAGTGGCGCCTCGACCTCGCTGGCGTCGGAGTGCATGCGGCAGACGACGCCCTTGAGGTTGAGCACGATGTCGGTGACGTCCTCCTTGACGCCGCCTATCGTGGAGAACTCGTGCGCAACGCCCTCGATGCGCACGCTGGTGACGGCGGCGCCTGCGAGGGAGGAGAGCAATACGCGGCGCAGCGAGTTGCCGAACGTGTAGCCGAAGCCGCGATCGAGCGGCTCGATCGTGAACGTGCCACGGTTCTGCTCCACCGACTCGCTTGTGATCCGGGGGATTTGGAAGTCGAGCATGAAAGTCCTAACGTCGTTTTGGTCTCGCACCGACGTCGCTGAGGACGCCAGCTGTGAAGCGCCGCCACCCGGATGGGCCACGACGCGGGAAAGTTGCTTCTACTTCGAGTACAGCTCGACGATGAGCTGCTCCTGCACCGGCGCGGCGACCTCGCGTCGCTCCGGCTTGCGCAGCACCTTGGCCGTGAGCGACTCGTGATCGGCCTGTAGCCACGCGGGAATCTGTCCAGTCAGCTCGGTGGCGTCCCTGACCACCTGCGTGGCAGGCGTGTCTGCCTTGATGGTGATCACGTCGCCTGGTCGCACCTGGTAGCTGGGGATGTTCACCCGCCGGCCATTGACGGTCCAGTGACCGTGACGAATGAGCTGGCGCGCCTGACGGCGAGAGGCGCCGAAGCCGAGCCGCACGAGCACGTTGTCCAGGCGGCACTCCAGCAGCGCGAGCAGGTTCTCACCGGTGATACCGCTCTGACGGGAGGCCTTCTCGTAGTAGCCGGCAAACTGCTTCTCGAGCACGCCGTAGTAGCGCTTGGCCTTCTGCTTCTCTCGCAGCTGCACGCGATACTCGCTCTGTTTCATGCGCCCGCGTCCGTGCTCACCAGGCGGATATGAGCGTCGCTCGACGCCGCACTTGTCGGTCAGGCAGCGCTCGCCCTTGAGGAACAGCTTCTGTCCCTCACGGCGGCACTGCTTGCACTGGGGGCTGGTGTCTCTAGCCATTAGACGCGCCTGCGCTTTCTCGGCCGGCACCCGTTGTGTGCCTGCGGGGTGACGTCCTTGACACCGCTGACTTCCAGGCCGGCGGCCTGCAGCGAGCGAATGGCGGTCTCACGACCAGAGCCGGGGCCCTTGACGTAGACCTCGACCTTTTGCAGCCCCTGTTCAAGGCCCTTGCGCGCAGCGGCGTCGGCGGTCACCTGAGCGGCGAACGGCGTCGACTTGCGCGAGCCCTTGAAGCCAGCGCCGCCGGCTGACTCCCATGCGATGACGTTGCCGGCGGTGTCTGTGAGCGAGACGATGGTGTTGTTGAACGAAGTCTTGATGTGGGCTTGGCCTACGGGGATGTTCTTTTTCGGCTTGCGCCGACCGCGGGCTCGTTTGGGCGCTGGAGGCATTACTTCTTACCCGCTCTCTTCTTGCCCGCGACCTGCATGCGCTTGGGACCCTTTCGGGTGCGGGCGTTGGTCTTGGTCTTCTGCCCGCGCACAGGCAGTCCGCGGCGATGGCGCAGGCCGCGATAGGAGCCGATCTCCTGCAACCGCTTGATGTCGTTGACGCGCTCGCGGCGCAGATCGCCCTCGACTGTGAGGCCCTCGTCGATCGCGTCGCGCAGCTTGGCGACCTCGTCCTCGGTGAGATCGCGGATGTAGGTATCGGGGCTGACGCCGACCTGCGCGAGGACCTTGTTGGACGTGGAGCGTCCGATCCCGTAGATGTAGGTCAGCCCGATCTCTGAGCGCTTGTTCAGGGGCAGGTTTACGCCTGCGATGCGTGCCATAACCGCTAGCCCTGACGCTGCTTGTGACGCTTGTTCTGGCAGATCACCAGCACCACCCCATGGCGGCGGATGATCTTGCATTTCTCGCACATCGGCTTGACCGACGGTCTTACCTTCATGATCCCTTTCGGCGGCTGGGTTCCGGCGACTCGGCTCTGGCTGCCGTTGCGGCTGCCGCTACCGGGTCGAGGACATGCCCGGCACAGGCAAAACCGCCTGGCACCTGGGCAGGACTCCAGATGGTAGCAACCTCAGCCGGCGCTCGCTATCTCCTCTGCGACAGGCTCACGCAGACGCGAGTCGGCGGGAAGGTGCCAGGGGGTGAGAATCTGGGGTCCAGCGGCGGTGATTGCGACGGTGAACTCGAAGTGCGCGGCGGCAGAGCCGTCCTGGGCATAGATCGCCCAACCGTCCCCGCCGATGCGCACGCCGGCGCGTCCGGCGGTGGTCATCGGCTCGATGGCGAGCACCATGCCCTCTTGCAATAGCGGACCCTTGCCGGGCTTGCCGTAGTTGGGCACCTGCGGATCCTCGTGCATGCTGCGCCCCACTCCATGCCCGACGAGCGAGCGTACGACCGAGAAGCCGGCGCTCTCGACCACCTGTTGGATCGCGTGGGAGACATCGCCGATGCGATTTCCGTGCTTGCATTGCGCGACGCCTGCGTGCAACGACTCCTCGGTGGCGGCGAGCAGGCTGTGCACCTTCGGCTCAACGTCCTCGACAGGGAACGTTCGCGCGGCGTCGGCAACCCAGCCGTCGAGCGTGACACCGACGTCGACGGAGATGCAGTCGCCGCGCTTGAGACGGTAGGCGCCGGGAATGCCGTGCACGACCATCGCGTTGGGCGAGGCGCAGATAGAACCGGGAAAGCCACGGTAACCCTTGAACGTGGGGATGGCGCCGCGAGAGCGGATGAAGCGCTCGGCGAGCTTGTCGAGCTCTGCGGTGCTGACGCCTGGACGAATCTTGCGCTCGATCTCATCGAGGGTGGCGGCAAGGATCAGCCCGGCCTGCGCCATCTTGTCGATCTCTTGCGGCGACTTCTTGATGATCACCCCCGGAGCTTAGCTCGGCGGGTGGGGCGCGGCGGGCGGGCTCGCTAAAAGCCCTCCTCGAGGCGCAGCGTGGCGATCGTGGCCCTGATGTGCGCGTGCACCTCGTCGGCGCTGCGCCTGCCATCGAAGCGGCGCAACAGCCCGGCGTCGTCGTAGTAGGCGATCAGCGGCTCGGTCTGTGAGTGGTAGACCTCCAGACGCCGACGGATCACCTCCTCGCGATCGTCGTCGCGCTGGATCAGGCGCGCACCGTCCTGGTCGCACACGTCTTCGTGCTTGGGCGGGTCGAAGTCGACATGGTAGATGTGGCTTGGGTTCTTTACGCAGACCCTACGTCCGGCCAGGCGTCGCACGAGATCGTCGTCGGGAACCTCGATCAGCAGCGCGCCGGTGAGCTTGCGCTCGAGCCCATGCAGCGCCCGCGCGAGCGCGTTTGCCTGGGCCTCGTTGCGTGGGAATCCGTCGAGCAGAAAGCCGTCGCGGGCGTCGCCGTCGGCAACGCGCAGGGTGATCATGCCGACGATCACCTCATCGGGCACGAGCTCACCGGCGTCCATGTAGCGCTGCGCCTCCTTGCCAAGGTCGGTCCCGTCGGCGACCTGCGCACGCAGAATGTCGCCGGTGGAGATGTGGGGCAGCCCGAAGTCGTCGTGCAAGCGATCGGCTTGAGTCCCCTTGCCGGCGCCAGGAGGCCCAAGCAGGATCAGATTAAGTTCGGACAAGACCGAGGCAGCCTATCCGCTAAAGGGGTGCGACTGCCACCGTAAGGACCACAAACCACGGGCAACCATCCGCGACCCCCCGCCAAGCGAAGCCGTCCCCACGCGGCGGCCGCCGCGAAGTCGCGGCCGCCGCGTGGGGACGGCGAAGCGCTACTTGAGGAATCCCTCGTAACTGCGCATCATCAGCTGCGCCTCGAGCTGCTTCATCGTTTCCAGCGCCACGCCGATGACGATCAGGATTGAGGTGCCGCCGAACTCGAAGTTCTGGTGCGTCCGCGCGATCAGGATTGCTGGCAGCGCAGCGACGGCCGCGAGGAACAACGCGCCGGGGAACGTCAGGCGGGCGAGGATGCGGTCGAGGAATTCGGCTGTTGGCCGCCCTGGCCGCACGCCGGGGATGAAGCCGCCGTACTTCTTGAGGTTGTCCGCTTGGTCAACCGGGTTGAACGTGACGGCGGTGTAGAAGTAGGTGAAGACGATGATGAACAGCGACTCACCGACGACGTAGTGCCAGCCGTTGGGCGTGAAGAAGTCCGACAGCGACTGACCCCAGTGCGTTTTGACCAGCTGTCCGACGGTAGGCGGGAAGGCCATGATGCTGGCGGCGAAGATCACGGGGATTACGCCGGCCATGTTCACGCGCAGCGGCAGGTAGGTCTGCCCGCCCTCGGACATGCGGCGGCCGATGACGCGCTTGGCGTACTGCACGGGGATGCGCCGCTGGCCTTCTTGGACGAACACGATGCCGGCGACCACGGCAAGCACGAGGAACGGCATCATCACCTTGAAGACCTGGTTCTGCGTGGTCCACCAGGCTTGGATGCCGGTGGGCAGCCGCGAGACGATCGACGCGAAGATCAGCAGCGAGATACCGTTGCCGATGCCACGCTGGGTGATGAGCTCGCCGATCCACATGAGCAGCACGCAGCCGGTTGTCAGGCAGATGACGATCAGGAAGATGTGCGGCAGGTCGAAGTGCGTGATGACGTTTTCGCCTGCTTTGGCCTGCAGCGTGTGGAACAGGAAGACGTAGCCGACGGACTGCGCGAAGGCGAGGCCGACGGTGAGATAGCGCGTGTACTGGGTGATGCGCGCCTGGCCGACTTCGCCTTCCTTGGAGAGCTTCTCCAGCGACGGGACTGCCACCTGCAGCAGCTGCAGGATGATGGAGGAGGTGATGTAGGGCATGATGCCCAGCGCGAAGATGGCGAGTTTGGAAAGCCCTCCGCCGGAGAACAGGTTGAGGTAGCTGAGGATGCCGGCGCCGCCGAACGCCTTTTGAATGTTGTTGACGGCGGCCAGGTTGACGCCGGGCACGGGGACGTGCGAGCCAAGCCGGTAGATCAGCAGCATCAGCCCGGTGAAGGCGATCTTCTTGCGGATGTCCGCAACCTGGAAGGCGTTGAGAATGGTCGAGAGCATGGGCTTCAGTTCGCCGCGTGCAAGCCCATCGCGAGCTCGTCCCCGGGACGGCCGATTCTAGTGGATGCGGGTGAGCGGGACGCCATACCGGCCGGCTGCACGGCGCGGCGGCTGCGCTAGCCCTGGACGGTGGTGCAGGTGCCGCCGGCAGCCTCGATGCGCTCACGCGCGCTGGCGCTGAAGGCATGGGCGTGGACCGTGAGCGCCTTGGTGAGCTCGCCCTTGGCGAGCACCTTGATGGGGATGTCCTTGCGGGTCCCCAAGCCGTTGGCCTTCATCAGCTCGATGGTGACCTCGGTGCCAGCGTCGAAGCGGCTCTCGAGCGAGGAGATGTTGACGGGCTGGGTGTGCGTGCGGAAGGGCTCAAAGGGCATTGACTTCTTCATGTGCGGCCCGCGCAGCTTTCGCATGCGCATGTGGATCGGCATCTGACCGCCCTCGAAGGCTGCCCTGCGCTTGGAGCCAGAACGCGAGCCGGCGCCCTTTTGGCCACGGCCGGAGGTCTTGCCCGTGCCTGAGCCTTCGCCGCGCCCGATGCGCTTGCGCGGGCGACGGCTGCCGGGCGCTGGGGCGAGGTTGTGCAGCCCGATGCGCTGCGCGCTGTCCTCTTTGGCTTTGGCCGGGCTCACTTGCCCTCCTTGACCTCGACCAGGTGGCGCACGGCATGCAACATGCCGCGCGCCTGATCACAGTCCTTGACCTCGACTGTGTGGCCGATGCGTCGCAGACCGAGGGAGCGAAGTGTGTCCAGCTGTTTGCTGTTGGCGCCGTTGCTGGAGCGGCGCTGGGTGACGTTCAATGCGGACATCACGCAGAAGCTCCGTCGGCGACGGCGGCTGCGTCGGGCGCCGCAGCGGCCTCATCTGGCGTGCCTGTTCCGGTCGCGTCTGTGCCGGTTGCTGTCTCTGTCTCGGCGTCAATCGCCTGCGCGGCGCCGTTGGTGGGCGCTCCGCCGAGACCGAGAACCTGGTTGATGCTCAGTCCACGCAGCTTGCCAACCTCCTCCGGTGTGCGTAGGCCGCGCAAACCGGCAACGGTGGCCTTCACCAGGTTGATTGGATTTTGCGTACCGAGGCTCTTGGAGAGGATGTCGTGGATGCCGGCGAGCTCGAGCACCGCGCGCACGCCACCGCCTGCGATCACGCCGGTACCTGGGGAGGCTGGCTTGAGCAGGACCCGGCCGGAGCCGAAGATGCCGGTGGTCTGGTGGGTGATGGTGCTGCCGTGCTTGGGTACGCGGAAGAGATCCTTCTTGGCCCGCTCGACGCCCTTCTGGATTGCCAGCGGCACCTCGTTGGCCTTGCCGTAGCCAACGCCGACGACATCGCGTTCGTCGCCGACGACGACGAGCGCAGTGAAGGAGAAGCGCCGACCGCCCTTGACGACCTTGGCGACGCGGTTGATCTCGACCACGCGCTCCTGGAGATCCAGGCCGGCTGGGTTGACTGAGCGATCTATCGAAATGGACATGAGCAGGAGTGAGGGTAGCGGGAGCGCGGGTGTAGGGCGCCTAGACGGTGATTCCAGCCTCGCGGATGGCATCGGCGAACGCGCGCACGTGGCCGTGATACTGGTAGCCACCGCGGTCGAATACCGCCTCGCTGATGCCTGCGGCTTTGCTGCGCTCGGCAAGCAGCTCGCCGGCGCGTTTGGTGCGCTCGGCTTTGCCCAGCGATCGAAGCTCTGGCTCAAACCAGCTGACAGCGGCGAGCGTGTGCGCGGAGGTGTCGTCGACAAGCTGGGCACACAGTCCACGGTTGGAGCGGAACACGGAGATACGCGGGCGGGTAGCGGTGCCGGAGATCTTCGCGCGCACCCTACGGCGGCGTTTGAGCCGGCGGCGCTCTTTGGTGATGACGGTCATGAACGAACCTCATTGTCTAGCAGTGCCCCGCATGGGCACGTAGAGCAAGCTGGGCAAGGACGCAGGGAGCGTGGCGTGCTACGCACGCGAGCGACCGAGGACGCAGATCCAGCGCAGCTATACGTGCTCATGCGCGCTTTCCGACCTTGCGCTGCACGTACTCGCCCTCGTAGCGGATGCCCTTGCCCTTGTATGGCTCGGGCGGGCGCTGCTTGCGGATGATTGCGGCGGTCTCGCCGACGAGCTGCTTGGAGATGCCCTTGACGATGACGCGTGTCGGCTGTGGTACTTCGAATTCGATGCCGTCAGGCGCGGGGATCGGCACGGGGTGGGAATAGCCGACGGCGAGCTCTAGGTTCTTGCCCTTCAGCTGCGCTCGGTATCCCACGCCTTGGATCTCCAAGCGCTTCTCGTAGCCGCTGGTGACACCCTGGACCATGTTTGCGACGAGTGTGCGGGTCAGTCCATGCAGCGCACGGTGTTCGCCGCGGTCGGTGGGCCGCGTGACGACGAGCTGCTCGCCGTCCTTGGTCACTTCGATGTCCCTGTGAATGCGCTCTGAAAGCTCGCCTTTGGGCCCGTTGACACGTACGGACTCGGGCTCGATCGACACGGTCACGCCGGCGGGCACGGGGATGGGCTGTCTACCGATTCTGGACATCGCTCACCAGACCTGTGCCAGGACCTCGCCGCCGATACCGGCTGCGCGGGCATCGTGGCCTGTCATTACGCCACGGGAAGTCGACACGATGGCGGTTCCCATTCCGCCGAGCACCTTGGGAATGTGCTTGGCATCGACGTATGTGCGCCGCCCCGGACGCGAGACGCGCCGCAGCCCAGAGATCGCCGAGCGCCTATCGTCGGTGTACTTCAGCCGAATCTCGATCAGCTGCCCAGCGGCACCGTCGGGTGCGGGAATGACCGACCAGGACTCGATGTAGCCCTGCTCGTCGAGGATGCGGGCGAGCTCGCCCTTCAGCTTGGACGCGGGGACCTCGACGGTCTCGTGCGCGGCGTGGATGGCGTTACGCACGCGCGTGAGGAAGTCGGCTATGGGATCGGTCATGGACATCTCGTGCTCAGCTCTCAGCTATTTCCTGTGTAGGCGAAGTTTTGGTTTTTTCGGTTTGCGTGGGGGGCGTGGCTGGCGAAGCTTGTCTCACTCTGCAGACTCTGTATAGCCATCGCTATACAGTCTTTTTCGGGGGAACCAACTACCAAGAGGACTTGGTCATCCCGGGGATCTGACCGTTGTGCGCTAGGTCGCGAAGGCAGATGCGACACACCCCAAACTTCTTGTAGACCGCACGCGGCCGGCCGCAACGGGTGCAGCGAGTATATGCACGTGTCTTGAACTTGGGAGTCCGCGCCTGCTTGACGCGCTGCGAAGTCTTGGCCATCAGTCGGTGCTCTCTTTCTCCGTTGTCTGTCCGTCCGCGTCGTTGGGGGCGTCGCTCTCCTCCGTAGCTGCCGTCTCCTCCGTAGCTGCCGTCTCCCCAGGCCCTGCAGATGCTTCGGGCTCAGCAGCGGTCTCAGACTCGGGCTCAGCAGCGGTCTCAGACTCGGGCTCAGCGACGATGGCGGCTTCGGCTGCAGCCTCCTCAGCCACAGCCTCCTCAGCCTCCTCGACAACCTCGGCTTCGGCATCAGCGAGCGGCTTGGCATCAACGAGCGGCTCGGGCTCAGCAGCGGCAGCCACAGGCTCAGCATCAGCGACCTCGGGCGCGGGCGCCGACTCGGGCTCGACAGCAGCCTGAGGCTCAGCCTCGGCTGCTTTAGGCGCGCGCTTGTCGGCTTTGCCTGCTGCAGCCTTGGCTGCCTTGGCCTCGGCAGCTGCGGCTTTGGCTTCGGCAGCCTTTTGGGCGTCTGCCTCTGCTGTGGCTTCTGCTGCGGCGCGCTCGATCTCGGCCTGCTCGTGGGCGCGCTCGGCAGCGGCGTCTGCGTCGGGGTCATAGCCCTTGGGTCGCCTGTCAGGGGAGAAGGGCATGCCGAAGGCAGCGAGCAGCGCGTAGGCCTCGATGTCTGTGGCGGCGGACGTGGTGATGGTGATGTCGAGGCCGCGGACGGAGTCGATGGCGTCGTAGTCGATCTCGGGGAAGATGATTTGCTCTTTGACGCCCAGCGAGTAGTTGCCACGGCCGTCGAAGGAGCGCGCGTTCAAGCCGCGGAAGTCGCGGATACGCGGGATGGCTACGGATATGAGTCGATCGAGGAACTCGTAGCTCCGCTCGGCTCGCAGCGTGACGGCGAGGCCGACTGGCATACCCTCGCGCAGTTTGAACGCGGCGATTGACTTGCGTGCGCGACGGACGCTCGGCTGCTGACCGGCGATGGCGGCGAGCTGCTCGGTGGCTGCCTTGAGCACTTTGGAGTCCTGCTTGGCGAGCCCGACCCCCATGTTCACGGTGATCTTCTCGAGCTTTGGCGCCTGCATCACGGAGGTGTAGCCAAAGCGCTCGACGAGCGCTGGGCGAATCTCCTCGAGATAACGGGTCTTCAGACGGGCTGTGGGGGCTATGTCGGTAGCGGTGGCCATGGGATCAGTCGAGTTTTGCGCCTGAGCTCTTGGCGACACGGACGCGTTCGCCACCAGTGCGGTCGATGCCCACTCGCGTGGGCGTGCCTTTGGCGTCGAGCAGCATCACGTTCGAGACGTGGATGGGACCCTCGCGCTCGATCACGCCACCGAGCTGCTGTTCGCTCTGGGCGCCGGCAACCTGTTGCGGGCGGGTGTGGCGCTTGATCATGTTCAGGTGCTCGACGTACACGCGCTCCTTGGCCGGTTCCACGCGCAGGACGCGGCCGGTCTTACCGCGATCCTTGCCAGACATGACCTGCACGCGATCGCCTGTGCGGATCTTCATGGAGCGGCGCTTGGGGCGCGTTGTGCCAGATCTACGATTGGCCATTACAGGACCTCAGGAGCAAGTGAGACGATCTTCATGAAGTTGCGCTCGCGCAGTTCGCGCGCGACGGGCCCGAACACGCGCGTGCCACGCGGGTTGTTCTGATCGTCGATGATCACGGCGGCGTTCTCGTCGAAGGCTATGTAGGTGCCGTCGTCGCGTCCGATGGGCTTCTTGGTGCGGACGACGACGGCAGTGACGACCTCGCCCTTTTTGACGGTGCCCTGGGGGTTGGCCTGCTTGACGGTGGCGGTGATGACGTCGCCGACGAACGCGTAGCGCCGGCGCGAGCCGCCCTTGACGCGGATGCACAGGATCTCGCGGGCACCGGAGTTGTCAGCCACCCGCAAGCGGGTCTCGTTCTGGATCATCTTGCGCGCTCCAGCACGTCTACGAGCGCCCAGCGCTTGAGGCGCGAGAGCGGCCTGCTCTCGATCACCCGCACCACGTCGCCCTCGTGTGCGTCGTTGTTCTCGTCGTGCGCGTGCACGGTGCTCGAGCTACGCACGATCTTCTCGTAGCGGCGGTGCCTGCGTGCTACGTCGATACGTACGGTGATCGTCTTGGCGGCCTTGTCGGAGACGACGACGCCCTGGCGAATTCTGCGCGTGCCCTCGACGGGAGCGTGTACGGGCGGCAGTGCCTCAGGTGCAGGGGCACCAGCACGGCGCTCAGCTGCCTTGGCGCGTTCCTGCAGGCGACGCGCACGGCGACGGACAGCCTTGGTCTTGCGCTCGGCGAGCCGTTGAGCGTGACGCTCCTCGGGGGAGCGGCTGGGGCGAGCCTCGCCTGAGTGTTTGGAGCGTGCCTTGCGACGACGCTCCTTGGGCGGAAGCTGCTCGACAGGCTCTGCTGCAGGCGTTTGCGCAGCTGGCGCAGAACCAGAGTCGGCAGGTGCCTGCTCTGCGTCGGCTGTCGCGTCGTCCTGCACGGGCTCAGCGCTGGCAGCCTCGGCGACAGGTGTCTCCTCGGCGGGCTCGGCGGTCTTGGGTGTGTCGTCGTCTGGTTGGTCAGCCATTTGGTGCGCTCATCCTCGTCTGTGATTCTCAGTTGCCCTGGCCGGGTCCGGCTGCGAGCTGGCGCTCGCGTGCGACTGTGAGTGCCCGCGCGAGGTCGCGCCTGGCACGACCTAGACCGGCTGTGTCGTCGAGTTCCCCGGTCGCGTTGGAGAAGCGCAGTCCGAACACCTCTTTGCGCAGCTCGGTCAACCGTTTGGTCAATTCCTGGCTGTCCAGGTCACGTAGCTCACTGGCCTTCATGATCAGTCCTCGCGCAGCACGAACTTGGATTTGACGGGTAGCTTGTGCGCGGCCAGACGAATGGCTTCACGAGCGAGCGGCTCGGACACGCCGGCCAGCTCGAACATAACCCGTCCGGGCTTGACGACCGCGACCCAGCCTTCGGGCGAGCCCTTGCCGGAGCCCATGCGGGTCTCGGCGGGCTTCTTGGTGACGGGCTTATCGGGGAACACGTTGATCCATACCTTGCCGCCACGCTTGATCTTGCGCGTCATGGCAATACGGGCTGCCTCGATCTGGCGGTTGGTCAACCAGCCGCACTCGAGCGCCTTCAGGCCGTAGTCGCCGAACTGCACGTGCAGCTGGCCACGCGAATTGCCGCGACGACGGCCGCGGTGCTGCTTGCGGTGCTTGACACGCTTGGGAGACAGCATCAGCGCCCACCTCCTCCGGAGGGGCCACCGCCGGATGACCGAGGCCCACCCGCCCCGCGTCCGCCGCCGGGTCCACCAGGACCACGTCCACCGCCACCGCCACCGCGTGAGCCACCTGGACCGCCGGGCCCGCGTCCACCGCCACCGCGTCCGCCGCCCCCAGGTCCACCCGGACCGCGTCCACCGCCGCCGCCACCAGGCCGGTTGCGCCCGCCGCCACGACCCTCGCGGCCGTCGCGGCCACCGCGGCCGTCGCGGTCATTGCTGGGCGGAGCTGGAGCGCTCATGTCGGTGAGGTCCGCGCCGGTGTAGCCCTCGGGCATGATCTCGCCCTTGTTGACCCAGCACTTGACGCCGATACGCCCGAAGGTGGTGCGCGCCTCATAGAACCCGTAGTCGATGTCTGCGCGCATCGTGTGCAGCGGCACGCGACCGTCGGAGTAGCTTTCGGTGCGCGCCATCTCTGCGCCACCGAGGCGACCGGCGACCTGCACCTTGACGCCCTTGGCGCCGGAGCGCATGGCGCTGGTGAGCGCGCGCTTCATGGCGCGACGAAAAGCAACACGGTTCTGCAGCTGCTCGGCGATCGACTGCGCGACGAGCTTGGCGTCGAGCTCGGGGCGCTTGATCTCGAGGATGTTGACCTTGATCTGCTTTTTGGTCATGCGATGCAGGTCGCGGCGCAGTGCGTCTACTTCGGTGCCGGACTTGCCGATGACGATGCCGGGCCGGGCGGTGTGGATGTTGACCTCGAGCTCGTTGGCGTCCTTGCGAATTGTGATGTCAGACAGGCCGGCGTGTGCGAGCTTGCCGATGATGTGCTCACGCACACGCACGTCCTCGGCGAGGTACTCAGCGAAGTTTTTCTCGTTGAACCAGTTTGACTTCCAGTCGTGGATGTAACCCACGCGCATGGCCTCTGGATGAACCTTCTGTCCCATTTCTCAGTCTCTCAGCCGTGTCTTTTGGGTGTTCCCGGCTCAGGGCGCGGGATCAGCGTGATCGTCAGATGGCTCGTGCGCTTGCGGATCGGTGTGGCCCGTCCCATGGCGCGCGGCCGAAAGCGCTTGATCGTCGGCCCTTCGTCGGCGTATGCCTCCCGCACGATCAGATCGTCCTCGAGCAACTCATGGTTGCTCTCGGCGTTGGCCACGGCTGACTCGAGCAGCTTGCTCCAATCACGCGCCACCTCACGAGGGGTGAACGCGAGGATAGCGCGTGCCTCCTGGATGGACTTGCCGCGGATGTGCCCGCAGACCATGCGAGCCTTGCGCGCGGACGTTCGCACGTAGCGCGCGTGGGCACGAACAACGCGGCGACGAGGAGCTTTGGCGACGTCTTTGCCTTTTGCGGCGCGCGGCGCGGCGGCCGGCTTGGCATCTTTCTCGGCCGCCTTCTCAGCCGGCGCTTTTTTCTCTGCAGCCGGTTTTTTCCCAGCTTTCTTGGCGGGAGCTTTTTTCGCGGCCGCTTTCTCGCCCTCGTCCTTGTCCGACTTCTCGACGTCGTCCTTGGCTTTGGCGTCCTTGCCTTTGGCGTCTTTGGCCTTGGCGACGGGTTTGGCGGCTTTGCTCTCTTTGGCCGGTTTGCCGGCGTCAGCGGCCGGTGCTGCCGTCTCGTCGGCCTCGGTGCCCTCCGGCGGATCGGTGGGGGTCTCGGCGCTCATCTACCTGACCTTGCCTGAACCGGCGTGTCCACGGAAGACGCGCGTGGGCGCGAACTCGCCGAGCTTGTGACCGACCATCGACTCGCTGATGTACACGGGCACGTGTTTCTTGCCGTCGTGCACTGCAATCGTGTGGCCGACCATCTCGGGGAAGATCGTCGAGGCGCGCGACCATGTCCTGAGCATTTTTTTGTTGTTGGCCGCGTTGAGCGCCTCGATGCGGTTCATCAGGCGCTCTTCCACCCACGGACCCTTCTTGCTGGAGCGACTCATCGTTGCTTGCCCTTCCCGCGACGCCTGCCGCGCACGATGTAGCGATTGGAGGTCTTGTTCTGCTTGCGCGTGCGGTACCCGAGCGTGGGCACGCCCCACGGCGTAACTGGATGACGGCCGGCGGTGGTCGAGCCCTCGCCACCACCGTGCGGGTGGTCGACGGGGTTCATTGCAACGCCGCGCGTTTGCGGGCGCACGCCCATGTGGCGCTTGCGCCCGGCCTTTCCGACCTTGACGTTCTGGTGCTCGGCGTTGCCGATCGTGCCGACCGTCGCTCTGCACTCCGCGCGGACCATGCGCATCTCCCCAGACGGGAGGCGCAGAGTGGCCATGTCGCCGTCCTTGGCCATCAGCTGCGCGGAGGCACCGGCAGAACGCGCCATCTGCCCACCGCGTCCGGGCTGCAACTCGATGTTGTGCACCACGGTGCCGACAGGCATGCGAGCCAGCTCCATGCAGTTGCCCACAGCTATGTCAGCGTTCTCACCGGAAGCGACGGTCATGCCGACGGTCAGCCGCTGAGGCGCGAGGATGTAGCGCTTCTCACCATCGACGTAGTGCAGCAGCGCGATGTAGGCGGAGCGGTTGGGGTCGTACTCGATGGCAGCGACCCTCGCGTCGACGCCATCCTTGCGGCGCTTGAAGTCCACGCGGCGATACGCGCGTTTGGCCCCGCCGCCACGGTGGCGGGCGGTCTTACGCCCGCGCGCGTTGCGCCCGCCGCTCTTCTTCAGTCCTTCGACGAGTGTCTTCTCGGGCTTGGACTTTGTGATCTCGGCAAAGTCCGGGTAGGAGACGAATCGCATCCCCGGGCTGGTTGGTCTTGGCTTGCGTATCGGCATATCTAGTTCCTAGGCGTCCAACGCCGCTAGGCCCTGGAATATGGGGATGCTCTCGCCGGCGCGCACTTGCACGATGGCCTTCTTCCACGAACGTGTGCGCCCGCGCGCGCTGTTGCCGCGGCGCTTGGGCTTGGTCTTGACGCTGAGCGTCCTGACCTCGACCACGTGGACATCGAACAGCGCCTCTACCGCCTGGCGGATGTGCGTCTTGTGCGCGTCTGGGTGAACGCGGAAGGTGTAGCGGTCGGCCGCGGAAAGCACGTAGCTCTTCTCGGAGACGACCGGGCGAATGATCACCTGCGTATGCTCCATCAGGCCTTCCCCTCCCCACCCTTGCGCGGCTTGCCAGTACGCTCGGTGAGCGCCTGCAGAGCCGCCTCGGAAACGACCAGCGAGGCTGCGCCGAGCAGGTCGGCAACGCCAACGTTCTCGGCGCTCAGCACAGCGACGCGTGCGAGGTTGCGGAACGAGAGCGCTGCGGAGGACTCCTCTGGGGCGAGTACCACGAGCGTGGGGGACGCCTGCCCCCAGTCTTCGAGCAGGTCGAGGGCTTGGCGCGTCTTGGGCGCCTGGAAGCCACCGGCGTCGAGTACTGCCACTGAGCCACGCCCAGCATGCAGCGATAGAGCGCTGCGCAGTGCTGCGCGCTGCTCCTTGCGATTGACCTTGAACGTGTAGGAGCGAGGCTGCGGCCCGAACACGGTGCCACCGCCGGTCCACACCGGCGAGCGGCTGGAGCCGGCGCGGGCACGCCCGGTTCCCTTCTGACGCCACGGCTTGGCGCCACCGCCGGATACCAGACCACGTGTTTTGGTGGAGGCGGTGCCGCGCCTACGCGCGGCTTGCTCGGCGCGCACGCTCTGGTGCACGAGCGGACCAGCAAAGCGCGCGCCGAAGGCAGCATCGTCGAGCTTGACCTTCTTGGCAGCGCCTGCGGTGGCGCTGAGGACGGGAGCGTCAGGCATCGGTGCGCACCTCCACGATGCCGCCGGGAGGACCGGGTACGGAGCCTCGCACGAGCAGCAGGTTCTCCTTGGCATCTACGCGAACGATCTCAAGGCCCTTCTGAGTCACGCGCTTGTTGCCCATCTGCCCGGGCCCACGGATGCCTTTGAACACTCGTGAAGGGGTCGCGGACGCGCCGATCGAGCCTGGAGCGCGCACGTTGTGGGAGCCGTGCGACTTGGGCCCGCTGACGAAGTTGTGGCGCTTGATCGTCCCCTGAAAGCCCTTGCCCTTGGAGGTTCCAGAGATCTTCACGCGCGTACCCACCTCGAAGGCAGCCACGGTGACGGCCTCGCCGAGAGCCAGCTCGCCAGCCTCATCACGGAACTCGGCCAGGGTGCGCATGGGCGGCGCGTCGGCCTTCTTCAGGTGACCGAGCTCCGGCTTGGACAGGTGCTTCTCCTTGGTCTGCCCAAACGCCAACTGCACCGCCGCGTAGCCGTCGCGCTCAGGAGTGCGAATGGCCGTTACTGGACAGGGGCCGGCCTGCAGTACGGTGACGCGAGCCACGCTCCCATCCTCCTGGAAGACCTGGGTCATACCGAGCTTCTTGGCGAGGATGGCGGACATGGCAAAAGTGGAAGCGTTCTCTGTGTAGGTCGAAAGCCGTCGGTGTTCAGGTAGCGAGACGGATCTCGATGTCGACGCCCGCCGGAAGGTGATCCAGGCGCTGTAGCGAGTCGACCGTCTTGGGAGTCGGCTGGTGAATATCGATCAGGCGCTTGTGCGTGCGGATCTCGAAATGCTCGCGTGAGTCCTTGTCCTTGAAGGGCGAGCGGATCACGCAGTACACGTTCTTCTCTGTAGGCAGGGGCACAGGACCCGAGACGCTCGCGCCCGTACGGGTAGCCGTCTCGACGATCTCCTTCGCCGCCGACTCGATGGCCGAGGTGTCATATGCCTTCAGGCGGATTCGGATCTTGTTTTGGTTTGCCGCTGCCATGATGTCTCTCTCGATGCTCTGTCGTGTGTGTCTGTGGTTTAGGTGTTTCTGTCTGCGCTCGCTGCTGTACCGCACCGGTGGGAAGAGTGGCTCCCGCCGAACCCCTCCCGGACGGCGAAACAGGAGCGGGGTCTGTTCTCGGGAACCCGCCCCGTTGCCGCCACACCCTGGTGGTGGGGCTGAATTAGTCGTATCGGACTGCCAATATGCGCGTCGCCTCCGACGTGTTCGGATGGCGCGCGTGTGCTACTCGATGATCTCGCTGACCACGCCCGAACCGACCGTGCGACCGCCCTCTCGAATGGCGAAGCGCAGGCCCTGGTCCATAGCGATCGGCTGGATCAGCTCGATCTCCATCTGGACGTTGTCTCCAGGCATGACCATCTCAACGCCGTCGGGCAGCTTTGCCACACCGGTGACGTCGGTCGTGCGGAAGTAGAACTGAGGCCGGTAGCCGGTGAAGAACGGGGTGTGACGACCACCCTCCTCCTTCTTCAGGACGTAGACCTCTGCCTTGTACTTGGTGTGCGGGGTGATCGAGCCGGGCTTGCACAGCACCTGGCCACGCTCGATCTCCTCACGCTTGGTTCCACGCAGAAGGCACCCCACGTTGTCGCCTGCGCGACCCTCATCGAGGATCTTGCGGAACATCTCCACGCCTGTAACCACCGTCGAGGTCGAGTCGTGCACCCCGACGATTTCAACGGTCTCACCCGTTTTGACGATGCCCTGCTCGACGCGGCCGGTGGCCACTGTGCCACGGCCGGTGATCGAGAAGACGTCCTCGATAGGCATCAAGAACGGCTTGTCAAGCTCGCGCACGGGCTCGGGGATGTACGAGTCCAGTGCGGCGGCGAGCTCGAGGATCTTCTCCTTGTACGCCTCGTCGCCTTCGAGCGCCTTCAATGCGGAGCCGGTGATGAAGGGAATGTCATCGCCGGGGAAGTCGTACTCGGAGAGCAGCTCGCGAACCTCGACCTCGACCAGCTCCAAGAGCTCCTCGTCGTCGACCATGTCGGCCTTGTTGAGGAACACGACGATGTAGGGGACGCCTACCTGACGGGCGAGCAGGATGTGCTCGCGCGTCTGTGGCATCGGACCGTCGGCAGCCGAGACGACCAGGATCGCACCGTCCATCTGCGCGGCGCCGGTGATCATGTTCTTGACGTAGTCGGCGTGACCGGGACAGTCCACGTGCGCGTAGTGACGGTTCTCCGTCTGGTACTCGACATGGGAGGTGGCGATCGTGATCCCGCGTTCCTTCTCCTCGGGCGCGTTGTCGATCTCCGCGAAGGTGCGGGCTTCCGCTCCTCCATGCTCGGCCAGCACCGTCGTTATGGCAGCGGTCAGGGTCGTCTTGCCATGGTCGATGTGACCGATGGTCCCAACGTTGACGTGCGGCTTATCGCGCTCGAACTTCTCCTTCGCCACTTTTAATTCGCTCCTGTATCGACTTGTATGCCCGCCCCTGTGGAGGCGAACCTCAGAAATCTATCTCAATGCGATCTTCCTTGACTGCTGCCTGCGATTTGCTCCTATCCGCCTTGTTCTGTGAGATGCTTGTGAGTCGAGCGAGACAAGGACGCAGGGAGCATGGCGTGCTTCGCACGCGAGCGACCGAGGACGCAGTATCGCGAAGCGCTCACGGGCATCTCAGGCGGGCACCGGCTCCCCCGTTCGCTGTTCGACAATCTTCTCAGCGATGTTCGGCGGAACCTCCTCGTAGGCCTCGAACTGCATCGTGTACGTGGCCCGTCCCTGTGTGTTGGAGCGCAGGTCGGTTGCGTAGCCGAACATCTCGCTCAGGGGCACCTTGCCGGTCACGACGAGTGCGTTACCGCGGCGCTCTTGGCCTTCGACTTGGCCGCGTCGGCGGCTGAGGTCGCCGATCACGTCGCCTACGAACTCCTCGGGTGCAACCACCTCGACGGCGAAGATCGGCTCGAGCAGCACAGGCTTGGCGCGTTTGGCGGCCTCTTTGAAGGCAAGCGACCCCGCGACTTTGAAAGCGATTTCCGAGGAGTCGACGTCATGGTACTTGCCATCGACGAGTGTCACGCGCATGTCGACCATCGGGTAGCCGGCCTTGACGCCG
>Ga0209275_10000053_pt1 | contig 33282 bp, 32 predicted proteins | sample HubBroMetageREF2_FD_188344 | JGI IMG/M metagenome (GOLD analysis project Ga0209275, IMG submission 188344) | Reference soil microbial communities from the Hubbard Brook experimental Forest, New Hampshire, USA - Hubbard Brook CCASE Soil... | ecosystem: Environmental > Terrestrial > Soil >... | reverse complement strand
GTAGCCATGCTGGAACGATATTATTCGCGAATGCGGCAAAACCACGAGTGGCCGCGTTGGTTACTTTGGTTTCAACTCCGAGCGGCGGCCTGCAAACGAAGATTGTCACGCGACGTACAATCAAGGGTGGTCTAGATATGAGCTCGGGTGCGAAATCGTTTGAAGCGGAACGGCGTAGTACCCGGATTCGGGCGCAAATCCCGTTCCGCCTCGCCAGCGTTGATCCAGCCGTTCCATTCAGCGAACACTGCCATACTCTGGTGGTAAACACAGAAGGATGTGGCGTGCGCCTAAGCCAGCCGCTGGAACCGGGTCTAGCGGTTTTGCTCGACGAACTTCCGGGAGGAGCGAGCGCGCCGGCTCGCGTGGCAAACTGCGTTCCGCTGGGAACAGAAGGCAAGTATTGGCTGGTGGGAATCGCGCTGGAAGAGCCCGCGAATATCTGGTGCATCCAGCCTGCCCCGGCGAACTGGGGAATTGATCCCAAGCCCGCGGCTACCGCCGTGCCTCTGCCAAAGAAAGAGAACGAATGGCCCTACTCCGTATTTTCCATCAAGGGAGAAGCTCATCCCGGCAGGAAGTAGCAAGTTCTCGATTTACCCGTCAAACTGATTTTCGAATTTCCCCAAGAGCCCGAGTGCCGCGTCCCAAAACTTCGCAGCATAATTCACGCTGTCATCCTGAGCAGCGCGAAGGATCTATGCACTCGCGTTTGCAACGTCATACCCTTACCGCTGGCTTGCCTCGCGTCAGGCTGGGGACCCCTGCTTTATCATACGGAGTGCAGTTCTAATTTCCCGCGAGGTTCTCATGGCACGCATTTCGTTAGTCGAACCTGAAAACGCCCCTCCCGAAGTTAAAGAGATTTACGAAAAAGCTCTGCGCGGCAAACCAGGGAACGCGCAAAAGGTATTGGCACATCGTCCGGAAATGCTGAAGACTTTTCTGCCGTTCTACGCCAGTGTCGGCAGATCGCTCGACCGCAAGCTGTACGAGATGATTTATCTCCGCGTCTCGTTTATCAATGGCTGCCATTACTGCCAGCAGCATCACGTAGCGTCGTCGAAGCGAGTCGGATTAACGGCGGAAGACTGGCAAGCGCTCAAGAACGGCAACTACTCCCGCTTCACCGAGAAAGAGCAGACCGCCCTGGCGTACGCGGAAAAGCTAACCCGCGCCTCTCGAGACGTTGCGGACGCCGACTTCGAAAAATTGAAGAAGCATTTCTCCGACGCCGAGATTGTCGACTTGCACCTGCTGGTCGGGTTAGCCAACCTAACCAACCGCTTCACCGATCCCCTGGGCCTGGAGTTGGAGTTCCGGGAGGAGAAGAGCTAAAGCTGGTGGACGCGTCTCGCAGACAAGCCATTTGGTGGTGTCGCCACAGCGTGTCACTGAATTTTATAGCTCCCGTCTCCCCAAGGAAATTGTACCGCCACGCTGCACTTCGGGCTGGTAATCGTCACGCTTGCCTTCCCCGATTTTTGTCCCTTGACCGCTGGGAAAATTACCGCAGTATACGTGCCAGCCGGTGAAGTGGTGGCCTGTTGTTTGCCGCCTTCAGGGCCGGAAGTTACTTCGACGGCGAGCGACTCACTGGGTTGAAAACCCGAGCCGTGAAGTAGCACACCAACATAGTTTGGAGCAGACATTTCGACAGATAGCCTGCATCCATTCGCGCTCTGTTCAATGGGAAAGGGCACTGCTTCGGCAACGCCTGCAGCGCCCAGTCATCTGACGTGAGCGCGAACTGCTTCCGCTCGCCCCGGCCAGCGAACGCTCTTACGTCAATCGGGTCTTCTGTAACTTTGCGTGTTGCGTCAGCCAAGCGACTCACGACCAATCCGTCGGGATTGATAAATGCATCGGCTACAGCCTGAGGCTCGCTTCCCAAATTCCAAGTCCACAGTGTAAAGTGCTGGCCCTTAGGCAATCCTGACGCAAACAGCCTGTAGGAAACAATTGTGCGTCCTTCGGCACCACTCCGGCCAGTTTCCTTTAGCGCGAGAGTGCAACCGGGGGAGTTCGCGCCTTTTGTCCAGTCGTCTGTGAACTGCTTATCTTGTGCCCAAAGCCCCGACCAGAAGATGGTCGCAAAAAACAGTGCAGAACCAAACCTAAACATTCAGTCCTCCACATGCAAATAAGCAGTAGAGATTAGCACATAGTCGGAAATCAGCGATACGGTCAGCGGCTTTGGAAGGATTGCGGCTGTAAGCAGGACGTCTATAACCAGCCTAGAACGGCCACTCACGAGACGCAAGCGCTGACTTTTTCGCGTCGCTTGGACAGTTCGACCGCCGCTTCCATCCGGTTCTAATACTTATAGAACCCCCGCCCACTCTTTCTCCCCAACCAGCCCGCATCCACCATCTTGATCAGCAGCGGACATGGCCGGTACTTCGGATCGCCCAAGCCATCGTGCAGCACGCGCATGATGTCAAGGCACACATCGAGGCCGATGAAATCCGCCAAGGTCAGCGGACCCATAGGATGGGCCATCCCCAACTTGAAGACTTCATCCACCGCTTCCGCCGTTGCCACGCCTTCCATCACCGCGTACATGGCCTCGTTCAGCAAGGGCATCAGCACTCGGTTGGATACAAAGCCTGGAGCATCGTTCACCTCGACCGGAGTCTTCTCCAGTTTCACCGCTAACTCCCGCACCGTCTGAAAAGTTTCATTCGAAGTAGCCAGGCCGCGGATCACTTCGACCAGCTTCATGACGGGCACGGGATTGAAGAAGTGCATCCCGATAACCTTGTCAGGCCGTTTGGTCAGGGCCGCCAGCTTGGTGATGGAAATCGACGAAGTGTTCGACGCAAGAATAATTTCAGCCCGGCAAAGCCGGTCGAGATCGCGAAATATCTCCGTCTTGATGTCGAACTTCTCCGTAGCCGCTTCCACCACGAAGTCGCACCCAGCAAGCTTGGCCCGCTCGACCACGCCCTCAATACGCTGCAACACCACCGTCTTGTCTTCCGCCGCGATCTTGTTCTTCGCGACTTCCCGGTCGAGGTTCTTTCCGATCGTCTCTATCCCTCGATCCAGAAACCGCTGCTCCACATCGCACAACACAACCCGGTAGCCGCTGCGAGCAAAGACATGCGCAATGCCATTGCCCATCGTCCCGGCGCCGACAACTCCCACACGCTGAATGTTCATAAGGGCTTCTCCGACAAGCAGGAAAACTTCAGAGTCTACCACCTCGGGGGATGCGATCGGCGGCGTTGAGGAGGTAGGAATTGAGGATGGAACGTCATGTGGTCAGCCATGCTCCAGAATTTAACACCGCAATCAATCGTGAACTGGTTCTCTTCTCGCCTGCCGCTCGACATGAAACGCAATGCCCAGCGCGAGAATCAGGGCCGCAATCCCGAACAATGTCATGCCTGGCACTGTGTTCGGTTCTTCAACAATCACCTTGCGCGCCATAGCGATCAGCGCAACTTCGAGGACAACGCGAATATGAATCACGTCCTTCTTTAGGTACGCTTTTAGCGTTTCTATCAGTTCCACTCCGATCAGGACTAGCAGGAAGTATCCAAAAATCTCAAGCAGGCCCTGCACTCGAATCAGAAACCGAGGGGGCGCCCAGACTTCTTGAGCGATCAGCACGCCCAGGTGCAGCGTGGAGAGGATAACCACAACGCTCAGCATTGCGGCCAGTGCCAGGACGGTGAACTTCTGGACCCTCGTGAGCAGCGTTTCCAATTCGATCTCCTCCGTACGCGTGCTCAGAAGTTGAACTGAATTGAGAGAGCTGCACAACTAATAGAACTAACAGCCCAGGGATGAACGGCCCGACCGGGCTTTCTGATCCGGGTGCCCCAGGTCTCGCGGTTTCCGAGACCCGGGTCAGTTTACCGAGCACTCAGTCTCCAGCACTCCCAGATCAGCGGTGCGGAAATAATAGGGAAAATAAAGAAAGGCTGCGAGTTTCCTGTTGCCAGTCAGTCACGCAGCCTACCAAACAACCAAGGAGCAGAATCCGTCGCACCTCCCAGCATCTTTCGTGCAACGGTACGAATGCTTTGATTGCTGAATGAACCCATCCTCCGTCAATCCCTCATTCCTGACTGTGACCGCGGTCACGCCTAAACGTGATTTGGCGGTCCCCAGGTCCGTAGCACATGCAAAACACCAACTCTGCCAACTCCGTGAACAAACTCGCGAGCGAATCCATGCACTCCGCTCGAGATGACAGCGCTGGAGAGTTTTGTCATCCTGAGACAGCGGAGTCCTTGGCTAAAGCCAAGGACTCCCAACGAAGGACCTATGCAATTTCCGGACAGCCACTATCAGGCAGGAATGTGTTTGCAGGCTGCTCCGCGATGTTCTTCCGAGGCCTCTGCCGAACGATAATGTTCAACAGCGCCTGGAACCAGTTGCGACGGTCTTCCGAGCGCGACGCCGGTGATCGCGCAGCAAATCCCAAGCTTCTTTATAACGCGTCCAGTCATTCGTCAGGCCGTCAGCATACAGCGTGATCGAGGTCCTTTTCGGGCGGACGATCAATCCCCCCGGAATGATGAACCAAATGTCTTCAAGACTGAGATAGGCCGCCAGAAAATCAAAGTCTCCCCGCTTGTAAAGTTCGCTCCCGGGGCTCGGATGGACGCCGCAAACATATCCTCCATTGGGCTGACGGTTTGCGGTTGATTTGACTTGCACCCGCAGGAAGTGCCCGCCGGTTTCAACCACCACATCGTAGCGCGACGAATCTCCCCATGGCTTGGCCATGCGCAAACCTTCTTTGGCGGCTCGCGCCATAAACTGAAGCTCCGACCATTCGCCGCGCCGTTTGCAATTCTTGATATGACCCTCGCATCCCTTGGGTAATTTCCTGCCTGATTTCATATGTCCAATAAAAAACGCGGCCTGGAGAGGCCGCGTCCCTTTCTCTGATTGTCTGCTCCTATTATATCACTTTGAAATAGGCAAACCCGCCAACTTTGCTACAATTATATTTGGATTAGATGCAGCAAGTTAAGCTCATTCGTGTAAATTTTGCCTATTGACAAGATTTTCGACAGGCCATTCCATGCCTATCCGGATCATTTCAACAGACCCTGTGACTGCAGGTATTTAATCAATTCGGCGACACCGCTCACCAAGACCGCAAACAAAAGGAGCCTTCGTAATCTTCGGCCAATTACTCCCTTTTCTGGCGCATTGACCGTCTTTCCCACGCCGAAAAGATAACCCACACAGGCAAATGTGTCACGCGCATAATCATCTCGGAGAACTCGGCTAACCAGTCAGGTCATTGGCTGCGTTCCCGGCCAGCGACCTCGTGTATCAACGAACGGGCGAAAACCGCACTAACCTGACCTACGCTTCGACGGCCAACAGACCCTCCGGGCGCGCCTGCTCACGTCTAACCACTTTGGTCCATTCTGGTTTCCGTTATTGACGCCGTTCTTGGCCGAGAGTAGCTTTGCTGCGACAACGCACAGAGTCTTAAAGCTCGTGCAGAGGGGGAGAACATCTTGTCCAAGCTATTCTGGGCGGTACTGTGGGCGTGTGTCGTCATCAATCCCGTTCTGGCACAGGATCCCACCAAGGTCGAGTCCAAGCACTACAAACTCGCCTTTGAGAATGAATGGGTCCAGGTGGTGGATGTCCACTACGGCCCGCACGAAAAATCCGGCCTGCACGACCATCCCGGCGGAGTCGTCGTAGTTCTCACCGCAGGACACCTCCGGTTTACCGATCAGGACGGAAAGACCAAAGAGGTCTACGCCAAACCCGGCGAGTCGCGCTGGTACCCGGCGTTTAAGCACAAGGTTGAAAACTTGGGCGATACCACCTACGACGCCGTCTACATCGGAATCAAGACCAAAACCCTAGCCACCAAGGCTGGGCCGGACAGCCCGCAACCCGCGCTAAACGCCCAGACAGCCAAGATCCTGGCAGACTATATCCAATCGTCAGTAAAGCGTTAGTCGTGTCAGAGGCGACGGAGCGAAGTCAGCAAAACCCCAGGTCGCTAGCTATGTGCTTTCCCTTGTGGACCTTCGTGTCCTCTGTGGTTAACGCCTTTTGTTAATACCGCCAGAAATCCCAGAAAAAAAAGACCAATCAGAACCGCGCCCACGAGGCACCTCCGCAACACTTGCCTGCATCCTACAATTTGTTAAGGGCGTGCGGGTTAGCCTTGCCTTCAGGTACCCGAAGACATAGAATGTTAGTCACGAGATAGTGTGCGAGGAGTACCCTTCTATGTTCCAGGTAGGTTTACAACGCTACCTTTTTTCATCGTTTTTATTGCTGTCCCTTTTTGGGTTGGGTTTGTCCGCAGTGGCCCAGCAGGATGCCAAGCCAGCCAGCACCGATCAGACTACGAGTGGCCAGGCCGCTCCCGCGAATACCACCGCCCCGGCGGTCGATCCACTGAAGCGTCCAATCAACGAAAAGCAAAAGAAAGAAAACGCCAAAGCTCTCAAGCAGGAACTCAGCAAGACCTACAAGAAGTGGCTGGACGAAGACGTTGTCTACATTATCTCGGACGATGAACGCAAGGCCTTCAAACAACTTTCCAACGACGAGGAGCGCGATCAGTTCATCGAAGCCTTCTGGCAACGCCGCGATCCCACCCCGGACACCGAAGAAAACGAATTCAAAGAAGAGCACTACCGCCGCATAGAATACGCCAACGAACACTTCGCCGCCGGCATCCCGGGCTGGAAAAGCGACCGAGGCCGCATGTATATCATGTATGGGCCGGCGGACGAGATCGATTCTCACCCTAGCGGGGGGACTTATGAGCGTCCTATCGAAGAAGGTGGGGGCGAGACTTCTACTTTTCCATTTGAAGACTGGCGGTATCGCTACATTGAGGGAATTGGGCAGGAAGTCATCATCGAGTTTGTGGACACTTGCATGTGCGGCGACTATCACATGACTTTGGACCGCTCGGAGAAAGATGCTTTGCTGCACACGCCGAATGGGGGGGCCACGCTTTACGAGCAGATGGGGATGGCTAGCAAGGCACAACGTTTTAGTGGCGGGCTGGAGAATTTAGGGCCGGGACCGAATAGCTCGTCACAGGCGACCAAACAATTTGATCGCCTGGAACAATACGCCAAGCTTTCCGCGCCTCCGCCGGTAAAGTTCAAGGATCTCGAGGAAGTGGTCAGCCACAAGATCAGCGTTAACCTGATGCCGTTTGATGTGCTGGTTGATTTCGTTAGAGTGACCGGCGAAACCGTGCTGGTTCCCTTCACCGTGCAGCTGAAAAATCGCGACATCACTTTCGTCAACAAAGACGGAGTGCAGCGCGGCGTGGTCAACATTTTCGGCCGGGTCACGACTTTGAGTGGGCACATCGCACAGACTTTTGAAGACACCGTGCAAGCGGATATTCCAGCGGAACTGCTTGCCAAGGCGGCGGAGAATTCGCAGGTGTACTGGAAAGCGGTTCCCTTGCGGTCGGGCCGCTATCGCGTGGATATCGTGGTGAAGGACGTGAACGGCGACCGGGTGGGCACGTGGAGCAAGGGTGTACAGGTGCCGGACTACTCGGATGACCGGCTGGACGCTTCTTCGCTCATCGTGGCGGACCTGGTGGAACCAGTGGCGGCGAAGAATGTGGGTACGGGAATGTTTGTGATTGGCGCAACCAAGGTCCGGCCGCGGGTTCCTCCCGCCGACGGTAAGCCAATCGTGTTCAAGCGCAATCAGAAGTTGAACTTCTGGATGCAAGTTTACAATCTTGGTGTGGACGACAAAACGCACAAGGCGTCGGCCACGGTTGAGTACAATGTAGTGAATGCAGCAACGAACAAGGCAGTGATTCATTCGATCGAATCGACGGACCAGATGGGCAACATTGGCGACCAGATGACCCTGCAGAAGACTCTGTCGGCCGCCAATCTTGATCCGGGCGTTTATCGCATACAGATAAAGGTGAACGACAACGTCTCCAAGCAGACTTTGGACCCTTCGGCGACTTTCGCCGTAGAGTAAACTGACCTGCTTGGTCTCCCTTGAGGTGGTGGGTTGGTGATACTCCGCAAGCTTGGGTTCTCGATGCTGTTGCTGGGCCTGGCGCTTCCGGTGTGGAGTGCGGACAAGCAGGCTAAGATTTCCGGATTCGTGCGCGGCGCGACGGGTATCCCGCAAATGGGAGCGACGGTGGAGGTTCTGGGCGCGGCCGCGAACAGCCTCAGAGTGTTCACTGACGAGGACGGCTTCTACTCGGCGGCGGGGCTGTTGCCGGGAGTTTACAATATCAGGGTTTCCGCTCCTGCCTTTCTACCTGCCTTGCGGGAGCACGTCGGACTGCATGGCGGCGTCAACACCATAGTGAACGTCACCTTGAACACGCTGTTCGAGGCCATCCAGATTTCGCCTGCGCATGGCGGTGCCGACGAGGACGACTGGAAATGGGTGCTTCGCTCGGTGTCCAACCGTCCCATTCTGCGGATGGTTGACCCTAATTCCATGGCTGTTGCGGTCGAATCCGGAAAAGGTCACGGTGAGTTGAAGGGAACGCTGTCGTTCCTGGCCGGGTCCGCATCGGATGGGTATGGCAGTCCGTCCGACGTGAGCACCGGCTTCTCCATGGAGAAATCGATCTTCTCCTCGGACACGATTGGTTTTCGCGGCAACGTGGGATACGGAAGCGGTCTTTCTCCGTCTGCGGTGATGCATGCGTCGTTCAAGCACAAAATGGATGACGGATCGCAGCCTTCGTTCGCGTTGAGCATGTGGAATCTGCCCTCGCCGGACATCACGTTGCACAACCTGCAGGCAATTGCGCTGACTACCTCGGACGATGTGGTATTGGGCGACGCGATGGAACTGAATTTTGGCAGCGAACTGCAGACGATTCAGTTCATGGGGAGGGTGACCACGTTTCGTCCGTTCGGGACGGCCGACATTCATCTCTCGCCGAACACGGTGCTGGAGTATCGTTACGCCACGTCGGAACCGAACAGTAGGCTGGAGAAAGGCTTCGACCTGGCGCCGGAAGATGGGAACGAAGCGGCGCCGCGGGTGAGCATGGTGTCGTATGCGACTACGGTGGAGCACGCGCATCATCAGGAGCTTTCGCTGTCGCACCGGTTTGGCCGGAATAATGTCCAGATTGCCGTGTACACGGATCGCATTTCCGATCCTGCGCTGACTGGTGTGGGAGAGTTCACTACCGATAACGGAAATGTTCTGCCCGATCTGTACTCGGGGACATTTACGTATCAGGGAAGCGATTTCCACACGCAGGGTGCGCGACTGGTTTTGCAGCGCCAGCTGACCTCGAGAATCACAGCCACAATGGACTACGAGTATGGCGGGGTGCTGGACTTGGCGATGCCGAACGTGAGCCTGGCGAACGTGTCGCGGTCGACTTTGGTGCGCAAGCGGCAAAGTGTGGCGGGAAAACTTGCAGGCACGGTTCCGAAGTCGAAGACTCGGTGGATGGCATCATATGGCTGGATCAACGGAGAAGCTCTCACTCCGGTTGATATGTTCAATGCATCGGCGGGGCGAACCGATCCTTATTTGAGTTTCTTTTTCCGACAACCGATCCCTGGAACCGGGTTCTTCCCCGGCCACATCGAAGCCATCGTCGATCTGCGCAATCTTCTGGCGCAGGGATACGTCCCCGTGCTGGGCAACGACGGGCACACAGTTTACCTGGTGCAGTCAGCACGCGCGGTAAGCGGTGGCGTGGCGTTTACGTTCTAGCAAGCCATCCTCACCATTCCATCCACGACGGTCAATGAGTGCTATGGCCTGGTTACATCAGTTGGGCGAGGCTCGTATTCTGTAGCGAATACTCATTTGGTAATGCAATGCCTCCCGCGGATGTCTGGTTACCCAAAGCATATCGGCTACATAGTGATAGGTCTCGAAGACAGTCAAAGAGCGAGACCGCATCGTTGGGAGCAGACTGGAGCAGGGGTTCCCTGATTTCGAGGGACTTTCGTGCGTTTATCGCAAAGACTCTGCATTCGAGATTCATCTCATAAGGGGCCTTGCGAGGCGCCAGGTGGCGGAGGTGCCTTCCCTCGTGCTGAACTGATACGGCGAAGCAACTCCTGGAACTTCTGATTCGAATGAAGGTTTTCGAAATTGGGTTTCGTGTCTAGCCAGCGGAGCTTCACGTCGCGCTCATCGTACGCCTTCTGCAGATACGTGAGCGCTTCACGTTCTTGTCCGACCGCCTCGTAAGAGGCCGCGATATCGACTGACGGGACGTAACCGTTTTGCGATTGAGCCAGCAGAGCTTGGAGCAGTTTCTCGGCTTCCGCCCGCCTCCCCACACGGCCATAGCAAAATGCCAGCATGCTCATATACCACGGGCTGTTGGGAGACATAACGGTCGCGCGCTTATATTCCTCAGCGGCTTTGCCAATCAGATTGTCGTGTAGGTAGACATTGCCGAGAATAGCGTGCGCATAAGCAAACTGAGGGTCCATAGCCAAGGTGTGCTCAAGTTGGAGTCGGGCTTCATCGGTACGCCCCGCGAGCCGCAGGACGTCTCCGTGTATCGTATTTATAATGGGCGAAAGCGAATCCAGCCGTTGAGCGCTCTCGATCTCGGCGATCGCGTCCGCGTGGCGCCCTAAGTCTTCCGATAACATCTCGGCATACCACTGGTGCGCGGTGGCGGAACTAGGACTCAGGTCAATCCCACGACGAAATTCGTCCTCCGCCGCCGGGAAGTCCCAATCGTAGTCCCGCTTTACTCCTGCCAGAACGAGATGTGCCTCAGCGAGCGTCTCATCGATTTGCAGCGCCCTGGCTGCTGCATCACGTGCTTTCGGATACGCCTCCGCGGGTGGAAGAACTTCGTATTCTCCCAGTATGAGATAGCAACTCGCAAGTCCAGCGTAGCCTTCGCCAAAGTCCGGGTCCTTCACGGTGGCACGATCGAAGAAATCCCGCGCTCGTGCGAGCGCAACTCGTTCCCGCTTGTTCAACTCATAGCGACCTTTGAGGTAATTGTCGTATGCCTCTTGGTCGACGGGGCGCTTTCGGTGGAGTCTCGCGCGCTCAGGCTGGGCCACCGTTGCAATAGCTGCAGAAATCGATTGCGCGATGTCGTCTTGCAATTGGATTACATCGGATGGGCTGCGTTCGAAACTCTGGGCCCAAAGGTGGCGATCATTGGTAGCATCAATCAGTTGCGCTGTTATTTTTACTCGGTCACCGGAGCGTTGCACCGTTCCTTCGACGACGCCGTCTACCTTAAGTTCGCGCGCAACCTCGGCCATGGACTTCTTAGTTCCCTTGTACTGCATGGAAGAAGTTCGCGATATCACTTCTAACGATCGAATCTGGGCGAGATCCGTGATGAGCGCATCCGTCAGGCCGTCCGAGAAGTATTCCTGTTCGCGGTCGGCAGAGAGGTTCTGTAGTGGCAGAACAGCCAAGGATCGAATCTGCGGAGTGGCGTTCTTGGTTGACAAGAGATATTCGAAGGCGAAGCCCAAGAGCGTGAGCAGCAGGACCGCTACACCGAGGCCAAGCGCAATGCCGACCCGCGGACCACGGGTCGGTCGAGGCTTAGCTCCTGCTTTCTTGATTAATGCTGATTCTACAGACGCTGAGGCAGCCGAGGTTCCATTTCCATCCACCGGGGCAATGAACCGGTAGCCGCGGCGATGAAGCGTTTCAATAAACCTGGGATTCTCTGCTTGATCCCCAAGCGCTTCACGCAACTTCTTGATGGCGCTGTTCAGGCTGTGATCGAAGTCTACAAAGGTATCCGCAGGCCATAGCCTTCGCTGAAGCTCCTCTCGGGTTACGATCCCTCCCGGTTTCTCCAGAAGCATAGCTAAAACCTGGAAGGGTTGGTCTTGCACCTTGATTCTTAGGCCGTTCTTGCGCAGTTCCCCGATCTTGAAGTCGGCTTCAAACACTCCAAAACGCAGTACTCGTGGGTTTGGCGACAAGGGCGACATCGTCCACCGGCTATAGTCGAAGAGTCTAACACCGCCATACAGCACTTATCCGGCTGGATCACTTCTCCACCCAAAAACCGTGGAATCAACGCGATAGCTGGCGATAACTTCATAGCTTTCAAGTCACCCGCAGAGTATTGTCCTTCCGGCTACGCCGTGTGAAGTTCGCTCCCGTTGGCGGCATCGACCGCTGAACGAGGAGGAAGTTATGAAACGGATTTCCTCTCTCCCCTCCCAGGCGAACGGAGAGGGAAGCTAATAACTGTGTGGTTGTATGTTGAAAAACCTTCAGCCGACGCAATCACACCTACACACAACGACACATCAACTCACTTCAGAGGAGGAACCCATGAAAAACTATCGTCAATTGGCACGACTGGCATCTTTGGTCGTGCTTTCACTTGTCACCGTGATAGCCATGACTACACCTAGCTCCGCCACAGGAAACATCGTTAAGGCGGATCTGTCAGGAGCTTGGCAGATGACCATCATTGGCCAGACTGGTTGTGGTTTTGGGACTACGCTTTACACCTTCACCCTTAATGCCAGCGGCTCGTCGTCGAACGTCACCGGAACCTATCACACGGCTGGATGTGGCGACGGTACCAGCAGCGGCAACGCATTCACGATTCTGTCACTGAATGCCGACGGCAGCGGTACGGCTAACCTCACGTGCGGTAGTGGCTGCGGCTGGAACCTAAACATCCAGGTGTCGCCTGACCGCTCGAAGTTCAACGTGGTCGATGTGTCCTCCGCAAATCCCGGAAACTACATCGAAGGCGTTGCGATCCATCAGTGACACACCTGCATTCAACGCTGGGGAGCCTCACCATGCTCCCCGGCCTTTTGTTGACTTCAAACAGAGGCCAATCCGCCAAGGAGGATTCACCTCGAGTACGTCTACAAGACGGGCAAGTCAATGAAGGCTGTGGGGTTCGCGGTCGCTTGGAAGAATAGGTGTTGTAACATCTCTATTACGCTCACTGAGCAACAATCAAAAACGTGTAATCGCCTCATTACGTCAGTCGTTCGCGAAAATGAGTCGTAGCTCTGACCCTAAGGTCAGAAGTCGCCCGTTACGGCCCAAGCTCGCGGCATATGATTCGAGCCAAACGGAAAGGAAGAATACCGAGGAGTGGGAGAGGCCGAGTCTGCCAAGAAACCGATGAGGGCCCAAGAGGAAAGCGCATCCTGTCCGCCTTCTTGGAGGTAATCGCATGGCACCGCGAATGCAATTAGTGCATAATGTACGCCATTGTCTTGGCGGAATATCAGGCCGTTGTCGACGAAAAAGGGGGATTAATGCTGCAACGTGAAGCGGGGTGCCGCGCCTTGGCGCGTCGCGTTACCGTGGTTCCTTTCACTCTTATAGCCTTATTTTTGTTTCTTGCTACCGTGTCTCAGCCGGCACGGTCCCAAACCTACAAGGTCATTTACAACTTCACGGGCATAGGCAACGATGGGGCGACTCCTTATGCAGGGCCAGTCCTCCTAAACGGAAATCTCTATGGCACGACGTATCTCGGTGGGAGCTACGGGAATGGAAGTGTCTATCGGCTTTCACCCAGCGGCTCCTCCTGGAAGCACACTTCGCTATACAGCTTCAACGGTCCACCAGACGGGGCCGGCCCAGCCTTTGGGTCCTTGGCCATCGGCCACGACGGCGCGCTGTTCGGAACCACTGAGGGAGGGGGATATTTTGGCACCGACTTTGAAATCTGCGCCTGCAAGGGGCGGGAAGTTCAGATCCACCAGTTCGGCCGCGGAACGGACGGGGCGCAGCCCATTGGCGGGGTGGTGCTTGATTCGGCGGGCAATTTTTATGGAACCACCAGCTTGGGGGGTACCTATAACAATGGCACGGTTTTTGAAGAGAAGAAGTCCGGGGACAAGTGGATTGAAAGCGTGATCTACAACTTCACCGGTGGGAACGATGGCATCAATCCGCCGGCAGGAGTGACGCTTGATGCTCACGGCAACCTTTATGGCACGACCTCTCTCGGCGGTGCCCATGGAGGCGGCGTGGTGTACAAGCTTTCGGCCCACGGTTCCGGCTGGAAACAGACCGTCCTGCACACCTTCCGAGGCGCGAGTGATGGCCAGAATCCAGTTGGAGGTGTGGTCTTGGACAAAGCCGGCAATCTGTACGGCACTACTTTCGACGGGGGGGTCAACGGCGGCGGCACCGTGTACAAACTGTCGCCTTCCGGTACAGGGTGGAGGTTTACCACGCTCTACAGCTTGACCGGCGGTTATGGTGGACCCTACAACAAGCTCACGCTCGCCCATGGAAACATTTATGGCTTCACCGAAGCTGAAGGCAAGAATGGCCTCGGCTCGGTATTCAAGCTAGCTCCGGGAAAGGGCGGCTGGACCTTTACCGACCTTTATGACTTCGTTGGCGGCAGCGAGGGCGCGCAGCCTTACGGCAGCGTAGCCGTGGATAAAGATGGAAATGTTTTTGGCACAACCAACACAGGCGGAAGCCAGAACCAGGGCCTCGTGTTTGAGATCACGCCGTGAACCGTGTCGACGGCGTGAGCGTGACATCGAGATTGCAGGGGGAAGGTCACCATCCCGCGATGGGGGTCGGACGAAGCCTGGAATCTGGCCGACCTTTGGGCCACGTCCCGCCAGAATGAAGTAAACGGTGAACGTGTCGCCTATAATTTGGAGCGCATCTGCTCGGTTCCTGATCTTGAAAAACAGACTTCCGACCTCAGATTGTTGCCGGGCAAGAATACCTCATGGTCCTTCTGTAGCTAAACGACAGCGAGTGAATCTGGAGCCGACTGCCAGGTTCATCGCTGGCTTGGTTGGCATAACATCGCGGTTACACTCATTGACCGTGGTTGTGAGCGTAATAAGCCATTGCCAGCATGATTGCCGTCGCTGGTCGTGTCTTGCGGGTGCCCGAATTCTCAGTCTTTGTGCTTTGGGACCTTGCTGTCGAGCAGCGAAACCAGGGACTGGCCTCCGGGTGTAGCCTTCGCGCCGTTAGCGAGCACGATGTCGCGGGCGCTGATCGCTTTCCCGTAGAGGCGCTGGTTGGCGTCACTGTCCGGATCCAGCGAGGCCCCGCTCAGTGACATGCCGGCGAAGAGTCCCTTAGCCCGACCGTAGGTCAAAATGTCGGCCCCGCCGACCGAGCCGGCGGAGGTGGCGCCGCTGGGACCCGCCGCCGCGGTCATATCGCTGCCAACCTTGGTCTTGCCTCCTAGTACCTTGTCCACCGCTGGCGGCGCCATGATCAGGAGCACGAAATCTGTAGACGATCCGCCGATCTGAAAACCAGCGCTGGCGCCGCCAATGCTAAACATCGCGGGCGCTGACCATCGGCCGCTGAAGTTCTTTCCTCCCCGGCAAGTCATCGGGCCGCGGCCGCCGGTTCCGCCAACGCCGAAGGCGAACTTCTTCACGCTGGGCAGAACGATGACACAATCAGCTTTTGCCAGTACATCGGCTGGAACGTCCTTGCTGGCCAGCATTGCCTGCAACACCGTAGTGGCATTGCGGAGAGTCTCCTCGTCGCTTCCCTTATCGGCAGCCCACACGGGCAAGGTGGAGAAAATCAGAAGTAGGGATGTGAGCAAACAAAGCCTAGCGGTCCTAGTGTGTCGCATAGCGATTCCACCACCTTTCCTGGGTACAGCATAAACAGGCTGCATGGCAGCGGCAGAGATGAGAATAAAGACTCGCCGGTAACCCCGTACCTTCGTCAAAGCCTGATTCGGCTAGCATGCGTGGGAGCCGACATTGTCACGGAATCAATTATACTCATTGACGCCGCCCTACCGTTCTCAGTTTATGTAATCGACTTTTGATGAGAGGGCCAGTTGTCGTCAAGCACGCCTTTTGCGGTTCCAGGATTCCCTTTTTCTTTCCCGGTGTTGGGGCACGATGGGCAAACGGTTTACCTGGTGCAACCGGCACCCGCGGTGAGCGGTGGCGTGGCGTTCATTTTCCAGCATCTATTCCGATGAATTTTGGCGTGTTTACCTCGCGTTCAACCGTAGCGCCTGTGTGCTGGAAGAACCCGGTGAAACGTGCTAGCCTTCGTCCCGGAGGTAATCAACAAATGAGAGTGCTCGTATCTTGTCTGTTGTTGTTCTGCCTTTCCGTGCCCGCCTTGGCGGGCGAATGCGTGCTGAAGACTACGCGAACTGCCTGCCCCGGCAAGGAGAAGGAATCCTTCTCCAAGTGCAATGGACAGGCAAGCTGCGATGAAAAAGTTGCCGCCGATTCGGAGAAAGACTGCGCGGACAAAGCGGCAAAGTCTTGCGATAACAGCCGTCCCAACATAACAAAGAGCAAAACAGTGTCAGCTACTTTTGACGGAAAGCCTGTCTCTAGCGGCAAGAATGTTTGCGCTACGGAACGGCCAGATTACAACAAGTGCGAGTAGTAGCTTGACTGCGGGAGCGTCCGTTGCACAGTAACCGCTTCAGCATAAAAGGTGCCCCACCCCGGCACGAGGCCGGAGTGGGGCAATTGGGGAAACGAGTTAAGTTGTCTGATTTGTTTTAACGTGAATGGTCTTGTTCAGGGGTCACATGCCGAAGCGGGAATGCGCCTTCTTGGCTTTGTCGGAGCTGTTAATCAGAGTGGCAGTGATTCCAGCGTTGAAGGCAACATCGCCCGCAGTGCCCCCGCTATAGCAGAGAAGCTGGATAGCGTCGCCAGCGCCGACGAAAAGCACGTCGCTGATAGTCGCCTGGATGTAGCCGCCGGCGGTATCGCTGCCACCGTAGTGGCTGGCTGACCCGCTGCTGGCCAGGGCGTCGTAGCAGAAAGCGTAGGAGTCGCCGCTCACCACAAAGGGCAACGCCGACGCGGAAATGAAGTACGCCTCCGAAACACGCGAGAAAAAACGCACACACAGAAACATTGATTCGAAACATACATCCTCCTATGATTTTAGCTTTGATTTGCCAGCTTTCGTATCGAAGGGAGAATTCGGTTTACCGGAAGCTCACCTTCCGGGCAATCCTGGTTTGAAGTTCTTCCCGGAGATCGAATGTCACTGACGGCGCCAACGCACTAAGGCGAGATCCTTCACACGGCTGAAGCCGGGTTCAGGATGACGTCTTTCCCGTTTGGGCTAGCGGGTGTCGATCGCGTCATCTGCAGTCGAGATTCTTCCTTGATCGTCCCGGACTACGACTCTCACAAAATAGATTCCTGGCTTGACCACCAAATCAGCTTTCGTGGTGACGCCGGAATCCATTTTGGTTAGCGTCTGGTCGAGCAGGCGCATGTTCGCAAAGACGATTAACCCGACGCAAATTACGGACGCGAAATCAGGATCACTCCTGACCAGAGCCGGTTTACGCGGCTTGCGCCGACAGCAGGCCGACCTGGCGAAGCACCTTGGCGTGGTCCCAGTAAATACGCTCTCCGCATATTTTGTCGCCGCGGAAGTAGACTACGGCCACCAGATCGACTTCGACTTTTCTGTTAGTGGGAGGAACGCGGGGTAAAATCCAATCCATTTGGCAGGTGTGGGTAAAGGTGAGAATTAATTCGTCGACCAGTGCGTTGTCGCCGACCACGCGGTGCGTAAGCTGGTTGGCGATGTCGGTGGGCAAAGAGTGGACGAAGCTGTCGCGATAAAAAGCGCGGACTTCGTTCTTGCCCCGTCCGCCCATGCCAGTGGGGATGTTCAGGACGAAGGCATCCTCGGTCATGGTTGCCAGCGTGGCTTCGACATCGTGCTGCAGGAATTCCTCGTCGGTGTGGACTTTCCAAAGCTCTTCCATTGCGCGCTTTTCCATCGCGGTATGCTCCGTAGGCAGGCAATACAAACCTCATGAATTATAGTCCGCGTGGATTTGCGTCTTGCAAATCTGATTCCGCGGGCCCACCGTGGGAGCGAAGAGTAGCGGGCGCAGAGACTTTGCGCGGGTAAGTTGCTAACGACTGGAACGATTTATTGCGGGGCTCCGAACTGACGTACGGTCGCGCTATTCGAGGGCAAAGTCGGCTTGACCACAAAGAAGTTGTGATCGTACAGATTGCGATACATCACACCAGCGATTTCCGCAGCCTTGGGGCCGAAAGTTGGGCGCCCGCCCTCGAGGAAGACGACGACGACAATGTGACCAACATCAGTTTTGGCGTAGGAGGCAAACCATCCGAAACGTGTGCCTGCGTGGGAGCACGTACCGGTCTTGCCCAGAACTTCCTCTTCGCTGAAATTTGTACGGAGGCGGCGGGCTGTACCGAACTGTACCGCGCCTTCCATTCCATCAGAAATTTCGGGGATGAGCGGGGCGATGTCCAGGTGGCGCTTTACCACCGGCTGGAAATTCGCGATGTCCTCGGGAGCGGTAGGATGTTGCAGATAGTAGAGTGTGCCGCCATTGGCGATGGCCGAGACCAAGGCGCCCAGTTGCAGCGGGGTTACGGAAACGCCTTCACCGAAGGAGCACATTTTGCCGACGCCGCCGAGTTTGGATGGGATTTCTTCGTTGGGATAAATCCCAAGCTGCTCGCCGGGAATGCTGTAACCCGCCAACTCGCCGAGTCCGTACTGATGCGCGTAGTAGCTGACTTTCTCGAAACCTAATTGGCGACCGAGTGCCTCAAAATACGCGTTGTTAGAGTGGGCCAGCGCCATGGTCAGGTTCATGTGGTAGCGGCCGCCCAAACGGACTTCGGTCTCCTTGGTAATAATTCCTTCATTCAACGCAGCCAGCGCAACCGAAAGCTTGATGGTGGAGCACGGTTGGGCGCCGCTCGAAAGCGCGAGCTTCTGATTCACCATGGCCAGAATGCGGCCGCTGGTGGGCTCGATGGCTACGACTGTGCCGTTCATGCCGCCCAGGGCATCGATGGCTGCTTCGCGCACAACTGGATCTTCGCCAGTGGTGACGTCGCCTTCGGTAATATCCTGGGCAAAGGAACTGGTGGAGAAACGCTCGTAGTAGCGATGTCGACGATGTACGGTCGTGCTGGCCGCGGTCGTAGTGGTGGTCGCGCGGCTGTGGGCCAGATGGTGCATGCGCTTTCGCGCGTGCTGATTTTCACTGATCTTTTGCGACGACTTGGGTTTGTGCGTGGTCGCAGAATGGGGGCTGACGGTAGCGGCAATGCCAGACGGGCACAGCACCAGAAAAACGATGAACGCGAAAATCGAACCGATGCCAGTGGAACGTTTCCCTGAAGTCAATTTCCTGTACCTATCCCCGGAGATCACTCGTAACTCATAGCACGAAACCGGCCAATGATCGACGCCACTGGCTAAGTCCCCACTGATCTAGATGTTATGAAAGTTCATCCGGATTAGCAATCTAAAACGTACTTATTCGCAAAGTGACGCTAGTTGAGCTAACCCATTGCGAACCAGACAGATGCGGTCCATTCTGGGCGAGAGCATGGCCCTTTCGTAATGCCGGGCGGTTACTGGAACGATACTGCCCTAGAGTGGAAAGAGTTTTCCCTCTGCCGCTCGCTACATGGTTTCACTCCGTTTGCGCAGGAATGCTGGGACGTCGAGATCGGCCTGCTCGAAATTCGCGATCATGGCGTTGCGCATGCTATCGACTGAGATGGATTCGCTCGTCGACACGGCGCCGGCGTGTGGGGCGGATTGCTCCATTACCATCGACGGCGGGGGTGGTTCGGGATCAAACTCGGGTTCCGGTTGGGGCTCGTCGAAAAAATCGTCGTGATGCGAAACAGTTTCTCGCGAAACCACAAAACTGGATCGTTCTTCCTTGTGGCGGTGGTGCCGATCCGAGTCTTTGAAGCCGGTGGCGATGACCGTGATCTTCACCGAGTCCTTCATCTTTTCGTCGAGCACGGCGCCGAAGATGATGTTGGCATCTTCGTGCGCTGCGCTCTGAATGATGGTGCAGGCTTCCTGCACCTCGGCCAGCTTGAGCGAGGCGGAACCCGTAATGTTGATCAGGATGCCGCGGGCGCCGTCGATGGCTCCGGCTTCGAGCAGCGGAGACGCGATCGCCTTTTGCGCCGCCTCGGTCGCGCGGCGTGCCCCGTTGGCTGTGGCCGCACCCATGACCGCGTAGCCCATGCCGGCCATGATGGCTTTCACGTCGGCGAAGTCGCGATTGATGATGCCCGGAATCGTGATGATGTCTGAAATACCCTGGACGCCTTGCCGCAAAATGTCGTCGGCGATGCGGAAGGATTCGAAGAAACCGGCGTCCTGCGCCACCGCCAGCAGCTTTTCGTTGGGGATCACGATGGTGGTGTCGACAGATTCCATCAATTCGGAGATGCCGCGCTCCGCTTGCTGCATGCGGCGTTTGCCTTCGAAGGCGAATGGCTTAGTGACGACGGCGACGGTAAGAGCGCCCATTTCGCTGGCCAGTGACGCGATGATCGGGGCTGCTCCGGTGCCGGTTCCGCCGCCGAGGCCGGTGGTGACGAAGACCATGTCGGAGCCTTCGAGGGCTTCGATGATTTTGTCGGAATCCTCGAGCGCGGCCTTGCGGCCGACTTCGGGATTTGCGCCTGCGCCGAGGCCGTTGGTGAGTTTGACTCCAAGCTGAATCTTCATGGGCGCCCGCGACATGCGCAGGGCTTGAAGGTCGGTATTCGCGACAATGAATTCGATGCCCTCCATGCCGGAGTCGATCATGCGGTTCACGGCGTTGCCGCCGCCTCCACCCACACCGATTACTTTGATCTTGGCGTCGTTGCGAGCGTCTTCGTTGAAGCTGATGCGAATGTCGTTTTCATTTTTCATGGTTACTGCACCTCGGTTGATTTTCGTTCTGCCCTGCTAAAACCGTTAACCACTAAGGACACGAAGGTACACAAAGGTTTCTTCGATCAGACTTTCCTTGGCGTATCTTTGCGTCCATTGTGGTTCAAGCTTTTGATTTTCATGCTCCCTTTTTTGCGAATAGCCCCATCAGGCGCGAACTCCAGCGAGTGTCTTGCAAACCGCGGGCGATTCGCGAGCGATGGCCGTAAAAAATCATCCCTAAAACCGTGGCGTACTCGGGTTCCGCCAGCGTCGATGGCATTTTTGCCAGCGCGGTCGGCCAGGACAGACGCAGAGGACGCCGCAATACCGATTCCGCGATATCCAGAATCCCCGCCAGACGTGACGTGCCTCCACTCAAAACGATGCCGCCCACGCAGACATCGAGCATGCCGCTGTGCCGCAGGTTGTCGCGCAGCATCTCGAATAATTCGCGGGCGCGCGGCTCCAGAATTTCTCCCACCATGCGTTGCGAAATCAGACGTGAAGGCCGATCGCCGACGGACGGAACCTCGACTTCGTTGGCTTCGGGAATCAGTGTCACGATCACATTGCCATACAGTTTCTTGATCTTCTCCGCTTCGGCCAGCGGGGTGCAGAGGCCAACCGAAAGGTCGCTGGTGAAATGATCCCCGCCAATCGGAATCACGGCGGTGTGAATGACGGCGCCTTCCTGGAAAACGATCAGGCTGGTCGAACCGGCGCCCAAATCCATGAGGCACACACCGAGTTCGCGTTCATCGGCGCGCAGGACTGCGTCGGCGCAGGCGAGCGGTTCGAAGACGGTATCGTCCACGTGCACACCGGCGCGGTTCACCGCTGTGACCACGTTCTGAGTGGCGCTCGAACCGGCGGTGACCATGTGCACGCGGACTTCGAGGCGCATGGCCATCATGCCTAGCGGATCGTGCACGCCACTCTGTTCATCGAGAATGAATTCCTGCGGCAGCAGGTGCAGAATCTCGCGGTCAGCGGGTAGGGGAATGGCGCGAGCTTTGTCGACGGCAAGACGAATCTCATCACGCGCGATTTCACGCGCTCGAGTGCCCAGGCTGAGCCCGCCGTGACTGTTCATCCCGCGAACGTGCGCACCGGCCACTCCCAGCAGCGCATGCTCGATGGGCGCGCCGCAAACGTCTTCGGCCTGCTCTACCGCTTTCTGGATCGAGGCCACCGCTTTTTCGAGATCGACGATGACGCCCTTGCGCGAGCCGCGTGATTCAGAAACTCCATGGCCGCGATAACGGAGGCCGGAGTCGGTGACTTCCGCCACCAGCACGCAGGTCTTGGCGCTGCCTACGTCAATCGCCGTCAGAAGATTCTGCTGCTGATTCGCCATGCTATGGATGATCCTCTCCCTTAACAATCGCTGGACTCGGTTTGCTTCCTGGTTTGGTCACGACCGTTCCGGTCGCCGGCGGTGTAACGGGAGTTGTTTTCGCGGTTGTCGGTGCTGCTGACGTATTCGGCGCCGGCGTGCTGTGCGTCGATGGAGACTGTGTCGGAGACAGATTCGTCTGCGCCAAGCTTTGGGTTTGCCACTGCGAATTCGCTGGTTTTGACGGCGCTTTCGCCGTCACTTTGTGGTGTGCCTTTTTGGCAGTTTTCTTCGCGACAACTTTTGGTTGTGGTTGTGAGGTCAATGCCTTGGTGGTGGGCTTTGGAGGCGGGACTTGGTGCGTGATCAGCGCTGCAGGCTTCATCCCGGCAGCCATGGCTACTTTGGCTGATGACTTCGAAAGCGGCGGCTGCTTCACCGTCCCCTGCAAATCGGGATTCACGATGATCTGCCGGTCGTAGCGCACGTCCACCGACTCCAGTTTGTCGAACTGCTGCCGCCACTCCCGCACGTGGCTGACATACACCTTGTAGCGCTCGAGGTAGTTGGAAGATCCTAGATGCACCAGCACCTCACCCTGAGGGTCGCTGGCGATTACTTTCACGTCCTCGGCGTCGGATAAATCCACCTCGCTGAGGTCCTGCGAATAGTGTGCCCCACCCGCATCCAGTTGGCTGACAAGATCGTTGTAGATCTTCATTCGCGCCGCCCGAGTCGAGGCGGGCTCGCCGGGATTCATTCCCAGGATCACGGGGAAGGAGTACTTTTTCTTGCCCGCAGCCGGCAAATCCATGAGTGTGCCCACGGGATCAATCAGGAGGATTTTGGAACCGACGCGCGCGAAAGCGACCGGCGTGCGTTCATGAATCTCGATCCTCAAGCGATTCGGAACGAACCGCATGACGCTGGCTGATTCCACCCAGGGTATTTTCTCTAGAGCTGCTTTTCGTTCGGTCAGCGGAACGAAGAAGATGTTGCGCCCAATGTCGCCGCCCATGACTTCCATGATCTGGTAGCGGGTAACGTTCTGGAGTCCGGCAACCTCAATGTCATCGCTCGATTCGACCCGGAAGCGCCACGAATGTTCGCCGTAGTGATAGAGCGCCGCGATGGCCGCCCCACACAGGAATAGGCCGCCCAAGGCAAGGATGCCCCAGGTCAGGCCAGTGGCAGCCTTTTTCGGCAGAGAGCCGCGACGAACGGAGACGCGTTTTTGTCCTCGCAGGAAGGGCGATTCCTGTTCCACGTCCAAGTCGAGCATTCGCGCGTCGTCTAATGCGCCGTCGGGCGCGGGGTGCGCAGGCTCGTGGGCTGGTGGGTACAACTCCTCCTGCGTGATGGTGGAACCGCTTTTTCGCGCCATCAAATCAGGTCAGTTGTCGTCAGTGAATCGCTGAGCGCAAATAACTATAACTGCTTTTAGGGAATTGAGGTAGATGAAAGTTGGTGCCATTTGCAGAAAAAGTGATCGCTTCCGTCCTTGCGGTCCGAACCTGATTGTAAGGCTACGACTTCCGTTATAAAATTACGGCCCGGTTCAGCTCTACCCGATTTTGACGGAGGCAGCAAATGAAATTCCCACACATCTTCGAGAATCTCGCCGCATTGGCTTTGCTGGTACTGTCGCTCGTGGCGACAGTTCCTGCGACAGCCCAGACTGTTCTCAACAACGAAACCATGGTGTCGACCACGCTGGTTGTTAACACGCAGAGCGCAACCGCCCGGTGCGGGAAAGCCGGTTGCCTGGCAAAGACTCCCATGTTTGCCACCATTCAGGTCACTTGCCCGGCACCCATTGGGCAGACATGCACCTTCCATATTTCGCTCGATGCAAAGGTTTCCCTGAGCAACGGATGGGCGACTTTTTATCAGTTCTTGGTCGATGGTGCCGCACCAACGGTCGGACCCACCGACCGCTACGGTGTCTACCTGTTTCAACAGAATGTCGTGGGAGTCACGGGCTTGCCCATCCGCCAAAGCGATCCTGCTTCTGTGGTAGCAACTGTGACCAATTCCAGTTCAAACAGTCACAACATCACGTTGAACATTGGCTGTGTGGACAGCCTTCACCTGAGTGGTTGCGCAACGACAGCCCACGCGAGCACCACGAGGGTGGATATTTTCGAGCCTTGAAGAGGATCGTTTTCCATAAAGACGAGTTTCTGTCGGTATCCCAGAGGCTAATCATCGGAAGGGATCCCGATTGGGTGTAGAATTCTGTGCCCGAGATTCAAATCAAATCCAGACTGCCCAAGGAGGTTCGACATGCGCCAGCCACCTGCGTTCACTGCTTGTCTCGTACTCGGAATTCTGCTTGCCATTCAAGTCTCCGCCCAAGAAACCTCTCCAGCCAAAGGAACCGAGGCAAGGATCGCCGACAATCACGCGACTACCGACATTGTCCCCGCGAAGTCGGTGAAGGTGGTCTTGCTGAAATCGTGGGGTGTGACCAGCGTTTGGGAAGCCATGAAGACGAACTGGCAAAACTTTGGAAACATACCGGTGACCATCGACGACTCGACATACATCAACAGCGACTTCACCTACCAGGACATCGTCAACTCCAAGGCGAACGTGATTGTCCTCAGCAATCCCGCAGGGGGCAACCGAGCATATTCGCCAGCGGAGATCGCGGCTGTCGCCAAATATGCTAAGAAAGGGCACCCGGTTGTCGGAACGTTTTTAGTGTTGCTGTGGGGGAGCACTGACAACCGTGGACTAGCGCCGGTCTTCGGATTGAATGCCACATTCCAATACAACGGCGCGGTCGCCATTTCCAATCTTTTCAAGAAAACCAAGCAAAACCAGTGCCTCCTCAAGCGGATTCCTGGAGGATCGTGGCAGTCTAACGGCTACCCGTACACGCAAGTACCGACAGCAGGAAGCTGGAAGGGCCAACTGGACGAAGCCATCGCCGTCGCCGACTCCGATAACTATGTTGGAGTCATTAGCCTGTACACCGCGCCAACCTACACTGGGGTATATATCTCGAATTTTCCAGAATACAACGGTGGCACCAACGACGAGCAACTGCTCTACAACGCCGTCACCTGCTATGCGAAGTAAGTGACGAAGGTCTTCTTTCGGGCCCTTTCAACAGAGGGCCTCTCGACCTTCTCTATATCCAAAGCGGTGGCGGGTCAAGCAGCGCGCTTGCTTCGGCTGGGTTTCGCGATTTTCTCCACTTGCGCCAGATGGTTAAGGTCATGTCCCGCGAACATGCGGACGATGTGCGCGATCGTCTCTTTGCCGCGCTCCTGGTGGATGCCGTAGTTGTCCCACAGATTCTTCGGTAGCGCCTTCAGCATGGCCAGGTTGCTCTCTCGCAGCACGCGAAAGGTCTCGAGGGAGGCTGCGGAATCGCGTCGCGAATAAGCAAACGTCTCGGCCCAGACGTTCTGATCAAAGGGCTGCAGGGATACGCCATTGTTGCCCAGGATCAGACGCATGCGCCATCCGCCGACCAGTTCCGCGTCGGCCAGATGAGCCAGAATCTCCGTGATCGACCACTTCCCCGGCTCTGGCCGTTGCGCCAGCTGTTTCTTGCTCAGCGGTTTGATTAGAGTGTGCAGTTTCTTCGGGGTCTCGCGTTGCACGCGCAACGGGTCTTTACCATCAATGAAGCCGAGAATGCGCTCGATATACTGCTGCGGCGTTTCCTGCATGAAATCCTCCTGAAAAGAAATGGGACGCTGATTTTGACCGGCAAAAGTGGAAAAAGAAAGCGGAAAAGTTAAACCATTCCGCGCGAGGCAGGAAGCAGCTTTAACAGTTTCCTAAGAACTCGATTCGGCTGCCTCAGCTGCTAGAGCCTTCGTTGATTCGAGGGCATTTACCCCAGCGCTGAAGCGCCGCGTCACCCAAAACCTGGTTTTTTAGCGATCTGTCTAAATCGTTCCCTCGCGATGCAACTGAGGCACCGCTATCCTCAGATTCTGCCGCGGACAAACGACTATGCCGCGAAGTTGCTGCAACGCCTCGATTCGCGCGTGCTCGGCCTGAACCCACGCCAAAGCGTCCTCATGGCTCGCGATCACCGTCTGCATCGAAGCCAGCCGGGTCTGCGCACAGGCCACCATGGTCTGAGTTCGGACAAAGTGCGCCTCGCCCCGCCCAAGCATCGTCTCCGTCATGGCCATAAAACGGGTCGCTTGCCCGGAAAGCTGTTCCACTGCTGCCAGCGACTGGCTGGTGAGGCAGCGGGCTTCATCCTCATACCGGCCCGCAAAGTGATTGGTGACGAATAAAGCCAATACGCCTACCGCTATCCAATATGCCGCTTTTTCGAAAACCATATGCTTGCTCCCGCTCACTAATATGGCCCAGCTATCCGTTAGACGAGCCACCCTAAACTTCGTTATCCGTGCCCGAACAAATGTTATGTACGACCCGGCGCTCTGGAAAGTTCCCGTAGCCCCACGGGCGTCTGCCGTCCGGGCCAGAATCATAATCTGTCGACCGTCTACGAGGGGCCCGCACCGCGACTTAACAGTTGGGCCTGCGTGAAGCCAAGCGGCAAATCGGGCATCTATAGAGCATTGCGCCTAAAGCAGCGGAAATAAATCTTCTGAGGGAGATATGGAAAAGGTAAACATAGCCCAAAAATTTGCCCACATTACGGAATACTGGAAGCCTTACATCGCCGCCCAACTCAATGGTCAGCACGTAAAACTCGACAAACTGATGGGGGAGTTTGTCTTCCATCACCACGAAAACGAGGACGAGTTGTTTCTGGTGGTCAAAGGCCGCTTCCGGATGGAGTTCCGCGACCGTCAAGTCTGGCTGGAAGAAGGCGAGTTCATCGTGGTGCCGCGGGGAGTCGAGCACAAGCCCGTAGCCGAGGAGGAATGCTGGATCCTGTTGTTTGAGCCCGCTTCCACACTGAACACGGGTAACGTCCTGAACGAGCGCACGCTTCATGAACTGGAGCGCGTCTGAGCGGCAAGAGCGATGCATGGCTCCGCCATCGATGAAAACCGGATCCTAGCTATGGGCGTGCGGGCTCTGGGCAGGATTCTTCTGAGGCGGTGGCGGGGCCTTGACCACCTTGACTTCAAAATCCACGGGCAATTGTTTCGGCGGGAAGCACGCAGCTTTGTCGCATGCCTGATACCTTAGCCGGCCGCGAATCTCATACTTGCCGGGCAGCACGCTGGCCAGCGGCCGCACCTGTACGGACAGGTCGAATTCTCCGCTGTAGACGCTGATCTTCTCCTCTGGAGCGAAGGCGAAACTCATCTCTTCTCCCGCCGGATAGGTGATTTTCCCCACGACGATATCGGTAGGCACATCCAGTTTCAAAGTTGTGGGAATCAGATAGTCGGCCGCAGGCTGATTGGAGTTGATGTGGAAGCCCGAACCGACGTGGAATCGCAGTTCTACATTAGTGGCCCGGCCGCGGATGGCGGTAGCAACAGGCGGCGGGGACAGGGTCACGGATGGCGCTTTCCTTTCCGTCGAATCCTGCGCGGTTAGCGCCGCACCGGATAGCAGGATCAGCAACGCGGTTTTTGTGATCGGGTTCAATGTTTATTTCTGCGTCTGTGCCAGGGAGCTCGGGGCCAGAATTTTCTTGATGGCGTCCTCGATCTCTCCCCTGCCTTTCAGTCCAAATGCCTTGTCGATAACTTTACCGTTACGGTCAATGTAAAACGTCTCTGGCAGGAACTGCACCCCACCGTAAGCATCGCCAACCGATTCCTTGCCAATAAGGATGGGATAGTTCACTTTCATGCTCTCGGCGAATTCCGCAATATCTTTGGTGCTCGCGTCATCCATCGCCACCCCCAGAAACTGCAACCCCGCCGGTCCATACTGCTTCTGCAAATCGACGAACCAGGGCATCTCAATCTTGCACGGCCCGCACCAGGTCGCCCAGAAATTCAGGACTACCGGTTTGCCGCGGAAGTCGGACAGGCGGACGGTCTTACCGTCGAGGGATTGCAGGGTAAAGTCGGGGGCGATGCCATTCTTCATCTGGGCATTGCCGGCAGCCATTCCCTGGGGGGAGTGGCGGGCCATCTTGAAGCCGAACACCAGCATCAGGGCAACCACCAGGGCTACCACGACTAGGACAACCGGATCACGTCTCACGAAAACACTCCAATCACAACGCGAATCGATTCAGGAAAGACAAGTAATTCGAAATGATGGTAAAGCGTCCCAATACTAACAGCACACCCAATACGACCAGTAACGCGCCGCTTGCTACTTCGATAGCATGCATGTGGACGCGGAAGCGGCTATAGAATTTGAGAAAACGCTCCACGCCCAGAGCGGTGAGGAGGAATGGCACCGCCAATCCCATCGAATAGATCGCCAGCAGCATGACTCCTTTTGTGATCGAGTCCTGCGCGGCGGCAAAAGTTAGAATGACCGTCAGGACTGGCCCTACGCACGGGGTCCAGCCAAATGCAAAGGCGAAGCCAATCACAAACGCACCCCAGGCAGTACTACCACCTTTCACGCTGTGCAAACGCGCGTCGGTGTAGAGAGCTTTGATTTTGAATACTCCGGTCAGGTGCAAGCCGAAGAGAATAATTACTACTCCGGCGACCTGCGCGAGGGTTGACCGGTAACGCGACAGCATCTGGCTGACTTCAGTCGCAACCGCTCCCAGAGTGATGAACACAACGCTGAATCCCAGAATGAATGCGACCGAATTCAGCATAACTTTCCGCAGCAGCTGCGTTTCTTGCGTCTTAAGTTGATCGACGCCCGCGCCGGAGATCAGCGATACGTATCCGGGCACGAGCGGCAGCACGCACGGCGAAAGGAACGACACCAGACCCGCCAGAAAGGCTGCAATTGGAAGAGGGAGGCTAGTCATTACAGGGTTATTCTACCTGCCGGAAGCATTTACAACTGCGAATTAATGAGGCTACGGGCTTATTCATGCGTGTCTGTTGGACTGTGGCTGGCCCATAAAGTTGCGAGGACTATGTAAAACTTCTGTCACGGAGCGGTGGTCTCCTAATTGGGCGCCTTCTCTTTCCTGGTTTTGCTATTGCTTCCCGGCGAGGCAAGCGCAGGGTTTTGCGCCGGTTGGGATTCCGGGCTTACGGACATGGGAGCCTCCGCCAGGGCCTTGCGTATAATGCCCAAAGGCACAGTCGCCGTCAACACGGCACGGCTTTTTTCTGGTTGAATTTTCAGGCTGTCCAGGAATGCTTTTATATCGGGATCGGGCCCCGGCGTGGAAACTGTGGCCTCAGCGGTGCGAAAAACGTTGAGGAAAGTGTCAACTCTTTGGACAAGCTGATTGGCCTCCTCGTCACTCCCGGCGAACGCCTGAGCCTTGAAATGAACCGCTCCCAGATAACGTACCGAGGCCACGACCGTCGCCGGTCTTGGGAACAGAAAAGACCATCCGACTGGGCCGGAAGCGGAGAAGTCCGCGGAAGGTTGAATCTTGAAAACGGCCCAGCCCAGGCTGGCAAAAGGAACTTCTTTGTAATACTGGCGCAGCAGTGCCGGTCCGCCGAAGGGCGATGCCAGCTTGCGCGACCGCTCAATGATTCCGCGGATGACCAGCGGGTCATCAAGATTCGATGCCGCGACCGTGTCCACGCCCAGGACGGCAACGCGCACCGTGCGTCCTTCGAGCGGGATGCTATAGATGTCACGAGTCTGGTAACTTTCGACAGAGCTGGAGATCTGACGCAGGTACTGCCGCAGGCGTTCGCCATCGATTTTGCCGACAAATACTTCCGAAAAGCGGGACTGCTGCCCGCTATCCGGCTTGGTGCCGGCTGACTTTGCAGGATAGTGAATTGCCAGCGCGGCCTCGTCCAGATCGCGCTCGAACTGAAATCCCGTCGCCTGGATGAACTTCTCGTAGTCGGGATCGTGGGGTACGGCTGGCAGTTCGCCCGTGATATTGGCGCGACGCATCCAGCCAAGGTTTACATAAACGAATCCATCCGCTCCCGGCAGCAGGCGCGCCGGCTCGGGCGGGGCATGTTTTCGCAGCACGACGGCCAGGGCAACCGCCGCTGCAATCAGCAGGACGGCCAGGATGATGGGGAGGCGTCGTCGTATTCGCATGTAAGCGCGGCCCATCCGGCGAAAGGCCCTTATTCAATCACGCCGAAGTGCCGAGGATTTGTCATGATAGCACTCGCGGGCGGGGTAGCACAGGCAACGCTAGTCTCCCACCACCTTGCACTCGACCTTCAGCTCGCCGCAGACTTTCATCACGCCGTTCACCACGAGGGAGGTTGCGCTCGGCTCCGAAGCGGTCAGGGTGGAAGCGATCACGAGTTGGGTAATTTTTTCGCCTAACGGCGTCGCTTGCAGGCTAGCGTACTGCTGTCCATTGGTAAATTCGATCTTTCGCTGCTGGTCGTTGTTTTTGGTAACCGTAATGCCGGGATGCGCTTTCAGCGAACTCAGAGCCGTCGTATACACCTTGTCGGCCTTGGCCTCAAGCACAACGGTGGCCACGTCATAACCAGGACCGTTGGCGGGCTTGTGGCTCATCTGCTGCACTCTGCCAGATACCGCTCGCGCCACCATTACCCACTGCGCCGATGCCGCGGTCGCAACCAGCAGCAATCCGAGGGTTGCTAACTTACGAAACTGCATTGTTCGAGTAGTCATCTTTTACTTCTCCTACGAAAGGATAACGCCGGCAAATCAGGGAATCATTCCGCATTCGAACATCTTGTTGACGATGGGGCCGGCGATCCGGTTGAGGAAGTGTTGGCGCATCGGTGGATTTTGCTTGAGAAGATCAATCACTTTGGTTTCCATCTCCTCGTGCTGGGCATTTGGGGGTGCTTGTTTTTGAGCTTTCAGCTGATCGCAGCTGGAAGTCTGGTATTTTGGCAATGATTTTGTCGGCGAGCTTATCGGCGATGGGATATTGCGACTGCCCTTGGCTTGGGGCTTGAGCCTGCATGAATGAGGCAAAGGCAAGCAATGCGAAAAGCGCCAGCAACGGCGCGAATGATCTCAACATTTGAAATCTCCTTTTAGACGGCGGAAGTATCGTGTTTTCCGGCGCTAAGTATGAAGGAGGTAGATCGGGGCGTCAACTTGCTCTCGTCGATTTTTGCCTGCGTCCGTTCAGCCCCCATTGCTGGCCAGCGTCGGAAACGAAGAAGATGATGAAGAGAAAGAGCACGGGCAGATGATCGAGTTCGTTGCCAAAATAGCGCCAGAGGGGAACGCCGTGGCCAGGATCCCACCAGGTGGCTAGCGTCAAGCTCAGCATGTGGAGCGCGCCCAGCACGGATGCGGGCCGGACCCATATTCCCAGCAGCAACGACACTCCGATAAACATTTCGACCGAGCCGACCACATATCCGAGGAATACCGCATGAGGAAGCACCAGGTCGGCAAGAATGGGCCGGTAGAAACCGACTGCGCTGCCCTCAATGTATCCGCGCAGATATTCTTGGAATCCGCCATGGGCGAAGCCCGGGCCAAAGAGTTTGTACTGGCCGAATAAGATGAAGAAAACTGCCGTGGCCATACGCACGACGGCAACGGTTTTGAAAAGGGTAGCGGAGGGTGTAGGCATTCTTCGAGGTTGATCTTCTCACAGATTGATGCGGGCGATCTTTTGCCACGCTCGACCGGTTTTCCGCTGCCCGCACGAGCGAGGACGCTCGCGCCTACATTAATCTCCGCCCGGGGCGTCGTTGCTGACGTACTGTTCGAGAGAGCCCACTTCACGGCACAAGTCCTCGATCCGCCACTCCAGTACGTTGCGAATCGAGAGCATGCCGAGCAGTTTGCCATTGTTATCCACCACGGGAAGATGCCGGAAGTGGCGCTCGACCATCGTGATCAAAGCCTCACCCGGGCCGGTTTGTGAGGTGGCCAGCTCGACTGGAGTGGTCATCAGCTCTCGAACCGGGGTTTGGGCGGGATCGCGTCCGCTCAGCGAAAACTTGCGCAAGACGTCGCGTTCGGTGAAGATGCCGGCGACCCGCCTCTCGCCGTCAATAATGGCGACCGCGCCGACGTGGAAGTCGAGCATTTTAGAGATCGCGTCGGCAACCGTGGCTTCTACCGCGACCGCTGCTGCTTCGGGGTCACAAAGTTCAAGCACATTCATACTCGCCTCCTGGGGGAGTACCCGCGCTACCCCTCTCGAGTTCAGGGGGATGAAAACGATTCGGGAATTATGACGCGTGCGGAATCCCTGTCAAGTAGATTAATTACTAGGGGAGTGCTGATTATGTCTGAATGTCTAGGGGAACACCTGGGCAAGGGCCTGTGGAGTTCCTTCCCCTCCTTGTGTGTACCTTCGTGTCCTTCGTGGTTCCAGCATTCTGCAATTCGTCAACCACAAAGGACACGAAGGTACACAAAGGGAGGAATACTATTTGATTTCGTTCCGAAAGACCTTGCCGTCCTTCATGACGAACTGGACGTTTTGCAGGATAACGATATCCGCCAGCGGATCACCATTCACCGCGATGACGTCGGCGAACGCCCCCGGCGCAATCGTGCCAATTTGCCCTTGCATATCGAGCATCTCGGCGGCGCGCGAGGTGGCGCTCTTGATCGCGTCCAAGGGCGGCATGCCGAGATTGACCATGTGGGGAAACTCCTGGGCCATGGGCTCGCTCCACGAAATGCCTCCGATGTCGGTACCGAAGACGATCTTCACGCCCGCGTGCAGCGCCTTGGGGAACGACACTTCGTGCACCGATGCCCGCTTTCGGTCGCGCTGACCTTCGGGAGTATCTGACGGAGCCCAGTCATGGTAGTACGCGCTAATGGTGGGGCAATACCAGGTTCCCTGCTTCAGCATCTGGGCAATGGCAGCGTCATCGAGGTCGAGTCCATGTTCGATTGAGTCGCAACCGCCGTCTAGCGCGCGGTGCAATACAATTCCGCCGTAGGCGTGGCAGGCGACTTTCTTTCCCCATCCGTGGGTTTCATCGACGATCGCCTTCAGTTCCTCGACGGTCAGAGTCGGTTGGGAAACCAGTTCGCCGTTCTTTCCCACCCACGAGCGATGCGTCATGTAGACCTTGATCCAGTCGGCGCCATGGGACAATTGCTCGCGGGCAGCCTTGCGGGCCTCCACGGGCCCATCGATGAGTTGCGCTCCGGTGGGCATGTCAAGCTCCGGCGCGTAGCCTTCTAGTGGATAGCCGCCGGTTGTGGAAATGGCGCGGGTCGAGACGAACAGCCGAGGTCCGGGAATGTATCCGCCCTCGATCGCTTCTTTGATTCCGATGTCGCCGTAACCTGCACCTTCGGTCTCCAGGTCACGCAGTGTAGTGAAACCCTGCTCCAACGCGCGCCGGACAGAAACCGTTGCCCGGGCCGCC
>Ga0209275_10000052_pt1 | contig 33516 bp, 26 predicted proteins | sample HubBroMetageREF2_FD_188344 | JGI IMG/M metagenome (GOLD analysis project Ga0209275, IMG submission 188344) | Reference soil microbial communities from the Hubbard Brook experimental Forest, New Hampshire, USA - Hubbard Brook CCASE Soil... | ecosystem: Environmental > Terrestrial > Soil >... | reverse complement strand
CGAAAAATTCGTCTTCATCTCCGGCATCGGCTGCTCCAGCCGCTTCCCGTATTACATGAACACTTTCGGTTTCCACACGATCCACGGCCGCGCCCCCGCCATCGCCACCGGCGTGAAACTAGTCCGGCCCGATCTCGACGTCTGGGTAGCCACCGGCGACGGCGACTCGCTCTCCATCGGCGGCAATCACACCATTCACATGCTGCGCCGCAACGTCGGCCTCAAAGTCCTCATGTTCAACAATAAAATTTACGGCCTCACGAAAGGCCAATACTCACCCACATCCGAAGTCGGTAAAAAAGCGAAATCCACTCCGTTCGGTTCCGTGGACCGCCCATTCAGCCCGCTTTCGCTAGCGTTGGGCTCCGAAGCCACCTTCATCGCGCGCTCCGTCGACGTCTTCCAGCTGCACTTGAAAGAAACCCTCAGAAAAGCGGCTGCTCATCAAGGCTCGGCGTACATCGAGATCCTGCAGAATTGCAATATTTTCAACGACGGCGCCTGGGAAACCATCACCGAAAAAGAAGCCCGCAGCGAACAGGTCGTCCAGCTCGACCACGGCAAGCCGCTAATCTTCGGCAAGAATCGCGATAAAGGAATTCGCCTGGTAGGCCTGGATCTAGAAGTCGTCGCGCTAGGAAACGGAATCACCGAAAAGGATTTGCTAGTCCACGACGAGCACAACCCAAATCCGGTCTACGCCTTTGCTCTTTCGCGCATGGACTCCATGCCCGGTTTCCCCACGCCCATCGGCGTCCTGCGCGCGCTACAAGGCGTGCCGCGCTACGAAGATCTGATCCAGCAGCAAATCCGCGAAGTCATCGCCAAAAAAGGTAAAGGCGATCTCGCAAAGTTACTGCGCGCCGGCGACACCTGGGAACTAAAAGCATAGGCAGACTAGCTCGCTGTCATTAGCGGATTTTTCTTTTTTTGCCTGTCGGATCAATCGGCAACGACGCCGTTTTCCAGTCAACGCCTTCAGGCCGTTTCCCCACGCCTGCGACGTACAAAACTCCTTCCGTCACTCCATCAATTCCCAAATCCCGATCAATCTTCGAATCCGCCATCGCCATCGTGCAAAACGGCGCAAGCCCCAACCAAGTCGCCACCAGACAAAACGTCTGGCACAAATGTCCCGCCTCCGCGAGGACCACGCGGTACGCCCGCGGATAGCGATACTTCCATTGCGTCCGCGTGAACACTGCGGTCATGAACACAAACGCGGCCGCCTCGGAAAACCATCTCTGCCCGATCACGTAATCCGACATCCGATCGCGCGTCATCCCGCGCCGCAGCAATTCGAGCCGGTGTCGCGTCGCGTCGTAGTGATAAATCCCCGGAGCAATTCCCTCCGCGTCGCGCGCCACCACGTAAGCTTCAATCGGATGCAGCGCTCCGCCCGATGGAGAAGTCTTCATCGCAAATCTCCCCAGCCGCGGCACCGCGACCCACTCGCGTACTCCCCAAGTCAATCCCAATAGCGTCGCCAAATCCGCCAGCGCAAGCTTCCCCGCCTCGAATCTCCGCCAAGTCCGACGCGATGTCAGCACCCGGGTGAATTCGCCGCCCAAGCGCGGAACAGGCAATACGATCTGAGCAGCCCGCGGATAATGCTTCACCGGAACAGGCATCGCCTTCTCGTGCGTTAACCCCTCCATGTAACGACCGATGCTCACCAGGTTTGCTTCGAAGGGAAGATCGCGTCCAGTGAAGTGAAAGAACCCAGCGGCTGGGTTCCAGTCTTTCCACGCAGGCATTGCTCGTTCCAGCGATCGCAGCTCACGGTCGGAGCGTTGCAGCAGTGAATGCCGAACCAGCTCTCTGATCGCGGCGCGCAGCGATGGCGGAGAATATTGCGGGAGGCGACGGAAAAGTGCCTCAGCGGGAAGCCAATGGCTGAAGAAGTTCAGTACTTCCGTCGCGATAGGCGCGGCCGTTGCCCCTGTCCCCGTCGCGTAATTCTCGAAAACCAATTCTTTATCGTTCCAGTAGGAAACCAAAAACGGAGAACGGCGGAAAAGCACACGTTTCGCTCTAGACATGCGGTCTAGCTCGGTTCCACTCGCCGCGAGACCAAATCACAGCTCTCCTGCGCGCTTTACTTGGGACTGGTCGTGAACCACTGCCCGTACGGCGGCTGGATTATCCCCGGCTTGGCTCTCGGACAAGAGATTCGCAGAAGGTGATGGGATTTTTCCAGCATTCGCAGGTTCAGGTCGATTTTCTTCTGGTCAGCCTTGCTGACTTTCGGCCGAATGGCGCGTAACTTCTTCTCGGCTCTGCGAATTGCTGAGGTAACCGGATGAAGCGAAAAAGCAATCTTGGCCATATGAATCAGCCTCCTGCCATTCCAGATGACGTGAGTCCGAAGCGGCCCGTTCCAAGTCGTTCGGCGCAGCGGACCGCGTTACTTCTTCTTGGATTTGGACGTGAACGTCTGCCCGTAATGCACGAGCGGCCGGCAGAAATTCTTAACGGTTTTGCCGCACTGCGCTAGCCCCCGCAGTTCCAAGTCGATCTTCTTCTGATCGGCCGTGGCGACCTTTCCGCGAATCGCCCGCAACTTTTTCTCCGCTTTCGTGATTTCCCTGGTGATGCTCTTCAGCGTGAAGTTAATTTTGGCCATGCTTTTCTCCTAAGACAACGCATTGCACTCTTCACCACTGGGTAAGGTCGGGCCGATTCTGGGGAAGGTACGAAGGACGGCGGAAGTGTAGTCGAGGCCCGTCGCAGCGTCAACAAAGATTGCTTGGCCGATCATTTCTCATGGCCGGTCTGCAGCGCCGGCAACATTGCCACGGTAATTTTCATTTCGTATTTGTGCTTGTGGGCACGAACGGCAGGCCGATCCGCTGCACCAGTGCGACGAACCGCGGATCAGAATGCAAACTGGCAAATCGCGGATGCACGGCGATATTGATCAGCCGCACGGACCGCTCCTGATACGCTTTGTCCAGCCACTGAAACGCTTCATCCCTTTGATCCAAGCCCACATAAACGAGCGCAATCGTGTACGGCGAAACGTATTGCCTGGAATACATCTGCAGCAAATCGCGCAAAATCTCGAGCGCCTCCGGTTTCTTTCCCGCGACAGCGTACGCATTCCCGAGCTCGGCCTTGAACGAAGTTTCGTTTCCCGAAAGCGCCAGCGCCTGCTGCAACTCTTGCAACGCTTTTGCATAATCCCGCTGCGCGAGATAGACCTGACCGAGATATCCGTGCGCCACCGCGAAGCTGGAATCCATGGCCACGGTTCTCTGCGCTTGCGCAACAGCCTCGTCGTATCTGGCGGCCAGATACAGTACCCACGACAGATTGGCGTTGATGATCAGCGAACGCGGATCGAGTTCTTGCGCCAGCTTCATTTCCGAAATTGCTTCGTCGCTTCTGCCCGCGCACGCCAGCGCTAGCGCATGCCAATGGTGACTGTTCGCTTCGCCCGGATTCAATTCGATCGCGCGCTGAAATTCATCGAGTACGCCGGACCATTCCAACCGGTACGCGCGAATTTGACCGAGCACAGCGTGCGCATAAGCGAGATTGTCGTCGAGCTGCAGCGCTTTCACCGCGGCCGCTTCAGCTTCAGGTAGCACTTGCGAAGACGGAACATCCTTATAATCCGCCGCCAGCGTCAGCGCGCCCGCCAGTCCTGCGTACGATGGCGCATAAGTGGGATCCAACTGAATTGCCTCGCGGTAATCTGCGACTGCTTGTGTCACGGCCTCGCCCGTGCGTTTAGCGACGAAGTAATTTCCTTGCAGGTATGCGTCATAGGCAGCCGGTACTACAGTCCGCGTTTTCGCAAGGCGCTCTTGCTCCGGTTGCGTCAACTGAATCTGAATTTGCGTGACGATGTCGCGCGCCACGTCGCTCTGCAGCGCCAGTATGTCCGTTACGGTACGTTCGTAACTGTGCGCCCAAAGATTTTGGCCGGTTTGGGGCTGCACCAATTCCGCGGAAATGCGCACGCGATCGTCGGAGCGCAGTACGGAGCCCTCCACCAGCGCGTCCACGCCCAATTCCTGCGCAATTTGCGCTGGGTTTTCGTGCTTGTCCTTGTACTGCATCACGGAAGTGCGCGAGATGACGCGCAGTTTCTTGATCTGAGAAAGTTCGGTGATCAGCGCGTCGCACATTCCATCGGCGAAATAGTCCTGTTTGGGATCGCCAGTAAGATTTTCCAGCGGTAGCACAGCCAGAGATTGAATGGAGGTCGCGCCCACGGCCGGCGAGGCGCGCCATTTGACCTCGACCAGCTTCCAGATGAACACCGTTATCAACAACAACGCCGCTACGGCCGATGCAGTCAGTAGCGCGCGGCCCAAGCGCGAGCGAGGGGCTGCAATGGCCGGAAGAATGGCCGATGCTTGAATCGCGCTCGCCGGAATCACAGCCGAGTTCGTGCGCAAAGCTTCCAGCGCCGCGCGGATTTCGCTGGCATGCTGATAACGCTGCGCCGGCTCCTTCGCCAGGCAGTGCTCGATGACGGAACGCAACCCCAGAGGCACAATCTCCCGCAAGGGCGGCGGCGAATCGTGCAGAATCATCGAGCTCAATTCGTAGGAAGTTCTGCCGCGGAACGGGCGCTTGCCATTGGCCATCTCATAGAGCACTACGCCCAGCGCCCACACATCACTGCGCGCGTCCGCCGGTTCGCCGCGAAATAATTCCGGCGCCATATAGTGCATGGTGCCGACGATCGCGCCTTCCGAAGTCAGCGTGCTGATGGATTGCGTCTTCAGGGTGATTTCGCCCGGAGTCATGTGCTTGGCCAAGCCGAAGTCGAGGACCTTGACGCGGCCTCCGGGCATCACGATGACGTTGGGAGTCTTCAAATCGCGGTGGATCACGCCGCGTTCGTGCGCGTGCGCCATGGCGTCGGCAATTTGTTCGCCGTAGCGGATCACCGTTTCCACCGGAAGGCCGCCTTCCGGAATTTGTTCGGCCAAGGAACGGCCGCTGACGAATTCCATCACGATGTAGTTCTTGCCGTCGGCTTCGCCCACGTCGTAAATGGTGCAAATGTTGGGATGATTCAACGCGGAGGCAGTGCGCGCCTCGCGAATCAAAAGCGCGCGCGCGTTTTCGTCATGATTCAGTTCATCAGGGAGGAACTTCAGCGCAACGTCGCGGTTCAGCCGGTCATCATGCGCGCGATAGACCACTCCCATCCCGCCGGCGCCGACTTTTTCGACGATTCGGTAATGCGAGACGGTCTGGTCGCTCACGTGTGCGGAACGCTCAAGCGAGCATCTTAGGCCGCGGCGGAAAGTTAAGTCAACGCGGAAGCCGATGGAAGCCGATGGTCGTTTCGTCGCAGAAATGGGGCCGCCGAGGAAACGCTTGTGGCACAACTCAATGGTCTTTGCATGTGGTGGCTTGATTCACTTGGAATTATTGCTGTAGCAGGATTGATACGGTTCCATTCCCCAGGTTTGCCACTGCGAGATCGAGCTTCCCGTCGCCATTGAAATCCGCCGCGGCGACCTGGTACGCGCCCCCTCCGATCGCATAAGGCGAACCCGACGCCTGGGTGAATGTCCCGTCGCCATTGCCGAGCAGAAGCGTGATTGTACTGTCTCCAAGATTTGCGACCGCCAGGTCCAGCTTGCCATCGTTATTGAAATCCCCTGCTACGATCGCGGTTGGCCCATTTCCAACTGGGGTCGTTACTGGCGCGCCGAAAGTGCCATCGCCATTCCCTAGCAGGATGATCACTGCGTTGCCAACGGAATCCGTGGTGGCGATATCAAGCTTACCGTCACCGTTAAAATCGCAGGTCACGATTGCGGAGAGGTTCTGCCCGACGGAAATTGGAGAACCACTTGCCTGTGTGAACGTCCCGTCTCCGTTCCCGAGCGATACGGCCACTCCCGGACCCGGAATCATGGTTGTCCCGCCACTGGCCTCAATGGCATCCAGCTTCCCGTCTTCGTTGAAGTCCCCCACCGCCAGGCCTGCGGGGAATCCGGTGGTGAAGAGGTCGCCTGCCGTGGTAAACGCCCCTTTTCCGTACCCGAGAGCGACGGATGATACACCCGATATTTGGCCGGTGATTGCCAGATCGAGACTGCCATCCGCATTGAAATCCGCCGGTGCCAGACCGGATACCGGCATGTTAAATGCATTCGCGATCTGCGCGGACGAAAAGGCGAAGGTTCCGTCCCCATTTCCTAGCAGGATAACTGCAGCCTCGCTATTGATCTCGCCGACCGCCAATCCGAGGTGGCCACTGTTGTTGAAATCGGCCGCGATGATGGGCCCAACATAGGGCGAAGCAAAGTCATCGTAGGGCGGGCTTGGCACTCGCATGGGCGAGCCTGCCGCCTGCGTAAATGTGCCGTCGCCATTCCCGAGGAATACATTCACAGCGGTCTCCGCCGCGATGGCCAAGTCCGCTTTACCGTCCTCATTGAAATCACCAATCGTGATCCCAAATGGGTTGAAAATCGTCAGCGGCGAGTTCGCGGCTGCTGCGAATGAGACTGTCGCTTCGGGTGCGGCAATTTGGAAATAGACCACGTTGGACGGCCCGCCGCCCGGCACGGGATTCACGACGGTCACGGCGGCCGTGCCTGCATTCGCAACGTTCCCGGCTGGGACAATCGCGGTGAGATGTTCGGCGTCCACGAAGGTTGTCGCCAGCGGCGTGCGATTCAAGTTGATCATCGCGGCCGGAAGGAATCCCGTGCCGCTGACGTGCAGCGTGAACTGCGGACTGCCTGGAGACACTGCCGTCGGCACAAGCGGCTGATTCAGGAACGGGATCGGATTCCTCGCTGGAGCAGTCGGATTGATTTGGATGCTCATGAATCCGTTAGTCGCAAACACACCGGTCGCGTCCGTTACTGTCGCCTCGAAATACCAAGTTCCAGCGCTGGTCGGCATTCCGTTAATAAGACCCGTGTTCGGGTTCATGTTCAAGCCGTCTGGCACCGCACCCGCCACTTTATATCCGGTCATAATGGGCCCGTCGTACACACTCCATTGAAACGGAGAGGTGCCGCCTGTGAGGGCGATCATCTGGCTATACGGCGCGCCTACCGATCCGTTCGCAAGTGTCTGAAACGGAATCTGAGGAGGAGGGTTTACAGTGATTTGTACCGAAGCTTTTTTCGTTTGGTCTGCGTCGGAAGTCGCCGTCACGGTCGCTTGTTGTCCGCCGGCGAGAATGCCTGTCGGGGGGTTATAGGTGACAGCTAGCGCCGTCGAATTGCTGAGAGTGCCAGGGCCAATCACGCTCCACGAGACGGCTACAGGCGATGTTGCATTGGTTACGGTTGCGGTGATCCCGACAGTCTGGCCCTGATCAATTGCTTGCGCAGACGAAGGCGATAGCGCCACCGAAACCGGCCGCGACGAACTTGAGCACGCGCTCGTAATCATCGCCATCGCTATGACCGGTAACGTCGAACACCTGGAGCACATCCGGGACATGGTCCCTCCACCAGGATTGTCTTAAGGGAGCGAAGTATCGCACATTTTCGATTACTCCGCTTCCTGAATGTTATGGCTAAGTGTACTTACTGTCGCAGTTATAATCATGGACAAGATTCGGGCGCTTGAAGCTTGACTGAGAAGGAGTGTGAGCGGGAGGCACGAGTGCACGATCAAGTGCGTCATCGAACCAGCATTTGAGCGATATTCCACTGTATTAGCCGCGCCTGGAATTGACGAATCATCTGCTGCCGCACAACGCCGCATCGTTGTGGACCCTTCATACAACCAGATGTATGAACGCCGCGCTGCACAAATGACCTACTGGATCGCGTGGGGCGAAGGTGTGGGCGCTGGAAGAGACGCCGGGGCGGAATTCTTGGCGACGGTTGTGATTTGCTGCGACGGTAGCGGGGGCATCAGCGCCATGGCGTGGTCGCGCGCCGCTGCGAATTCGTTCCAGTCGTGCTTTGAAACTGGGTCGGATGGCGGCAGCGGGAGGCGCTCGAAATTCAGGAATTCTTTGCCGCGTTGGATGCGGAAATCCAGGTGCGGACCGGTGGCGAGGCCGGTCATTCCGACCAAGCCAATCCGCTGACCCTGTTCGACTCGCTCGCCGGAATGCACCAGCACACGCGACAGGTGCATGTAGTACGTGGTGTATCCGTTGTTGTGCTGGATCTCGATCAGATTGCCCGCGCCACCTTTCCTGCCGGCGAAAATCACGCGGCCATCGCCGATGGTTTGCACGGGCGTGCCGGTGGGCGCAGCGTAATCAATGCCGAGGTGCGGACGGTATTCTTTCAGAATGGGATGATAGCGATGCTGGCTGAAATGCGAAGTAATCACGGCGGCAAATTTCAGCGGCGAATGCAGGAAGGCTTTCTTCATGGACTTGCCGTCGGGCGTGTAATACGCGGGGGCGCCATTCGGTCCGTGAAAGAGGACCGCGCGATAGGGATGCGAGCCATTGTTGTATTCCGCGGCGAGAATTCGGCCGTAGGAAACGACTTCGCCGCTTTCGAGCGTTTTCTTTTCGACGACCACGCGGAACGTGTCGCCCGGCCGAGGATCGGTGTAGAAATCCAGATCCCAGCCGAAAATTTCCGCCAGGCGCATGGCCAGCTCCGGCCTTTCACCCGCGTCCAGCACCGCGTTGAAAAGCGAGCCGTTCACTTGCCCGACGACGCCTACTTCCTCGGTTTCCGATGGAATGGTCTGGACCTCGGCGTGAAAATCATCCCCTTGCGGCCGGATGAAAAGGACGCGATCGGCGTCAATGCGATAACGCACTTCGCGCAGATCGCCCAGAATCGAGCGGCCTACCACGAAACTGTTTCCGGCGCGCAGATGGCGCAGATCGAAAACGGACTGCGCGGAATTAATAAGGCGCGAGGCGGTGTCCGAACTGAATCCCATACTCTGCACGAATGCCGGGAACGGCATGCGCGACGGGACTACGGCTGCGCTGAACAGCACCAGCTGCTCCTGCATGCGGTGAGCTTCTTCACGCGAGGGAGTAGCTTGCGTCATGATTTCGTAATCGGCGGAGGAGGAGCGGAAGTAATACGCGCTTACGACGCTGCCTGCAACCAATGCAAGGAGCGTGATTGCGACTAAGACTTTGATTTTCGTTCCCATAATTACCTGCGGCGAATAATTTACGAAGTTTGGAGCATAACGCAATGCGACGAGCGGCGGGAAGTGAAATGGTGTGGATTTGTTCATGCGGTAACAGGCGGAGTGGACTGATTTCCGAGCGCTGAGACGACAGGCTTGGTGCTGCAGAGCTGCTAAGTGCGCAGAGAAAACCTACAAAGGCAACAGGGCCGGCGACACGCCGGCGCTACTAGGGACTAATGCGAGGCGCCGGCCGCAGTGGTGTACTGCGCGCGGCGCGCGGATTCGGCGAAATAATTTCGTTCGCGCAGGCCATGGTAGATGCGGCCGGCGATTTCAGAAGCATGCGGACCGCTGACGGCGCGGCTGCCTCCGCGAATCAGAACCACCAGCACGATTTTCGGATGCGCCTGATCAGCGTACGAAACGAACCATCCTAAGCGTCCGCCGAGCGATTCGTCGTTGCACGTGCCGGTCTTGCCGAGAGCCTGCTCGCCATCGGGGTCGTAACTTTGTTTCGCGGTACCGTACATCACGGCGGCCAGCATGCCTTCGCGCAAATCGGGCAGCAGCGGCGCGATGTCGAGTTGCTGGCGCACGCGCGGCTGAAAATTTTGACGGGCTTCTGCGGTGCGCGGATATTGCAGGTAATACTGCGTGCCGCCGTTCGCGAGTGTGGAAACCAGCGAGGCGAGCTGCAGCGGCGTGAGTCGAATGCCTTCGCCGAAGCTGGACATGCGCGCGACGCCGCCGTACGCGGGAGGCACAGAGGGCACCAGGCCTGGCTGCTCTTCGGGAATATCGTAACCGGCGCGCGTGCCCAAGCCGACCAGCTGCGCGTATTGGTGGACGCGCGGGAAACCCAGGCGCGTGCCGACCTCTTCGAAATAGACATTGTTGGAATGCGCCATCGCTTCGGTAAGGTCCATGTAACGGCGATGGCCCACTTTCAGCATGGTGTCGCGAGTGATGACGCCTTCCTGCAGACCGGCGAGCGCGATGACTGGCTTGATCGTGGAGCACGGCTCGAAACCGGAAGAAAATGCCATCTTCTGATTGACGATGGTGAGGATGCGGCCGGTGGACGGGTCCATCGCGAGGACGGAACCGTTGGCGTGGCCGAGCGCGTTTACGGCGATCTGACGGATCTCCGGATCGTCATAATCCGCATTGTCATTCTTGGTGGGATCACCGTAGGCTGAAATGCCGGATTTTTTGTGGTGCGTGCGGGTAGTGGTAGTAGCAGGCGTGGCCGCCGACGCGACGGCGCCCGCGAGAAAAAGGCACAAGACCGGGAGACACTGTTTGATGGCTGGGACGGGTTGCATCGAGTCCTATATCGGCCTACGGAATACATACTTCAGCCGATTGACTCTCAGTTTACGGAAGACGTACGGCGAAACGCAACTGTTAAGGAGGACAGCGTTCCTGCGCGGCACAGCTGGACGAGAGGACAGATGGGCCGTGGCTCCGGACAGCGACATCGCCAAGCGATAACGCGAAGGGCGAGGCGGCAATTCGACGCCCCGCGATCCGTGCGAAATTATTCATAGCGCAAAGACTCTGCTCGAGCGGCTAGCGGCCGGAGCGACCCTGTGAGGAAGCGGTCGCAGCGACTGCTTTCGGGGGCTGCTTGGCTGCGACGTCCGCAGCCAATTTTTGCGCTTCGGCTGACGGCTTGCCGTTGCCATCGGCTGGAACGGCGGGATGCGCGAGCAAGCCCAGCGCCTTGCGCAGATCGTGTTCGATCTTGGCGCGAATGTCCGTGTTCTCCTTCAGGAAGACGCGGGCATTTTCGCGGCCTTGGCCGAGCCGTTCGTTCTTGTAGGAAATCCAAGTGCCGGATTTTTCGAGCAGGCCGTTGGTGACGCCCAGATCGATCAAATCACCTTCGCGCGAGACGCCTTCACCGTAAATGATGTCGAACTCGGCTTCGCGGAACGGCGCGGCGACTTTGTTCTTCACGATTTTCGCGCGCGTGCGCGAGCCGATGACGCGGTCGCCTTCCTTGATGGACTGAATGCGCCGGATATCCACGCGGATCGAAGCGTAGAACTTCAGCGCGCGGCCGCCGGTGGTGGTTTCCGGATTGCCGAACATCACTCCGATCTTCTCGCGGATCTGGTTGATGAAAATCAGGCAGGTCTTGGATTTTGAGACGATGGCGGTGAGCTTGCGCAGCGCTTGCGACATCAAGCGCGCCTGGAGCCCCATCTGCGCGTCGCCCATATCGCCTTCGAGTTCAGCGCGCGGCACCAGGGCGGCCACCGAATCCACTACTATAATGTCCACCGCGTTCGAGCGGATCAGCGCTTCGGCGATTTCGAGTGCCTGTTCGCCGTTGTCCGGCTGCGATACCAGCAGGTTGTCCACGTCCACGCCAAGCTTGCGCGCATAGGAAGGATCGAGAGCGTGCTCGGCGTCAATGAAGGCTGCTTGGCCGCCCAGCTTTTGGGCTTCGGCGATCACGTGCAAAGTCAGGGTCGTCTTGCCGCCTGATTCCGGTCCGTACACTTCGATCACGCGACCGCGCGGGAAGCCGCCGACGCCGAGCGCCGCGTCAATCGAGATCGAACCGGTGGGGATAACGTTCACGGGGACCAGGACGTCCTTGTTCCCCAGGCGCATGATCGAGCCCTTGCCGTATTGCTTTTCGATCTGCGAGATTGCCAAATCCAAGTTTTTTGACTTTTCGTCGTTCACAGTGCCACCTCAAGAGGACTATCTGTTTGGTCCTAGCTGGAGACCGAGGCGGAGTGAGTTTAACACTGAGTGCCCGTTCCCGGCTCGGCCATTTCGAGGGTCATAATATCACCAGGCGAACAAAAAGCAAAGATTATTTTTGCGAATGGTATCAATACTTGTAAAAACCGCGGCCGGATTTGCGGCCTAGCCAGCCGGCGGCTACGTATTTGCGCAGCAGGGGGCAGGCGCGGTATTTGGGATCGCCGAAACCGGTTTGCAGGACTTCGAGGATATTCACGCAGACGTCGAGCCCGATAAAATCAGCCAGCTCCAGCGGGCCCATGGGATGGTTCATGCCCATTTTCATGACGGCGTCAACGGCTGCGGGAGTGGCAACACCTTCCATCACGGCGAAAGCGGCTTCGTTGATCAGCGGCATCAGGACGCGATTAGAAACGAAGCCGGGCGCGTCGTTCACTGCCACGGGTTTTTTCTCGAGTTTTTCGCATAACGCCATCGTGACTTGAAATGTGTCCTCACTCGTCGCCAGGCCGCGGATTACTTCCACCAGCGCCATCACCGGCACGGGATTCATGAAGTGCATGCCAATGAATTTTTCCGGGCGCGAAGTTTGCGCGGCGAGCTGCGTGATGGAAATTGAAGATGTGTTGCTGGCGAGGATCACGCCGGGCCTGAGCGCCGCGTCCACATCTTTCAGCAAGCGGACTTTCAGGTCGAGCTGTTCGGGGACGGCTTCGACGGCGAAATCGGCGGCGGCGAGCGCGGAGACATCGGTGGTGGGCCGGATGCGCGCGAGGATCTGCGGTTTCTCCGCGGCGGTGATTTTTTCTTTCTTCACTTCGCGGTCGAGGTTCTTGCCGATGGTTTCCAGGCCACGATCGAGGAAGCGTGTTTCGACGTCGCGTAGAATCACGTTGTAGCCGGCGCGTGCAAATACGTGCGCGATGCCGTTGCCCATGGTACCGGCGCCGAGCACGGCGACTTGCTTAATTTGGTCGAGTGGCATAGGGGTTGATGATAGTGGAAGTTGAGGAGGTAAAGGAAGCAAAGGAGGTAGAGGAACATCAAGTCGCGCAACGTACGCAACAGCCCGCCTACGGTTTCGATGCAAGAGCCAGCCAGGCGACGAGCGACGCTAGCTTTTCGTCCTGCGTCCAGGGTGCGCCGAGGGGACGGCCTAGCTCGGCGATGCGGCCTGTCAGAACGTTTGGCTTGAGTCGCAGCGCCTGTGACGCCTCGTTCAGGAGTTCGCGTTCTTTTACGGCGCGGCCCGCCAGACCGCAGCGCGCGCTGGCGTGCAGCAGCGCTCTACGAAAAAGTTCGCCATCGGCGGTGTGAATCAGTGCATGCGATCCCAGGATTTGCGGCAGGCTCGGCAGCGGCCTTCCCGAAGCGAGCACCAGACCGCAATGCGTGAGCCGGTAGCCTTGCTCCAGCAGGCTTTTCTGGAGGCGACGAATCGCGCGGTACGCCAGGCTCTTGGCTTGCTTGTCAACTAGCGCGATAAAGATGCGGGCTTTGTCGAGGGGCAATCTTTCGCCGGTGTGGTAAGGCTGGCGGAATTTGTACGTGAAAGTCTCGACCAGGTGAAGCCGGTCGCGCGCCAGAACGTGCGGCGCGCCTTTGGTTACGGAGAGCGCCGCCAGAGCCGTCCAACCAGAGTGGGCGCGGAATCCTAGCGCTGCCGATTGCATGGAACCTCCAGGGCGGCGAAGTGGCCGGGTAATGCCGAGGATGTAGAGAAGGTAAAGGAAACATAGGAGGTGGAGAAACGTCAAGCGCAGCTGAACTCGGGTGGTCGTTCAGTTTCCAACTAACGCGCTTGTCGCACGTCGGATCGCTTCGTCGGCGGGCGCTACATGCCGGGATACTTGCCGAGAAAGATCAGCACGAAATCAATCGTGTCCGCAACGCCATGCGCGACGATCGGGATGGCCAGACTGCATCCGGTGCGCAGATAAATCACGCCGAGCAGCAGGCCCATGAGGCCTTCGTCAATAGCGCCGGTGAGTCCTTGATAGGCGTGGGCCAGGGCAAAGCCCAAGTGAACCGAAATCAGGCTGATGACCCAGGCGCGCCGGGTGCGGTTAAAGAAGTCGGCGACGCGGTTCATCAAGTAGCCGCGGTAAACCATTTCCTCGCCGAAGGCAGCCAGGGTCCAGGCCAGCGCGATGAATATCAGCGTGAGCTTCAGGTTGCCGATTAAAGGGCGAAAATCCTCGAGGTCCGGATTCTTTCCCAGTAATCTGACCAGAAGCGGCTGGCTGACGAAAAGTTCAAAGGCTTCCAGCAGCAATCCGGCCGCAACGCCCCATGCGAGCGTGGTTTCCCAATTGCGAAAAACGCTGAGTCCTACGTCTCGCCAGCGCAATTTCCGCAGCCAAAGAGAAAGCCATGCAAACAGCAGCAGGTACGGAGTCTTGCTGAAGAAGATGAGATGCTTGAAATCCGCGTAGAAAATCAGCGCGACGACGACCAATTCCGCGATCGCCAGCCATTTGCTGTGGCGCCAGCCTGTCGCGCCTTTCTCCGGTTCCGGTGGACGGCTTTCCGGCACCGCGATATTGGAGGCCGTACCGTTTCTGACTTCACCCATCCCCATCACCTCTGCGTCGCGCTGGATTCCCCTATTAGCCGCGTGGCAAAACGCTTGGTCTGCGATATCGCCGGGCGCACCAGAGCGCGCAGCGCGACGTCAACATCACCAGGCCGAAGCCTGCGACCAATCCGAGCGGCACGATCCACCAGCCCAGGACTTCCCTGCCCGCCGGGATGCTTCCGAACCCAAGTCGCAGCGAAATCTCCACGTCGACCGCGCCGTCTGGAATGATCCACAGCCCAGCGGTGTGCGGATGAAATGGTTTCAGCAGCGCGCAGAGCAAGAACACAATTCCGGCTAAATATCCAATGAGCGATCCAAACAGCACGCAGAAACCTGCGATGCTCAGGCTTGCCCAGCGGAACAGGCTCTTCAGAATCTGCAGCGGTGAGCGGCTGACTTCAGCACGCGCGAGGAGATTGTCAGTGACGTATTGGCTGGCCAGTTCTTCCGCGGTGCCGAGGGCAGCCAGCGCCGCGTCTACTGCGGCGACATTGGCTGCTCCGGTCGTTGGTTCGCTCAACGCGAGTTTGTCCGCGATGTGGCTGCGCAGTTCGTCAACAAGTTCGCGGACCTCCGCGTCGTCGAATCCGCGCAGCTGGCCGCGCAATTTCGCGAGGTACGCGTCGATCCGTTGTTGCGCGTCGCCGGCCATGGTAGTCATCTACTTCCCCCTCGCGAGCGGAGCGAGCAGCTTGCTCATGCTCGACGAGAACCGCGCCCACATGCTGGCCATTTCACGTGCCCGCTCTTTTCCGGCCGCCGTGAGCACGTAATACTTTCGCGGGTGGCCTGCATCGGATTCGACCCATTCGCTGCGCACCAGCCCGAGCGCCTTCAGCCGGCTGAGCAGCGGATAGACCGTGCCCTCGGAAACGATCAAATCGGAATCGCTTTCGAGCCGGCGAAGGATTTCGAGGCCGTAGAGTTTCCCGTCCCACAAGACGGCGAGGATGGCCAGTTCCAGGCAGCCCTTGCGGAGTTGCACTTCCCATTTGTCAGCGGATTCGAGATCGCCTGTGCCGCGAACCTTCATTGGCGCGCATACATTGCATTACAAGGTATGATGCTGTCAAGCATAAAAACGTTGAGTATAGCCGCGGCATTTCAGGCGGACGCGCCTGCATATGCAGACGCTTGCGGGGACCACAATCAGTGAAAATCGACGGCAGGGCCTGAATCGCCATCCGGCCTTGATTTGATTACTGTGCTTAGGACGCGTCGGCTATTTGGCGGATCATTTCTTGCGCGCGTTTTTGCGTTGCGGGCGTCACGCGAATTCGCAGTTGGCCTGCGAACTCATCTGTCGCCGAGCCGATGCCGATGTTGCGGAGGCAGGTGATCAGGTTGTCTCTGGCAGTAGCGTCCTGGCCGGACCAGACTTCGGCGGTCGCTTCGTCTGGATCAAAATCCTCGGGGACGTAATCGGGCGGGACATCGGACAGGTCATCCTCGTCGTCGTTTGCCGCCGAGTCCTGCAGCGGCGCATTCGAATGCCGGAGCGCTTCGTCTGAATCCTCGGGCGGCGTTTCCCGACGGCGGGCCGCAGCTTCCAGTGCCATGCTAGCCGCGTGGTGGTCGCGTGCGTGCGTGAAGATTGCGTAGACCTGGCGCGACCAGCCCGGCAATGATCCGACATTGTCGCCCCGCTCGTGGTATGGGATTTCCGCAGTTTCGAGCGCGTCAATAATCGCGTCCCGAGTGGCCGCATCGGTTCCGGTCCACAGAAGTTCGGGCGTGTCTGAAAGCTCTGGATTGTTGGAATGGATGTTCGTTTGTTCGAGATGCTCCACGAGATCCAAGCCGCAATCGGAACAACGCGTGAAACCGGGACGATACTCGGCTTTGCAGTCAGGACAGAACATTAATTTCAGCAGGCTCCGGAACGTGCAGGGCAGATCGTAACCTGCTGCGCGCGTGCAGCGCCACTATTTAGGATGCGAGGTGCTGAAGCCGAATTTGGTCATGAGGACCTGAGCTTCGTCGCTATCGACGGGGCCCAATTTGATGAAAGCGGCACCGCTGTCGCGCCAATAGAAATCCTGGGCGCGGAAGTAATACACCTGGCCGGCTTCGGCGGTGAAATGCGCTGCGGAGGCCTGATGGCCGGCGGTGACGATAACGGCCGTTTGCCATTCCGAGCAGAGATGATGTTCGCCGGGATCAATGGAAATATAGAAATAGGTGTTGGACTGGGTGGCGCCTACCCAATCGCCGTCGATGCCCCATTTGACGGTGGGCCGGGGACGCGATTCGAAGACTTTGTCGTCTTGCAAAAAGTAGACCAGGGCCTTGCCAGGTTCGGGCTGCGTGACGGGATGGCTCGAGTCGCTGGATTTCACTTCAAACTTGAAATCCGTGGGACGACAACCGGGGGCCGCTGCGTTGCCGGTCGCGGGCGGTGTGTTTTGTGCGACGGTGGAGGATGCAAAAAGAAGGATCATGAGGGCCGCTTTCATGGTTTTCCTCCTTGCGATCGAATTGTTTCCTGCCGCCTGAGACGGGCGAATCACTTTCACGGTTACGTGCTTGGGTTGTAGAGCGGATCGAAGAAAAGGTGAAGGAAGCGACACCTATCCGGCTAAGCGAATTGAAGAGACAGGATTTTACTGTTCTGCGATTCCCGCTACGGGAGTTCAACAGCAAGCGCTACGGCGTTGCCGCCGCCGAGGCAGAGAGCTGCTATGCCGCGCTTGAGATTGCGGCGCTGCAATTCGTAGAGCAGCGTGACCAGAACGCGCGCGCCGGATGCGCCGATGGGATGGCCCAGGGCGACCGCGCCGCCGTTTACGTTTACTTTTTCGGGGTTGAGTTTTAGCACGCGGGTTACGGCGATGGCGGCCACGGCGAAGGCTTCGTTCAGCTCATAGAGATCAACGTCTTTGTCGCGATCCCAGCCGGTTTTCTGCAGCAACTTTTCTACTGCGTCCACCGGCGCCATCATCACCCACTTGGGCTCGACGCCGCTGACGGCTTGCGCGACGATGCGCGCCATGGGCTGCTTGCCGAAGCGCGCGGCATTTTTTTCGCCGGTGACGATCACAGCAGCGGCGCCGTCGTTCGTTCCCGGCGCGTTCCCTGCCGTGACCGTCCCATCCTTTTTGAACGCGGGCTTCAGCTTGGCCAGAATTTCGAGGGATGTATCTTCGCGCGGCGACTCGTCAGTCTTGATCACTATGGGTTCGCCCTTCTTCTGCTGAATTTCTACCGGAACAATCTGCGCGCTGAAGAAGCAGGATTTCATGGCGCGAACCGCTTTCTGATGGCTTTCCAGCGCGAACTGGTCTTGTTCCTCGCGCGAGATTTTATATTTTTCAGCGACCAGCTCCCCGGTGACGCCCATGTGATAATTTTCGTACACGTCCCACAGCCCGTCGTTGATCATGGAATCGATCATTTCCTGATTGCCCAGTCGGAAGCCCGTGCGCGCGCCTTTTAGCAGGTAAGGACAATTGGACATGGACTCCATGCCGCCAGCGACGACCACTTCCGATTCGCCGAGCTGTACTGCTTGTGCCGCGAGCGCGACGGCTTTCAGTCCCGAACCGCAAACTTTGTTGATAGTCATGGCAGCTACGCGCGGATCGAGTCCGCCGCGCAGAGCCGCCTGGCGTGCGGGATTCTGGCCGAGACCGGCCTGGACGACGTTCCCGAGGATTGCCTCGTCGACCTGATTCGGCTCGATGCCGGCGCGGCGCACGACTTCGGCGACTGCTTTCGCTCCTAGTTCTGTGGCGGAAAGCGACGCGAGGCCACCCATGAATTTTCCGATTGGCGTGCGCACGGCGCTTAAGAGGACGGCTCGTTCCATGGCGGCTTCTCCTTCAGGCTTTCTCGGTCGGAATCACAATTATAAGCGCCACGTCATACGCGGTCAATTTTGCTGCCGTTCGGATATCGCGCGCGGCGAAAGCACTGCGCAGCGCCGCTAGCTCCGCAGCGATGGGGAGCCTTCGCCTTCCGTTCGCCCATGGCAAAGTCTGTTAAGATAGTGGTGCGATAATTGCACGCGATGAAGACCAACGAAAATTCGGAGCGGAACGCCGGTCTAAATCCCGGGCAACGCGCGGTGGTGGAGCACGGTGACGGTCCGCTGCTGGTCGTGGCGGGCGCGGGCACGGGCAAGACGCGCGTGATCGTTGAGCGGATTCGCAATTTGCTGGAGACGAATCCGGAGCTGGCCGGCGAGAGCATTCTGGGGCTTACGTTCACCGACAAGGCTGCCGGCGGGATGAAGAGCCGGGTGGTGAAAGCGATCGGCGGACGCGCTGAGGGCGTGTGGCTGAGCACGTTCCACAAATTTTGCCTGGAAAAGATTCTGCAGGCTACCAATCCGGATTCGCAGCCGCTGGACGAAGTTGACCACAAGATTTTGCTGCGGCGGCACATCGGCGAGCTCGACCTGAAACATTTCCGCAGGCTGCAGGATCCGGGTGAATTCATCAGCGATTTCGTGAAATTCTTTTCGCGCTGCCAGGACGAGCTGGTGACGCCGGAAGATTACGAGCGCTTCGTCGCAGGATTGCGCAAGAAACACGAAGCCGGGAAGAAATCGCTGGAATCCGACGCGCTGCAAATTGCGGAGGATGAAGTGGCGCGGCAGGAGGAACTGGCGCGCGTCTATCGCGTCAGCGAGCGCCTTCTGCGCGAGCGCAACTTGCTGACGTTCGGCGAACAACTGATGCATGCGGTGCAGATGCTGCGCGGTGACACTTCCCTGCTGAAGCGGATGCACGAACAATACCGCTACATTCTGGTGGACGAATTTCAGGATACGAATATCGCGCAGCTGGAGCTGTTGTGGCTGCTGGCGGGCGAACGGCGCAACATTGTCGCGGTGGGCGACGATGACCAGGCGATTTACCGCTTCCGCGGCGCGTCGTTCGGCAGCTTCACGATTTTCCTGAAGCGCTTCTGCGGCGTCAGCGACGCGAAGCTGGGCCCCGCCACGAAAAAGTTCCTGGTTTCGCTTTCGCAGAATTACCGTTCGACACAACGCATCCTGCGTGTGGCGGGTGAAGTGATCCAGCACAACGAAAAATCGCCACTGCTGCCGCCTAAAGCGCTGACCACCGAAAATCGGGAAGGCGAAAAAATTCGCATCGCGGAATTCGGCACGCCCGAGGAAGAAGCGTTTTGGGTCACTTCCGAAATCGAGCGGCTGCACGCGGCGGGCGCGCCGTGGCGCCACTTCGCCGTGCTCTATCGTAAGCACACGCACCGGGAAAAGCTGGTGGATGAATTGCGCAGGCGGGAAATTCCGTTTGTGATTCGCAAGCTTTCGATTTTATCGAGCACACTGGTGCGCGATTTGCTCGCGTGGCTGCGATTGATCGTCGTGCCGGGAGACAACGTGGCGTGCGCACGCGTGCTGGCGGCGCCGTACTGGGGTCTGGAACCGCGCGACCTGGTGCGCCTGGCGGAGCGCGCTGAGAAAAATCATCGGCGTCCGCTCGGCGACGAAGTGGAGACCGCGCAGAACGAAGCGCCATTCAACAAGCGCGGAAGGCTTGGCGAGCTGGTGCAGTTGCTGAATGCGTTGCGCCAGACCGCGAAGCGTTCCACCGCGACGGAAGTCCTGGACGAACTGATTGCCGGGCTGGCCGTAGCGCCGCTGCCTTCGGACCAGGATCGCTACTACCTCGACCGCTTCGCGACCTTTGTAAAAGAATGGGAACGCAAGAGCGAAGAAAAGCAGCTGCGCCATTTCATCGAGTACCTGGCATATTTCTACGAAGCGGGCGGCGACATTTCTCTGGAAGAAGAAATCTCTAACGACGCTGTGCAGCTGATGACCGTGCATTCCGCGAAGGGGCTGGAATTCCCGCACGTTTTCATCCTGCGCGTTTCGAAAAACGACTTCCCTTCCGGCGTGCGCAAAGTAGCGTTCGAATTTCCGCCGCAGCTGATGAAAGAAGAGCAGCCCAAGTTTGACTTTCAAATTCAGGAAGAGCGGCGGCTTTTCTACGTGGCCCTCACACGCGCGGAGCGGCAACTGACGCTATCCACTCTGGTGAACAAACGCAAGAAGCCTTCACCGTTTCTCGACGACTTCCTGGCGAATGCGAAAATCAAAACGCTGGACACGCATCAGCTCACGCCCAAGGTGCAGGTGCCGCCTGTCGTGGAAACTTCCGGCCCCGAAGCGAATTCGAGCGACCCGGCGCAATTATTCCCGCCAGGCAGCGAACCGTCTCGAGCGTACTCGCGAGTGGCGCTGTGGGCCAAAGCTTTTCATCCGCCGCGTCCCGAACCGTTACAATTGAGCGCTTCGGCGATTGACGCCTACGATCGCTGTCCAATGCGCTACATGTTTCAGTACGTGTGGGGGATTCGCGGCGGCGCGCACGCGATGGCCACGTTTGGCAACGTGATGCATCGTACGATCAAGGAATTCATTGCGGAACACGGTAAGCGGAAGAAATTTCTGCTGGAAGAAGTGCACGCGATCTACGATCGCGAGTGGTCGGCCGCGGGATTCATTGACGAATATCACGAGGAAGAATATCGCAAGGCGGGACGCGAACAACTCGCAGCGTTTCACGCCACATACTGCGGCGCGCCGGCCGATGTGCTGCATCAGGAGAAGACTTTCGAGCTGTCGCTGGAGCACGAGGTGATCGTCACCGGCCGCATGGACCAGGTGAACCGCATCGAAGGCAACCAGGTGGAAATTATTGATTACAAAACCGGCAGACCCAAAGACGTGAAAGCTGCCGCGAAAGATTTGCAGCTCGGCGTGTATGCACTGGCCGCGGAAGAGGTGCTGGACCTGGATCCGCTGCGCCTGGTGTTCTATAACCTGATGACCAACGAAGGCGTGGCGGCCACGCGCGACGCGAAGGCACTGAAAGAAACCAGGGAAAAAATCGCGGAAGTGGCGGACCGGATTCGCGCGCGCGATTTTTCCGCGAAGCCGGGATTTGGCTGCGGGTTCTGCGATTACAAACCGCTGTGCCCGGCGCACGAGCAGTTGATTTCGATTCGGCCATCACAGCCCGCAGCCGGCGCGAAAGAAAATGCAGATTCCTCTGCTGCTTCCGCAAGACCAAACTGACTCGCGCATAAAAACTTGCGCCACAAATAAAAACGAGGCGTCACGAGAAATCGTGACGCCTCGTTTCATTTCCCGCTTGGGCTTTTCTGCCTGACCAAGCCCGGGATGTTCCGCGCATGAACTACTGTGGAACTTTCTCCCCACGAATCAGCGGCGCCACAGATTTCACAACGCGCTCGATTCGCTTCGTCAATCTATAAAGGCCGCCGACGTTGAAGTCAAGCAGAAAAACTTTTGCGTCAACACGATTTATAGAATGTCGGAGCGCCAGCGAACATAGAAGGTCGTGCGGTAGTCGAAAAATTTGCGTTGCAGAGGCTCGATAGCAGCTCGAATGTACTCAGTCAGTGCCGCAGCACGCGCCGCAACAAATAAAATTAGCGATTGGGCCCGGCGCGCGTGACATACGAACGCTGCGTTCCCAAATTTCAGTGCAGGCCGCTCTGGTAATAACCCTGGCGCGCGGTTACGTCCAGGTCCGGACGCCGCACGCGCACTTCGATGCTGTGATAATCCTTGCTGCGGTCGGTATCTTGCGGTTGAAACGTGATGGTGTACTGGTTGCGAGCTTGTTCCGTGACGGAGGCATAGAGATTTTCCAGGCCGCGATCCTTTCCCGCGTAAAAAGTATCGCCGCCGGTGGACGTGGCGTATCTCTCGAGGCGCGTACTTTCCTTCTGCATGAAGGCGTGTCCCACGGAAATGGAATAAACGGAAATATCGGACTTAAGCAGGAGCTGCAAGGTCTGGTCCAGGGTGTGCTCGTTGGTGCGCGAATTATTTCCGTCGGAAATCAGGAACACGATTTTGCGGCGATCGCGGCCGCGGCTCTTGAGCATCTCGCCCGCGGCGTAAACGGCGTCGTCGAGATCCTTATCCTGCTTTTGCTGCTGCACGCCCAGGGTGGTCGGGGCTCCGGTTTCGAGCGATCTGCCATTGGCGGTGGCTCCGGAGGTCAACGGGCCACCGACGGGCGCGCCCGGATAATGCGAACGCAGGTCGAGACGTTTCAGTTGGGTGAAAAGAAGATCGTTGTTGAACGAAAACTCCGAGACGGTGGTGGGAAATTGATCGTAGGTCACGATCGCCACTTCATCATTGGGTCCGAAGCCGCCGGAAATCGCGGTCAAACTTTTTTGTACCTGGTCGGCGGACTTGATCGAGAGATCGTTATCAATCAGCACTACAGCCGAGAGCGGAAAGGGATCGGACGTAAAGAAAACAATTTGCTGTTCGACGTTGTCGCAGAAGACGCGGAACTCATCGCGCTGAAGATCGCCGATCAACTGGCCGTCGCGGTTCTTCACCGTGACAGGAATGATCACCAGGTTTGTGCGGATCTTGATCGCCTGGCGCGCCTCGCCAGCTTGCTTGGAATTCTGCGGAGGGCCGGCGGGCGGCGGCGCGCTTTGCGACTGCCCGGTCTGCGGTTGCGGCGTTTGCACCGGCGGCGCTTGCGCCGGCACACCGGGCTGCGCGGGTGGCGCCACCTGCCCGGGCTGCACGGGAGGTTTGGAATCCTGCTGCTGCGTCGTTCCCGGAGAGCCCGACTGCTGAGCGCACGCAAGAGCGCCGAAAAGTAATACAATACCCAGCGTCGAAATTAATCGCGTCATCTGAGCTTCTCGATTCGGCCGAATGGCGCCATTTTAAAGTCCCGTTCGTAATTTCGCACCGGGCAGCTTTGCGACACATCCGCTGGCGCGCTCGGTGCATCGTATCAAACGCAACCGGCTACAGGGAGATTATACAATGCGGCGGACCAGCCTCGCGGCGGGCATTTTTACATTGACACTGGCGGGATACGTAGGGGTGACGACGGAAGCGCCCGCCAAAGGCGCCGCACAGCCGGAACCACAGGCGCAATCCAACCAGCAAGGCCAGCAATCGAATCAGCAAAATCTGCCGCAAGATCAGGGGCAGGGGCCTCTGAAAGTTCAGACGAACGTCGTCAACGTGTTTGCCACGGTGCGCAACAAGCAGCATGGAATTGTCAACGACCTGAACAAGGAAGATTTCAAGATCACCGAAGATGGCGTCGACCAGAAAGTGGAATTTTTCTCTAGAGAAGTGAATATGCCCATCACGCTGGGCTTGCTGATTGATACCAGCGCCAGCATGGACCGCATGATTGACGCAGAGCAGGACGCGGCATCGCGATTCCTGCGCGAGGTGATGCACCCGAAAGACGAAGCAATGGTAATCACCTTCGACTTCGACGTGGACCTGCTCGCCGATTTCACTCAGGACACTTCCGTGCTGTCCAGCGCGATCCGCCGCGCCCGCGTGAATTCCGTGGGCGGAGGCGGCGTGGTCACTCCCGGCCCGATTCCGCAAGGGAGCAACGCCGGCGGGACGGATTTGTATGACGCGATTTATCTGGCGTGCCACGATGAACTGGCCACCGAAGCGGGGCGCAAAGGCGTGATCATTCTGACCGACGCGGAGGATACCGGCAGCAAGTTGGGAATGCGGGATGCCATCGAGGCCGCGCAGCGCTCGGACGCTGTAATTCACGTCCTGCTGATTTCGGATCGCATGGCAACGTTCGGAACGGGCCCGGGCGTGGCGCGCCGCATGGCGGACGACACCGGCGGGCGCGTGATCGACGTGCACAATGAAAAATCGCTGGAGAAAGCGTTCGATGAAATTTCGGAGGAGTTGAGGTCGCAGTACGTGCTGGGCTACTACCCGACCAATCTGAAGCGCGACGGAACTTTCCGCAAGATTCAGGTGACTGTCACGCGTCCTGATGTGAAAATTTTGGCGCGCAAGGGGTATTACGCCCCGTTTAAGTAGCGAGCGGCTTTCGGCATTTCCTCACCGATTTGAATCCATCGCAGCGAAGCGGAGTACCCAGAGCAAGGCCGGAGAGATCCTTCGGCCGGCTTGAGGCAAAGTCGCCGACCTGAGGCTGACGATGCTCTTCGCATCGTTAGCCACGGAGACTGCGTAGAGTGCGCAGAGAAAACCTCAGCACGAGGTGAGCTTACTTGCCGGACGGCGGCACGGTGGGCGTCGTTGCGTAATAACCTCTGCGGGTGCGCACGTTCAGGCCCTTGCGATCAGTCTGCACTTCAATCTTGCGATACTTCCCAGTGGACTGCGGATTCGACGGCGAATACGCGATGAAGTATTGGCTGCGCAACTCGGTGCCGATGTCCACGAACGATTGCGCCAGATCGTCCACCTTATAAGGATAGAACACGCGCCCGCCGCTCTGATCCGCGAACTCCTCAAGAACTTTGTCGCCGCCTTCGATGTGCATCTTGCGCGGCTTGTCGCCATCAATCGCCAGCCAGTCTGTATTGGTGCTGACGCAATAAATCGCGGCCTCGGCGCGGATGGCAGCTTCCACGGATTCGCTCAGGGCGTGATCGCTTAGATTGTCGTCGCCATCGCTGATCACCACCAGCACGCGGCGGACTTCAGGATTCGGTCCTTTGGGCAAGGGCGGATTGGAAAGCTTTTCGGCGGCGCGATAGATGGCGTCGTCGAGCGCGGTGCCGCCGCCGGCCCGTTGCTTGCGGATGGCGTCGGTGAGTAGCGACAGGTCGCCGGTGAAATCCTGAATTACCTCGGGCTCGTTGTCGAAGGTCATCAGGAACGCCTGGTCTTTGTTTCTGCGGATCACGTGCTGTAGAAAGTCGTTGGCGGCTTCCTTTTCGAATTCCAGGCGTGGGCGAATGCTGTTGGAAGTATCGAGCAAGATGCCGATGCGCAACGGCAAATCTGTGTCGCGTCCAAAATAGCGAATTTCTTGGGGCGTGCCATCTTCCAGAACCCTGAAATCGGTCTGATCCAGATCCGTGACGAATTCGTGGCGGCGATCCATTACCGTGGCAACCAGGTGCACCAGGCCGGTGGTGGATGTGATCGGCGGAGTGGCGGCCTGTGCGCCCCCGGGCTTCGCTGGAGTTGGTCCCTGATTCTGTGCCGGCGCATCACTGGAAGTCGCAGGCGGAGGCGGCGGTGGAGTTTGCGATGGAGTCTGTTGCGCTCGCGCGGTCACGGCGAAAATCAGGGACAGCGCTGCCAGGACGAAAATGGAAGGCACTTTGATCGTGCGCTGAGATCTCACGCGAATCATCATAGGTAATCCCGCAGCGCGGCGTCAATGCCACCGGGCGGCAATTTCGTCAAAGCGCCGAGGTTGCGCAGGTACGTCACCAACTCCTGCGGCAGCGACGCGCGAAATTCCATGCGCTCTCCGGTGCGGGGGTGTTGTAGTGCGATGCGCGCGGAGTGCAGAAAGTTGCGTCCGAGCGACGGCAGTTGCTCGCGTCCGATCGATTCCTGGTGCGGCGCGCCGTACAGCGCGTCGCCGACGACGGGCAGCGCGAGTGCGGAAAAATGCACGCGGATTTGGTGCGTGCGACCGGTGTGCAAGTCGGCTTCGATCAATGAAAACGCACCGAGGCGCAAAAGCAGGCGCCAATCTGTGCGCGCTTCACGGCCTTCGCTGCGCCGTGCGGTCATGCGCGAGCGGCGGCGCAGGTCGCGCGCCACGGGCAATTCGATACGCCCTTTATCGCCCTTGGCATTTCCATGCAAAAGCGCGAGGTAGGTTTTCTGTACGCGGCGCTCGCGAAATTCTTCGACTAGTTTCAAGTGAGCAGCGTCGTTGCGCGCAATCACCATTGCGCCCGAGGTTCCCTTGTCGAGACGATGCACGATTCCTGGCCGCAGCGGACCGCCGACGCTGGACAGTCCTTTTTCGACGCCGAAGCGATGCAGCAGCGCGGCGACCAGCGTGCCGCTATCCGCGCCGGCGCCAGGATGGACGATCATTCCGGCGGGCTTATTAATGATAGCGATGTCTTCGTCCTCGTAAAGGATCGCGAGCGGAATATTTTCAGCTTCGACGCCGGGCAGCGGCGGCGCGGGAATTTCCACGGTGACGGTTTCGCCGGATTCCAGATGATGCGAAGGCTTCTTAGCGATGCCGCTCACGCGGACGCGGCCCTCTTCGATGAGTGTCTGGACGTGCGTGCGGCTCACGTCTGGAAATTGCGCAGCGAGAAAGCGGTCCAGGCGCTGGCCGGCGTCTTCTTCGGCCACCACGAATTCGTGGTGACGGAGCGAATCGTCTGGCGCGTCGAAATTGTCGTCGGTATCGGTGTCAGAATAATCGTGCATGAGGGGATTCGTTGATTCTGCTTCGCGCGCTGCAGGCGAGCGCTAGTCGCCGGCTTCGGCGCGCATCGTTGTCACCGGCTGAATCGGGGCTTTACCCTGCAGACCGCGCCACCACAGGAACGCGCCAGTCAAAATCAACACCAGGCTCGTGATCTGCATCAGCGAAATGCTGTCGTGAAACATCATGGTGCGTCCGGGATCGCCGCGGAAAAATTCGATGATGCCGCGCTCGGTGCCATAGAGCATCAGATAAGTGCCGAATATTTGGCCGACGAAGCGCTGCCGTTTGCCCAGCCACATCAAAAAAAGAAAATTCAGAAATTCCAAAGACGCTTCGTAAAGCTGCGTGGGATGCAGATGCACCCCCAGCGGGGTGCCGGCCAATTGCTCGGCCATCGGATTCTTGAACACGACTCCCCATGCAACCGTAGTCGGCTTGCCGTAGCAGCAACCCGCCGCGAAACACCCCAGGCGCCCGATGGCGTGCCCGATGGGCAACGCTGCGGCACATGTATCGAGCGTCGGCAGCAGCGGCATTTTCTGGAAATGGGTGTACAGCAGAATCGTCAGCACGCCGCCGACGACGCCGCCGTAAAAAGTGCCGCCGGACTGAAACGTGGCGACGCTGAAAATGTAGCGCGGATTCGCCATGTAAAAATCCCACGCGCTCAGGATCAGCCAGATTTTCGCCACCAGCAGCGCCACCAGCACGAAATAAATCCCCATGTTCCACAGCTTATCGGGATCAATGCCCGCGCGCGGCGCCTGGCGGCGGCCGTACCACAAGCTGATCAGCACACCCGTCGCGACTAACACGCCGTAGGAATAAATCGGGATGCCGCCAAAATTGAAAAGTATGGGATGCATGCCTAAGCCGGCTCCTGATTAGGATGCGCCTGCTCGCGAAAGAGTTCCAGCACCACCAGCGCCGCTCCCAGGACGATCGCGGAATCCGCAAGATTAAATGTGTACCAGTGATGGTCGCCGATGTGAAAGTCAATGAAGTCGGTGACGCTGTGGCGCAGGAAGCGGTCCAGCACGTTACCCAGAGCGCCGCCCAGAATCAGCGCGAGGCCGCATTCGCCCAGGCGTCCGCCAGCGCGGTCGGTCGCGAGCAGCCACACCAGCATCGCAATCACGGCCACAGAGAAAGTGATGAGCAGGGGACCTCGCCAGGGATTTTCGGAATCGGCGAATAGGCCGAACGCGACTCCGGGGTTGGTGGTGTGCACCAGATTCAACAATCCGGGAATCACGACGCGCAGCGAACCCACTGCGGTGTGTGTTTCCACAGCGTGCTTGCTGAGTTGGTCCGCCCCGAGCGCGCCCAGTGAAATAATTCCCAGCGCAAACCCACGAAAACGCGAAGCAGCTGCCATCAGGATTGCGAACTCCCGGCAGCCAAGCCGCCATCGCGTTCGATTTCTTGCAGTGCCGCTACACAGCGTTCACAGATCGCGGGATGGTAGTCGGTATTTTCGCCAACGTGCGTCGAGTAATTCCAGCAGCGCTCGCATTTTTTGCCGAGCGCGCGCTCGACGCGAATCTGTAAGCCTTCGATACCGCTCGCAGCAGCGCCCTCCGCCTTTCCATCCGCGATTTCCACTTGCGAAACGATGAACAGACCCGGCAGATACGCGGCGTACTTCTGCAGCAGCGCCGCCAAATCAGGGTTCGCCGCGAGGGTTACCCTCGCTTCGAGGCCCGAGGTGATCGTCTTCGCAGCGCGCACCGGCTCCAGCGCCTTCAGCACTTCCTCGCGGACTTGCAGCAGGCGGTCCCAATTCTTCGCACCGTCCTGGTTCAGCACGCGTTCCAGTTCCGCAGCGGCTGGGAACGTGGCAATGTGCACGCTGACCGGCTCGGACGCAACGCGGGGCAAATGTTTCCACACTTCTTCCGCCGTAAACACGGTGATCGGCGCGATCAGCCGCAGCAACGTGCCGGCGATTCGGTAGACGGCGGTCTGCGCCGAACGCCGCCCGATACTTTTCGGCGCGAACGTGTACAGGCGGTCCTTGAGCACATCGAAATAAAACGAGCTGAGGTCCACGGTGCAGAAATCGTGCAGCGCATGATAGACGCGATGGAATTCGAATTTGTCGTACCAATCGCGGCACTCGCGCGCCAGAGCGCCGGTGCGCCGCAGCATCCACCCGTCCATTTCCCACAGGTCTGCATCGGCCACGGAATCGCGCGCCGGATCGAAGTCGTACAAGTTGCTCAGCGCGAAGCGAAACGTGTTGCGGATCTTGCGATACGCTTCCGCCAACTGCGTCATCATCGCTTCGGAAATGCGCACATCCGCCGTGTAATCCTGCGAGACGACCCAAATCCGCAGCAGGTCCGCGCCCCATTTCGCGCAAATTTCCGCGGGATAGATGGCGTTGCCGAGTGACTTGGACATCGGCGCGCCCTTTTCGTCCAGCGTCCAGCCGTGCGTCACAATTTCTCTGTACGGTGCACCGCCACGCGTGCCGATTCCCACAAGCAACGAACTCTGGAACCATCCGCGATACTGGTCCGGACCTTCGAGGTAAACGTCCGCCGGCCAACGCTGATTGTCGCGCGTCAAAACGGCAAGATGCGTGGAGCCGGATTCGAACCACACGTCGAGAATGTCCGTTTCCTTGCGCCACTTCGCGTCGCCGCAAGAACACTTCGTTCCCGGAGGCAACAATTCTTCGGCTGTGCGCGTGAACCATACGTCGGCGCCTTCGCGTTCAAAAAATGGCAGCACGTGACGCAATGCGACCGGATCTTTCAGTTGTAACCCGCACGCGTCGCAATAAAAAACAATCAGCGGCACACCCCAGAAACGCTGGCGGGAAATGCACCAGTCCGGACGCCCGGCAATCATTTCGCGCATGCGTTCGCGGCCCCACGCCGGGAGCCATTTCACCTTTTCAATTTCTTCCAATGCGCGCGGACGCAGCGCCGGTGCTTTGGGAGCTGGGATCGCTGCAGTTCCGGCATCCATCTGAATGAACCACTGCTCGGTGGCGCGAAAAATAACCGGATTATGGCAGCGCCAGCAATGCGGATAACTGTGCGTGATTTTCTTTTCGCCGACGAGCATGTCGCGCTTCTTCAGCAGTTCAATGACGATAGGGTTCGCCTCGAACACCGTCCTGCCCTTGTACTCCGCCAAGCCTTCGATGAAACGGCCGTCGTCGTCCTGCGGCGCGTAGGATTCGAGGCCATATTTCTGGCCGGTGCGGAAATCGTCCGCGCCATGGCCCGGAGCGGTGTGCACGATTCCGCTGCCCTGATCGAGCGTCACGTAATCGGCCAAAACGCCTGGAACCCGCATATCGAGAAACGGATGCTGGAAGTTCACGCCTTCGAAGTCCGAACCTTTCCATTTGCCGCGCACTTCGTGAACTTCGATGTGCAGTTCGGTTTCAAGTGCGTTCACGCGCTCTTTCGCCAGGAGCAATTTTCCCGCAGACGTATCCGCGACGACATACTCGAACTCCGGATGAAGCGCCAAAGCGCGGTTCGCAGGGAGGGTCCACGGAGTCGTGGTCCAGATCAGCGCGCTGACGTCGCCATCCAGCCCCAGCTCCTTCGTTTTTTCCCCTGCAACAACCGGAAAGCGCGCCCAGATGGAAGGGCTGGTGTGGTCCTCATATTCAACTTCCGCTTCAGCCAGCGCAGTGCGGTCAAAGATGCACCAGTAGACCGGCTTCAGGCCGCGATACACATAACCCTTCTCGTAAAAATCAAGGAACGCGCCGGCAATCGAAGCCTCATCGCGCGCGTCCATTGTCAGGTACGGACGGTCCCATTGCCCCAGAACTCCCAAGCGCTTGAATTCAACTTTGTGCTTCTCGACAAATCCCGCGGCAAACTGCCGGCACATGCGACGAAATTCCGCGGCCGGCACTTTGCTCGTCTTCCCGCCCAGCTCCTTTTCAACTTTCGTTTCGATCGGCAGCCCGTGGCAATCCCACCCGGGAATATAAGGCGCGCGAAATCCAGACATGGTCTTGGACTTCACGATCATGTCCTTCACGACTTTATTCAGCCCGGTGCCCAGATGGATTTCACCCGTAGGATAAGGCGGCCCATCGTGCAGCACAAAAAGCGGCGCATCCGCGCGCGCTTCCAGAATGCGGTAATACAAGCCCTGCGCTTCCCACGCAGCCAACATCTCCGGCTCGCGCTCGGGCAGCTTGGCTTTCATCGGGAAATCCGTCTTCGGAAGATTCAGCGTGCTTTTCAGGTCCACAGGTTTAGCCATCTCTAGGGGTTCGGAAGCCTTTCTATCTTGCGAGATAGAGTTGCGCGCGGGGCAGCTGAAACACCTGGCTCCATGACCCTTTTACCGAAGCACAGATATGAGTTGCTGCACAACGAAACTTGCAGCTCGTATGTTACAATGGTTTCTGCATGGTGTCAGCCGCGCCCGGCCAGACATCCTTTTTCGTGGTGGCGCGTCTAAGGTTACAGGGGACTGCGGCACCAAGCAGCAGGCAGCCAAATGGCAGACCTTACAACGCCAATCAGCGAACCAGGCGGCACCAAGGCGGAACCGACCCTCGAGATCGGCCGCTACAAGTCTCCCGTCGCGGATTCCGAGCTGCGGAATTTCTTTTCCAACGTAAGGGATTTCCTCTTCGAACGCCCCGTAAACATGAAGGGCGTGAAACCCACGGTATTCAACACACCCGGATTCGGCGAAAGCATGCGGGACAACCTGAGCGAATTTTTCCGCTCGGCCCCGCGCGGTCCGGTGAATTCCGACTTGCTGGTCAATTGGAATGCGGGGTTCGGCGGGTTCTGGCAGAACCTGCGCGATATTATTTCACCGCCGAAACTGGCCCCGCTGAAGACCACCAGCCAGCCCGTGGCTGTGCCGGAGCTGTGGTCCAAAAACACGCAATTTACGCGGGTGCAGGCGCTGTCTCTGGCCGTCCACGTGACGATTTTGGTGCTGATTATCGGACCGTTGCTGCTGGTGCTGCCTTCCCCTTCTACCACTAAGGCCAATTCGCAGGTGGACGTTATGGTCATCTCGCCGTTTTCGCCCAAGCTGCCTCCTGGCGCGAAGAAAGCCGGCGGGGGCGGCGGTGGCGGCGCGCATGACGTACTGCCCGCGAGCCGCGGCAAGCTGCCGAAATTTGCGATGACGCAATTCACTCCGCCGAAGGTGGTCACGAATCCGAATGCTCGGCTGGCGATGACTCCGACGGTGCTGGGTCCACCGGAATTGAAGCTGCCCAGCCCCAACATGAATAACTGGGGCGACCCGCTCTCAAAAGTAATCAACGACTCGAACGGCCCGGGCAGCGGCAATGGTATCGGCTCCGGCAACGGCACGGGCGTGGGAAGCGGCAGCGGCGGCGGCGTCGGCCCAGGAGAAGGCGGCGGCACCGGCGGCGGCCCATTCAATGCCGGCACGGGCGGCTACGGCTATCCAGCTTGCATTTATTGCCCGCAAGCGCAGTATTCCGACGAAGCTGTAAAAGCGAAATATCAGGGTACGGTCACGTTGGTCGCGATCATCACCGCGGAAGGTAAAGCGACAGACATTCAAGTGCTGAAGGGCCTCGGCTTGGGCCTGGACGAAAAAGCGATCGAGGCGGTTCGCACATGGCGTTTCCGGCCGGCCGCAGGACCGAATGGCAGGCCCGCACCGGTTCGCCAAACCATCGAAGTAACTTTCCACCTCTACTGATCTGGTTTCGCCGGCAATATTAGCGCGCTCCCAGGCGTTTACCTTAAGGACCATCTCGTTTATGCACCTCGATGCATCTGCTACGATGAGCGCTATGAAAATTTCCACGAGAATTTCAGTCTCCACGATTTCTCTTGTCTTGCTCATCGCGGGCGTACTTGGAAAAACTCCGCGCGCCGCCGCGCAGACCGGCACGGTGCAATTTGTGGCGCGCGTCACTCCCTCGGCTGGCGAGGACGAACCGGTGCGCACGCTTCCCTTCTACTTGCTCAGCAAAAGCTACGCGGACATCCAGAAGGAAGCCGAGGGCGCGTCACCTGCCCCCAGCCTGGATAAATTCATCGACTCGCTGGACGTTTCCAAGGAACTGAAAGCGTGGATGAAGATGAACCATCGCGTGAGTCTGGCAGGTGAAGACTTCACCAAGATGCTCAAAGCGGACGACATCATGAACGTGCCGGAGTTTTTCGCCGCGTACACTGAGCGCATGGTCGGCGACCGCACCGCCGGTTTCCCCACGCCAAAATACAAGCTCGAGGATCGCGCCAAGGATCCCGCGAAGTACGACCGCCTGGTGACTCAATACCACGATGCCATTCGCGCGTTCGTTATCGCCGACCCGGACAGCAAGGACAGCCTGGACCTAAGCCTGGAAGAAGTGAATCCCGGCCACAAATGGGACATGCTGAAGGCCAAGAGCCTCTCCGATTTGGCGCGTGAAACCGCGGACCTGGCGCGCGGGAAATATCTGGTGGCTCGCGTTGACACGGATATGCAGGGTCAAGGAGCGCTGCGCGGAATTCCGGCTGGAAATTATTGGCTTGGCACGCTGAATATCGAGGCAGTCGCAGGAGACACGCGCGCACGTTGGGACGTGCCCGTAACCGTTCGCGCTGGCCAGCCCAGTTACATCACCCTCACGAACATCAACTCTGTAAAATCTGCGACCGGCTCGGCACACTAGCGCCGCGCATTTATGACGGACGCCGCTGGCATCGCGCTGTGGATTCACGATTTGGCAGGTTCCGATGAGCGCGCGAAGATCGAATCGGCGATGCGGCTTTATCTGGCAGGAGTCAGTCTCTGTACCCCGCTACTCAGCCGCTGGGTTTCCGACCCGGAATTCCGCGAATTGACATTGCCCGGCAAACCGGCTGGCGAGGCGCATGCTCGCTCACAACCTTCGGCGATCGTTGTCGGCATCGCCGTACGGCCCGAAACATTCCAGAAAATTCGTGCGGCCAATCATTCTCCGCGGCTGGCGGAGAATGATTG
>Ga0209275_10000051_pt1 | contig 33662 bp, 33 predicted proteins | sample HubBroMetageREF2_FD_188344 | JGI IMG/M metagenome (GOLD analysis project Ga0209275, IMG submission 188344) | Reference soil microbial communities from the Hubbard Brook experimental Forest, New Hampshire, USA - Hubbard Brook CCASE Soil... | ecosystem: Environmental > Terrestrial > Soil >... | reverse complement strand
CGTCTTCGAGTTCGGCCTCCAAAGTCACGTTCTGTGCCGTGGATGGAAAGATCCTGCCGCGAATCGCCAGCACCTGCGACGACACACGCACCGCGCGCGGAAAATCGCCCGTAACATTCGTAAGCGCCGTAAGAAACAAATTGCCGAAGCTATGCCCCGCGAGCCCGCGCCCCGCCGGAAAGCGATATTGAAACAATTTCCCCAGCAGGTGCTCGTCCTTGGAAAGCGCCACCATGCAGTTGCGAATGTCGCCAGGGGGCAGCACGCGATACTCGCGGCGCAGCCGGCCGGAGCTGCCGCCATCATCGGTGACTGTCACGACCGCGGCAAGATCCGCAATCGGCAGCGGCGTGCGCTCTTTTTTGCGCGTGGCCACATATTCCTTCAGCCCGCGCAGCACCGTGGAAAGTCCTGTGCCGCCGCCCAGCGCCACAATCCGTACGGGTTCAGTTCGCAGCTGCGATGCGCTTTTCACCAAACCATTCTCAGCACGCGATTTTCACGCGCATCCAGCACAAAAAAGTCTTCACGAAGATTTGCAACGGAGAATTTCACGCCGCGAATTTCCAAGCGAAGGTTTGAAATAATTTCCTACCGGCGGATTTTCCAGCGAACTTTCGAACGACGAATTCCCTGATCACGAATTCCGTGAAAAAGCTGCGCAACTCAGCCCGCCGAACCGTCTCGCTCCGGGTAGAGCAATTCCGTGAAGCGCGGATCTTCCTGCAGAAATGCGAAGTCCTCGTCGTTGCGCGCGTGATAGCGATTTTCCGGCTTCAGCTGTATCGCCACTTTCAAATTCTGCATCGCCGATTCCGCTTCGCCAGTCAGGCAATCCAGCGCAGCCATGGCGTAAACAATGTGGTCCGCTTTCGGCGCCGATTTGCGCGCGCGGTCCAGATGCTCGCGGGCTTCGTCCCAGCGCCCCAGGTTCATCAGCGCCACGCCCTGGGTGTAATGCTCTTCTGCGGATTTCAGTGCCGGAACGGGAGGCCGCGAAATGCGCTGCTCGCAGATCTTAATGTGCATCTGGGCGCGGTCGCCCAGCTCCTTGCTAGGGCCCTCCAGCACTCGCTCCAGCGACTGCTTAGCGCGCTGGAACTTCTGTTGTTGGAAGTACTTAAGAGCTTCTTCGTAGAATTTCAGCTGTGCCTGCTTGGCGGGTGCGTCCGGGTCCGGAGGCAAGACCACGGCTTTCGACTTCGCGCGACCCTTTATCGTCTTCTTTTTCAGCAGTTTGTGGCTCTTGTGGGCGGCTTGTGTAGCCCGGATCGCGCGACGTTTCACGGTCACTCTCCGCGAAAAACTATAGGGAACATAGCAAAGTCGCGCAGGCACGTCAATGCAGCTATGAACCTGTGAAATTTGCTGTGAAAATTGGAAGAAACAATGTAAACCGCGTTCTGGGACCACAAGAAAGGTCCAGAGTGCGGCCCGCGAAGGCACACGTCTATGGCCGCGAGCGTTTTACCTGGTTTGCCATCCGCAAGCTCGCGCCACACGATTGCGATTTGCCGGAAGCGGTGCGATTATCGGCTCCTGTGCTCCGCGGCTGGGGAGGCCGTTTCGATGCCTTATTATTTCGAGTTCGACCCCAAGAACCGAATACTTCGCGGCCGCTTCGAAGGTCGGATCACCAACGAGTTGCTGAAGGAATACTACGGCGTCGCCGAGGGGTATTTCGAGCGGACTGCAGCACGTGCGGGGATTACGGACCTGTCGGCAGTGACTTCCTTCGAGGTGTCTCCCCAATTCATTCGGGAACTGGCAAGCTCGCGGCCGGCGATTCTCGACCAGGTGTTTCCGCGCTTCATCGTTGCGGCGTCGCCGCAGATCTTCGGGACGGCGCGCATGTTCGAGTTGGCAGGGCAGGATACACGGCCCAATCTGCACGTAGTTCACACGATGAAAGAAGTGTGCGTGATTCTCGGGGTCCTGGATCCCAAGTTCGAGCCGATTCCGGATTAATCCTTCATAGCGAATTCGGGCATCGCGAAATCAGGAGTTGACGACGCGCTTCGCGGCGCGATGCCGCAGCTTGCCCAGGCTCTTGTTCAATAGGTGGTCGCGCTTCAAGAATGGCAGCACCGGCGCCTGGCGTTTCTCGACCCTGCTGCGGGCTTTCGTCAGACGAGCAGTGGGCCCGAAATTCTCGATGGCGCGCTCCAGGGTGGCGATCGCGCTGGCGCGTCTGCCGGCAGCCACATAGACTTCCGCCAGATTCAGGTGAAATTGCGGCTCTTTTCCTTTCAATTGCAGCGCGGTCTCGCAGAGGTGCGTCGCTTCGTTCCACTTCTTTTCCGCGCGCGCCATTGCTAGCCCAAAAAAAGAAAGATAGTAGGGATTCTGGGTCTCGATTTCTACGGCATTGCGCAGGTGGGGGAGAGCGTCCTTCGGGTAACCGTTCTTCAGCAGTTCGACTCCATCCTTGAACTGGATCAGCGCATCACTTTCTTTCATGCTTCGACCTCCGATGGTTCCCGGTCGGCTGGAGGGGCCGGGAGGTTTCGTTCGCGGCCTCGCAAATCGGCTGGCATTCATGGATAGGTTAGAGAAAACCAAAGATAAAAACTACTGTACAGACGGACAGGTGCCGGGCTTGGCACGACCTAGAACCCGGGCGGGCGCTCGCCGACCACGTTGAAGCTGCGCTCGAGGGCGAGGCCGGCGCGCGCTACCGTACCTTCGTCGAACAGGCGTCCGATGAGCGTGACGCCGTGCGGGACGCGGCGCGGCGGCGAAAACTGTGGAAGTGGGTTCTGCGGATCCGGGGCCCAGTCACTGCGCGCCTTCGAAACCTGCACGAATCCAGCGCGGAGGGTTAGCGAAGGATGCCCAGTGAAATTGGTGATCGTCAACATCTCGTCACGGAGCGATGGCACCAGCAGCAAATCTACTTCGGAGAAAACGCGCGCCATCTCGATGGCCACTTTGCGTCTCAACCGGTCGGCTTGCACGAAATCCACGGCGGAAAGGAAGCGCGCCTGGCGGAAAGAATTGGGCCATGCGTCGGGCACCTGCATTTTCAGCTGATCTAGTTCGTGATCAAGCGTGATTTCTTCGAATGCAGCGCCCGCTTCGGCGAACAGAATCAGCGCCAGCGAATCGTACGGCCAGTTGGGGATGGACACTTCTACCGGAACCATGCCTACTTTTTTCACGGTGTCGAGCGCGGCGCGATCCACATCGGTGGAGCCTTTGCCGTTCATCCACGCGGGAAAATAGCCGACGCGCAGACCTTGCACGCCCGCGCTGGCATCGAAATCGAGCTTGCTTGGAACGCTGTCCAAATCACCGTCGTCGGGACCGGTGATCGCTTGCAGCACTAGCATCGCGTCTTCCACGCTGCGCGTCATGGGGCCGAGTTTGTCGAGCGACCAGCAGAGCGTCATCGCGCCGGTGCGCGCTACGCGGCCATAAGTGGGGCGCAGTCCTGTGACGCCGCAGCGCATGCTAGGGCTGACGATGCTTCCTCCTGTTTCGCTGCCGATCGAAAAACCCACCAGACCCGCAGCAGTCGCGGAGCCTGGACCTGCGCTCGAGCCTGATGCGCCTTCTTCGAGCAGCCACGGATTCATGGTCTGGCCGCCGAACCATACATCGTTGAGCGCGAGTGCGCCGAGACTTAGTTTCGCGATCAGCACCGCGCCGGCTTCGTGCAGGCGCTGCACGACTGCTGAATTTCTTGTTGGAATGCGGTTGCGAAAAGGCTCGGCGCCGTAGGTCGTCGCGATTCCCGCGGTATCGAGCAGGTCTTTGCCGCCCCACGGGATTCCGTGCAGCGGGCCGCGATATCTTCCGCCGGCGATTTCGATGTCGGCTTGTTTCGCTTGTGTGAACGCAAGGTCGCGCGTCAGTGTGATGATGCAATGCAATTTGGGGTCGAAGCGCGCGATGCGCTCGAGATAAATATTCGTGAGCCGTTCCGAAGTGATTTGCTTCGTTTCGATCCAGCGCGAAAGCTGCGTCACGGACGCAAAGGCGATGTCTTCGTCGGTCTCGGGCAGCGGGCCTGCATCATTCTTGCTGCGAATGAATAGATTGCGCTCTGGACCTGCTGTCATGCCGGGCAGCACGGGATCCCAGCGCGACGCTGGCGAAAGCGTTGATTCGAGCGCGACTTTGCGTGGCCCGGTGCGGCGTTCGTAGAGCGCCGCCATCGAATTGCGCCAATTGCCCGCGGCTTGCGCGCGGTCTGCGTCGGTCATTTCCACGCGCACCAGTTTTTCGGCTCCGGCGAAGGTTTCGGGCGACACGACAGGCCCCACTGGCGGCGCGGTGCCGAATGCAGATGGCGTGCCTGGCTGCGGATTCACTGCTTGCTGCGCCGGGGATGACGCTGCAGACGACGTCGCTGACTGCGGCGCTGGGGCCTCCGCCGCGACGGCCGTTTGATCTTGCACGCGCGACACCACCGCCGCGCCAAATAATCCCACCGATGCGTCAGCCAAAAATTCTCTGCGCGACTTCGCCATGCTTCCTCCGTTGCGACTCTGTGTGCTTGCGCTTGTGCCCCACATTTCTAACATCACCCGCGTGCGGATAGCAAAACCGCGACCGGTGCGGCGATGCGGCCGGCGCGCCTGCGGCGCTGGTGGGTTGGTGGGATGTCGGTCGCGCGGCGGGGTTTACGGGAACGAAGCGGTATGGAGCGAAGCTCAAACAGTTAACGGTTGAAAGTCAAAGGCGTGCACCCTCGCCTGCGGCCGGCAACAGCCCCGCCTGCAAAAACGAAGGGCGGGGCACCCGCGAGTGGGTTGTGAATCCCGTTTGCGTCTAAACCCGCACCCTCGCCTGCAGCGAGGATGCGGGACGAGTAAAATCAAGGCCGTCGGTTTCGGTGGCACGCAAGGGTCGGCCACCCGCCAGTCCAATGTACAATCGAGCCGCATAATACGAGGCCGCTTGCCGTCCGTGTGAACGCCTTCCGTAATTGCGGGTGTCGTGCGTACGGCGCTTGTCTGCGCTTGCAACTGTGACTAGTGGACGTAGTTGACGGCAACGGCGGGGGTGATGGTGGTGGGGGTGTTGTGGCCCAGGGCGATTATGCGGGTGCCGACTAGGACACCGATGGTGGGCTTCCAATTGTATTCGAGGGCTGGGGCGAAGCCGACGGCGTCGCTGGAGCCGCTGTTCAGCTGGATGTTGGGTGGAGATGGCGCGGGTTCGTCGCCGGTGATACGAGTGTTGTTGGTGTGGCGATAGGTGGCGTCGAGGGCGAGGACCCAGTTGCGGGTGAGGCTGTATTCCCAGGCGGCGTCCACGAAGGTGGAGGCGCCGGGCTTGGCGTGGCCTTGGAATCCTTGGCCGGTGCCGTAGACGCTGACGCCTGCTACGTTTGCGTAGGTGGAAAGTGATTGCGTGGCGTTCAGGCGCATGCGCAGGATGCGGCCATTGGGCATCCAGAAATATGTTTGGGAATTCAGGGCTAGGGTGGTGGTGCAGGAGCCGGCGCCCAGGCCGTTGCTGGGGCGGGCACCTAGTTGATCGTATTTTCCGCTGGGGAAGGTTTCCTGAAGCATTAAGGAGATCGTGGGAAGCTTGTGGTGTTCGTGGAACTGGGTGAGGCGGTATTGCGCTAGGACGGCGACGTCTCCGATGCCGGGGCTGGAGCTGCTGAGGGCGTCGCTGACTTTGTTGTAACCGAAGGTGGGGATGAGGCCGATGGTGAGGCGGTTGGCGAGGCCGTATTCGATGTAGGTGAGCGAGCCGAAGCCGTTGGTGTGTGGGCTGATTTCGTCGTAGAGGTAAGGCTCGAGGAGGAAATGCCCGCGAGGGAGGGTGGACGCGTTATTCGCCAGCATGGGGCCGGTCCACCAAGCGTCGTTGAGTTGCTGGTGGTTGTCTGACAATTGCGGCGAGGATTGCAGCGCGGGTTCTTGCGTGGCCGGCGCGGTGGCGGCTGCTACGGCGGGATTATATTTTTCTTGTGGCTGGCTGTTTTCTGCCTCGGGAATGCGCGTGTCCACTGCGATCCAGTTTACTTCCCAGGTTTTGCCGCCATCGTCGGAGAAGGCTTGCTCGAAGCGGTAGGAATTCGCGGCGATGTCCTCGAATACATTGCGGACGAGGATGGTACGGTTGTTGAAGGTTTCCTGATCGTAAAATTCGCCGCGGTTATTTTTGAATTCACCGATGGTGGGGATGCTGATCGTGCCTTGCGCGCTGTTTGCGAAATTCAGACTCCATTGGTGGGATTGCGGATTGTAGAGGCGGAGTGAGAGGCCTTCGATGTGGCCGGTGGGGCCATCGACTTCCAGTTCCACCAGGTTGGCGCGGCCTTTCCAGATTTTGCTGATCACGGAGGTGCCATCGTATTCGATCCAGGTCGTTGCGCCGGTTAGCGGATGTTGCAGGCGCTTCAGGTGCGTGTGCCAGGCGCCGATTTCGAAATCGAAATCGTGCTGGGCGTCACGGTCGGTGGCGGCGGGCGGGGGGTTTGTTGGCGATGCGCTGGGATTTTGTTGGGCTTGTAGTGGTAGAGGCTGCAAGAAGAGCGCCAGGACGCACAGCAGGAGATACGTTGAAATATTCTTGAGCGTGTTCATCCCGTCCTCTTTATCTCCATCAGACTAGTGAAGCCCGACCACTGCCGCTATCCGCTTTTCGCGCACGAACTACACGGAGTTCACGTTCAGTTCCCTTTATCGGGAGCGTCGCTTACGCGTGTCTGGTCGGTGATCCAGTTCACTTCCCAGGTTTGGCCGCCATCTTCGGAGAAGGATTGCTCGAAGTGGGGCGTGTCGGTGTTGATTTTCGTCCAATCATATCGAACGAAGATGGTTTTGCTGTTGATCGTGTCCTGGGTGTAAAAGTCGCCGTGTCCATTTTTGAATTTGCCGATTTGGGGCGGGTCCGGCGTGCCATTTTTGCTGGTGGCCCAATTCAGGCTCCACTGATGATTCTGGGGATTGTATAGGCGCACGACCAGGCCTTCGATGTGGCCGGCGGGATCATCGGCTTCGAACGTGTCCACTTGCGCGCGGCCGCCCCAGATTCTGTAGCACGTGCCGGTGGCGGGAAATTGGTTCCAGGTGGTGGAGCCCGTCAGCGGATGCATGAGACGCTTCACGCGATAATTCCATGTGCCGAAGAGGCCGTCAAAACCGTGTGGTCCATCTTGATCGGCGGCGGTTGCTTGCGAGGCTGCGGAATCTGATTGGGTAGCCGCGGACGCTTTAGCAGGTTGATCGCTCGTGCGCGTTTGATCGCTGATCCAGTTCACTTCCCAGGTTTTGCCGCCGTCGTCGGAGAACGATTGTTCGAAGTGAGCGGAATTCGGCGTGATAGCGGACCAAGCGTAGCGAATCAAGATCATGCGGCCATTGAAAGTATCCTGGCAGTAAAACTCGCCGAAGCCATTTTTGAATTCGCCCACCTGGGGCGGGCCGGAGAACGTGCCATCCTTCGGGTTGGCCCAGTACAGACTCCACTGGTGAGCTTGCGGATTGTAGAGACGCAGAGTGAGGCCTTCGACATGCCCGGAGGGTCTGTCCGCTGCGAATTCATCCATATTCGCGCGGCCATCCCAGAGCGCGCGGGCGACGACGGTGCCGTCAAATTCCTCCCACGTCGTGGAGCCGGTCAAAGGATGCAGCAGGCGCTTCAGGTGGATCTTCCAGGTGCCGATCTCGAAGTCGAAATCGTGTTGGCCGTCGCGCAGCGTGGCGGCTTGCAGCGCCGCTGGTGCGGCGGCTGTTGCTTCTTGTGCGAGCGCTGGAGCGAGTGGCAACAAGCAGGCCAGCGCGCACAAAGTACACAGCAGAAAATAAATTGCGATACGCCGTAATGCGATCATGATTTCCTCCACGTCAGAGATCCTTGCGATAGATGATGAAGCCGGATTTTTCGGCGACTTTATCGTACAACTTCATCGCAGTTGCGTTGCTTTCGTGCGTTTGCCAGTAGACGCGGCCGGAGCCGGCTTGCGCGGCGCGGCGATACACTTCCTCGATAAGCGCGCGGCCGATGCCCTGGCCTCTGGCTGATTCGACGGTGAAGAGATCTTGAAGATAGCAATTGGAGCGCGGTTGGGTGGAGCTGCGGTGGAAGAGATAGTGCGCGAGGCCGGCTAATTTTCCGGCGTGTTCGGCGACGAGGGCGTGGATGGGCTCGTAGCCATCGAAAAAGCGCGACCAGGTGAGGTTCGTGATTTCATCTGGGAGTGCGGTGGCGCCTTCGCGGCCGTAGAACGCGTTGTAACCATCCCAGAGCGGTTTCCATTTTACGAAATCGCTTTCGCGCACGTCGCGAATAAATATTTTGGGGTTCATGGTTTGGCTCGAGTCAGGGCGGCGACCATGTTGACTTCCCAGGTTTTGCCGCCGTCATCGGAGAAGGACTGTTCGAACTGGTGCGAGTCTGGAGTGATGTCTGACCAGATGATGCGCACGAGGATGGCGCGGCCGTTGAATGCTTCCTGATCGTAGAATTCGCCGCGGCCATTTTTGAATTCGCCGACGGAGGGTTGGCTCAGAGTGCCGTCCTTGACGTTGGCAAACGAGAAGCTCCACTGGCGGGACGCGGGATTGTAGAGAAACAAGGCCAGATCTTCGAAGTGACCTTTGGGACCTTCGGCCTCCACTTCCTCGAGCTGAGCCCGGCCATCCCAAACTTTGCGGACGACTACGGTGCCGTCCATTTCGTACCAGGTGGTCGAACCGGTGAGCGGATGTTGCAGGCGTTTGATGTGCGTGTGCCAGGTGCCGAGGTTGAAATCGAAATCGTGTTGGCCATCGTGTTGACTATCGGGCGGGATGGCGGCTGGCTGCGCCGCTGGCGCTAGTGGCACGGCTCGCATGATTGCTGGAGCGGTTTGCAACAGGCAGCCCAGCGCGCAGAGTGCGAAATAACTTCCGATACTCCAGAGCAGTTTCATTTTCTTCTCCCGATACTTGATCGTCGAGCGGCGGCTTGCGTGCGTCGCGCCGGCGGCGGCCGCGCACCGCGCGCTGTGCCGCTATAAGATTGACGCGGCTTGTGGTATTTTGCTATGACCACTTTTTATGCAATTGGTGATACCACTTTCGAGGCGAGGCGAGCCGCTTTTCCGTCAGGTTTACCGCGGACTGCGGCAGGCCATTCTCTCCGGCACAATTCGGGCCGCGGAGCGGCTGCCTTCGACGCGTGAATTGGCCGATGAGCTGGGGATTTCGCGGACTGTGGTGCTGCTGGCTTACGATCAGCTGATTGCGGAAGGATTCGCGGCGGGGCGGAGCGGTTCCGGGACTTATGTATCAGCGGGATTGAGCGGCGGCGGTAGCCGGCTGAAAAAGAATGAGCGAGCCGCGAAGTTGCAGCTTTCGCGCTATGGATCCACAGCAGACGCTGTGGGCTCGAGTGTGGATTTTCCCGGCAGGCGCTCGGTTTCGCTACGCTACGACTTTGCGTATGGCGGACGCGGCGACGTGGAAACTTTTCCGTATCAGATGTGGCGGAGGATTTTGCTGCGGCACGCACGGAAGGCGCCGGTGCGTCAGCTGGATTACGGCGCGGCGGGGGGAAGTTTGTCGTTGCGCGAGGCGATTTCGGTGCATTTGCGGCGGTCGCGCGCGGTGATTTGCGATGCGTCGCAGGTGATTGTGGTGAACGGGTCGCAGCAGGCGTTGGATCTAATTGCGCGCGTGTTGATTGAGCGCGGCGATCCGGTGGCCGTCGAAGACCCGCAATACCAGGGCACGCGCGAAGTGTTGCGTGCGGCGGGCGCGCGGTCGCTGCCGGTGCCGGTCGATCACGACGGCTTGCGTCCGGATGCGTTGCCGAAAAATGCGCGTGTGGCGTTCGTGACGCCTTCGCACCAATTTCCCACCGGCGCGATTTTGCCGCTGGCGCGACGGCTGGCGTTGCTGGATTGGGCGCGACGCAAAGATGCGGTGGTGGTGGAGGATGATTACGATGGGGAATTCCGTTACGAAGGGCAGCCACTGGAATCTTTGCAGGGGCTGGACAGCGAAGGGCGCGTCATTTATGTAGGGACGTTTTCGCGCACGATTTTTTCAGCGCTGCGGATTGGGTATTTGATCGCGCCGAAGTCGCTGGTGGCCGCCTTCACTGCGGCGAAATGGTTGTGCGACCGGCACACCGCGACGCTGGAGCAGGAAACGCTGGCAGAATTTATATCCACGGGCATGTATGAGCGCCATTTGCGGCGCGTGCGGCAGAGGAACACGGCGCATCGCACGGCGCTGCTGGACGCCATTCGAGAATACTTGGCAGATCGCGTGGAGGTGGCTGGCGATGGCGCCGGCACGCATGTGGTGCTGTGGCCGACCGGCAAGCACATCGCGGAAGAGGCGTTGATTCAGCACGCCGCAGCGCGCGGCGTGGGCGTCTACGGAATTTCCGGATACTACCTGGCGCGGCCTTCGCGCACAGGCTTGATGCTCGGTTACTCGCGCCTGAACGAGCAAGGAATTCGCGAAGGCATCCGGCTGCTGGGCGAGGCGTTCCCAAGTTTGGAGCAGAACTAGAGCTTACCGGCCCCAAATCACGTCCAGCAGGCTTCTAATAGCCGCAGATCGGCCGAGAGGCTTTTATGGCCCTCGAAGTTCTTGAAAAACTCCGCGATTTGCCTCCTGAGAAGCAGAAGGAAGTGTTGGACTTTGTGGACTTCCTCAACGAAAAGAACGGCGGCGCGAAGAAGCCTCGCCGCAGTCTGCGCGGGCTGTGGGCAGATCTGAATATCCACATCACCGAAGAAGATATTGCCCAAGCTCGCCGGGAGATGTGGGGCAACTTCCCGCGAGACATATCCTGATGGCTGTTGTGCTCGATACTCATGCAGCCATCTGGTACCTCCTTGATACCAAGAATCTCTCTGAGCGGGTCTTTTCGCTGATTGACGGCGCAGCGGCCAGCGGTGTGCCGACCTAAATTTCTGCTGTCTCGCTGGTTGAAGTTGTGTATCGAGTCGAACGCGGCCGCATCGCAGCCGATGCGTTCGAAAGATTCGTGCGCGAGTTGAACCAAGACCGTCCCGCGTTCAAAGTCATTCCGCTCGATTACGACGTTGCCGGCGCCTTGCGGTCCGTACCGCAGGACGTTGTTCCGGATATGCCCGACCGCATCATCGCCGCGACTGCCCTTCACCTCGGTCTTCCGCTTGTTACGCGCGACCGCCGCCTGCAAGCCGCTGGAAGCCAAACGATCTGGTAGCATTCGGCTGCTCGCTTCCACCAACTATTCTGGTTGGGGCTGTCGAATTCGCCAGTTCTCCCTCGACGTATACGTAAAGGCACGTAAGAGGTCGAATAAAAGAGGACATGACGATGCGGCAGACTTTATTTGGACTTTCAAGATCGATTGTTGGAATGGCGCTCATTGGACTCGGGCTCGTCCTTCTGTTCGGGAATCTGAGTCACGCGAGCGGTCAAGTGAGCCGGATTGTTGGATTTAGCGCTGAGGCGACGCAGACTTTTGGCGAACTGACCGCTGTTGGTTTAGCGGCCTCGCAGATCTGGCGGTCCTATCTATTCGATCGGCGGGAGTTGTTGCTGGGCGCCTGCCGGATATTGATATCATTCTGGCCGCTCGTCCTGGTTATGGCCGGGGCGGTTTTGACGGCGACGGCTTCGCGAACGAACTCAAAGAATATCCAAAATAAAATACAGGATTTGTCGATCTAACGACTCTTCGTTCGACGCGTCAGTAGAGGCAGGGGCCGGCGCGGCAGCAGTGGCCGGGATCCAGCCACAATCCATAGCAAGGAGAAAGTCGATGCGAGCTATCGTGTTGGTGAAAGCGAACAAGGATTCCGAGGCGGGAGTGATGCCCAGCCAGAAGCTCCTTGCCGAGATGGGGAAATTCAATCAGGAATTGATACAGGCGGGCGTGATGCTGGCGGGGGATGGGTTGCACCCCAGCTCGAAAGGCAAACGGATCAAGTTTTCAGGGCAGCAGCGCACGGTGATTGACGGGCCGTTCACCGAGACCAAGGAACTCGTGGCCGGCTACTGGATCTGGCAGGTGCGCTCTATTGACGAGGCTGTGGAATGGCTGAAGCGCGCGCCGTTTGACCGGGAGACGGAGGTGGAAATTCGCCCGGTGTTTGAAGCAGCTGATTTCGCGCGGTGAAGAAGTGGCGTGCTTTCGTGAAGCGGCCGCTAAAACCAAAAGCCGGCGCGGCGCGCCGCGGCCACGAAAAAGTTTTTTGAGCTGTCGATTTCATGGGGGTTCGTTCGACGCATAGGTAGAGGCAAAGTTCAGCCGGTCGAGAGTGGCCGGGCAGATGGCACGGAATCCGAAACCAACAAGGAGAAACAACGATGCGATTCTTGATGCTGGTGAAACACGGTGAAAACCCGGACACCCCGCCCAAGGAGTTCCTGGACGCGATGACGAAGCTGGGGGAAAACGCAGCAAAATCAGGCACGATGATCGCAAGCGGGGGGCTGGTCCCGATATCGAAGAGCACGCGGGTGCGGCTTTCGCGCGGACAGGTAAGCGCGATTGACGGGCCGTACACCGAGGCCAAGGAAGTGGTCGGCGGGTTCGCAATGTTCGAGCTGAAATCGCATCAAGAGGCGCTCGAGGGGGCCATGAATTTCATGGAGCTGCACAAAAAGTATTGGCCGGGATGGGAGGGTGAGACCGAAATCCGCCAGGTGTTGGGGCTGGAAGCGTTCGACCCGAAAGCGTAGGTGAAGTTACTGGTACGGATGGCCGGGAAGAAACCGATTCACTAAGCGAAGGACACAAGGAGATTTGATGATGCGATACATGATGATCGTGAAACACAAAGAAGCACAAGGCATGCCGCCGAAAGAATTGATGGAAGCCATTGGGAGACTCACGGAAGAGGCGATCAAAAACGGCACGCTGCTGGGGAACGGCGGGCTGCTGCCGACGGCGGCAGGCGCGAGCGTGCGGCTTTCCGGCGGGCGCGTCACCGTGACGGACGGACCATTCACGGAAGCGAAAGAGATTATCGGCGGGTACGCGCTGTTTGAGCTGAAGTCGAAGGAAGAGGCGGTGGAAGGAGCGCGGCAATTCATGGAGTTGCACAAGAAACACTGGCCGGGATGGGAGGGCGAGACCGAAGTTCGCGAGATGATGATGATGCAGCAGGACCTCGCTGCGAAAGCGTGACGGCGCTTTCATTCATCGGTGCGAAATCAGCGTGGTGGAGGCCGAGGATCCGCAGTGCAGCGCGGCTCCGCGCGCTCGCTTGATTAATCGCTTGCTTGCGTGGGCGGATCGAACGTGATGTGATCGTCGGCTGTGACTGCTATCGATATACATCGCGCGATGGACGCCGTGTGGCGGATCGAATCGCCCAGGCTGATTGCCGCTTTGACGCGGATCGTGCGCGACGTGGGCATCGCCGAAGATCTCGCGCAGGACGCTTTGGTCGCCGCGCTCGAACAGTGGCCGGAGTCGGGCGTGCCGGATAATCCCGGCGCCTGGCTGATGGCCGCGGCCAAACATCGCGCCATCGATCATTTCCGTCGCAACGCGCGGCTGGAGCGTAAGCACGAAGAGCTCGGCCGCGAGATGGAAGAGAAGGAAATGGCCGTGCCAGATTTTGCAGCCGCTCTCGATGACAATGTCGGCGACGATCTTCTGCGCCTGGTCTTCATCTCCTGCCACCCGGTATTGCCGAGCGAATCGCGAGTGGCGTTGACGCTGCGCTTGCTGGGTGGCCTCACTACTGAGGAAATCGCGCGCGCGTTCTTGGTGCCGGAGCCGACTGTGGCGCAGCGCATTGTGCGGGCGAAGCGCACGCTCGCGGAAAAGCGCGTGCCGTTTGAGGTGCCGCGCGGCGAGGAGTTGGCGGCGCGGCTATCATCGGTGCTCGCCGTGATCTACCTGATTTTCAATGAGGGCTATGCGGCGACGGCGGGTGACGATTGGCTGCGGCCGGCGCTTTGCGAAGATGCGCTGCGGCTGGGGCGCATTCTGGCGGGGCTTGCGGCGCAGGAGCCCGAAGTGCACGGGTTGGTGGCGCTGATGGAGATACAGGCGTCGCGTTTCGCCGCGCGCGTGGACGAAGCGGGCGCGCCTATTTTGCTGCTGGAGCAGAACCGCGCGGAGTGGGATCAGCTTTTGATTCGTCGCGGGCTTGCGGCGCTGGAGCAGACCCGGGCACTGGCTCCTGCTACGCAAGGTCCGTATGTTTTGCAGGCGGAGATTGCGGCGTGCCATGCGCGAGCGCGCACGGCGGAGGAAACGGACTGGCGGCGCATCGTCGCGCTGTATGAGGCGCTCGGGCAGATTGCGTCATCGCCGGTGATTGATTTGAATCGCGCCGTCGCGGTTTCGATGGCATTCGGTGCGGCCGCCGGGCTGGAAGTGGTGGACACGCTGACCGCGGAAGGAGCGCTGGAAAATTATCATCTGCTGCCAAGCGTGCGCGGCGATCTGCTGAAGAAACTTGGACGCCTGGAAGAAGCCCGCGCGGAGTTTGAGCGCGCCGCGTCGCTAACGCGCAATGCGCGCGAGCGTCAGTTGCTGCTGGCGCGTGCGGCAGCCTGTGTTGCGGGCGCGACTTGATCTGAGCCGGATTACCCCACAAAAGCGACCCTACTGGGGCGTGAACGATTCGTGGGTTCGCCGACGCAGGTTTAGGCGCCGCACGTTGCCACTGTGTACTTCGCCAACACGCCGCAGCCTTCAAAAGCGGAAGGGATGCGGCAGCCGCAAAGAACTGAGCGTTCTATTGCCAAGGCAAATAGGGTGATTCCTGTATGGCTGGCGCGTGCGAGCTTCAGTAGAATTTTTTCCTCAGTTGTATTGGGTTGTCCGCGCCGTTTAGGTGAGTTTTTCGAGATTTGGACTTTCCGTCCGAAGCGATCAAACCGTTGAGTTGCATGCGCATCCTTCTCGTTGATGATACCGAAGCCGTCAGGCGCGGAATTCGCTCGTTGCTGACACTGCGCACCGACTGGCTTATATGTGGCGAAGCAGTGGACGGACTGGAAGCTCTGGAGAAAGCGAGGAGCCTTCGACCAGACGTCATCCTCATGGACATTTCGATGCCACGGATGAACGGCCTCGATGCGACGCGGATCATTCGAGAAGAACTGCCGGAAACCAAAGTCGTAATCGTGAGCCAGAACGAGGCCACGATCATTCATCGCCAGGCGCAGGAAGTAGACGCCGCGGCTTGCATTGCCAAAAATAATCTCTTTCAAGACTTGTTCCCGACGCTCGACATGCTAGCCCGCGATCTGTCCGCCAAAAGCGGCTCAAATAACGGAGGGAGTGAACGATCCTCACGCCTGAACCTCGCTGACACTCGCACAGAAACTGCGCCTGGTGCAAAGGGCGGCGAGAAGCTGACGGAATCTATTGCATCTCAGAAAAATGATGTAGCCGCTGCAGCAGAGCCAGCCGAACAAACCGGTTTGCTGGCTGCAATCGTTGATTCATCGGACGATGCGATCGTCAGCAAGAATTTGAATGGCATCATCAGTAGCTGGAATAAAAGCGCGGAACGGTTGTTCGGTTACAGCGCTAAAGAAGCGATTGGCCAGCACATCACGCTGATAATTCCGCGCGCACATCGGGATGAAGAAATAATGATTATGGAGCGGCTGAAGCGCGGCGATCGGGTTGAGCATTTCGAAACCGTGCGCATGCGAAAAGACGGCACGACGCTGGATGTTTCCCTGACGATTTCGCCGGTGAAGGACGGCGCAGGCCGCGTGGTCGGCGCGTCGAAAGTGGCGCGAGACATCACTGAACAAAAGCGAATTGAGCGAGCACTACGCCAGAGTGAAGACCGGCTGCGGGAAGTGGCCCAGGGGCTCGAAGGCCAGGTACGCATTCGGACGCGCGAGCTGGAGCAGCGAAACGCGGAAGTGCTGCAACAATCGGAGCAGTTGCGGGGACTCTCGAACCGCCTGGTGCAAACCCAGGATGATGAACGGCGCCGAATTTCGCGCGAGCTGCACGACAGCGCAGGGCAAATCCTGACGGCGTTGGGCTTGAATCTAGCCAACATTACTGAGCTCGCACGACAAACTCTGCCGGTTGATAAGGCCGTGGAAGATAGCCAAGAGCTGGTGCAACAGCTAACGAAAGAAATACGCACGCTGTCGTATCTGCTGCATCCTCCGTTGTTGGATGAAAATGGCTTGTCCCAGGCGATTCTCTGGTACGTGCAAGGTCTGATGGAACGCTGCGACCTGAAGATCGAACTTTACGTCGCGCAAGACTTCGGCAGGCTTTCCGCCGAAATGGAATTGTCGGTGTTTCGTATCGTGCAGGAATCTCTGACCAACATTCATCGCCATTCCGAAAGCAAGACTGCGATCATTCGGCTTTCGCGCAGGCCCGACGGTGTTTCCTTAGAGATTCAGGATGCTGGCAAGGGAATATCGGCTGAAAAGCTGGCTGGGATGCTAGGGCAGCGTTTCGGTGTGGGAATCACGGGAATGCGCGAACGTATCCGCCATTTTGGCGGAACTATGGATATTCAGTCGAACGAAAAGGGCACGAAAATCTCGGTAAAGTTGCCCGTCCCGCTGACGGCTGCTTCAGAACCGGATAGCGTTTCACAACGCACCAAGTCCGCTGGATAGGATTGCCCTCTATAAGGATGTTGTGGGTCCTCCCGTGTCTGTTCGCGCGCACTTATTGCCGGCTGACGCCGCGAAACTCCGAATTTGTCGCCCCATTTCCGGCGGCTGTTGAGGCCGCCAGCTCGCTTCGCGTCATGGTTACGCCCATATTCTGCAAATGCAGCAGAGCGGACCGGCGCACTTCATCCGCGCTGAGCTGCCCCAGAATTTCGTCTGCGAGATCCCGCGCGCCGGTGGCGTCGGGGTCAACGGCCACATCGAATCCCCGGACTAATGCCTCGCGCGCGGAAGTGGAAAGGCACATGTGCGTGTAAAAACCCACAAGCAGGACACTCTGGGCGCCCACGGAACGCAACCACTCCTCCAGGCCTGTCCCAGTGAACGCGCCATAGACAGCCTTTTCGAATCGCTTCTCGGGACCGAAACCTGGCTGGGGACCAAGTCCTGGCGACGGTTGCGCGCCCCAAGTCCCCGGAACAAATGCGCGGGATTCCGTCGGCTTGTTGTAATGGATGATCCAGGCGATGGGCTGGCGGAGTTGCCGGGCCTGTTGAATTCGGAAGTGAATATGCTCGAGTGCGTCCGCATGATTCGGCACGGGTCTCAGCCCGGTCGCGGAGAATTCGTTCTGGACGTCGACGACGACGAGAGCTTGCATGGATGTGTCCTCCTGCGAAATATATTAGGGCAATTTATTCGGTGCTACAATAAGAATCAGCGATACTTAACTTAGGCCGAAGTATTTTCGGTTTTGTGAGGTTTTCGTGAGCCTAGACAAAAAAGATTTCGCCCTGATTGCAGCCCTGCAGCAAAACGCTTCCCGGCGCCTGGAAGACTTGGCCAAGATGGTCCATCTTGCTCCCTCTTCCGTTCACGATCGGCTGCAGAAACTGGAACGCGCTGGAATTATTCGTCAGTGGACGATTAAGCTGGACGCTCCCGCTCTGGGACTGGGCGTGCTCGCGTTCGTCGGGATAAGCGCGACGAAACCGTGCTCGGAATTAGTGGACGCGCTGCGAGCCATTCCAGCGATCGAGGAATGTCACTCCGTGGCCGGGGAACTGAGCATGATGCTCAAAGTCCGCGTCGCCAGCACCCCCGCGCTGCTAGAACTATCAGAGCAATTACGCGCGATTCCCGGCATCGAGCAGACAGAAACAACAATCGTACTAAAAACGCAAATCGACCGGCCCATCACTTTGAAACCGCCGGAGGCGCTGGCTGATCGTGTGGGCTAAAAAACCTGCCCCGCGCCCGCCAGTTTGGGGCAGCGTTTTACGCGTCGGGCGGGTTGCCCGCCGGGAGGATGAGCGTCATTGGTGCCCGATGCGGTCGATTTCTTTTTTGATCTCGAGCGAAGCGAGGCTGGCGAGAGGCAGGCTGACGAACAGATTAATTCTGCGGCCCAGTGTGACAAACGCGTCTCTAAACGCGCGGTCGATTTCTTCCGGCGTGCCGGTGGCGGCGGCTGGGTCAGGAATTGCCCAGTGTGCTGTCATGGGCTGGCCGGGCCAGATGGGACAGACTTCTTTCGCTGCGTTGTCGCACACGGTGAAAACGAAATTCATTTCCGGGGCACAGGGCTTGGAAAATTCCTCCCAGCTCTTACTGCGCGCGGCTTCGGTTGGAAGATTCGCGGCGTGGAGCTGCTTCAGGGCTTCGGGGCGAACGGCGCCGGAAGGAAAACTTCCGGCGCTGTACGCGGTGAAGTGCGGGTTTGGTTTACTGTTGAGGATGGCTTCAGCCATGATGGAACGCGCCGAATTTCCCGTGCAGAGGAACAACACGTTGCAGTGTTGGGACACAAGGATCTCCACGTTCTAGCTGCAGCAGGCCGGGCCGCAGCACGCCTTGTTTTCGGATGCTGGTTTTGTGGCACGGATGAAGGCGCTGAAGAACTTGCCATTCACTTGCGCGGCGATGGCGTCAACGTTGAAGCCCTGGCCGGAAAGAAATTCGCGGGCATCTGCGACGCGATAGATGCGGGTGGGTTCGACTTCGGCTTCTGCAAATCCGGCTTTCTTGAGTTTGCGGAGATAATCGTTTTCTTCCAGGGCGCCCGCGATGCATCCGACCCACAGCAAAACGCTTTTGCGAATTTCGGGAAGCATTTCGCCGCGCGTCACAACGTCAGAGACGGCGAAGCGGCCGCCTGGCTTCAGCACGCGAAAAGCTTCGCGGAGGACGGCGTCTTTGTCGGACGAAAGGTTGATTACGCAATTCGAGATGACAACATCGACGGAATTATCAGGCAACGGAATGTGCTCGATTTCGCCTTTCAGAAATTCGACATTATCGACTCCGGCCTTTTTCTTGTTCTCGTTGGCGAGGGCGAGCATTTCGTCCGTCATGTCCAGGCCGTAGGCTTTTCCGGTGGGACCGACGCGCCGCGCGGAAAGCAGAACGTCGATGCCGCCGCCAGAGCCGAGGTCGAGAACGGTTTCGCCCGCGTTGAGCTTCGCGAGCGCCGTGGGATTGCCACAGCCGAGCGAAGCGAGCATCGCTGCGGCCGGAACCTGGCCGGACTGAGCGGAGTCGTAGAGATTTGAGGTGATCGGATCGCAGCAGTTGGTCGCTGGCGCTGCTCCGCAGCACGAGCTACCGCCGCTGGCGGCACGGAGCGCGGCATTGCCGTATTTTTCCTTGACGGCGTCTCGGATGTTTGGCTCAGTCATGATGGCTCCCTATTTGCAAAGTTGAATTACATCGCGCGGCGCGACGGCGTTGTTTCGCGTGCAGCATTCGGCGTAGAGAAACTGCAGAACTTCTTGCAGCGCTTCGGTGTTCGCGGAATAACGCAGGAAGGTGCTTTCGCGGCTTACCAGCACCAGGCCCTCGTTTCTTAATTTGTCGAGATGATGGGACAGCGTGGAATTTGGAATGTCGAGCTCGGATTGGATTTCGCCGACGACCATCCCGTCGGGATGCGCGGACAGCAGGAGCTGCATGATGCGTAGCCGCGGCTCGGTGCCCATCGCGGAGAACATATCGGCAAACCTGGCAACTTGCTCGGCGTTCTTCTTCTGTGACGTTGGCATATTTCCATATTTGCAGAAACAAGGAATATTGTCAACAACTAAAGAGACGAGCGGGTGGGGCACCCTTCGGCCCTAAGGTCGCCATTCTTGAGTCCTGCGAGTCGAGCGCAACGCGTGGGTTGACAATCGTGGCCAGGGGAGATAATTCCGGAATCGCTCATCAATACACGAATCGCTGGCGGGTACGCCACCCGCCTATCTGTGGAGGCAAACGTGCCAGCGGAGAGGAGTGCCTCCGAGCGGATTTTTAAATCGTCCGTGTGGCAGCAGCCTATTTCAGCGCCGCTTCCACGATCGAGGTATCCTGCTCTACCGTGCCACCGCTGACTCCGATACCGGCGACCAATACGTCCTCTCTGTTTACCGGCACTCCGCCGCCCATCGCGCAGTATTTGCCGCCGGCGACTGTTGCCAGCGGAAAAAGTGGCTGCCCAGGTTGCGTCATCGGAAGAAGCTCAGACGTTCGTATGCCAACCAGCGCGGACGTATAGGCTTTCCGTTCGGAGACTTCCATCGAAAATGCCGGGGCTCCATTCATCCGGTGTAGAAGGACGATATTCCCGTGAATGTCGATGACGCAAACCGAAACCGGCACTCTGGCTTTCGTCGCCTCCGCCTCAACGCGGACTGCAAGATCCTTCGCAAGCCCTAGCAAATCCATAATTTATCTCCTTCCCGAGATTTAGAAAAACGTAGAACCACGAGTGCGTGAACTGGAATCTTCTCGCTCGAACTGACGGGCGCTTAGCGCCCAAGTTTTCCCACATAGAATCCCAAGCGATTTTCTACATCTCCCGGCTTGTGAAAGCCCTGCTCGAACAACTTCTTGAGTCTTTCCTGCGTGGCCGGCCGCCCGATTGAGTTAATGCAAGCATCCCACCCCGCTGAAATTTCGACGTCGGGCGGCAAGCTTGCAGCGTTTACGAGGCGCTTGGTATTGCTGATCGCCCACTTTTCGAACGAGCCGATCCGAGTGGCAAGCGCATCAACAAAAGCGTCGAGCTCGGCGTCCGGGAACGACCGATTCACGTAGCCGTAGAGTTCAGCCAGATCGCCTCGGATGTCTTCCGAACTGAGGAGCACCTCCAGCGCGCGCCCCCTTCCCATGAGCCGCGGCATGCGCGCCATGGGTCCGCCGCCGGCTACCATGCCGACGCCCACTTCCCACTGCGACAGAATGGCTTTTTCCCGGCTGGCGAAGCTCATGTCGCATGCAAGTGCAAGCTCGCTCCCGTTTCCGGTCGCCCGTCCGCGGATCATCGCAATGGACACCACGGGCGCGCGAGTCAGCCGCACCAGGATGTCCGGCCAGGCCTCCAGGCCGGTCGGACCTTGCGGTAAGCTGGTCAGATCCTCGAGTTTTGCGAGGAAATCGGAATGATTCAGAAAGAAACCGTCGACGGCACTTTCAAAAACCACGACCCTGAGTTTCTCGTCGTTTTCAATGTCGTTCATGATTTTCCGGAACTGCAGAACAAATTCCGGACCCATGAGGTTGAGCGGCGGGTTGTCTAATATTATTCGCCAATAGGACGGTGATTTACGAGTTACATGTATCTGCTCGGTCTTTGTTGGTTCGGTCTTAGCTGTCGAACTCATCGTGGGCTCCTTTTCAAACCAAAGGTGTCCTTCCTTCATCGCCGCTGTTGAGCATTTCTGCCTGCTGCTAGCTGAGATTAAACCAGAACTGAGAGCGCAGTGGAATTGGACTTTGGTATTGGCGAGACCTTGGTATGGGTGAGCCAACGCTCGACTCGGTTTGTCGCGCGCCGCGAGACTCTGCGATGGGCGAATCGTTTTGCTATAGTTGGCTGGCGGGGACGCGCGGCCCTCCGTAGGCACCCGGCCGTGCGATACCTCACAGGAGGCGTACATGGCCCTGGATAAGAACGACGTATCCGTTCTCGGCAACATCGATCGTTTGGTGAAAGAAGAAGAGCAGCTCTACGCAAAGCGTGAACTGACTAGTGAAGACCGCGCCCACCTGGCCGAGTTGAAGGTGCATCTCGACCAGTGCTGGGACTTGTTGCGGCAACGCCGGGCACTGCGCGAGTTCGGCAAAGATCCTGATGAAGCCAAAGTGCGTCCCGCCAAGATCGTCGAGAACTACGAGCAGTAGAGAGTGGTGAATCCGGCGACGGACGACTGGCCGTTGATTCCTGAGGGCAACAATGTCACGCAGCACAACCATTCTTGTTCTGTTCCTAGCTGCACTGCTTGAGGCTGGCGGAGACGCGGTTATCAGGGCAGGGCTTCACAAGACTCTGTTCTGGCAAAAGGCGTCGCTGTTTGCAGTCGCGGCGGCCGTCTTATTCGCATACGGATGGACTGTCAACGCGCCGCCGTGGGACTTCGGCAAACTGCTCGGCCTCTACGTGGTGTTTTTCTTTCTCACCGCGCAAGCGATCTCCTGGCTGATATTCAAACAGATTCCATCCGTGGCAATCCTCGTGGGCGGACTGTTCATCGTCACAGGCGGCGTAATCATCGCAACCGCGAGAGCGTAAAGTCAGTCCCCAGGTATGGCTCAGGTGAGCCGCCGCTGGTTGGGCCGCCCGCACAGGGCGTTCTCGCTCAACGATTTCCCTGCAGTATCTACAGCGATTCGCGTAATGCCGGGGACTTGCGAGGCTTGCTAGGCTGAGTGGAGGCTTGGGTTTGGCTGCCGCTGACGCGCGTACATAACTCAACAGTGAGCGAAAAAAAGCATCGCCGCCAGTTGGGATCTCCTGGACATTCATGGGGTCATTGGCTGTTCCTGGCGCTCACGGTTCTTCTTTTGGGATTGGTTGCCTTTTTCGTCGACCTGAAACCGCATGTTGATGAAAACTTTTTTTTCTCCTCGCACGATCCGATCGCTCAGGAATCCGACAAGATCGACCGCATGTTCGGCGGCGACAGCCAGCTGATCCTTGCCGTGGCAGCGCCGGATATTTCCTCGCCGAACTACCTGGAACGCCTGGGACGTTTGACGGACCAACTCAATTCCATGCCGTCAGTAGACAGCGTGGAAAGCCTTGCGGATGGCCCCAAGAACGAGAAAGACGCCGAAAAAAGCCCTTTTTGGACGCGCCTGCTGATTGCGGAAAATGGCCGCTCCAGTAATGTCGTGATGTTTGTATCCACTCGGGATCCACAGGAGCTAGTCAACCGGATTGAAGCCGTCGTGGCGAAGTTCAACGCGAACGACTTCCGCATCGAGATCGCCGGGGCACCCTACGTGTCTGAAATGATTCGGCGCAATCTGCTGCACGATTTTCAGGTCTTCAGCCTTACCGCATTTCTGCTGTTCGGAGCCGTGATGCTGGTGCTGTTTCGCTCGTTGAAGCTCACCCTGGGAATGCTGGTTACGTGCACCAACGCGGTGCTGGCGACCTTACTGATTCAAGCCGCATTTGGAAAAAGGATCGGCGTGCTTACCGCGAATCTGGGCACCATCGTTTTTGTAATCGCGCTGTCTCATCTGGTCTACATGACATTTAACTGGGATACCTTGTCTCGCGGCCACGCAGGCTCCGGCCATCTGGGATCGCAGGCACGGCAGATGACGTTGCCAGCATCGTTCTGGTCGATGGTGTGTGCTTCGCTGGGATTCGCAAGCCTGTTGATCGTACCGGCGAAGCCTCTGAAAGAGCTGGGAGTCGGAGGAACCTTAGGGGCCGTCGTAGCATTCGCGTGTGCCTATCTTATGTATCCGGCTTTTCTGGATTGGGCTGGCGCGGTCCACAGCAAAGCGCACCACAAAGAGAAAGCTGGTCAGTTCTGGCAGCGAAGATTCGTGTGGATATGCGTGATTACAATTCTGGTCAGCGCCGGATTGAGCTTGGGCTTGCGCAGATTGAATACAGATCCGAGCCTGCTGGATTATTTCAAGAAAGGCCAGGAACCGCGCGAAGGACTTTCCTACGTGGATCGCAACGGTGGATCCAACCCTCTCACCCTCGTGGTAGCGGCCGCGGACGGCAGCAAGCTGGACAACAAGGAAGCATACGAAAAGATGTGGGATCTGCAAGATGCGCTGGAGCAGCATAAGGGCGTGGGAACTTCAATTTCGTTGCCGGTTTTGATGGCCGAAGGACATCGCCGACCTCTGGCTTTCCTGATTAGCTGGAATCATCTTCTGAACATCATGAACGAACCGAAATATAACCGCGTGGCCAGCACATTTGTCACAAAGGACCGGACCATGGCAGCGTTCTATCTGCGCATGGACGAACACGGCAGAGAGCAGCCACGCGTTGAGGTCGTGAACCAACTGCGGGCTGTGGTGCGGCGCAATGGCTTCCGGCCTGTGCTGGTCGGCGGCGTGTACGAACTGCAAGGAGAATTGGCGCAACTGGTGGCGAATAGCTTAGTGAAAGGTCTGCTAGGCCTGATGCTTTTTTTCACCGTCGTGGCCTGGATCGTGGGTCGCAGCCTAAGGACCACGGTGGCCATGATCTTCAGCTTGAGCCTGGTTCCTCTATGCATGCTGGGCGGGATCGGACTGCTGAATATTCCCGTGGACATTATTTCCGCGCCCGCAACAAATGTGTGCATCGGCATGGCGATCGATTCGATGGTCCATTTGGTATTTGCAGTGCGGAGGGCGCAAGGCGCGGGGCTGTGGGGATGGCCCGCATGGGTAAAGGGGCGCGAAGAGCAATGGCGAGGGATCGTTTACTCAGACGTCGTGATCGGCGCCGGTTTTGCGATTTTCGCGCTTTCCAGCTTCCCTCCGACGCAGAGGTTTGGTCTGGTCGTCCTGGCAGGTACGGTAATCGATATCCTGGCGAATCTTTTCGTTCTCCCCGTTCTGGCCGGCGCCGAATTCGGAAGGCGAGTGGCGCACCCGAAGTGATCAAACAGGAACCGCAGCGCGACGGGCTTCGGGGCAGTGATTTATGCAATGGGTTGGACTTGCGTGGCGGCGTTGACATGGGGACTTGCGACACCTAGAATCGCGGCCACATGGGATGGCGGTTTGGGTTGGCTGTCCGCTGCACCGCGCTATTCCTTTTGGAGATTGGTTATCACGCCTGGGGCTCTGAAACCAAAAATTGCTGTGGTGGATGATGACGCGCGGATGCGCGGGAGTATTGTTGCGGCTTTGCGTTCCACTTTTGAAGTGGTGGAGGGCGCGGATTACGAAGCTGCTTACAAGCTTTTGCAGGAAGCTGGGTTGGACGTGCTGCTGCTGGCCTTACCGATGGAATCGGGCGGGCTGCACGAGTGTACGGAATTGCTGAGTCGCCTGGCGGTGGGGGACATTGACACGCTGGTGATCGTGCTGAGCACGGACCAGACCAAGACCACGGCGCTGAAAGTGATTGACGCCGGCTGCCACGATTATTTCATTCAACCGATTGATACCGACGTGCTGCGGCTGCTGCTGGAACGCTCTATCGAGAAGCTGCACATCCAGCGCGAGAATCGCATCCTGCGCGAGGAAATCAGCCGCAAGAATGCGCTTGGTGATTTGATTGGCGCGACGGACGCGATGCGGCATGTGTTTGATTCGATCAAGCGCATGGCGCGCGCGACGACCAACGTGATCATCCGGGGCGAGAGCGGCGTGGGCAAGGAACTCGTGGCCAAGGCGCTGCACGAGCAGAGCCCGCGGCGCAGCCGGGCATTTGTGAGCGTGAATTGCGCGGCGCTGCCGGAAGGGTTGATGGAGGCGGAGCTTTTTGGCTACGAGCGCGGCGCGTTTACCGGCGCGGTGGCAACGAAGGAAGGGCGTATCGAGCTGGCGCATCAGGGGACTTTGTTCCTGGATGAAATTGCGACGCTGACGCCGCTGCTGCAGAGCAAATTGCTGCGCGTGCTGGAAGATCGTTCGCTGAACCGGCTGGGCGGGAAGAAATCCATCAAGGTGGATTTCCGGCTGGTGAGCGCGACGAACGAAGACCTGGAAGAAATGGTGCGGCAAGGGCGTTTCCGCGAGGACCTTTATTACCGCATTCATGTGGTGCCGATTTTCGTGCCGGCCTTGCGCGAACGCGCGGAGGACATTCAGGTACTGGCGGATTATTTTGTGAGCGTTTATTCCGCTGCCAATGGATTCCCGGCGAAGCACATCGCGGACGATGCCATTGCGGCGCTGAAGCGCTATACCTGGCCGGGGAACGTGCGCGAACTGGAGAACGCCATACAGCGCCTGGTAATCATGACCGACGGCGACACCATCACCGCGAAGGACCTGCCGGCGGAAATGGCGCAATCCGGTGGAAAGGACCACCGCAACCGGTTCCAGCTGCCCGCCGCAGGGATCAAGCTGGATAAGGAAATGGAAGCGTTCGAGCGGCGCTGGGTGCAGGAGGCGCTGGAACAAGCCAAGCATGTGAAGGCGGATGCTTCGAAACTGCTGGGAGTGGATCGCAACCGGTTGAATTACCTGTGCCGCAAGTACGATCTGTGAGGGAGCATCGCAAATGAAAGCGCCGGGCAGGCCGAAGCGGCGAATCAATCCAAAATTCGCGCGCTTTCAAATGCAAATCGGGCGCTCCGCCACGCATCGTTACGGCGTGTTTGCATTGGAAAATATTCCCGCCAACCGCCGGGTGATTGAATACACCGGCAAACACTTGACTCTCGAGCAGGCTTTCAGGATACACGCTCCCAAAGACAATTACATTGCGGGGATTATTGATTGCAAATTGTACGTGGACGGCAGACGGGGGGGCAGCGGGGCCGAGTTGATGAACCATTCGTGCGCGCCCAATCTGGTGTCGCGGAGAATTGGCCACCACTTGTACTTGTACAGCCTGCGGAAGATCCGTGCCGGCGAAGAACTGACCTGGCATTACCATTATCCGATCAAGCTGAAGCGGGTGCCGTGCCGTTGCGGCGCACGCCATTGCCGCGGGACGCTGCGGTATGTGTGGGAATGAGGGCGGCGGCTGCGAGCGGGTGGGAAATGCGCTGGCGGGGACCTGGCCGGCTCACTCGTCGGGTGAATTGTGTTGAAATTCTCAACACTCGATGAGGAATTCAACGGATCGCGCGGCCGGAGGTGGAGGGCAGGAGTATCGGATTTGCCGAAAAGCCAACAAAAATGAGTTTTCGCGGTGTACAAAAATGCGTATGGACTTTGGCGGCTGCTTTGCATATAACGACGGCGCTGCCCATCCGGGCAAATTAAGTGAGGGAGAACAACATGGCCAAGAAAACCTTGAAGAAGGCGAAGAAGATCCAACCGACCAAGCCGCTGATGACGACGTACAAGAAGTAGGCCCGAGTTCTATCGGCCGGAGCGCGCCCTGTAATGGCGCGCGCGCTCCGGCAGGAGCGCATTTTAGTGGCGAGCGGGGCCGCTGTCCATCGGGCAGCGGCCCTAATTGCGTCTGCTGCGATTTCATTTCTGCCAGAGCCTCTCCTTCCTGTCGTCCCCTTCGTGACCGGCCTGAAGTAATCGAGATAGCTCGCGTATATGTTGAAATTTTCAACAGGCGATGATTAATTCAACGCGGCGGACAGCAGTTCTGGGATGCGTCGGGATTTTCTGCGGCGCGAAGTGTCATAAATTGAGTGGGTTGCGGATTGGCGATTCGGCGGCGAAGTTTGGCGACTGCTTTGCATATAGGGAGGACGATGCCCAAGAGGGCAAATCAGACGAGGGGGAAACAAAATGGCCAAGAAAACCTTGAAGAAGTCGAAGAAGATCGAAGCAACGAAGCCGTTGATGGCGACTCGGTTCGTCAAGCAGTAGGCCCGTTTTTCATTGTCAGGAGCGCGCCGAAGGGCACGACGCGGCCTGAGACAAGCATCTCGAATGGCAAGCGGGCCGCTGCCGCGGTGGCAACGGCCCTTTTCGAGACGTGGCAAGTTCTTCGGGAATGATCAATTCATAGAGGGAGATTCGGTTATGGATAAGAAATCGAAGCCAGTGAAAGGCAAGAAAACAGCGCCTGTGAAACCGCTGATGAAGCGCGCGGACTTGCCGGCCGTGAAGCCCTTGATCAAGTTCTAAGACCGATGTAAAGATTCTTCGGTTAGGCTCCTAGCCTCAATCGGAGATTGACGTAGCAACACCCCCAAGGGCCGCCGTCCCAGGAACGGCGGCCCTTTCTCCTTTATGGGACGAGTGCGGAGCGGCGTCGCCCGGCCGGTTTACCAAGCCTGGCTGTGCGCCCAACGCCACACCGCGCGCGAGCCTTGCCAGGCCAAGGAAGCGCGCTTGCCGGAAACCTTCGCGGTTCCAGTCATGCCTTCCCGTAGCGAGCCATCCGAGTTGGTCAATTCCATGTCTACGGCGAAATAGTTAGTGAGTTTCTGGCCCAGGCGCTCGAGATTCTCGGTTTGGGTAACCGGGCGATCGGCGGCGGAGGCTGGATAGATGCGGTCAACTTTGCCTGAGTAGGTGCGATAGGGAAACGGAACGACCTTCACCCTGACCGTCGCGCCTTGCCGCACATCCTGCAAATCCCAATCGCGCACCAGTATGCGCGCCCGGATGGTGGAACGGTCGACTATTCGGACGAATTCGTCGCCGGCTGCGAGGAAGGCGCCGGGCTTTTGCTCGACGTCGCTGGTCGCGACTACGCCGTCAATCGGGGCGCGAATTTCCAGCGCGGCGGCGCGTTTTTCGGCGACTGCGAATTCCTGCTGCAGGCGGGTGCGATCGCGAACGGCGCCGGCCGCGGAATCGAAATCCGAGCGCTCCTGGCCATTGCGAAGTTGGCTGCTGGCGAGGGCTAATTGGTGGCGGAGGGATTCGGCGTCGGCTGCGATTTCGGGATTCTGCAGGACCGCGAGGAGCTGACCCGCCTTCACGGCATCACCTTGCTTCACGTAGACAGCATTCACTCGACCGGAGACTTCGGCGCGGACACGTGCGGAAGCTCCAGGCTCGAGCACCAGGCCGGTGGAGACGGACGAAGAAACCGGAGGAATCAGAAGCAGGAGCGCCAAGCCGAGCGCTCCGGCTTGTTGGGTTCGGGTCATTTTCCAAGCCATATAATCCTCTCTCTTCTGGCGCAGCCAGGCGCGCACGGTCGGCAGGGCCTGCTGAATTCCCTTCCTCGCGAAAAAATAGATGACGACCAGGGTGGCGAGGTAGCCCCACTCGTCGCCGAGTTTGCTGACTAGAATGTTTTTCACGAAGACGATGACAACGATGAGCAAAGCATTGCTGTAAACGATGGCGGAGACGCCGAAGAGAAAGAAAATGCGGCGCTGGCGCTTGCTGGCTGCGGGCAAGTCAATATCGTGACGAAGCAAATATTTCTCAGCCCAGGCACGGAGGAAGGCAAAGGATTCCTCGCGCAGGTTGTCAATATTCAGGAACTGGGAGATCGCGTAGTAGCCGTCGGCCTTGATTAGAGGATTGAGGTTGAGCAGCGCGCCCTGAATGCCGCTGAGCAGCATCATTTTATAGGCGATATCGTTCAGCACCGAGCCAACCGGAGAGAAATACCAGACCACGCCGGATAGACCGCACAAGACCAGTTCAATCCAGATGCCCGCGAAGATCACCCACTGGCGTTGCGAACCTCGTTTGAAGAGCAGGATGTCGGTAGTGTCCGTGTAGAAGGCAGGAGTGAAGTAGATAAGCAAGAATCCCATCTGGTGTACTTCGCCGCCGAAATGTTTGCAGGTGAGGCCGTGGCCGAATTCGTGGATGCCGCCGAGAATCATGAGCAGGATCCAGAACATCCAGATATCGTAGGCGCTTTTGTCGGAGAAATTGTAGAGGGCGGAGGTGTCTTGCTGTACGCGCGTCCAATCGGAGGCGAGCAAGTAGCAGGCGGCGATGAAAACGCCGATGGAAAAGACGACGAAGCCGGGCGTGAACATCCAGCTGAGGTAAGGATCGATCTTCGCGAGGGTTTTGTCGGGGTCCCAGGCTTTGAAGGACATATAGAGGACGCTGGATTGATCGACGCGACCTTTGCGCTCGTCGCGGATGCGTTCCAGGACAGCGAGATTTTTTTCACCGACCGAGCGCTCCCACATGGCGGGTTCGATGCTGTCCAAAAATTCGAGCACTTCAGCTTCGCTGAGAGGGGAGTCGGGATGGCGTTCGGTGAGAGCGTCGGAAATTTCGAGCGCGGTGCGAGTGCCGTCGCAGAGTTCGAGGACGCCGTATTCCGTGGCGCCGTAACGGTTGTAGGAATTGGTTTCGAAATTTTTGACGACGTAACTGGTTTCGCCGGAAATGGTTTGTTCGCTGATGCGCAGGTCGGTGCGGAGTTTGGGACGGCGCAAGCCTTTGGCGAGGACGCTGGAGACTTGTAGGCTGGTGGGGCCGAAGCGCATCGAAGGCTCGTCTACGGTTGCGACGGTGGATTTGAATTTAGATTCGATGGTGGAGCTGGGTGCACTGCTGGTGGAACCGCAACGGGCGCCGCGGCTGCGCGCGATGCTGGACCGGGCCAGAGGACTTTGACAGCCATGCCGGGGCGGAGGTCGGAAATTTTGGGGCCTGTTAGCTGCGCGAGGACGTCGTAACTGTCGCTGGCGGCGTCAATCGTGGGGCTGACTTTTGTGACGCGAGCGGTTAGCGCGCGGACGGAATCTTCGACCAAGGAAAGCTCGACGGGAGTTCCTAGCGTGGGGCGGCGCGCTGAAGATTCCGGCACTTGAAACTGAACTTGCAGCGGGGAGAGCTGGCTGACGCGAAAACATTTGTCGCCTTTGGAAATGGCCTGGCCTTCGCGGATGTAACGGCGAACCACCACGCCGGAGAAGGGAGCGTGGATGCGCGTCTGATCTTCCTCCAATTTCAGGCGATTAATTTCGGCGTGGCCGCTTTCGACGAGGGCTTCGTAACCGTGCAGGTCATACTCGGCGGCCTTGGCTTCGAATTCGGCGGCTTCGAGGTCGGCGTCACTGGAAAGGCCGAGAGCGCGCAGCTGCTGCTGGCGATGATAGGCAGCGGTCTTGGCTTTGAGTTCGGCTTCTTTATATTTCCTGTTGTTTTCTTCGACCTGGAGATCGGAATTGGCTTTGATGAGTTCCATTTGCAGGCTGCGGTCGTCAATCTGGCCGAGGACTTCCCCAGCTTTTACAGAGCTGCCTTCGTCGTGGTTCAGCGACATTACCAGTCCATCGCGCTGCGAAGTAATGTCCACCTGGTGTTCGACGGTAAGAACGCTGAGGATGTCTCCAGCGTTTGTGGGTTTTGCGGGAGCGCTCGCGGGTGCGGTGACGGCGGGCGGCGGCGCGGGATTGGGGCTGGAGGCGACGGAAGAATTATCGCAACCGGCGGCGGCGAGCGCGAATGCGGCAACGAAAAACAGGTTCGCACTTCTGTTCATATTCAATCCTTTTGAAATGCGGTGGCGTGGATGCGACGTGGGAGCAAAGTTCATGGCAGATAGCTCCATACCTTCGCCCAGAGCCAGCGAAATGGTGAACGCAGCAAACTGTAACCGACCGGATACCATCCGCTCTGGAACCAGCCGCCGACGGAGTGAATTCTGGCGCGGCCGACCATGCCGTCGCGCGCCATGCCGCCTGGATTATTGAAAACGGCGCGGACGACGAAATATTGATCGCCCGCGACGGCTTGGGTTTGCGCGCCCAGCCGTTCGACGGAGCCTTCGAAAGTAGTGGTGGGAAAGGCGTTGAGCTTGAGCGCGACTTTATTTCCGGGGTGCACGAGCTCGAGGTCACCTTCGGGGACACTCATTTCCGCGGCGATGCGATCCTGGCCGACAATTTCAGCGAAGCTGTCTCCGGGCTTGACCATGCTGCCGGTTTTTTCTTCGATTTTGGAAGTGACGACGATTCCGGCGATGGGCGCGCGCAATTGCGATTCGGCGACGCGCTGTTGTTCGAGTTGCACTTCGGCTTCGTGCAGCTCAGCGCGGATTTTGGCCTGGCCCGCGGCAGAAGGATCGTTGCGGAATTCCGCTTCGGCGAGTTCGCGGCGGGATTGCGCAAGAGCGGCTTCGGCTTGGGCGAGTTTTACGCGATCTTCGCCGTCATCGAGCTGGGCGAGCACTTGTCCTGCCTGCACCGCATCACCTTCGTGAACGAAGACGTGCTGGACTACGCCGCCATCAATCGCGCTGACCATACGGCGTTCGGCGGGGACAACGGTGGCGTCGGTGCCGACGCGCATGGGCCAGGGAACCAGGATCAGAAACGCGACGCCGATTGCGGCGCGCCGGGCGTAAAGTTCCCAGCGACTGCGCGGCATGGCGGCGAGGAATTTCTTTTTTCGCTGCGAGAAAGGCTGCAGGAGATTGGCGAGTGGGACTTGTTGATAGAGCTGCGCGTTGCGGATGGCGACGGTCGTCTGGTTGGCGAGGATGGCGACGGTTTCTTTGCTGTTCTCGGTGAGAAAATCGGCGTCGCTGCTGAGCAGGGCCAGCACGCCGAGGGTGCCTTGGTCGTCGCGGAGTGGCAGCGCGTAAAATCCGTTTTCATTGTGTTCTTCTAGAAATGAGACGATCTGGGCGTGGGCTTCTTGCGGCTCGACATGCCAACCATCATCGTAGAGATCCGCGGAGATGGCGCCTTCCTGATCGGCAACCCATTCCAGGCGCGTGCGGAGATCGCTCATTTCGCGCGTCTTGGGGACTTCGGTCTCGCCGGAGAGCGCGCCGAGGACGAAGCGGCCACGATCGAAGAAGCCAATCACGCAGCGATCGAAGGGAACTACGGAAGCGGCCTGCTGCACCACCGTGGAGAGCACATGATCGAGGTCGAGGGTAGAAGTGATTTCCTGCGAAATTTTCAGCAGAGCGTCGAGAGCGTGAACTTTGCGTTCGGCGTCGAGGAGATTGGCGTTGTGCAACGCTACGGCGGCTTGTTCGCTGATGGAGGAGAGGAAGAACAAGTCGTCTTCGTTGAATGGAGTGCCGTCGGCTTTATTGACCAGCTCGACGACGCCGAGGACGTCGTTTTCTTTGCGAAGTGGCGCGCACATCCAGGACACGATTTCGAATTCTTCGCTCGCAGCTATGCGTTCGGCGAGACCCGGTTCTTCCGCTGGGTTTTCGACTAATTTTGGATTGGCGGACTGGGCGATTTCACCGTGAAGGCCTTCGGTGAGGGAGACGCGGGCTTCGTCTTCAACCGTGGGGTCTTCGCCGATTTTTTTGGCGAGGTAGAGATCCCGTGAGCCGGGGTCGGCAAGCCATACGAGGCAAGCGCTGGCGCCCATGATGTCGCGAATTTTCCCTGCAACAACGGGGAGCAGGACGCCAAGTTCGAGGGTCGAGGTGAAGGTGCGGCCGAGATCATAGAGCGCCGTGAGGCGTTCCAGAGTGAACAGCTGCGCCTGGCGCTCGCCTTCGATGGCTTCCAGGTTGGTGAGCGCGGAGCCGGCGAGGCGGCTGGCTTCTTCGAGAAAGTGAGCGTCTTCGGCGGTGAATTCACCGGCCCGTTTATTGAGAACTTCCACGACGCCTTCAGCGCGTTGTGCGCCGGGCAACGAAACTACGATGGCGGATTTGACGCGGGCGCGGCTGGGCTCGTCGAGATGCTCGAAATCGTCGGCCGCGATTTCCTTGCTGCCGACGCGGCGGGTTTCTGCGGATTCGTAAACTTCGGCGAGCAGGCCTTCGCTGACGGATTCCTCCTGCGGCGCGAAACGCTCGCCGGCTTCGTTCCAACGCGTGCGGCACACCAGGCCTTCGGCGCCTTTGGAAGAGGCGCCGTTAGTCCAGACGAACACGGCGCGAGCGCCCAGAGTGCCGCCTACACGCGCGGCGAACGTTTTCAGCAGGGTATCCTGGTCGCGGCACGCCAGAGACACGCTCGCAAGTTCAAAGAGCGCGGAAAATGTTTCCATGGTTCTCCCAGGGGAAGGGGGACATTCACTTGCTGGCGGCGGGCGTCACCCACGCCGACGACCGAAGTGAATGGGCGGAGCCTAGCAAATCGGGAGAGTGGACGTCAAGGAAGGGGGGTGATGAACGGCGCGTGGCGCGAAGGGCGTCGGGAATGTTTGTTGTGCGAAAAAAGACAGAATCGGGGTGCAGCACGGGAGTCTAATTCGGAAGGCACAGCAGCTGAGAGCACGAGCGACTCACGAAACATTTCGTCGCTCGGCATCGTACCAAGTAGTGCACGCCGCTAACGCGTGAGAGCTCGGTGCGTGGGAGTGGAGTTGTCCCAAATGCGAACGATGTGCGCTGGTGGGGAGGCTTAGGACATGGCGATGTTC
>Ga0209275_10000050_pt1 | contig 33791 bp, 27 predicted proteins | sample HubBroMetageREF2_FD_188344 | JGI IMG/M metagenome (GOLD analysis project Ga0209275, IMG submission 188344) | Reference soil microbial communities from the Hubbard Brook experimental Forest, New Hampshire, USA - Hubbard Brook CCASE Soil... | ecosystem: Environmental > Terrestrial > Soil >... | reverse complement strand
TTTATGTTGTCGCCATGCTCGTCATCGTACTCATCTCTGTGTACCAGGCGATCCGCGCCGCACGCTAGAGCAGATCAGGCGCTCGGTCGCCCTCGCAGTTGAAAATCCCGCACCAGAGTGCGAAGATTTTCCCGAAGCAATAAAGCTCCACAGGCAAACCCGCAAATCATGCCCTCCGACAAACTCGCCCACCGCAAGCCCAACCTGCTCGGAATCTTGATCGTATTCGTAATCGTCGCCGTCGCCGGCAGCGTCGTCGTCTATTCCCTCAGCGATTGGAACGCCCCGGAAAAAGCCAGGCAAATGCGCAATCCATTTCCTGCGACTCCCCAAACCATCGGGATGGGCATGAGCACTTACGCGGACCGCTGCGAGAATTGCCATGGAGAAGACGGCAATGGAAAAGGGGAACGCGCCGAAAAGCTATCGGTCGCGCCGACGAATTTCACCGACGCGCACCTCATCAGCCAAATGACCGACGGCGAACTCTTCTGGAAAATTTCCGAAGGGCATCGCCCCATGCCCGCATTCAAAGGCAAACTGAGCGAAGAGGAACGCTGGCAACTTGTGGATTACATCCGCACATTTTCGCAGCCGCTGGTTGATTCGCCGGCAGAATCGTCTAATCCAACTCCCAACAAAGACGCTGCGCCCAAATAAAAGTGTAGCGCCTGCCGCAACCGTAAGCACCAACCTACCAAGTGGAACGAACTAATTCACTTTCGCCAGCGCATCCGCAACTTCTTTCAAATCCGGCAGCGTGGGAATATCGTAATTCTTGAACCACGCGATTTTTCCGGAGCGATCCACGATCGCGATGGCGCGCCCGGTGATCCCTTTCTCCGCCAGGTATACGCCGAATTTTTCGCCCACCGCGCCGCGCGGCTGGAAATCCGCCAGCAACGGATAATGAATCCCCATTTTCTCGGCAAACGCCTTGTGCGACCACGCGCTGTCCACGCTAACGCCCAGCACCTGCGCGTCCAGCTGCTCGAATCGCTTCATATCATTGACGAAGCACGCGTGCTCGTTCGTGCACACCGGGCTCCAATCCAGCGGGTAGAACACAATCACCACATTTTTCTTTCCCTGAAAATCCGAAAGCTTTACTTCCTTCTGGCTCTGATCCTTCAACACGAAATCCGGAGCGGTCGCCCCTACCGAGATTGCCATGCCTGATCCTCCCTGTTCGCTTAACGAACAAATCGAATATTGCGAGTGCGACGTTGCGCACCATTCATAATAGCCGATGCCTTCCGCGCGGACAAACACCCGAACCCAGCGCGTAGACATTTGCGCCCCGCAATCTGCTACCATACCGCGTCGTAACCAGGAATCGGAACCGGACACGTGGCGCGCATCTCGTACGACGAAGCGTATCCCGCAATCGAGTTGCTGCCGCGCAGCCACAATTGGTGGGCGTGGCTGAAAGGCACGCCGCCGGAATGCATTCACCTCGGCGAGGAATGCGATTGGATGGCGACGCTGCTGCCGGACGCGCTGTATCTGCGCGGAAAACGCAGCGTCAAGCGCGAGCCGCCGCGTCCGGAAATCACGCTCTGCCGCGAATGCCTGAACGATGCCGTTGCCGCCGAGCTGGAATCGTTCCCGGGACGCGTGGTAGCCTTCGAGCCGGACGCGGAGATATTCACGCAGTACTTTTTCGTAGCGCAGCCGGATTTCGGACCGGTAGGATTGCGGCCGGAAGTTTCAGAGGCCATCTCGCAGCGCCTGGCGCAACCTGGAGGCGCGTGCGCGGAATGCGGATTCGCGGCAACTTGGTTGTGGTTTTCGCACCAGCAGATCGCGAGTCTTGATGAGGTCGAGCAGGTCGCTAACACGCCAGGGATCACGTTGTGTGCGCGGCACGGAGCGCAAAACTTGCTGGCTGCATTCGAGCGCATCCCGGAAGCGAACGTGTATTACATGAATTTGCCGTACGGCGAAGCGGGCGCGTACGTTTGGATCTGACGATGAACTTGCGCAGCGTGATTGACAAATATCTGGCCGCAGCGGGCGCGTACGGAAAATTCGTGGCCATCGAATCGCTCGGCCTTTCGCACGAAGAAACCGAGCGCATCTTCGACATGCTCGACGAGGATTACCAAATCAGCCGCTTCTTCCACTTCAGCAAAGCCGCCGGCCAATCCTTCCAAATCAGCGGTTTTGCGCAGACGCACATTTCGATTGACGCCGAAATCCAGGAAATTTTGTAGGCCGCTACCCAAGCTGCTCATTTGAGCGCCGGATGAAAATCAAATGCGGGATCAATATCCACAGGAATATCGCTGGTCTGCGCCAGCAACGCGCTCAGTTCCGCCGGCATCGTGCCATATTTCTTGAACCACGCATCGGTGCGCGCGCGATCCCCGCTAGCTTCCTGCTCCAGCAATTCCTCGGCGAGCGAAGCAATAGCCGCCGATATTTTTTCGAAATCAATCACATACAATCCCGTGGTGGCGTCGCGCGTGATTGCGCCCTGCTCCACGTAATAATTGAACTGCATGATTTCCCCGGCGCCATGCGCCTCCGCGACGCCGAAGCGCACCGTACGAAATATTCCCGCGACATAAGAAGCGTACGTGATGTTGCGCCGTTCCTTCGGCAGGACTCCGTGGTCAATGAGCCAGCCGTAGCAAAATTCGCCCACCACGTCGGCCTTCGATTCTTCCAGCGCGGAATAGGAAGACCCAATCGCCTCGTTAATTTGCACCTTGCCCTGCGCGGTGTGCGCGAACGCCGGCCCCAGGCCGTGCGAAATCTCATGCATGATCGTATCGGCCAGATATCCTTCACCGCTCGCCATCGCGGCCTGATCCGGGCGCATGGTGCGCTGCGCCAACGGCAAAATAATGTAGTTCACGCGCGCGTCCATGAAATTCTTCCAGAACATTTTCTTCGAGCCTTTTTCCTCGTGGATGCGTGGATCGTTCGGCAAATTGTCCGCCACGGCCTGATAGCCGTGCAGCAAATCTCCCGCGCGATACGGCGAGTCCACCACTTCCATCGGCGATTGTTTGCCGCGCTTCGAAGGCAAGTCGGCGGCAGGCAAGGGCAACGCTTCCTGCAGATCGGGCACGTATTTCTGATACAGCGCCAGCTTCTCGCTCTCCGCGTCGTTGCGAATCATTACCGAAGCGCCGTAACTCGTCTTCACGCCCAGTAGCGAGTCGTCATAAACCTCGTAGGGCGCAAACACCACATCGAATTTGGGATTTTGCAGATCCAGCCACGCGATGTCGCTGGCGAAGTAGTCATCGGTAAGCAGCGCATCCGCCCGCAGCCGCAAAAATTTGGCGAACGCTGGATCGTCGCTCAGCGCGGCAGCCTCGCGCAAATCCTTCGCCATCGGCTTTAGAAATTCCGCGAACGCTACGTGGTACGGGATCACGCGCGGAGCATAACGACCGGTGTAAACCGGCGCCCTGTTCATCCATTCAGGCTGCAGACCTTCCACGATGGTGTGGGGACTATAGATCGCAACCTTCTTGTCGGGAACCTGTCGAGCAAACTCCTCGATTTCGCTGAGTGCAACAGGTTTATCGGACGGCGCACCGGGAAAAAAACCGCGGCCCGGCGGCATCGGTTCGGTGCCGACGAACGGTTTGTCATCGTCAATCAAATCGAAGCGGCTGCCATTAATTTTCAAATAGCGCCGTAGCAACAGATCCTGCGGAGCTTTGCTGTTCACGAGCGAAAGATACAGCCTTAAGCCTTCCGGATCATTCTGCCGCCAGTAGATGCAGTCAAGCAGCCCAGAGGCGTCCACCAGCTTCGCAACCATTTCCTTCTCGCGCGCGCTGAGCCCCGCCGAATTGAACGGCATGTGCACCAATTTGAATTTCGCCACGCGCTCGGCCAGGTCCGGCACCACGTACGGTTTCGACGATGATGCGGACTTCGCAGTCGTTGCAGGCACGGACTGCGCCGCCGCAGTCGCGTGCTGGTTTGCCGCCAGTGGGCAAAGCGTTGCTACGGCGATTGCCGCGCCTGCCCCCAGCGGTAGCAAGCAGCGCAAGTTGCGAGCAAGATTCTTGGTCCTAGAGGTCATAGTGGGCATAGGCCGGCAATTCTACCGTGGCGGCTGGGGATTGGTGAATCTCGAAATGCAGCGGGGTGGGTGAAGGAGGGTGTAAAAGTATCGAGTACGACGCCTGGAAAGCGCCCAATAGTATCGAATAGAAATGGCGCGATTCGCGGGCCCTGAGTGGGGAGGCTCGGCGCGGGGGGCAAAAAGCGACAAAAACTAGCGATTGAGTTGGGCGGCTGGTGTTTTTTTTCAATGACTTGCGTGGGCTTTCGATTCTGTCTTGCTAGCGATTGATTTGGAGAGGGTGGGGAGGCTGCGCGGAGTGCTGAAGCTCGAGCAGCGTTGACCATGTATCCTCCTTGTCGTGATGAAATTAGCGCACGACTGATGATAACATAGTCGGTACGGTAGCACAACAGGAAACAGTGTGGTGTAGGCGTCAGCCTCAGTGCCGCTAACTGGTTGTATGCGAACGACAAGTTGGGGTGTTGTGCGCTGCAAAAATGCCAATCAGGAGATTGGGGTTCCCAGGAAGCGTTGGGCGATTGCAGCAGAAGGAGTTATCGGGCGGGATTGCCCAGCAGCTTCAGCTTCTGCTCCACGTTCGCCCGGATGTCATCCCGCCGCGCGGCGTTGTCCACCGTGTCCGACGCCAACAGCTCCAGCGCCTTTTGCGCATTCTGCCGCGCCAGATCTTTTTGTCCATCGGCAAGGTATGCGTCAGACAGACTATCGTAAACATTCGGTGAGTTGGGATAGACGACCACATTCATTTGAAAGAGCGCAATCGCGCCCTCGGTGTCGCCCGCGGCCAGACTACCGTACGCGATGCGGTTCATTACAGCTTCCGAAAACAATACGGCTTTGGGATCGGCGCGCCGCGCGTCCGCGAACATCTGCTCGGCCTTGCGCAATCCATCGGGCTCGTCCGCGAAGCTCAGAAAACGCGATTCGGCGGACCACGGCGCGAGCGCGTGAGTCGCCGGTGGAGCGGGCGAATTCCGCAGCGTCGCGTTAAACCATTCCACAATCATCCCCGGCAATTCCTTGTGCGCGGCAAACATCTCCACGCCGTGCCCGCCCACCGAATAGTGCACGAACTTGTTGGCAGGATCCGGCGAAACATCGTAAAGCCAATGCATAATCTCCACCACGCCGGGATCCGGATCGTCATCGGCCGCCGCCAAAAACAGCGGCAAGCTCGGAGAGTTGTGCAGGAACTGGCGCCCGGCGCGATCGGTGCTTTCCGACAGCAGCACCAATGACTTCACTTCCGCATGCCGCCGCGCCAACTGCACCGCCTGATTCACGGCACAACTCGCCCCACCGGCGCCCATCACGTCTCGATACACTCCGGGCTGCGATTGCAGATATCGGAACGCAACATCTACGTCCCCCGGCCATTTCTCATTCACGATTTGATCGGCTTCCTGCGCCGACGAGGCTCGGTCCGGGTTTTTGCCGCCGCTTTCCCCGTAACCGCGGAAATCCAAGGTCAATACGTTGAGCCCCGAAGTAGCGAGTTGTGCCGCAAGATCGTCCCAGACTTTCCGCTGACGATTGCACTGATGCAGCAACAGAATCCCCGGCCCAGGTTGCGCGGCGCCGAAATATGTCGCCTTCAGAATTACGCGGTCTGGGGCGGTCAATTCCACCGCGCGCGGCGCCGGTACACTCTGCGCCGCGCCGGCCAAAGGCAGCAGGAGCGCGACAGATAACAAATAAATAGTTGTTCGCAACCAGACGTGGCGGCAAATCATGGACGCCTCCCAGAAATTCGCATTTAGCCACCGGGCGAGAGGGTATTGCAAGTGAAGAAGCGCAGCGGCGGCGAAGCGCGGGCCGCGCCGCTTCAGTTCCCGTGCGCAGGAATGGTTTGCCGCAGCGGCTTTTCAGTTTTAGCGGCGTCCTTCTCAGCCTGCCCCGAAACCAGCTGGTATCCGTGTTTTCCGGGGCCAGGAAAAACTTGCGAGAGCGCCATCAAATTTGTGTATTTATTGAAAGCAATTTCCGCGGAATGAATTGTCGGGTCGGCCGGGATGGACACCGCTTCGACTTTAGTGGACGCGCCGCCACGCGGGTTGCTGAATTCCAGTGTCAATTTTGAGGCGCCGGGAACTTCGCGAATCACGAAGTTGCCCTCCGGAAACGTGGTGTTCGCCACTACAAACGGCCGCGACATTCTGAAAACGATTTGCGTGCTGATTTGAGCGCTGGCGGCGAATGCGCCGATCACCAGCGCCAGCCATAAGACGAGCGCCAGCTTTCTGCTGGGTGATTTCATGAGATCTCCTTGGGCGCGAATTCCGCACGCGAGAATATTTCTCCTGCGCGCCGATGTCCACATTAAAAAAGTCCCGGTCCGCGTTGCGTCGCGACAACGCCAGCCAAGCAGCGGGCGGCGGTGCTATGCTCGTCGCGTGGGCACGCAGGACGACGCACAATACGAGCGCGAGCGCGCAGGCCTCTGCGCCGATTGCGTGCACGCGAGGCGAATCGAATCCGATCGCGGCGCAAAATTTTATTTGTGCGAGTTATCAGCGGTAGATCCGGCGTATCAAAAATATCCAGCGCTGCCGGTGATCCGCTGTGCCGGTTATCGGCCGAAAGCTTAGTGCGCGCGAGGTCGCTGCGAAGGGAGGCCACTCATGGCCATTCAAACCGTGCTGCAACTGGGCGATCCGCGACTAAGAGAAATCGCGTCGGCTGCTGGGAATCCGCAATCACCTGAGATCGGCGCGTTAGTAAAAGACCTCGCCGACACGCTCGCGCACTGGCGCGCAACAACCGGCTATGGCCGAGGCGTCGCCGCGCCGCAAATCGGCGTCGCCCAGCGCGTGGTCTTCTTGCAATTGCCAGGCGCGCAGCCGTGGCCGCTCGTTAATCCGGAAATTATCGAACGAAGCGCGGAAAAAATCGTAGTGTGGGATGCTTGCCTGAGTTTTCTTTCGATCTTCATGCAGGTGGAGCGTCACCGCGAAGTGAAAATCCGCTATCAAGATTTGCAAGGCGAGTGGCGGGAAATTGAGGCGGGCGCGGAAAAGGATCTTGCCGAACTACTGCAACATGAAATTGACCACCTCGACGGAATCCTGGCTGTGGATCGCATTACAGACATCCGCACGCTTTGCACGCGGGAGGAGTTCGAAAAGAGATACAGATCGGCGAGTCCGTATGCGACGGGTGCGGGGCGATAGGCGGACGCTGAGCGAGGTACAAACAGAAGAGAGAGCCTTCTCCCGGCTCTGCGGGATCAGGCTGACGGGCGCTGCGCCTACTTCGCGGCAACACTCGTTCGGTGCAAACGATCCTGGAGCGCCTTGTTCTCGCTGCGGATCTCCGCAGGCAGCCGGTCGCCAAATATCTCAAAAAATTTCGCCGTCGCATCGGCTTCCGCAGACCAATCTTGCGCATCCACGCGCAGCAACTCATCGACCACCGGCCGCGAAATCGCCAAACCATCGAGCGTCAGCGACTCCGGCGCCGGCACAAAACCGATCGGCGTTTCCGTCGCAGCCGCTCGGCCTTCGATGCGGTCCAGCATCCACTTCAGCACGCGGACATTCTCGCCGTAGCCCGGCCACAGAAATTTTCCGTTGGCATCCTTGCGGAACCAGTTCACATGAAAAATCTTCGGCGCGCGCTTTATTTTCGGGCCCATTTCCAGCCAGTGATGGAAATAATCAGCCATGTTGTAGCCACAGAAGGGAATCATCGCCATTGGATCGCGCCGCGTCACTCCCACAGCGCCCGTTGCGGCAGCGGTGGTTTCCGAAGCCATGGTCGCGCCAACAAAAACTCCGTGCTGCCAGTTGCGCGATTCATACACCAACGGAGCAAGCCGTTCGCGCCGGCCGCCAAAAATAATTGCGGAGATGGGCACGCCCTCCGGGTCTTCCCAGTGCGGAGAAATCGAAGGCGACTGCCGCGCCGGAACGGTGTAACGCGAATTCGGATGCGCCGCAGGACCTTTCTCCGGCGACCACGGCTCTCCCTTCCAATCAATCAGTCCCGGCGGCGGCGGAGTGCCGATACCTTCCCACCACGGTTCGCGCGCCCCGCTGATCGCGACGTTCGTAAATATCGTGTCGTGACGCAAAGCCGCCATCACGTTCGGATTCGTCTGCGCATTCGTTCCCGGCGCCACGCCAAAAAATCCGTTCTCCGGATTGATCGCGCGCAGCGTGCCGTCCGCGCCGATGTGCATCCAGGCGATGTCGTCGCCCACGGTCCACACGCGATATCCCTGCGATTCCAGGGCCGAAACCATCATCGCCAGATTGGTCTTCCCGCAAGCGCTGGGGAATGCTGCGGCCATGTACGTCACTTTGCCCGACGGATCCTCCAGGCCTAGGACCAACATGTGCTCGGCCATCCAGCCTTCCGAGCGCGCCATCCAGCTGGCGATGCGCAGCGCAAAACATTTTTTCCCCAGTAACGCATTCCCGCCGTAGCCCGAGCCCACGCTCCAGATTAATTTTTCCTCGGGGAAATGCATCACGAAGCGGCGCTCCGGATCAACGCCAGCCAAAGCGTGCAGCCCCGGCACAAAATTATCGGTATTGCCGATGCGATCCTGCGCGGCCTTTCCCATGCGCGACATGATGCGCATGCTGGCCACCACGTAGCGGCTGTCGGTAATCTCCACGCCGACGCGGCTGTAGGGAGAATTTTGCGGCCCCATGAAGTAAGGCGCGACAAACATCGTGCGGCCCTTCATCGAGCCTTCCAGGATTGGCCGCACGCGCGACTTGCCGTCCTCAGGAGACATCCAGTTATTCGTCGGGCCGGCATCGTCTTTTTTGTTAGTGCAGATGAAGGTGACGCTTTCGGTGCGGGCTACGTCGTTCGGATTGCGGCGGTTCAGGTAACTGTGCGGATAAGTCGCCGGATTCAGTTCGGTGATAATGCCATCGTGCATCAGCCCGGCAAGGAAGCGATCGTTTTCCTCTTCGGAGCCGTCGCACCAGACGATTTTGTCCGGCTGCGTAAGGCGCGCGGATTCCTCAACCCATTTTTCAAGTGGTGTGGACACCTGGTCTCCGGGATGCAGCCGCCGGGGTGCCGCCCAGTTGGCGGCTGAGCAGTTCGCGGCTGTGTTTATGAAAGCTTATATACCAGAAAAGTCTAGGCCACGATTTGGGGAATTGCAAGTAGCACGGCGTCCGCGTGCTTAGCGTCACGCCCGCGGCGCAATTCATTCCTGGCGCAGTGCTTGCATCGGATCCACCAGCGTCGCGCGATGCGCCGGGATGAAGCAGGCTAGCAATCCCGCGAGCAGCAGAGCCGCGGCCACCGCGCCGAACGCCGCAAAATCGAACACAGCGACATTGTATAGCAGGCCGTGCATCACTTTACCCACGCCGTAAGCTCCGAAGAGGCCCAGCGCGAGCCCCACGCCCGCCAGTAGCATGCCTTCTTTCAGAATTAACGCAAGCACGCGTCCTTGGCCGGCGCCCAGTGCCATGCGCAATCCAATCTCGTGCGTGCGCTGCGCGACGGCGAAAGACATCACGCCGTAAATCCCAACCGCCGCGAGCAACAGCGCGATTGCCGCGAAGCCTGCGAACAAACCCGCTGTGAATCGTTGCTGCGACAACGATCGGTCCATGATTTGCTCCATCGTCCGGGGCGTGCCCAAGGGCAGATCTGGATCCATGGACTGCACCATTCCGGCGATGCTTCTAGTCAGATTATCGGGTTCCACTGCCGCGCGAACCGCGACCAGCGCCTGTGGCCACGGACTCTGCCAGAAAGGCACTTCAATTTCGGGGAAGTCTTCCTCCAGACGGCCGTTGCGGACTTCGTGATAGACGCCAACGATTTGCCAGGCGACCGGGGGACCAAGTTTTGTGACGCCGGGAGTCAGCTGTTCGACGAGGATGCGCTGGGATAAGGGATCGACGCCGGCCAGGAATTTCTTCGCGAAATTTTCATTCACGACGGCTACTTGCACGCCGCCCGCCAGGTCCTGATCGTTGAATGCGCGCCCCTGTGCCATGCGAATGCCAAAGACCTTGAAAAAGTCCGGCGTGACCATGTTGAAGCCCGCTACAGGCCGCTGCGACATATCCGTAACCTCTTTGCCGGTGATTTGGAACGGCAAACCGAATCTCACGCCTTGTAGCGGCGCGCCCTCGGAGGCCGAGACGGAGGTGACGCCGGGCAGGGCTTGAATTTTTTCCAGCAACTGGCGGTAGAACGTTGCGATTTGTACCGGATCCGTCAAGCGGCCTCTGGTTACAGGCAGATCGAACGTGAGCAAGTGATCGCTGGGAAAGCCCAGGTCCACATGGGCGACGTTCCACAGGCTGTGAATGGCCAGTCCGCCGCCGGCAAGTAAGCTGAGCGCCAGCGCGAATTCGGCAATCACCAGCGCGCGCCGCAAGCCGTGCCGTCCGGTGCTGCGCGCGGAGCCGCCGCCTTCTTTCAACACCTCGTTCAAATTCATACGCGCCGCTCGCCATGCGGGGGCGCAACCGAACAACACGCCGGCGAGCATCACGGTGACCACCGTAAACAGCAGCACCGGAACGCTCATGCGCACATCCGTTTCCGAAAGCAAGGTGTACGGCGGCATAGAAGCCACAATCGCTTTCATCAACACCCACGCCAAGCCAACTCCCAGCACGCCGCCAATGGACGCGAGTGCCAGGCTCTCGATCAGGAACTGCGTGAATATCTGCCGGCGCGAAGCACCCACCGAAGCTCGCACGGCCACTTCTCTTTGTCGCGCCGCTCCCCGCGCCAGCAGCAGGTTTGCCACGTTGGCGCAGGCGATCAGCAGCACGAAACCCACCGCTCCCAGCAGCAGCGGCAATCCCTTTTTTGTGTCGGGATTCAGGAAATCGTTCTTCAGCGGCACGACACTTACGCCCCAACCCTTGTTCGATTTCGGATAATCGTCGGCGATGTGGCGCGCCACCGTATCCATATCAGCGTTCGCTTGCGCCAGCGTGACTCCGGGCTTCATGCGTCCCAAGATAACCAGCCAGCGAAAATCGTGGTTGGTTTGATCCGGCGTGAATACCAGCGGCACCACCAACTGCCTGCCCAAGCGATCCGGCTGCCCAGGCGGTTGCACTCCAATCACCGTATAGAGCTCGCCATTCAGGTAGATTTGCTTGCCGATAATGTTGGGGTCGGCGCCGAAATGTGTTTCCCACAATTTGTGCGTGATGATCACCACATGATCTTTGCCCGGCACTGTGTCGTCGGGCAGCAGATAACGCCCCATGAAAGGCTTGTCGCCGATCAACTGGTCCAGGAAGCCTGGGGTTAGGTAGCTGCCTTCGACTTGTACCGCGCGCTCGACGCCGGCGGATACATTGAATTGCTCGCCATTCACGGCTCCGAGTATTTGGAAAACTTTGCTGTCGCGCTTCCAATCCAGATAATCGCCTGCCGAAACTGAGTTCCGGTGCCCGCCGATGCTGGACCACACCACCACCAATTGGTCCGGCTGCGGATAGGGAAATGGCGCCAGCAGCGTGGCGTAAAAGATGCTGAAGATCGCGGTGTTTGCGCCAATGCCCAGAGCGAGAGCGAAAATTGCCACCGCCGCAAATCCAGGATTTTTTCGAAGCAGACGAAAACCAAAGCGGGTATCACGCAGGAAGTTTGCCATGCTGGCGCTCTCCTTCTCGGGCTAGGGAAATCAGACGAGCCCGGCAAAGGTCACGATTCGAGCGATTACTGCATCACAACGAATCCGGCGCAACCGCACAATGCCGCGCCAGACCCGCGAACAATCGAATCCTACATCACTCCAACATTTTTTTGCGCAAGAAATGACCCCGCGAAGGGTTCCTCTCGCATCCCACCAAGCCAATCGAGATTCGCTCAAATGCTATAATCCGCGAATCATGTATGCGCGCAAGCTGCAGGCAGACTTGGTGATCGGCAATGAGCGGCGCCCCGCCCCGCTCGATTGGCTCGACAGTTTTTGCATGCGCAACTTCACGGGCTCGGCGGAATTTGACGACACGCTGCCCACCGCAGATGGTCGCCTGGAAGTCGGCCTGGCAGTGGACCCCGAGCGACTAGCGCAAGCCATGAGCGAGTGGTTTACCAAACGCGGGAAGGGCAACGGTCAAGCGGTGACCATCGAACTGCGAGAGCTCGATCCTCCGAACTAAACGCTCGAAATCGGAATGCGCGCGATTCCACGCGCAGTAAACTCAAAAACCTACAGAATTTCGGATAATCCACGTATGAAATAAACGAGGGGGGAAAAAAGAAGAGCCGAACACTCCCTGCGTATGATTGGGGCGTTGCAGCGGTCATCGCAGGAGGAGTTCGGCTCCTCACACTTACTCTGACGTGCGCCGCGAAAGATGGTTAGCAACCGCCCTCAGCCGCCTTACTTCGCCGCCTCGAAAATCCCATCGTTCTCCCCCGCACCGCCGTCCGTCCCGCCGCGATGCAGTAAAGCCCTAATCTGCGGCATGGCCGCGCGTGTGGCATCTTCGCCAGCCGCAATCAGCTGCGGCGTTTTCACAAACTCATCCCACAAAATGTGATGAACGTTTGGCTCGATCAGCACATCCGTCATCCCGCGCCAAGGCTGATTCGCCACCGACTGAATAATCGAAAACGAGCGGCTGATCACTTCAATCGTATTGCGCGGTTTGGAATCCAGCAGCCCCGGTTCCAGATGAATTCCAATCACCATTTCCGCGCCCATCTTGCGCACCGCTGGAGAAGGCACCTGCTCCGTCAGAAATCCGTCCACCAGATAATGCCCCTGATGTTCCACCGGTAAAAATAATCCCGGATACGCGCACGAAGCCCGCAGCGCCGGCCCAATCTCGCCCTCAGTGAAATGTATCGAAGTGCCCTTCAGCAGATCGGTCGCCACAATCGCCAGCGGAATGCGCATCTCGTGAAAAAATTTAGCGGGCGTCAAGCGGTGCAGAAAATCCTGCAGCGGTTCATTGGAAGCCATCCCCATGCGGGAAAGTGTCCAGCGCCCGAAATCGCGGAAACGTGTAATGGCAGCTTGCTGCGCCATATGATCGAGCGTGGCGCCGCTGGCATAAGCCGCCGCAATCAATGCGCCCACCGAAGTCCCGGCGATAAAATCAATCGGGATTTCCTGTTCTTCCAGCACGCGCAACACTCCCACGTGCGCCACGCCTCGCGCAAACCCGCCGCCGAGCGCCAGGCCCACCTTCGGCCGTTCGCCGCCCGTGCCATACGCAAAGCTCCGCAGGCCGCGAATGGCTTTCCCCAGCCATTTTGTGGTGGTTCCAATTTCTGACATACTTGTTCCTTCACCACACTTTAACTCATTTCCCGCCGCAGGGCCTTTCCGGTTGACCGCTCCGTACTGCTTTTGTAACCTCACTGACTGGGCAAACGCCGAAAGGAACACCAGTGAAACGACGCATCGAACGTGCAGCGGTTCTAGGAGCAGGCACCATGGGCGCGCGCATCGCCGCGCATCTGGCGAACGCCGGCATCCCTTGCTACCTGCTGGACATCGTTCCCACCAGCCTCGCTCCCGCGGAACAAGGTAAAGGTTTGACGCTGGGAAGCCCCGCTGTGCGCAATCGCATTGTGCTCGCCGGCTTCGATGCCGCGAAAAAATCCCGTCCCGCCGCTTTTTTCACGCCGGACACGGCGCGCCTCGTCACCCCCGGTAATCTGGAAGACAACATTGCCTGGTGCGGCCAGGTGGATTGGATCATCGAAGCCGTCGCCGAAAATCTGGAAATCAAGCGCAGCCTTTTCACGCGCGTCGAAACAGTCCGCAAGCCCGGCACCATCGTCACCTCCAACACTTCCGGCCTGCCCATTCATCTGATCGCCGAAGGCCGCTCCGAAGATTTTCAGCAGCACTGGGCCGGAACGCATTTTTTCAATCCGCCGCGCTACATGAAATTGGTCGAACTCATCCCCGGCCCGAAAACGCTCCCCGAGGTTCTGCAATCGCTCGACGAAATCTGCGATCTGCGCCTCGGCAAAGGCGTCGTCGCCGCGAAAGACACGCCCAATTTCATCGCCAATCGCATCGGTACATTTTCCATGCTCAACGCGATTCGTCAGATGCAAGCGCTGGAAATGACCATCGAGGAAGTGGACGCCTGCACCGGCCCCGCCATCGGGCAGCCCAAATCCGCCACGTTTCGCACCGGCGATCTGGTAGGTCTCGACATCCTCGTGCACGTCGTGCGCAACATCTATGAGAGCACCACCACCGATGAATCGCGCGACATTTACAAAGTTCCGCCGTTCATGGAGGAAATGATCAAACGCGGCTGGCTCGGCGACAAGACCGGCGGCGGCTTTTACAAAAAAGTAAAGAAGGGCGGCGAATCGGAGATTCTCACGCTCGACTGGCAAAAAATGGAATATCGCCCGCGTCTGAAAGCGAAGTTTCCCTCGATCGAAGCCGGCAAAGCCATCGAAGACACGCGCGAACGTCTGTGCGCTCTGCTCGCGCCTGCTCTCGATGGAAAAGGCGGCGACAAGGCAAATCGTCTGTTATGGTCCAGCCTCAGCCAAACCTGCTTGTACGCCGCTCGCCGCATGCCCGAAATCTCTCACAGCGTAGTGGACCTGGACCGCGCCGCCCGCTGGGGCTTCGCTTGGGAACTCGGCCCATTCGAAGTCTGGGATGCCGTCGGCGTCGAACGCATGGCCAAGGCGCTGCAACGCGACGGCGAGGAATTACCGCCGCTCGTGCGCAAAGTCCTCGATTCGCCCGCAAAATCTTTTTACCAATCCGAAAAGGGAACCACGCGCTATTTCGATTTGGCCGCGCAATCTCTGCAACCCGTCCCCGAACCGCCCGGAATCATCATCCTGAAATCCGTGAAAGACCGCAGCGGCGTGGTCCAGAAAAATGCCGGCGCGAGCCTCATTGACCTCGGCGATGGCGTGCTCTGCTGCGAATTTCATTCCAAGATGAATTCCATCGGCGGCGATCTCGTCGCCATGATTCACGCGGGCATCCATCGCCTCAGCTCAGACTTCGACGCGATGGTCATCGGCAATCAAGCCACGAATTTTTCCGTCGGCGCGAACTTGATGCTCGTCTTGATCAGCGCGCAAGAGGGCGAGTGGGATGACATCCACATGGCCGTGCGCCAATTTCAGCGCGTGAACATGGCCATCAAATACGCGCCGCGCCCCATCGTCGCCGCTCCGCAAGGCATGGCTCTCGGCGGCGGCTGTGAAGTCAGCTTGCACGCCGCGCGCATTCACGCCGCAGCGGAAGCGTACCTGGGCCTGGTGGAAACCGGCGTCGGCCTGATTCCCGCCGGTGGCGGCACCAAGGAAATGCTGATCCGCGCGAACGAACACTCCGCAGGCGGCGAAGATCTGGACCTGTTCCACGCGCTCAAGCCCGTCTTCGAAAATATCGCCATGGCCAAAGTTTCCACCAGCGGCGAAGACGCGCGCGCGCTCGGCTACCTGCGCCCGTCCGATCTCATCGCCATGAATCGCGACCGGCAGATCGCCGACGCCAAACAAACCGCGCTGGCATTGCTTCGTGCCGGATACCACCCGCCTGCGCCGGCGCAAATTCGCGTGCTGGGTGAAGAATTTCTCACCGGCGCGAAACTCGCCATTCATATGATGATTCGCGGCGGCTTCGCTTCGGACTACGACGGCGTGGTCGGCCGCAAGCTCGGCTCCATTCTGGCCGGCGGCTCCATTACCGCCCCGCAGCTCGTGCCGGAGCAGTACGTCCTGGATCTCGAACGCGAAGCTTTCGTCAGCCTCTGCGGCGAACGCAAGACGCAGGAACGCATCGCGCACACTTTGAAGACGGGAAAACCACTGCGCAATTGATTTTTCGCGAAATCACGCCCGCATCGGCCTCGCAACGCAACTTTCGCGCTCAAGCGGTGTTGGTATCCAGCGGAGAAACCTATTTGCGCCGAAATGTATCTAAGTTTTTGAATATCGCGTACTTTTGTGAACTGGGGTTGTGCTCGAACGGATGGAACTTTTTCCATCGTTTTTGTGAAACAGAATATCCGAACTCCGCGCGTAGCCTGCCGATGGCTCGAGACCATCACGGCCGCGGAGGGAATTGGGAATGAGCAGCAGTGCAGTTTTATTGAGCGGCGCATTGTCACGGCAGGCGCTCTTTCTGCACTAGCCGCGCGTGCACTTGTTCGCGATTATAATCCGGCTCCGAAGCCGAGCCTAGCCGGTCATCGCAGGATGACGCCAATGGGGGAATTCTGATGCGAAAGAACATACGTTTTTTTACGCTGCTGGCAATTGCCGTTATAGCAATGTTCACTTTGTCCGCTTGCAGCAGTGGCGGGGGCGGTGGCAATCATCCTACGGTCAATGATCTGGTTGTGCTTCCCGGCTCCTCCAATGTGCCGGTCAGCCAGACGGCGCAATTTACAGCATTCCTAAACGGTGCGAGCACTTCCGTTACTTGGACGGCCAGCGGCGGCACCATTGACGGCACGGGCGTCTTTACCGCACCCACTGCTCCAGGAAGCGTGACGATCACCGCCACCTCGGGTTCGAACACCGGCACCGCTACCGTAAGCGTCGTCGCCGCGCAAACTTTGGTCGTCAATCCCGCCGCGCTCACCATTCCCGCTGGCGGCCTGCAGTCCTTCACTGCTACGCCCAGTGCGGGCGTCGTTTGGAGTGTCAACGGTGTCGCCTTCGGCGATTGCGTCGCGCCGCCGGTTGGCAGCGTCACGCAATGCCACGGCGTGATTGATGGAAACGGAAATTATACTGCACCGCTTTCGCCCCCCACTGGCGGTTCGGTGACGATCAGCGCCTCCGCAAGTGGCAATTCCGGCACTTCCACTGCTACAGTTCTGTATTCCTCTGCCTCTCTTACGACCACCGCCTCGGGAACGGGATCATACGCAGTGGCGTTCACTGGGGTAGATTTTCAGGTAGGTGCCCCGGTGGATGTTGCCGGCAGTATCGTCACCAGCGGCTCCGCGGGCTCTTCGTCCGGCACCATCACCGGCGGTGAGATGGATGTCAACGCCTTCGTCGATGCTCCTAATGGCACAGCCGTCCAAATTCCCGTGACCGGAGGCTCATTTACGGTGGGCCCTCTCGATGGCCGCACATCTATCCTGTTGACTCTGGCGTCTAACTCCGTCGCCCAGTCTTTCACCTTGCAAGCCACGCTGGCCACTAATCAGCACGCCTTGCTAATCGATTTTGACACCTCCGACACCGGCAGCGGCACGCTGGACGCGCAGAATCCCACAGCGTTTGCCACGCCGCTCAACGGCAGGTTCGCGTACTCATATTTCGGCCTCGATGGATTCGGCAATCCGGTGACGGTGGCCGGCACTTTCCTCGCCAGCAACAATTCCATTCCTGTCAACAATCCCAATTCACCCGTGAACGCTCAAGATCTCACTTACGTGCCTCTCAATTCCAATGTCTTCACGGTCGTAACCAACGACATCACCGTGAGCGGCTTATACACCAACCCGGACACTTTCGGACGCGGCACCATCACCATGAACTCGACGCCCTTGAGCACCCTGAATTTCGCGTACTATATGATCGATCAAACGCATCTGAAACTCGTCGAGATCGATCCATCGCAGACTTACGTGCTCTTTGGCGAGGCGTTCAGCACTCCGCTAAATACCACGCCGCTCAATGGCGGAATCGCTCTCACCTTCGGCGGCGCCGCAAACGGTGCTCCTTACGCTGGCGGCGCGGTTTTCGCGATCAGTGGCGCTACGATTAGCAGCGGCGGCACGCTCGACATCAACAACAGCGGTGGCGCCGGCGCGCAGAGCAACGCCACGATCACCACCGGAAATTATGCCAACATAACAACTTCTGGAAACGTCCCGGCTCGCTTCACTCTTTCTCTCACCACCAGCAAGGGCACCGTGTTATTTGCCGCTTACACCTTCGCCACTGCTGCCAACACCGGAGCCGAGCTGGTCGAAATTGACACCAACAACAACGTGGACGGCGCCAGCGGCACTGCGTTCCAGCGCGGCGGCGTGAGCACTGTGCAGGGAAGCTTCGCCTTAAATCTCTCGGGCGTTGGCTCGTCAAAATCTCAGGCCGCGTTCGAGCAGGACATCGCCGGCCAACTCGGGCTGGTCAATAACAGCACCACGCTGACTGGAACGCTGGACATCAATAACGGCGGACCATTTCCTGGGCTGCCGGTGAATTCCACCAGCATTTTGAACGCTGTTGCTGCCAACGGTCGCGGAACCGCGCAAGTCAACACTTCGGCCGGCGGTGTCACGGCGAAATTCAGCCTGGTCTACTACCAGGTAGACAGCAATACCGAATTGCTGCTCGATATAGACAACAGTCGCGTAGCGAACGGCACGCTTATCCGCCAGTTCTAACTGGCGCGTGCAGCGTTTACGTTTAGTGCATTTCTCTCGGGGAGGCCGCCGCACGGAACCACGCGGCGGTCTCCCCGCAGAACGTCATCGCAATCCCGCAAATTCCTGGTAACCCATCGCGTCTGCGCACGTCTGAATCCCTGGCGGGTGTGTGTTATTTGGCTCGCGGTGCGTACCGTATTCCTGTGCGCCTTTGCAATGGCTTGCGCGGCGCCGCACTTTAGCGCGCCATCGGTATCGCAGGCAAGCTTCGATCGTGCGCGGCGGCGACGCAAACATCTTGCGTTCGCGCCAGACTGCCGCTAGCATCAGTCGCTTTTAATTCAGCTGCGCGCCTCGATCATCGGCCTGCAGAGCCATCATGATTCACAAAGATCTGAGGGGTGTGAAATGAAGCTTCGCTCGTATCGCCGTCTGGTTCCGCTGGTACTTCTGGCCGCATGCGCCGCCACCTTGCTCGGCTGGGTGTGCGCTGCGCGCGGCGAAGGCGGCGAGCCGCGCTATTTCGCGATAAAGAATGCCCGCATCGTTCCAGTGTCCGGCCCGGTCATCGCAAACGCCACGGTGGTCATCGCCAAAGGCCTGATCCAATCCGTCGGAACGAACCTCACCATTCCGCCGGAAGCTTGGGTGATTGATGGCACCGGCCTCACGGTATATCCCGGCCTGATTGACGCCGGAACAAATATCGGCCTCGCGCAAGACGACGACGCTGCCAAAAAACGCGGCGTGGGTTCCGCAGCCGCCGGCCCGGGAGATCGTCCGGCCACCACTCCCTGGCGCGTAGCCGCCGACGAACTCAAGACGGACGACAAGCGCATCGAATCCTGGCGCAACGCCGGCTTCACCACGGCGCTCACCGTGCCGGACGGCGGAATTTTTCCCGGACAGGCGAGCGTGATTGATCTTGCCGGCGAACGCGCAGGAGATTTCGCTGTCCGCCCCCGCGCCAGCGTGCCGGTTTCCTTCAAGCCCGTCGGCGGATTTTTCGGTTTTCCCGATTCGCTGATGGGTACCATCGCGTATGTCCGTCAGGTTCTCGACGACACCACCTGGTATCAGCAAGCCGAGCCAATCTACCAGGCGAATCCCACGAAGACCGAACGCATCCCCTACGACCGCACAGAATTCATCCTCAGCCGCGCGCTGCAAAATAACGAAATCGTCCTGCTCCCTGCGAATAATTCAATTCAGCTCGTCCGCGCGATGCGCCTCGCGAATGAATGGAAGATCCGCGCGGTCCTCTACGGCGGCCAGCAAGGATACGAAGTCGCGGCCGCCCTCGCGGCAAGCAAAATCCCCGTGCTCGTCAGCCTGAAGTGGCCGGAGCGCGCCAAAGACGGCGACCCCGAAGCTGAACAAACTCTGCGCGAACTCCGCTTCCGCGACCGCGCCCCCGGAACTCCCGCAGCGCTCGCCAAAGCCGGCGTGAAATTCGGGTTGTACTCCGGCGGGCTCGCCGAGCCGAAGGACATTTTCAAAAGTCTGAAGAGGGCCACCGACGCCGGCCTGGCGCCAGACGCCGCCCTGCGCGCTCTGACGCTGGACGCGGCCGACATTTTGGGCCTCAGTGATCGCCTCGGCAGCATCACGCCGGGAAAAATCGCCAATCTCACGATCACCGATGGCGACCTGTTCAACGAAAAAACAAAAGTAAAACACGTCTTTGTGGACGGCCGCTGGTTCGTGATCCACGAAGAAGCTCCGCCGGAAAAATCCGGCGAGAAAAAATCCGCGGACGATGACGACGGCGTACGCTCAAAGCACTCGCAGCAAGCCGAAGGAGTGGGCCGATGAACCGCAAAATCTGCTGCACTGCAGCCGTCCTCGCAGCGTTTGCAGCCTGCACGCCGCGGACCACCGGCGCGCAAAATCCCAGCACCATCTTCATTCACGACGCCACCATCCTCACCGTCACCCACGGAAATATCGAACACGGCTCGATCTTGATTCGCGACGGCAAAATCGCCGCCGTAGGCGCCGATCTGAAAGCTCCCGAAGGCGCCGCCGTGATAGACGCCAGCGGCCAGTTCGTTATGCCGGGAATCATCGATTGCCACTCGCACATCGCCGTGGACGGCAGTGTGAACGAAGCCGGCCCTTCCGTTTCTTCCATGGCCAATATCGCCGACGTCCTCAATCCCGATGATATCGATATTTATCGCGACCTCGCGGGCGGCGTCACCACCGCAAACATTCTGCACGGCAGCGCCAATCCCATCGGCGGCCAGACCGTCGTCATCAAACTCCGCTGGGGCAAGCCCGCGGCTGACCTGCCGTTTCAAGGCGCGCTCCCCGGAATAAAATTCGCGCTCGGCGAAAATCCCAAGCATTCTAATTTTCCGTCGCCACCCGGCGTCACGCCGCGCTACCCCGGCACCAGGCTCGGCGTCGAAGAAGTCATCCGCCAGGCATTCATTGAAGCCCGCGAATACAAAAAGCAATGGGATGATTTCAATCAGCGAAAAGCCGCCGGCGAACAAAATCTCATCCCGCCGCGCCGCGACGTACGCCTCGAGCCGCTCGTCGAAGTGATGGAAGGTAAGCGCTACGTCCACGCCCACTGCTATCGCGCGGATGAAATCGTCATGCTGATTCGCGTCGCCAATGAGTTCGGCTTCAAAGTCCGCACCTTCCAGCACGTGCTCGAAGGCTACAAAATTGCCGACGAAATCGCCGCATCCGGCGCGGGCGGCTCCACTTTCTCCGATTGGTGGGCCTACAAAATGGAAGCGTTCGACGCCATCCCTTACAACGCGGCCCTGATGGCCGAACGCGGCGTGATCGTTTCCGTAAATTCCGACGACGCGCAGGAAGCCCGTCAGCTGAATCAGGAAGCGGCAAAGAGCATGAAGAATGGCGGCCTCTCCGCGAACGACGCCCTGAAGCTGATAACTCTGAATCCAGCCATTCAGCTGGGCATTGACGCGCGCGCTGGTTCGATTGACGTAGGCAAGGACGCCGATCTGGCAATCTACAATCACGATCCGCTCAGCGTTTACGCGGTCGTGCAGAAAACTCTGATCGATGGCCAGGTTTATTTCGATCGCGATCGCGACATCGCCCAACGCGCCACACTAGCAGCGGAAAAGCAATCTCTGCTCGATAAAGAAAAGAAAGCCGCGGAAGAAAGGAAGGCCGACGAAAAGAAATCCGAAGAGAATTCCGAGAAGAAGCCCGACAAAAAGCCCAGCCAGAAAAAGAAACCGCCGCAGGACGCAAGCGGCACCGCGATTGGCAACGCCAGCGCAGCCCTCACGACCACCGCAACAGGAGGCGCGCGATGAAAATGCTAAACCTCAGCTCCCGCGCCGGGATAGCGCTCGTTCTAGCCGCGTCCCTGGGAATTCCGGCGTGGTCGCAGAACGCGCAAACCACCACCACCTACGCAATCAAAGGCGGCAAAGTCTTCACGCTGGCCGGCGCGCCCATCGACAGCGGCACAGTAATCATTCGCGATGGCAAAATCGCCGCAGTCGGCGCCAATATTGCGATTCCGCAAGAGGCGCAGGTCATCGACGCAACCGGACTGGAAGTTTATCCCGGCATGTTCGATCCCGTCACTCAGATCGGTCTGAACGAAGTCAGCGCCGTAAGCGCCACCGTGGACGTCAGCGAACTCGGTGATTACAATCCCGAACTCGTCGCCGCGACCGCCGTGAACCCCGCCAGCGCCCACATTGCCGTCACGCGCGCCAACGGCATCACCGCCGTAATCGCCGCTCCCGGCACCGCCAGCCTCGATTTATCAAGCGGCGGCCTCATCGCCGGGCAGGCATCCGCCTTCAACCTCGCCGGATGGACCATGGACGAAATGCAAATCAATCGCTCGGTCGCCATGGTCATCAATTGGCCGAGCATCCAGACCACCTCTTTCGATTTCGCCACGTTCAGCGTGAAAGAAAAGCCCTACGCCGACGTCAAAAAGGAATACGACAAATCCATCAACGCTCTCAGCGACTGGCTCGACCGCGCGCGCCACTATGCTCAGGCAAAAGAAAAAGGCTCGCCCGCACTCTACGAGCGCGACCTTAAACTCGAAGCGCTGGTCCCGGTGGTGGAAGGGAAGTTACCGGTTCTCGTAATCGCCGACGAAGCCCGCGACATCCGTAACGCCGTGGATTTCTGCAGCAAGCAAAATCTAAAGATGATTCTCGGCAGCGGCGCCGAAGCCTGGAAGGTAAAAGATCTGCTGAAAGAAAAGAAAATTCCCGTCATGTTAGCTCCCACCAATCGCCTTCCCGAGCAGGAAGACACTCCCTACGACAAACCGTACACTGAACCCTCCGAATTATTCGCCGCCGGAATTCCGTTCGCGTTCTCTAGTTTCGCCACAGCTTTCTCGCGCCGACTGCCGCAGTATGCCGGCACCGCAGTAGCCTACGGCCTGCCGCACGATGAAGCGTTGAAAGCCGTAATGCTAAACGCCGCGCAAATTTTCGGCCTGGCAGATCAAATCGGCACCCTCGAGCCCGGAAAATTAGCCAACGTGATCGTCACGAACGGCGACCCGCTCGAACTCCAAACCCAGGTCCGCTATCTCTTCATCAAAGGACAGCTAACCAGCACCGACAACAAACATCGCGACCTGTACGAGCAGTATCGCAAGCGTCCGCTTCCCGCGCGTTGATCGGCCGCTTGGCAATAGCGGCGCGTGCGTTATAATCCCTGCCCATCGTATGCGAAAAAGTGACGCGGTATCGCTGCACTTACCCAAAGGAGATTCCGTGCATCTCATGCGCACTCGCTCGTGCGTCTTCTCGCTACTATTAATGATCGCGCTCTCGCTAGCCGCCTGCGCCACTGAACCCACTCGCCCAGACGACTCCGCAAAAAAATCCGCCGCCCGCCCCACCATCGTCTTTATGACCGATTTCGGCGTAGCCAACGACGCCGTGGCGATCTGCAAAGCAGTTATGATCGGCATCGCCCCCGACGTCCGCATCATGGACATCACGCATCTAGTGACGCCCTACCAAATCGGCGAAGCCTCGCGCCTCCTCGAAGGCGTCACGCCCTACTATCCCGCCGGCACGGTATTCGTGATCGTCGTTGATCCCGGCGTAGGCACCACGCGCAAAGCCATCATCGTGAAAACCAAAAAGGGCCAATATTTCGTAGTCCCCGATAACGGCCTGATGACTCCCATCGTGGATGCCGACGGCCTGGAAGGCGCGCGCGAAATCACCAATCCCGCCTGGATGATCGGCGGCAAAATTTCTTCCACCTTCCACGGCCGCGATATTTTTTCTCCCACCGCCGCGCATCTCGCGATGGGAGAAGACTGGACGCAAGCCGGCCCAGCCGTGGACGTTCTGGTTCGCCTGAATCCGCCCACCGCAACAATGGACGCAAAAGGAATCACCGGCGAAGTAATCGGCCTCGACGACCCCTTCGGCAGCCTCATCACGAATATTTCCGGCGACGATTTCAAAAAATTAGGCTACACCCTGGACGAAAAAGTCATCGTGAAGATCGACAACAAGTCCTACCGCATGCCTTACGTGAAAACTTTCATGGGAGTGCCGGTAGGCCAGGCGCTGCTCTATCTCGATTCGCGCGGCCGAGTAGGCTTCGCCGTGAACCAGCGCGATTTCTCAAAAACTTACAAAGTCACGCCGCCAGTTCCAGTCTTCATTCCCGTCAAGCCGAAATAATTCGCTTAGCCTGCGCCGTATCGAGCGAAGCGCCGGCTTTCCGCTTCGGCGCGCGAATAATTTCCGCTGATCCACTCGCATCGTCGCAAAGTCTACGCGTGCTGACTTTACCCGCACCCGCTCCGCACTTTCGCCCCTTCTTCTCCACTGACCTTGGTGCCTAAAACGCTCTCCCCCAAGTACCAAAGTACTATGGCGCGCAATGGCGCAGCCCGCGAAAATTCACTGATTGCGGGGCTTTACGTTTTATTTTCGGGGGACGGCGTACTACTGCCGTTGAGGACTATGGCGCCACTCATCAAAGATTCACTCGACGTTGCAAATTCCAGCGCCACGGAGATCGCGGCTGCGCCCACCAGCGCTCCGCCGAAAACCGCGACAAGCACCGGCGCAACTTTGCGTGCCGACGCTCTTTCACTCGAAGTCCCCGTAAAAGTTCACGGCTCGCGCGTCACCGAAGTGGCCCGCGGCGTCGCTCCGCACACCGAGCCTTTCGAAGAAGAAACCGGCACGATGATCGTGTTCCCGCACGGCGGCGTGCTGAGAATGTCCACCGCGGTCACCGTCAGTCAAATGCTGGTGGTCACAAATTTAAAAACGCGCCAGGACGCCATCTGCCGCGTCGTCAAAGTCCGCACGTTTTCGAATATGCAGGGCTACGTGGAAGTGGAATTCACCCACGCGCAGCCCGGATACTGGGGCGTTCATTTTCCGTCCGAAGGTGCCGCGCAAACCGTTGAGCCCGCGCCCGCAATTCCGCCCGCGGCTCCAGCTGTAACTCCCGAAGCTCCGAAAAATTCCGCACCCGGCCAGGCCGCGACCGCACCTTTTGCGGCAACGCCTCCGCCGCCGGCCGTGATCACGCCTGCACCTTTCGTGGCACCGCCGCCGGTCGCGACGACGACCGTGCAGCCGCCCGTCGCGCCGATTGCTCCCGCGGCATTCCATCCGCCCGCGCCAGTGAGCCCGGCTCTGCCCAGCAAACCCGAACCGGCGTTCGCTTCATTTGGCACGCAGGAAAAAGTGCAGCCCTTCGCTTCGTCCACGCTCGTCCCGGCCGCCGAACGCGTTGCGCAAGCCTTGCCCATCGCTCCCGCGCACGACGCGCATTCCATCGCGCCGATTGATTCGTTGTCCGCGCCGCAAGCAGCGCCTCCGCCACCGTCGCTGACCATGACCGAACTGCGCGGGGACCAGCGCGGAATTGCGATAGCTTCTCCAGCCGAAGCAGCAGACGCAGTCGCCACGCCCGAGCACGCGACAGCCCATGCGGCGGATGCTCCAGCGCAAAGTTCGCGCGCCGTGTTCGGCAGCTTTAGCGGCGGCGCATCTCTCAGCAGCAGCCACGCAGTTTCGGTTGACGCTTTCGGCGCACGCCTCGATGCCAGCGACGAAGCCGGCATGGATCAACCCGGCGCACCACGCGGCAATAGTTGGATACTGATCGCGGCTTGCGTCACCTTGCTGTTCGCCACCGTCATCGGCGGCGTCCTGTATTTCCGCCCGCACACCGGGGTACCCGCGCGCAGTGCCGCAGCCAATTCGAATTCACCCGCGGTTCCGCAGCCGCTCGCGTTTCAAACTCCCGCAGCCGAACCCAGCGCACCGGAAGTTGCGCCCGCGCATAATTCCGCGACGCATCCCGTGCCGATCGTGGCCCAGGCGCCCGCGCTCAATCCTTCTGTAACGGTGAATGGCAACGATTCATCCGGCGAAGGTCCCAGAATTATTCCGAAGCCCGCGTCGAATCTCGCGCCCGGCACGATCAAGGGTGCATCGGAAAATCATCCGCTGTCTGCGCAAAGAACTGACGCGGATCAGGCAGTTGCGCCGTCCGTGGATGCTGCCTCCGCTCAAGACTCTTCGAATGCCGGCGCTCTCTCCGGAATCGTTTCCTCAAACGTCGCCGCGCCAGCAGCCCCGGAACTGCAGCAGGAAGGTGCTGTCAAGGTTGGCGGTAACGTGAAGGAGCCGCGCCTGATCAATCGCGTAATGCCGGAATATCCGCTCGTGGCAAAACAGGCCGGCATTCAGGGCGACGTGGTGGTGAAAACGACGATTGATGACAAGGGCAGCGTAGTGAATATGCAAGTGGTTTCGGGTCCGGCCCTGCTCCGCGGCGCCGCACTCGCTGCACTGCGCCGCTGGAAATACGAGCCGAGCACCTTGAACGGGCAGCCAATCTCCATTCAAATGCTCGTAACAATAAAATTCAGCGGCAACCGCTAGCTTAGAAAACGCTTTGCATTTCGCCGGGATTGCCTCGCGAGCTCGTGGCACACCGTCCTCATCGCCTTTGACCTTGCCCTGTTGCTTTTTGGCCGCTGCTGCATCCAATATAGAGTTCATCAATAATTGACTGCGTCGCTCGAGGTGAAACAACTATGCGTGAAGCCGTCATCGTTAGCTCCGTGCGCACCGCCGTTGGCAAAGCCGGCCGCGGCACTCTGCGCGCCACTCGCCCCGACGATCTGGCCGCCACCGCGATCAAAGAAGCCATCAGCCGCGCCAAAGGCCTCGAGCCCGCCGAAATCGAAGACGTCATCATCGGTTGCGCTACTCCCGAAGCCGAGCAGGGCATGAACGTAGCGCGCATCGCTTCGCTCCGGGCGGGCCTGCCTGTCACTGTCTCCGCGATGACCATCAACCGTTTCTGTTCCTCCGGCCTGCAAGCCATCGCGCTCGCCGCCGAACGGATCATCGCTGGCGGCGCAGAAGTCGCTGTCGCTGGCGGCGCCGAATCCATGTCCATGATCCCCATGGGCGGCAATAAAATTTCCCCGAATCCGTGGCTTACTGACAATCATCCGGACACTTATCTCAACATGGGTCTCACCGCGGAAAATCTAGCGAAGAAGTATGGCATCACGCGCCAGCAGTCCGACGAATTTTCCCTGGCCAGCCATCAAAAAGCGCTCGTCGCCATCGCCGCCGGAAAATTCAAGGATGAAATCGTTCCGATGGATGTCAGCTACACCGTTCTAGAAGCCGCTGCGGCCGGCGTAACCACTGCGTCCAAGCCCAAAACCGTGAAAGTGTCGTTCGACACCGACGAAGGCCCGCGCGCCGACACTTCACTCGAAGCTCTAGCGAAATTGAAGCCCGCGTTTCACACCCACGGCGTAGTGACGGCAGGGAACAGCTCGCAAACCAGCGATGGTGCCGCCGCCTCCGTAGTAATGAGCGCCGATCGTGCCCACGCGCTGGGACTGAAACCACTCGCGCGGTTCGTCTCGTTTGCTACGGCCGGATGTCCGCCGGAAGAAATGGGCATCGGCCCGGTGTACGCAATTCCCAAAGCACTGAAGCTTGCAGGATTAGCTCTGGATCAAATTGAAGTAATCGAACTAAATGAAGCTTTCGCCGCGCAAGCCCTGAGCGTGATCAAACTTTTGGGAATTGATTTGGCGCGCGTCAACGTGAACGGTGGCGCGATCGCCTTAGGCCATCCCCTCGGCTGCACCGGCGCGAAACTCACCGCCACAATCCTGCGCGAACTGGAACGCCGCAACGCCCGCTACGGCATGGTCACAATGTGCGTAGGCGGCGGCATGGGCGCAGCTGGAATTTTCGAGCGCCTCGCCTAGTCCGAGCTGTTGTTTTTGCTTTTGTCTTTGTGAATCGCCCTGCAGGGCGATTCATCCTGTGATCCCACGGCGTAGGATCGAAGGATAGCGGTCGGTTCAGGTTCATCGAACCGGCCAGCCGTTGCCATTGGTTCGCCGTTGCTCTTGCAGTTGTAGCGGCGCACTCTAGTGCGCCACCGGCGAAGCTATTTCCTAGTCGCGCCAGCTTTCCAGATCAATGGAAAAGGCGCGTCCCCAGTCTGATACGACTCCTCAATCTGTATGGTCTTCTCCCCAACATGCGAATACACCGCCCGCATATGCATCGTGCGAAATTCAGTCTGCAGCACGAAATTGTCGCCTTCCCATTTCGCACTCCCGATGATCGCGCCCGGAAACCCATTCCCCACCGTCACCGTGGTGTACGCATCCTTGTTCGGATCCCACGTCAGCCGTTCGTGTCCGATCTCGGTATCCAGTGTGCTGTCTGCTTCAAAATCCGCAACGATTGAAAACCCGCCCGGCCCCAAATGCGCCTTGTACCACCCGGTTTGCCTGGCGCCGTTTCCGGTCATCGGCGATTTCAAGTACTCACCGTCCATCGTCCAATCGCCGAGCAAAAAATTCAGCCGCTACATTTCCGGCCCAGGCTGCGGCGCTTGCATCGCTGGCGGGCTGGACGGCTTGTCCGTCGAAGATTGCTGCGCCCCTAAACGAATTCCGAGCACAGCCACCAGCAGCAGAAACACGAACCGCAACCTCATCCCAGCTTTGCGCATGTGCAACTCCTTCCTCGCGAATTTACTTAGCAGCGGGTTTCCAAAGTCCAACAGTATTTCCCGCCGGATCCTGAATCCACGCGAAAGTTCCGCTCGGAATCGGCACAGGCGGCACCAGCATCTTCCCTCCCAGCTTCGTCGCCTTGTCAATAAATGCCTGCACGTCATCCACTTCCACGTAAAAAATCGTGTACTGATAAGGCTCGTGCCCCAGCGCCGTGATATGCCCGGTCGGCCCCTTGCCCGCGTCAATCATCGCCGCAGGTCCTGCCTCGGCAATCTTCCACTCAAACATTTTCGCGTAAAATTCCTGCGTCGCCTTGCTGTCTTTGCATCCGATTTCGAAATGCACCACTGGATTTGCCATGCCAGCTCTCCTATCGCACAAGAATTTTCCGCATTTGCGCGTGCCACTGTGTTTCCAGCTGCGTCACTCACTCCCGCGGCAACCCGTAAGTCGAAAGCCACCGCTGCGCCTCGAACGTCTCGCCCGCGCCTTCAATCGTAAACCAAGCCAGCGCATCATTCGGCGATTCCACCGTCACGTAGAAGCCGCACGGCGGCATTATAAACGCAACGCGACCCGACCACATCTCCGGGGTCGAAGTTCGCAAGGACTACCGCTCGCACTGCCGCTCCCGGGGAAGGGACGCGCCACCAACCGGCGCATCCAAAGGAAAAAGCGCCGCCAGACGCTCCACCGCCCGATTCATTGTTTGTTCCAGCGCCGGCGTCTCCTCTGCATTCAGCCGCCCGCTCATCACTCGCAAGCACACCAGCGGTTCAACCACGTCGCGCCGTCGGCTTGCGGTCCCATCGCAAACGCTTTCAACTCCAGCAAGCCGGCAATCTCATCCCAGGAAACCGTCACTTCGCGCGACGTGAGCGCCAGCGCGCGCGCCAGGGCGGCGCTTCAGCCCCGGAAGCCATCCTGTCCGCGTCACCCACCGCCCGTTTCTGCGATAACCGCTGGCCTATTGTGTTGCGCGTAAATGCGCGAGAGAATCCATGAGCGCATTCATTCCAGCACTCGGAGGCACAAATGGCCACGGCACCGGTTTCACAAGCCCTCAATCGCGGCGGCGCATTCCTCATCACTCCCTGCCGCCCGGAAGACGTGTTCACTCCCGCGGATTTTTCCGATGACCAGCGGCTGATCGGCCAAACCGCCGAGGAATTCGTGCAAAAAGAAGTGATGCCCGCGATCCCCGAGCTGGAAGCGCACAAAGATGACCATCTGATGGCCCAGATGCTCAAAAAAGCCGGAGAAATCGGCCTGCTCGGCGGCGGCATCCCTGAAGCTTACGGCGGCTCGGGCCTCGACAAAATTTCCGCCGCGATCCTCGCCGAAAAACTCGCCGGCTACGGCTCCTTCGCCGTCTCCCATGGCGGGCACTCCGGCATCGGCACCGTGCCCATCGTCTATTTCGGCACCGAAGAACAAAAGAAGAAATACTTGCCGAAAATCGCCACTGGCGAATTGCTTTCCTGCTATTGCCTCTCCGAGCCGCAAGCCGGCTCCGATTCGATGGCGTCGCGCACCCGCGCAGTCCTCTCGCCTGACGGCAAGAACTACATTCTCAACGGTCAGAAAATGTGGATCACCAACGGCGGATTTGCCGACGTCTACGTCGTCTTCGCGAAAATTGATGGCGAGAAATTTTCCTGCTTCATCGTCGAACGCGGCACGCCCGGTTTCACGGCCGGAGCCGAAGAAAAGAAGATGGGCATCAAAGGCAGCTCCACCACACCCATCTTTTTCGAAAATTCCCCGGTTCCCAAGGAAAATCTCCTGCACGAGCCCGGCCGCGGCCACGTCGTCGCCTTCAACACCCTGAACGCCGGCCGTTTCAGCCTAGGCGCCTATTGCATCGGCGGCGCCAAGAAAATCCTGGAAGCCTCCTCGAAATATTCCAAGGAACGCACCGCTTTCGGCAAGCGCCTCTGCGATTTCGGCCTCATCAAAGCCAAGCTCGGTGAAATGGCCATCCAGATTTATGCCATCGAATCCGAAGTCTATCGCTCCGCCGGCATGATCGAAGCCGCCGTTTCCAGCCCCGATGCGGGCAACGACAAAACCAAGCAAGCCATGCAAGTCCTCGAGGAATACGCCATCGAAAGCTCCATCAGCAAAGTGGCGGGGAGCGAAATGGTGGATTACGTCGTGGACGAGGGTGTGCAGATTTTCGGCGGCTACGGTTTTCACGAGGATTATCCCGTCGCGCGCGCCTATCGCGACTCCCGCGTCAATCGCATCTTCGAAGGCACCAACGAAATCAATCGCATGTTGATCATCCAGATGCTCATGAAACGCGCGCTCGGCGGCGTGCTGCCGCTGATTCCCGCCGCGCTGAAACTTGGTGAAGAAGTCCTCGCCGGGCCGTCCTTCGCAGAAGCTCCGACCGGCCCATTCGCCGAAGAAGAAAAATCACTCGAGCAGGCCAAGAAGATTTTCCTGCTGGCTTCCGGCACCGCGATGCAAAAATTCCGCGAACAGCTAGCCGAACAACAGGAAATCGTGGCCTCGCTCGCCAATATCGTCATGGACGTTTACGCCATGGAATCCACTCTGCGCCGCGCGCAAAAGGCTACAGCGGCCCGCGGAGAAGCCGCGAGCGTAATGTGCGATGCTGCCCGCGCGTTCATTTACGACGCCATGGACCGCGTTGAAAAAGAGGCCCGCACGGCCCTCACCGCCATAGCCGAGGGTGACACGCTCGTCACCCAGCTCGCCGTCCTGCGCCGCTTCTCGAAACACGCTCCGCTCGACACAATCGCCATCCGCCGCCGCGTCGCCGAAGCCGTGCTCGCGCAAGATCGCTATCCGTTTGAAAATCGCTGATCGCCGGACGCCGTCCGGCGGTCTTCATCCAATTTTGCCATCTAACGCGTCAGTAATTGCTCTTGCGGGCGAAAATAAGTGACAAAAAAGGTCTACAGCGTTCCCTCCCGCTCCGGAACTTGCTCCCGCCGGCCCGAAGAAACCATTTTCCGCTTTTAGCAGTTTTACCTCGCCGGTGCCTCCGTTCCCCGTCGAGTTTTCAATGACTTACGCGTGATTCATTTGGAAACCTCCGTGCATCTATTCCAGTGAGGGTCGGAGGATCATGAAAACGCATCTTACCAAGTTGCAGACAATGCTGATGGGGCTGATCGAAAAGGCGAAAGTACGCAAGGGCCTTCTGTCCATTCTGGGAATATTCTTCGTTCTCCAGGTCTATTTGGTACGAGAATTGGTCGCTGCCGAATTGCTGTTTGTGCTGGGCTTCGCGGTTCTGATGGTTCTGGGCGGGATTATCTATCTCGTCGGCGCCATCGGTGAACGCGGACTCGATTGGATGGAAGCGGGTGTTCATTTCAGCGCCGCAGTCGCGCGTCGCAGCTACGCGGGCCTGGAAGAACTCAGTAGAAAGCCATTCCGCCATCCACGTTCAGAGTCTGCCCAGTAATCGCGCTCGCGTGATCGGAGACCAGGAACAGGGCCGCGGCGGCTATTTCATCAGCCGTTTGCGGCCTTCCCTGTAATATCCCCTGGCACATCTGCTTGAATAATTTTTCGCTGTCCGCCTGAAAATATTCCGCTAGCCCCTGCCCCAATTCTTGCGACATCAAAGTTTCCGGCACCGGCCCGGGACTCAGCGCGTTCACCCGGACTCCTTTGCGTGCGCCTTCGGCCGCCAGCGTGCGCGTCAATCCGATAAGCCCGGCTTTCGACGCGGCATAGGCGCCGTTCAATTGAAATGCCGCCTTGGCCGCAATACTCACGATGTTCAGAATGTTTCCGGACCCGCGCGCATACATTTCCGGCAGCACCAGCCGCGACAGCAAAAACGGGCCGCGCAAATTCACCGCGATCACCTCGTCCCACGAACGCGCGCTCACCTGTTCCATCGGCGCCACTGGCCCCAGCAATCCAGCGTTGTTCACCAGCGCGTGAATCCCGCCGAAAGCGTTGCGCGCCTCACGCACAATCTTTTCGCAATCCGCCTCGCGCGATACGTCTCCCACCACATATGCCGCTTTTCCGCCCGCATCCTGTATCTCCAGCGCCACCTGCGCGATTTCCTTCTCCGTCCGCGCGCTTACCACCACCGAAGCCCCCGCCGCCGCAAACTTCTTCGCAATGGCCCGGCCAATCCCGCGGCCACCGCCTGTCACAATTGCCACCTGCCCCTGCAGCAGCATGTTTCGCCCCCTCAGCGTTGCGAGTGAACCGGGATAGTATCACGCTGACTCAACCGCGACTCCGCGTCGCTAAAGCGATTGGCGATTCCGACACGTCCGACTCGATCTAATTCGCTGCTGCGCTAAAATCCTGTAACCGGCCCGATTTTGCCGTTGAAGCACCGGGATTAACCGGCATGAAAAACATTGCAATCATCGTCGGAATCGCCGTTCTCGCCTTAGCCGTCAGCGCGGGCTGGCAGATCGCGTCGAACGAGCTGGCCAATCGCCAATTGGAAGAAGACTTGCGCGATTTGGCCTCGCAAAACGCCGAACACATCGGGCTATCTGCGCCAACCACGGATGACGACCTGCGCAACTCCGTGATCCATGATGCGAAAGAGCTGGACATCCTGCTGGATCCGAGTGAGGTGACCGTGCAACATAGCGGGGAAGGGAAATCGTCGGCCGTGCATCTTGCCGCGGACTACACAGCCCGCGTGCGCCTGCTCGGCTTGTCGCTCCCCTTCCACTTTACTCCGTCCAGTGACAGACCCTAGACGCTGCGCCATCGGCCTCAGTGCCACGGCTAGCGCGCGAATTGGCACCTAGCCGCAGCGAACACATCGCAACCGAACGCAGTAGCCGCAAACCCCCTGTTCAGGTAAAATAATAGGGATTTCCGGAGAACGAATTGAGTCTGACCCAAATTAACGGCACGAATCACGGAGCCAAGACGCTGGTACGAGTGCGCCCACGCGGCTTTTGCGCAGGCGTGGTCCGCGCCGTGGATATCGTCGAGCTCGCACTAGAAGCCTACGGCAACCCGGTATACGTCCATCACGAAATCGTGCACAACCGTTACGTCGTGGACCAGCTCCGCCGCCGCGGCGCCATTTTCGTCGAATCCATCGAAGAAGTTCCGGTCGGCGCGGTGCTTGTTTTCAGCGCCCACGGCGTGCCCCCGCGCGTGCGCACCGAAGCACAGGAACGCCAGTTGCGCGTGATTGACGCCACCTGTCCACTCGTAACCAAAGTTCATTTGGAAGCCCTGAAATTCGCGCGCGAAGGCCGCACCCTGCTCCTGATCGGCCATCGCGACCACCAGGAAATTGTCGGCACCTCCGGCGAAGCGCCCGACCAAACGATTGTCGTCGGCAGCGTCGAGGAAGTGGACCAGCTCGTCGTCCCCGATCCCGATCGGCTGGCCTTTCTAACGCAAACAACTCTTTCGCTCTACGACACGCAGGAAATTGTGGCGC
>Ga0209275_10000049_pt1 | contig 34054 bp, 25 predicted proteins | sample HubBroMetageREF2_FD_188344 | JGI IMG/M metagenome (GOLD analysis project Ga0209275, IMG submission 188344) | Reference soil microbial communities from the Hubbard Brook experimental Forest, New Hampshire, USA - Hubbard Brook CCASE Soil... | ecosystem: Environmental > Terrestrial > Soil >... | reverse complement strand
CGGGCGGCGGCAGTTGCCTTATTGAGCAATCTCGTCGCGTCGCAAGGTGAGACGCGAGGGTGGGCAGGGGCGGGCATTTGAGACGAACGGGTGGGTAGAGCGTTGCGCGTAGCGCGGGCGGACTTCCCCGTAAGTGCTGTTTGTTCATAGTTATACGGGACGGGTTGGCTTATTTTCAACGTGACGCAAGAACACTTTCCCGATGGCATCCTCATTGCAATTTCCGATGCGGGACCTTTCCCTCGATTGAGGAGGCGCACGCATGAACGGCACGAGACGACTGCTTGGATTGGGTTTGGCGGTGATCCTGGGGGGATCACTGGCAGCGGCACCGCGTGCAAACGCGCAGGAAAACACGGCGGATAGCGCGAAGCGAAAAGTGAAGACGAAGACGGTGCCGGAATATCCGGAGCTCGCGCGGCAGATGAATGCGACCGGGAAAGTAAAAATCGAAGCAACGATTTCCGCGGATGGGAAAGTGACGAACACGAAAGTGATCGGCGGAAGTCCGTTGCTGGTGGGCGCCGCACAGGACGCTTTGAAAAAATGGCGATTTGAGCCGGCGACGAAAGAAACGGTGGAAGTGGTGGAATTCGATTTCTCGGGGCACAACTGAGGGCGTGTGATTGGGGGCCTGCGGCTGCAGTCGCGGGCGGGGAGCGGAGGCATTTCTCATGACAATCGGGAAGAAACTCTATTTCGGGTTTGGCGCGATTCTGGCGATCATGCTGGTTTTGTTCGTGATCAATGTGATCACAGTGCGCCGAGAATACAGCGCGCAGGACACGGTGAAGGCAACGCTGGCGGCGAAGCAATCGATCGACGATGCGCGTTTCCAGATGATGGAAAACCGCTTGTACCTGAGCAATTACTTGCTGAGCGGCGATTTGCGCGATGAGGACAAGACGAACAAAGGCGTGGGCGATTTACTGGCGCTGCTGAAAGACGCGCAATCGAAGACTCCCGATGCGGGGCTGCGCGGTGCTTTGGCGCAGGTGGGAGACGCGGAGGCAAGCTGGTCGGAAAATTTCGCGAAGCCGATGATCGCGAAGCGGCATCAGGTGGACGCCGGGGACGCGACGGTTTCGGATCTGCAGATTTATTACCTGCAGCACGATCCGGCTTCGTGGGTGAACAAATCCACGGCGATGCTGGATCAGGCTGATACCTCGGTGCACAAATCGCTGGACGATTCGAACAGTTCAGCGCAAGCGGCTACGACATGGAGCACGGGCATTACTACCGCTGGAACGTTGTTGGCAGTGCTGCTGGGATTGCTGATCGCTTTCTACACGGCGAAATCCATCAAGGAGCCCATCTACCATTTGATCGAAGTGGCACGGCGGATTGGCGAGACGGGCGACCTGGAACAGACAATTGATACGCATCGTGACGATGAAGTGGGCGTGCTGGCGGAAAACTTCAACAAGATGATTGTGCATTTGAAGGATATGGCTGCGGTTTCGGCGGCGATTGCGGAGGGGCAGCTGTCCGTGACGGTGCAGCCGCGTTCGCAGCAGGACACGATGGCGAAGGCATTTGCGCAGATGACGCGCGGATTGCGAGACTTGGTGCGGCAAGTTCGGGACAGCGCGGCGCAGGTGGCGAGCGGATCCGGTCAGATGGCCAGCGCTTCGGACGAATCGGCAAAGGTGAGCGTGCAGGCTGCGTCCGCGATTGACGAAGTGACCAGCACGATGCACGAGATGAGCATCAACGTGCAGAACGTGGTGAAGAACACGCAGGTGCAGGCGTCGAGCGTGGCGGAGACTTCGGCTTCGATTGACCAGATGGTGACTTCGATCGAGCGAGTGGCGGATACGGCGAAGCTGCTGGTGGATATATCGCACCGGTCGCGCGAGGAAGTTCAAACCGGCATGGTGACGATGAACAAGGCCACCGAGGGATTGAATCGGACCAGCCACGCGATTCAGTCTTCGGCGGAAATTATTGACGTACTTGGACGGCGTGCGGATGACATCGGCAAGATCATCGAGGTAATTGATGATCTGGCGGAGCAGACCAATTTGCTGGCTCTGAACGCGGCGATCGAAGCGGCGCGCGCAGGCGAGCACGGATTGGGTTTTGCGGTTGTAGCCGAGGAAGTGCGCAAACTGGCGGAAAAGTCGACGCAGTCCACGAAGGAAATTTCCGAACTGATTCAGGGGATTCAGAAGGAAGCGCGCGAAGCCGTGGACAACATGGAAAAGAGCACGACCATGGTGCAGGAAGGGTTGCTGCTGAATAAGGATTTGAGCTTTGCGCTGGAGAAGATTTCGGACGTGGTGTCCGAGGTGTATAAGTTCTCGCAAGAGATTGGCGCGGCTACCACGGAACAATCCAGCGGATCTTCGCAGATCGCGAAGGCGACTAACCGGCTGACGGAGATCACGCAGGAGATTAATTCTTCGGTTGAGGAACAGGCTTCGGGTTCGCAGGCTGTGGTGCGCGCGATGGAGAAGATGCGAGAGCTGGTGCAGCAGTCCACATCTAGTTCCACCGAGCTGGCTGCGGCGGCTGAGCAGATGTCCAAACTTTCGCGGGTGCTGCTGGAATCCATGGACCGTTTCGTGCTTGACGACGGCTCCACGGAGGGCCGGAAGCAATTCGGGCGGCGGCAGAGCCCGGGCGGCGCGTTCAGAAGCGGCGGGAATGAGAATGAGCGGAATGTGCAGGCCGAATACGCGGAAGTTTCGCGTTCCTAGAGCGCGTTCACAGACAACATGGACAAAGACATCCAAATCGTAGGATTCCGAATCGGGCGGGAGACTTTTGGATTGCCGATCGCGATGGTGCGGGAAATCGTGCGCGTGCCGGAAATTACTTCGGTGCCGAATGCGCCGGACTATATCGAGGGCGTGATCAATCTGCGCGGGCGGATTATTCCTGTGGTGGACCTGCGCAAACGATTTGGCGAGAAAGTGATCGAGTCCAGCAAGCGGAACAGAATTGTGGTGGTGGAGCTAGAAAGCCGGTGCATCGGATTGATTGTGAATTCGGCTTCAGAAGTAATCAAGATTCCGCCTTCGGACATTGAAGCGCCGCATTCGGTGTTTCAGGAAGGCGAATTGAATTACATCACGGGCGTGGGAAAACTCCGCGGACGGCTGGTGATGATGCTCGATCTGAGCAAGATACTGCAACGCGGAGAGCTGCGCCGGCTGGAAGACGCGGCTGAATCCGCCACGGCACTGGCCGCTGACAACCTGGCACGCGTCTAGGGTCGGCCGCTGGTGCCGGCGAACCTGGCGCGGGAACGAAAACTACGAGGAGCGAATGTCCACACTCACAGCGCAGGTTCCGCTCACAGAACCCGAATTGAAGCTCCTGCAGACGCTGGTGTATCAGGAATGCGGTATGTATTTCGATGAAAGGCGCACGCATTTTCTGCGCGACCGGCTGCAACGCCGCTTGAAAGCCTGCCAGATGGATTCGTTCTATACGTATTACCGGTTGCTGACGAGCCGCGAAGGCAAGCAGGAGCTGGTGGCGCTGCTGGAAAATCTGACGGTGAACGAGACAAGTTTCTTTCGGATTCGTCCGCAGCTGGAATTATTTCAGAAGCATGTGCTGGAAGAGCTTTTGCGGCGCAAGCAGGAGCGGCGCGATTGGTCCTTGCGGATATGGAGCGCCGGGTGTTCGACAGGCCAGGAACCCTACACGCTGGCGATTCTGATTTGCGATGCGCTGGCTTATTACTACCTGCGGAATCCGCTGCCTTTTGAGATGCCAACGCCGAAGCCGTTGATTCCTCCGCCATGGAAAGTGGAGATTGTGGCGTCGGACATCAGTTATTCGGCTTTGCTTGCGGCGCAGCAGGGGATCTACACCGAAACGCAGATGGAGACGGTGGACTATACCTGCCGGCTGCGCTACTTCGACAAGGTGGGCGATAAATATTCGGTGAAGCCGGCGCTGAAGAGCCTGGTGCAGTTTGACTTTCACAATTTGAAGACGGAATACCTGCCGCAGCGGAATGACGCGATTTTTTGCCGCAACGTGATGATTTATTTCGACGAGGCGGAACAGAAGCGGCTGATTGATAAGTTTCATCGCTGCTTGAACCCGGAAGGCTACCTGTTTGTGGGGCACGCGGAGAGTTTGTTTGGCCTGACGAAGAGATTCCACATGATTCATCAGAACAACGCGACGGTGTACCAGCGAATCGAGGGGCCGCAGTGACGTTTTCACCCGACGATCGGGCCTCAGAACTTCGCGATCTCTTTTTCGAGAGCGCGGAGGAAATTCTGCAGGCGATGAATGACGCGGGGCTGGCGCTGGAAGAACGACCCAGCGACAAGGAAAGCCTGCGCAGCGTGCGGAGAGCTGTGCACACGTTGAAGGGAGATTCGGCGGCTTGCGGGTATCGCGAGCTGAGCGAGCTGGCGCACGAGTTGGAAGACGTTTTGACGCCCGAGCTGGTAAAGGAACACGCAGGGTTGATTGCCGAGGTGGTGCTGACGGCTGCGGACACGTTTCGCGACATGCTGGCGGCGTATCGCAGCAATCTGCAGCCGCCGGACGGCGGGGCTTTGCGTGAATACGTGCAGAGGTTGTTGCACAAGCCGGCTACGGCGCGGCGTGAAAAACCTCTGGAAGAAGCAGAAGCGACATTTAGCTGGACGGAATATGAGCGATTGCTGATTGCGGAGTCGTTCCGGCGCGGCGAGACGGTTTATCAGGTGGCGATGCATCTGGCGGGCGAGGCGGTGCTGCCGGCGGCGGCTTACGAGCTTGCGAAGAAGGCGCTGGAGCGCGCGGGAAAGATTCTGGCGCTGCGTCCTGAGAGCAGCAGCGAGGTGGTGAGCGGCGGACTGCTGGAAGCGGCGCTGGCTAGCACGAAGCCAGCCGATTGGATCCGCAAGCGCTGCCAGGTACCTTCGGTGGTCGCGCAGATTTCAGTGAATCGCATTCCGCTGATGGAGACGGGGCCGCGCGACGTGCTGGACATTCTGGTGGAATCGGAAGCGGCGGCGGTTTCGGCGAGCGTAGCGGGCGAATCCCCGGACGCCGACGAGTTGGATGACGAGGATGAGGCGCAATCGTCGAGCGCGCCCACGGGACTGGCGCATGCGGTGGCGGAGAACACGCTGCGCGTGGACGCCGGACGGATTGATACGGTGATGAATCTGGTGGGCGAGTTGATTATCGGGAAGTCCATGCTGCAGCGAACCATCGCGGAATTTGAGCGGCGCTTCGCGAAGGATGCATTGCGCGGGAAATTTTCGGACGCGCTGGCATTTCAATCACGGATTCTGAATGAGCTACAGAAATCGGTGATGAAGATTCGTATGGTGCCGGTGGAGCAGCTGTTCCGCAGATTTCCGCGAATCGTGCGCGACGTGGGCAAGCAGCTGAACAAAGAGATCGCGCTGGAAATCGCGGGCCAGAGCACGGATCTGGATAAGAGCATCCTGGATGCGCTGGCCGAGCCGCTGGCGCACTTGATTCGCAATGCTGCGGATCACGGAATTGAAACTGCGAGCGAACGCGCGGCAACCGGCAAGCCGGGAAGCGGCACGGTGCGGCTGGACGCGTATCACGAAGGCGATCAGGTGGTGATTGAAGTTTCCGACAATGGCCGCGGCATTGATCGGGAAAAGATAATCCGGCGGGCGATCGAGCGCGGACTGATGAGCGCGACGGAAACTTCGCGCATGAACGACGCGGAAATCAATCATCTGATATTCACGCCGGGATTCAGCACAGCGGAAAACGTGACGGAGATTTCAGGGCGCGGAGTGGGGTTGGACGTGGTGAAGTCGGCGCTGGATAACCTGAAAGGCTCGATTGAAATTGAGACCGAGGCCGGCAAGGGGACGACGTTCCGGCTGATCGTGCCGTTGACCCTGGCGAGCATTCAGGCGCTGCTGTTCCACGTGGGCGGGCGGCTGTACGCGGTGCCGATTGCTTCGGTGGTGGAGATCACGCGCATCAACGAAGAAGAAATTCATCGCGTGGACGGTCACGAGGTGTTTCAACTACGGCAGCAGGTGCTGACGCTGGTGCGGCTGGAGCGTCTGGAAAATTTGCAGGCGTCCGAGCGGTCGAAGAGAGTTTTCGTGGTGGTGATCGGAGCGGGGAGCCGGCGATTCGGATTGGCGGTGGACAAGTTGATGGGTGAAGAAGAACTGGTCATCAAGGCGTTGGAGGACCAATTGGTCACTTCTCCGTTGGTGAGTGGCGCTTCGATTCTAGGCGACGGGACAATCGTGCTCATACTGAACATTCCTGCCGTGGTCTCACATCTCGCGCGGATTCTGCCGGTGGGAGCGACAGCATGAGCGAAAAGATCCGCGTGCTGGTGGTGGATGATTCGGCGCTGATGCGAAAATTGATTCCGCAGGTGCTGCAGCGGGATCCGTCGATTGAAGTGGTGGGCACGGCGATGGACGGCGAAGTGGGATTGCGGAAGCTGGACGAGCTGAAGCCGCACGTGGTGACGCTGGATCTGGACATGCCGCGCATGGATGGGCTGGAAATGCTGCGGCAGATCACGCGCAAGCATCGCGTGCCGGTGATTTTGGTGAGCGCGCAGACGGAACGCGGCGCTTCGGTGACTTTGAAAGCGCTGGCGCTGGGCGCATTTGATTTCGTGACAAAACCGCCGGAAGCGGCTTCGGGGCGGCTGGATCAGATTGCCGCGGAGCTCGCGCTGAAGATCAAAGTGGCCGCGGGATCTGGCGCGCCGAAAATGATTATTACGGTGCCGCCGCTAAAGCAGAAGGACCAGCGGCGGACTTCGATGCCGAACTGGCCTACACGGATTGTGGCCATCGGGATTTCGACTGGCGGGCCGAATGCGCTGCAATATTTATTTTCGCAGCTGCCGCCGGATTTTCCGGGATGCATTTTGGTAGTGCAGCATATGCCAGAAGGTTTTACGGAAATGTTTGCGCGGCGGTTGGATGAATGTTCGGCGATTGAGGTGAAGGAAGCGCAATCGGGCGATTTGCTGCTGGCGGGACGCGCTTTGATTTGTCCTGGCAACCGGCATATTAAGGTGCGGCGGATGGAGCACGGAAACGTGGCGATATTGGTGGATCAGCCGCGCGTGAACGGGCACAGGCCGTCGGCGAACGTGCTGTTCCATTCGGTGGCGCAGGAATTCGGCAGCAGCGCCATCGGAGTGTTGATGACCGGGATGGGCGACGACGGGGCAGAAGGCCTGGGCGCGATTCAGGCGGCGGGAGGAATGACCATCGCGCAGAGTCCGGACACGTGCATCGTGGACTCCATGCCGCGCTCGGCGATCGAACGAGGATTTGCGGGGCGGGTGGTGTCGCTTTCCAGTCTTTCCAGTTATTTGCAGGCGAAATGCGTAGCGGAGCGGCCGATCAACGAGCAGGCGAATCGGGATTTGGCCGGAGACATTCTCACCACTGAATCGGGATTACGAAGGAGATCGTGATGAAACAGTTCGAAGCATTGACGCGAAAGAATGACCATCAGGCGGTGAAGTACTTGATCGTGGACGACTCGGTGTTCGCGCGCAAGAGCCTGGCGAAAATGGTGGAATCGTTCGGCGGGCACGTGGTGGGAGAAGCCGGCGACGGGTGCACGGCGATCACGGAGTACGCGCGGACGCGGCCGGACATCGTGCTGATGGACATCACCATGCCGCAGATGGAAGGCATCGAAGCTGTGGAGCGGATTGTGCAGGAGCATGCGGAAGCGCGGATCATCATGGTTTCTTCGGTGGGCTACCAGGACAATATTCTGGCGGCGCTCCAGAAGGGCGCGCGGCATTTCGTGCAGAAGCCGGTGAAGCCGGATGCGCTCTACGAAATTATTCGCTACGTGCTGAATGATGACGGCGTGACGGCTGCGGTGGGCGCAGCCGAGGAGAGTTCGCGATGAGGATGGACCTGATTCAGCCGTTTATTGGATCGCTGGACGCGGTGCTGGCAGAGATGATGAAGGTGCCTGCGAAGATTGTGGATTTGACGATGGAAGAGGAAGGTTACCGGAAGCGAGGGACCGCGGCGGCTGTGAGTTTCAAGGGACAGATTGAAGGGCGCGTGATTCTGGATATGGAGCCGGGAGCGGCGGCGCAGGTGGCGAGTTTTCTCGCGGGCGGAGAGGTGGATCCTTCGGCAACGATTGTTACCGAGACGGTTTGCGAATTGGCGAACATGGTGATTGGGAATGCGGTGACGCAGCTGAATGACGCGGGATTTCATTTTAAGGTGCTGCCGCCGGAAGTGCTTACGCAGGAACAGTGCGAGAAGGCGGGGCAGGATTCGGAAGCGACGATACTTTGTTTTGAGACGCCGGGCGGGAACGTGCATTTAAATATTGCGATGCAGTACTTGCAGAGAAGGACTGGGGAGAGGACGCCGGTGCCGGTGCATTAGGCTTTATTGTTTGGCTAGGGTTTGCCGCAAAGTCAAAGACGCCCGCCTCTAAAGCAGACGGCCGCTACAAGTTCTACCGCAACGGCAAAGTCTAATGCGCCCAGCTGGAGCTGGCCGCTACAAATTCAAGACCAACTACAACGACGCTCGACGAACGACGCGAGGTGATCCGCGTCTAAACCCCCACCCTTCACGAAGCGAAGCGTGGGGCACCCGCTGCGGTGATCTGAAGTCTGGAACGATTTATTGGCGGTGCATTTTGTCGCGCGGTTATAAAAACGCATCGCAGCGGAAATTATTCTTTCGCTGATTCGGGTCTGCGGTATTCGACGCCGTGGCGGAAGAGGCCTGCTTTGGGCAGCTCTTCGCAGTAGACGACACGGGCGGGGATGAAAATATTGGCGACCTCGGGCGTGTAGGGGACGGCTACGTCAATCGCTTGCTGCGCTTCGTAGCGGCGTTTGCTGCGGAAACACATTCCCACCGGAGAGATGTCCTCACAGACGGCCAGTTCGTCGTCGGCGTTCGCCTGGCGAATGCAGGCGGTGAGGCGGGTCTTCATGCGCAAGCGCTGGCGTCCGCGCTGATCGCCACCGAGCGGAATTTCCGCGGGAGCTTGCGCGCTGCGACCGCGAGCGGCGCGTGATGCAAGTTTTTTTTCGCTTTCGTGGGGCGCTTGCGACCAGATGCTGGGCACGGTGCACGTCTTGCAATAGCGCGCGATGCCGCGAGTGCCTTCGAAACCGCGGAGCTCGAGCTCGTTGAGGTAAACGACTTCGCGGCCGCGGCAATAGGTGCATTCGAGCAACATGCGCGCGACAGCTTCGTGGGATTCGGCGATGTGCGGGAATTCGATGGCCCAGACGTCGTTTTCGGGCTCGAGAATTTCGACGCCGTACACGTAGCCTTCTTTTTGACGGCCGAATTGGCCGACGATGCGGACATGACTTTGGCGGTGTTTTTCGGCCGGGGCCAAGCGACGGATGAGAATGTGCGAATCGGCATGGAGATCGCGGTCGAGCAGGATGACCGCGCCGGTGCGATTGATTTGCATGGTGCGTGCGGACTGCGCGAATTCCTGATCGTTTATATCCTTGCCGGAAGCTTCCAGCAATAAAGTCAGCGAGACACGATCGCTGCGACGCTGAGCCGCCGTACCCATGCCAATTCCTCCTGGAATGAAGCAGAACGAACCGTAGAACACGATAGCATACCCGCGGCGCAGGTTGGACTTCAGCACGCGGGGCGTTCTTCGATGATTTGGGGGTTTATGGGCTGGGATATGATACGCGCGGTGACGCGACGTGGTTGCGTGTGGAGGCAGGTCGGCTTTGTTTTTGATCGCGAGAATTTTCGTGGAAACGATGATGGGCGCGTGCCGCGTGATTGCTGGTGGTGTGATTGCGCTGATCTTGCTGACGGCTGCGGTTAGTCGCGCGCAGAACATTGGCGCTGGAGGGCGCGTCGAGGGTGTGGTGCGAGATTCGAGCGGAGCTGTGGTGGCTGGGGCGCAAGTGGGAGTTCATGCGGCGGGGTTTTCTGGTTCCACCGTGAGCGATTCCGGCGGAGCGTTTGCATTTGAGAATGTTCCGGGGTTGGCGGGCACGGTTTTGGTGAATGCGACGGGATTTCAGAAAATTGAGCAGGCGTGGCGGCGGGCGGACGGGCAAGCCGCGGTGCGCGTGGAGATTGTGGTGGCTCCGGCTGGGGTTAGCCAGCAAGTGCAGGTGACCGCTTATCGCGCGGCGACTTTGCTGAGCGATGTACCGGTAAGCGATGTGCAGTTAACGCGCGAGGATTTGCAGGACACGCCGGCGCTGCAGCTTGATGATGATCTGCGGCAGGTTCCGGGGTTTAGTTTGTTCCGGCGGTCGAGCAGCCGCACAGCGAATCCGACGACGCAGGGAGTTTCGTTGCGAGGGCTGGGCGCGAACGGAGCGAGCCGCGCGCTGGTGCTGGAAGATGGCGTCCCGCTGAACGATCCGTTTGGGGGATGGGTGTACTGGGATCGCGTGCCGGCGGAAGCGATTTCGGATGTGGAGATTTCGCAGGAGGGCGGGTCGAGTTTGTATGGCAGCGATGCGTTGGGCGGCGTGGTGCAGTTTGTGTCGCGACCTGCGGAGCCGAGCGGGATTGCGCTGGACACATCTTATGGTAATCAGAACACGCCGGATCTTCCGCTTTGGGCCGGCGGACAGAAAGGAAAATGGGAATCGAGTTTTGCGGGCGGAGTTTTTAATACGGATGGGTACATTTTGACGCCGGAAGCGGAGCGGGGTTCGGTGGATGTGCGCGCGGGGTCGCGGGACGGGACTGCGGATTTGATGGTGGGACGAAAAATCGGCGAGCAGAGTGAGATTTTCGCGCGCGGATGGTATCTGGACGAGACGCGCGGGAACGGGACGCCGCTGCAACGGAACGACACGAAGCTCGGGCAAGGAGCGCTGGGGGCCAATCTGCAGTTGGGAAATTTTGGGGCACTGACATTGCGGCTTTATGCGGATGCGCAGACTTATCACCAGACATTTTCCGCGGTGGCGGGCGATCGCAACAGCGAGACGTTGACGGATTTGCAGACGGTGCCGTCGCAGGGAGTGGGCGGGTCGGCGGTCTGGTCGCGGCAAACGGGAAAGCGGCAGACTTTGGTGGCGGGATTTGATTATCACGAAGAAATTGGCGCGAGCCATGAGGTGCTGCTTTCGGGCGGGACTACGGATCTTTCTTCGGGCGGGCGGCAACGAACGGTTGGGATATTCGGCGAAGACTTAATTCAGATTGCGCCGCGGTGGTTTCTTTCGGCTAGCGCGCGGGTCGATCATTGGAGCAATTTCGAGGCTGCTACTTTGCGCGAGCCGGTGACGCCGCCTAATGCGCCGACGGACACGATATTTCCGGACCGCTCGCAGAATGCGTTCAGTCCCCGATTGACGTTGCGGAATCAGGTGAATGCGCATGTGTCGTGGAATGCATCGGTTTACCGGGCGTTTCGCGCGCCTTCGCTGAATGAGCTGTACCGGTCATTCCGGCAAGGCAATACCGTGACGGAAGACAATCCGAGTTTGATTGCGGAACACTTAACGGGCGGTGACGCGGGCGTGGCGGTGGCGGGATTCAACGGGAAGCTGCAGGCGCATGGGACGGTTTTTTACAACCAGATTGTGGATCCGGTGGCGAACGTGACTTTGACGACGACGCCGACTTTGATTACGCGGCAACGGCAGAATTTGGGGCGGATTAATGCGCCGGGGCTGGAGTTTGGGGTGACGGCTAGCATCGTGCGGGATTTCACGATTTCGTGCGGATACCAGTTTGTGGATTCGAAGGTGAGTTCGTTTCCGGCGAATGCGGCGCTGGTGGGATTGTGGGTGGCGCAGGTGCCGCACAATTCGTTTACGTTTCAAGCGCGGTATTCGAATGCGAAGATTCTTACGGTGGAGGTGACGGGGAGGGCGATCGGAAATTCGTTTGATGACGATCAGAACCTGTTTCCACTGGGGAGTTTTTTTGTTTTGGACGCGATGATTTCGCGGAGGATGGGAGCGGGAGTGGAGGTTTACGGGGCGGCGGAGAATTTGTTTAATGCGACGTACTATACGGCCGCGACGCCCGTGTTGCAGTTGGGGTTGCCGATTGTGGGGCGCGTTGGGGTGAGGTGGGAGTTGCCGAAGCGGTAGACGGGATTAGTGCGCGGTGATGGTGGGTGGAGGATATTCGGGAAGCTTGGCGTTTTTCGAGTCTGTGCGTTTAACTTCTAGTTCGTCGAACAGGATTGAGGGGCTGATTACCGTAGTGGGGACGGGGCCTTCCCTGTTGCTGACGAGCGGATCGTTGCCGGCGGCTACCAGGTTGCTGCGCAGGGTGCGGGTGTCTAGTTCGTTGAAGACGGCGCCACGGACCAGTTCTTCGTGGCCGTCGCTTACGTAAATGCGGTACAGCAGGCGCGGGTTGTAGCCGACCAGAGTTTCCGCGTAGTAGCCGTAGGGTTTGCCTTCCTGTTTGCACATCTCGATCAATTTCTTTTTTAGCTCATCGGGCGAGCTGGATTCTTTCGGCTGCAAGATCAAAATGCCGATGTTGGGTGAGGGCGACTGCCCGGGAGCGGCGCGGCCGTGTCCATTGGAATCGGCGAAGTCGCGGATGGGCACGCGGCCGAGGAGATATTGGACGAGGATGCCGTCTTTGATTACCGGGAGTGGTGCGACGCGCACGCCTTCTTCGTCAGTCTGGTAGCTGCCGATCAGGGATTTGCCGTCGAAAGATTTCATGGTGGGGTCGTCCACCACGGACAGAAATGTGGGCAGGACTCGGCCTTTGTAATTCGAGGAAAATTCTCCGGTGGTGCGCGCGGAATCGCCCGGCTTAGGACGGATGCCGAGAATATTGGCGCCGATCATACCGTCGAGGATATCGCTGGCGGCGTCGTTCGAGAAAAGAATGGGGCCGCGATAATCTTCTTCGACCGTGGGAGCTTCGCGGAGATCTTTCAGGGTCTGAAGCATCTTGGTGGTTTCGGCAAGCAGCTTTTCCTGCGTAGGCAATTCAGCGGCAGTGGCGCCAACGTAGAAAGGCGAGCGGCCAAGTTCCATGCCGTCAGCTGCTTGAGTTTCCGCGGAAAGATTCAAGGAATAGACGGTGTAGCCCTGGCGGGTGCTGGTGCCTTCGGTGTTCACGAAATAATCGTTCACGGCGCGAAAACGCACGTAAGCGGAGAGAGACTGGATTTTCGCGTCGCTGCGATAGAGATTGGTGACTTTCTCGAGGGTTTCTTTCCAGGGCGCGGGTGAGAAATCGAGTTTGACGAACGGGCCGTAGGATTCGAGCGCGGGGGCGCGAGCAAAATCATCGAAAGGCTGATCGGCAGTGTATTGGCTGAGGACCGCCCTTTTATTTGCGAGCGCCTCGTTGGCAATTTTGTAGGCGCGATCGGTGGCGAGCCACAATTCGCGGCGGAGGGCGATGGAGTCGTCGTCGCGCGGAGCAAAAGTGACCATGCCGGTGCCGGGACCGTAGTAGCTGTCCTGTTTGTAATCACCGACGCGGACAACAACGCGCAAGGTGCGGCCGTGGAGGCGTTGGTCTTGCCGCAGAGCGCCGAAGGCGGCTTCAGCGGAGTACTCGTCCAGGTCGGAGAGACGATATTCGATGTAATAGGGCGCGGGGATGTTGTCCATCTTGAGTTGGGATTTGTTGCGGTCCAGCTCTTCGCGCAGGGCTTTTAGTAATGGGTCGGATTGAACGGCTGCGGAAGAAGCGGCGGTCGCAACGGCGGAAGATTTTTGCTGTGCCTGCGCTACGTTAGAAATCGCGCCGGTTAGGAAAATTCCCAGCAACAATGTGAATGAGATTGACGAGCGCCGCGACGACGCAGCGGTGACGGCGCGAATGCGAACGACAGCGCTCATGGCTTCGCTCCGGACGCGGCAGGCTTGGGGGAGTTCGCGGGCGGCGTGGCAGCGGTGGACTCAAATCCTGGCGGCGGGAGAATCGGCGGACGTTCGCTGCCGCGGCGGCGTTTTTGGACTTCGATCTCGGTGAAGAGCATTTCTGGAGCGGCGGCTGCGACCGGAACTTGTCCTGATTCAGCGCCGCAGATTCCGTTGAAAACCTGCAGCGTGTCGCCGGTGAGGACGATGTTGTTGAGGGAGAGGAGCGGAGTGCCGACGATGTCCACTCCGCGGACGAGTTCATCGGGGCGGCCATCGGCATAGACGCGATAGACCATCACGGGAATCACTTGAAACGCCTGAGGCGAGGCGCGGCCGGTGAGAGTGAAGCCGCCCTGGATGTCGTCGAAATAGAGGCCGAAGGGTTTGCCCTGCTTTTTGATTTCGGCTACGAATTTTTCGCGCAGTTCGGAATCTTTAACGGTGTTGGTGGAAGTGACGATCAGATTTCCCTGGCGTCCGGTGGGCATCAGGCCGGGCTGGCGGCGACCGTGGCCGTTGGATGTGCTGAAATTTTTGATGGGCATGCGGGACATCAGGAAGTTTTTGAGGATGCCATTTTCGACGGCGACGACGCGCGCGGCGGGAACACCTTCATCGTCGAAATCATAATGGCCGGCGAGCTGTACGCCGTTGAGTTCCTTCAGCGTGGGATCGTCGGCGACGCTTAAGAAAGCGGGTAGGACGAGCTGATTTACTTTTTTGGTGAAGGTCTGGCCCTCGTTCTCGTCGCGCTGGCGATGGCCTTCGAGGCGGTGGCCGAGAACTTCGTGGAAGAAGACAGCGGCAGCTCTGCCGGAAAGCATGGCGGGACCGGCGTAAGGATCTGCGGCGGGAGCGGCGCGAAGCGCTTTCAGGTCGGCGGCGATCTTGTCCACTCTTACGGCGAGATCGGCGTCGGAAGGAAGCTGGGCCGCGGTGGCGGCTTGAAAGGATTCGACGCGCATCAATTCCATGCCATCGTCGGCGCGGGTTTCGGCTTGAATGATCAGGCGCGCGATGGCGCCAGGACGAATGACGGCGGTGCCTTCGCTGGTGGCGAGGTAGGAGCGATCGGCCGAGATATTGAAGGAGACATAGGAGGTATAGACTTCGGGATATTTCAGGAAGCCTGCGGAAATGTTTCTGGTGCGCGCTTCCCAAATTTGCTGGTCGGACGGTGGATGCAAGGGAACGAGATTCAGATGATCCTGCGGCGTTTCGCTGGAGAAATCGGGAGACTTGTCCTCTTCCTCGGAGCGAACCGCGTTGCTGGTTTTGACTTTCAGAAATGCGGCGGAGGCTTGTTCGTATTCACGATCGGTGAGTTGCCAGAGGACGCGGGCGATGGCGTTGGTGTCGTCGTTCAGCGGGAGCAGACCGGAAGTGATTCCAGAGGCACGGCTTTGGCCGTGAGTGTTGTCGAGCGCGACGGAGCCTACGCGCATCATGACGTCTGCCTGGCGGCGATCGACGCTGGCGGAATAGATGACGCTGCCGTTGGATGCGGCTACAGCGGTTTCGTCGGTGTCGGTTACGGCGTAGCTCATGTAGTAGGGCGCGGGGTCGGTCTTGGCGAGGGAGGTGGCGGCGCGTTGCAGCTCTTGTTGCATGGTGGTGAGGACGATGTTGGTGGCGGGTGGGGAGGTAAAAGCGCCTAGTGGGAAGGCGCAGAGGACGAACATGGCGAAAATTAAAAAGCGGGAGAGGGATCGTTGCATTGGGCTGGTGGGCTCTTTTTTCAAGGGACGAAACTAGCATACTCGTGGGGCGCGGGGGGCGCAACTGGCGCGGTGGAGGCGGTTGCTACGCTGTCAATGGCAGACTCGGGTGCACTGCCCGGAAAACCAAGTCAAAGACGCCCGCCTAAAATACAGGCGGCCGCTACAAATTCAAGATCAGAGGCGATGGCAGATACGAGATCAACGGCTGCTCGCTCGGGCGCGAGGTCGGTGATGAGACGTCTAAACCCCCAACCTCCGAGAACCGAACCGTGGGGCACCCTCTTGCGGTGTTTGGAGGATTAAGTGATTTTTGGGAACGCGCTTTCTTGCGGTTGCGGCGCGGGCATCACTTTTGAGCTGTGGGGCGTTGGAGGTGCATGGCTTCGGCTATTACATCGGTGTATTTCAGGCCAGCGCCGGTGTTGAAGAGGACTACGCGGTCGCTGGGCTTGAGAAAACCGGAGGCCAGCAGGCGGTCGTAGGCGGCGGTGGCTGCGGCGCCCTCTGGGGAAAGGAACAGGCCCTCGTTTTTCGCCCAATCATGGAGGGAGGCGAGAATTTCGGCGTCGGGGATGGCGAGGGCTGTGCCGTGCGAGTCGCGCAGGATTTCGAGCATTATCGAATCGCCATAGGGTTTGGGGACGCGCAGGCCGGAGGCGAAGGTGGCGGCGTTGGGCCACATTTCGCTGGCGCTGGCGCCTTGGTCGAATGCTTTGGCTACGGGGGCGCAACCGGAGGATTGCACGGCGATCATGCGCGGACGTTTTCCTGGCTTGACCCAGCCAAGTTCTTCGAGTTCGGCGAAAGCTTTCCACATGCCGATGAGGCCTACGCCGCCGCCAGTGGGATAAAAAACCGCGTCGGGATATTCCCAGCCGAGTTGTTCGACCAGTTCGTACCCCATGGTCTTTTTACCTTCGACGCGGAACGGTTCTTTCAGCGTGGAAATGTCGAACCAGCCTTCGGCTTTGCTGCGTTCGGCGACGATGCGGCCGCAATCGGAGATCAGACCGTCAACGAGGGTGACGTTTGCGCCGTAGGCGATGGCTTCGACGTAATTTGCGAAGGGAACATCGCGCGGCATGAAAATGTGGGCGGTGATGGCGGCGGCTGCGGCGTAGGCGGCCAGAGCGCCGGCTGCGTTGCCCGCGGATGGGATGGCAAGTTGTTTGAGGCCGTAATGACGGGCCATGGTGACGGCTAGAGCGAGGCCGCGAGCTTTGAATGAGCCGGTGGGATTGGTCCCTTCTTCTTTCAGGAACGCGTTGGGATGGCGGCGACTGCGGAGCATGGGCGTCCAGCCTTCGCCGAGAGTGACGGGGCGCGCGTCGGGCAGAACGGAACGATAGCGCCACATGCCTGGCCAGGGCGAACTGACGGCTGCGCGAGCGATGGCGTCGCGTGCAGCGGTGCCGCGCAGTGGTTGCAAATCGTAACGGACGTAGAGAGAGCCTTTGCATTGCGGGCAGAGAGTTTGCGGAGTCGCGGCGGAGACTGTGGAATGGCAGCGCGAGCATTCTAAATTTTTGATTTCGGGCATAGTGGTAACGATAACAGATGGCAGGAGTGCGAAATAGGATTCGGGAGATTGATTGAAAATCGGAGCGAGGCGCCGCGGAACGATGCGATGGAGTGAGTACGGCTTTCGTCAGACGGAAGCGCGAGAAATCAAGGAAGAGAGTTTGGTAGCGGTACCGGGAATCGAACCCGGGTTTTCAGGTTGAGAACCTGACGTGCTGACCCCTGCACCATACCGCCGTTTTTGCTCACTGACGATCGCTGCGAGAGGTTCCAGATAACGCAGCGGCTGCGATTAACTGTCAGATTGTAGCATCGGCCTCCGTGCGCGGGAAGTGGCGGCGTGCGCGGGTGGCAGTGAAATTCACAGGCAAAATCGACGGCGCCAGTCCTGCGGCGCGGGACGCCTGCTACAAATTCAAAGACGGAAGCACGAACCAAAGTCAAAAACGCCCGCCCTTGTTTCTGCCTTGATTCGGTGCGATCGAAAATCACGGCGCCACTATCGAACATTTCCTCCACCTCATGTGTGGAAGGGTGCTTGATCTGGTCCGCGTACTTTTCTATTGGTGATGACGGCAACCCACTTTTTGGACAACCGCATCAAACCATACTGGAACACTCCCTCGCGCCTCCGTCGTTGACAGATGGCCGTCAAACGGAAAAGCGAGCTTACGTTCCTAAGAACGGTCTAGAGGGGGAATATATGAAGAAAATCGCAGTACTTTTGGCTGTTTTCCTCGTAGCTGTCACCGTCGTTCACGCACAAAATCCAGAAAAGTCGCGCTCAACCAACATGTTGGACGGCACAATTTTGCCCGTACAACTTAGTTCAACCATTTCATTGGACAAGGCCGTACCCGGCCAACCCATTTCCGCACGAATCGCACAAGATGTTGCGCTCGAGAATGGCGTCGTGCTGCGACGGGGCACAAAGGTCTTGGGTCACATCGTCAGCGTGACTCCGGGTAACCCGTCTCGCATTGCGCTCACTTTTGACAAGCTCGAATATTCCAAGTCCAACTCTCTTTCCGTCGTCACCAATCTTCGCGCTCTCGCTTCGACTTTGGAAATAGATGGTGCCTCGTTGCCATCGACGGGACCTGACCATGGAACGCCATCCGTGTGGTGGAACACCGTGCAAGTGGGCGGCGAGGGCCTTTATGGAAGCGGGCCATTGACGCGCGGTGAGCAAATTGTAGGCCACTGGGTGTCGGGTGGCGGGGCGGTCGGCCAAGTTGACGCAAACGGGAAATGCCGCGGCGAAGTCGCCGGCAACACGCGCGAGCAATCGCTGTGGCTATTCTCCACTGATGCCTGCGGCGTTTACGGTTATTCCGATGTCGCAATCGAACATGCCGGTCGCACATCACCCGGAGGCGAAATCAGTCTGACTTCAACAAACCCAAACCTCAAGATTCGCGCGGGAAGCGGCATTCTCCTCCGCGTGGACAAAAGCTCACCGGCTGACGTCCGCCAAACCTCGTAGTTGTATTTGACGTACTCTTCGGCAGAGGGGGGCTAGGCGACGAGCGCCGCCTAGCGCCTCCTGTCGGAGCATCGCGAATAGCCCCTGCAAACACCGAATACGTGTCGCCTTTTTGTTGCTCAGGGTCGTCATCCTGAGCGCGGGGCAGATCTGTCTTCGTTTTTCATCTGTGCTTGGTGCGCGCTATCGGCGAAGGGAAAAAAGGCCTGAAGCGTGGCCCCTCACGAGTAGTACTTTTCAATTATTGCGCGTGTTTTCGTGACCACTAGAATGAGCGCAGTTTTTTGCCCGTTCTCGAAGCGCTGCAGTACGACTGCGGCATACAAAACTGAAAACACCGAGAAGATAACGAGGAGATCGCTTGAAACAACTTTTCGTATGTGTGTTGTTGCTGCTTTTCGGGGGCATAATCCAGGCACAAGAGCCCGCGGCGGAACCGATCCAAATCGGCAACGTGACGTTTTCCGGAAGCATCCGCGAGCGCGTCGAGGCTTGGGACTGGTTTGAGCCAACGACGGGCAATAATCTGTATGGCTTTTCGGGAACCGTGGTGCGTTTCGGATTCTCGCAGGAGCACACACACTTCGACTGGAACCTCGAGTTTGAAGCACCGATTCTGCTGGGGCTGCCGAATCATGCGGTGAATGCGGCTCCGCTCGGCCAATATGGTTTGGGAGGATCGTATTACGCGGCAAACGACAACAGCAAGAATGCCGCTATGATCTTCCCGAAGGAGGCGTTTGTCCGCTTCAAAGGAGCGCATGCAAGCTTGCGAGTCGGGCGCTTCGAATTCTTTGACGGCGGCGAGGTGAAAGCGAAGGACCCCACACTGGCGTGGCTGAAAACCAACCGAATCAATCAGAGATTGCTGGGAAACTTCGGGTATTCGGACGTCATGAGAAGTTTTGACGGAGTGCAGTTTGGCTATGCCAACGGACCGTGGAATTTCACGGCAGTGAGCGCGATACCGACGCGCGGCGTGTTTCAGGTGGACGGCTGGGGCTGGGTAAAGACGCCAGTGACGTATGTGGCGCTGACGCGCGAGGTGGAATTGGGAAAGAGCCGCGCGGAGTGGCGTGTTTTTGGAATCTATTACAACGATGACCGGAGCGTGGTGAAGACGGATAACCGGTCCGCTGCGGCGCGCAGCACTGATCTGGGCGGCATCAATATCGGGACGTATGGCGGAAATTTTATTCTGTCCGCGCCTACATCATCTTCGGGGACGTTTGACCTGCTGGGCTGGGGCGCGCTGCAGAACGGGAGCTGGGGAGAGCTAAAGCAGCGGGCTGGTGCGGGTTCGATCGAAGGGGGCTGGCAGCCAGCGTTTGCCAATCGTGTACGTCCTTGGATTCGTGCCGGGTTTGACTACTCGAGCGGCGATGGGAACGCCACGGACAACACGCACGGCACATTCTTCGCGATACTTCCCACACCTCGCGTTTACGCGCGTTTTCCCTTCTTCAACTCGATGGACAACACGGACCTGTTTGAAGAAATAATGCTGAGGCCGACCAAATCGTTCACGCTGCGGAGTGACATACACGGGCTGTGGCTGAGCAATAAGAATGATCTGTGGTACACGGGTGGCGGCGCGTTCCAGCCAACTACGTTTGGCTTCAACGGGAGGCCCTCCAATGGCAACAGTTACCTCGCGACGCTGTATGACATCAGTGGGGACTACAAGTGGAAATACGGGCTTTCGTTGGGCCTGTACTTTGGATACGCAGTGGGCGGCGGTGTGATCAAGAGCATTTATACCGTCAATAGCAATGGAGCGCTCGGATTTACCGAAGTGAACTATCGGTTCTGACGGTTTGCGAGTCCTGGAAGTATCCTTACGCTATCCAATTGCGTGCGTTCTTGCTTTCTGCGCCGGAGTTACCGACAATAGAACTGCAGACACCGGGCAGCTATCGTGACTACGGCGCGACAATCCGCGAACCAGATGGGCCAAGGGGCGCAGTCACGACGCGTCTATGTGAAGGTCGGCGTGGTGATGTTGTTGCTAGCCATCGCCGGGTTTGCCACTCTGGCTAAGAATAGCCAGTACTTATCCGGGTCTAATCCCGCTCACTACATCAATATTTCCAGCAAAATGAAGGTCAGCCATTTGCCGGTGGTAATCGACCGGACTCCGCTGCGCCCCGTCGCCCGATTCATACCACCACAACCTGAAATGCGCACCGCGAGCGTCGTGCAGGAAGAGATTCCAGCGCTGCCGTCCATCGGCGTCACGGTTTCTCTGCGGCATCGCTCTCCCCCGCTCTCCCTCTCGTAGTCTGCTCGCACACTTCTGAAAAACTGAAACCTCCAATTATTTTTTTTTGCGCTCCGGCCCTTTTTCGATTGGTCCACGGACACGCTCCGCGAGGAGTACTCATGACCGCAGAACCACTGACGCCTCCGTACCTGGAGGAGATGCGCACGCTCAGCACTTGTGTGGTCGCCAGCGCTATCGAAACATTTGGGGTGCGCCTGCGCAACCGAGGTTTTTCCGATTCGCGCCTGCATTGCATGTTCCCAGAGTTGCCGGCCGCGGTGGGCTACGCCGCGACGGCTCGTATACGCGCTACCGATCCTCCCATGGAAGGGCGTGGCTATTACGATCACGGGGATTGGTGGAATTCACTGCTCAAAATCCCGGCGCCTCGCATCGTGGTGATTGAGGACGCGGATTCCACACCCGGACTGGGCGCCTTCATCGGCGAAGTGCACGCAAATATTCTGCTGGCGCTGGGTTGCGTGGCGGTTGTGACCAACGGCGGAGTCCGCGATCTTCCTGATGTGCGCAAAAGCGGCCTGCAGCTGTTTGCCGGAAATGTTTCGGTGTCGCACGCCTACGCGCACATCTTTGATTTTGGCGGGATTGTGGAGATTGCCGGGCTCACCGTGCATCCCGGCGATTTGGTACAGGGAGACCTGCACGGCGTGCAAACCATTCCGCGCGACATCGCTGCGCGTGTCACCGCGAAAGCCCGCGAGATCATGAAGTCCAGAAAAGAATTGATTGGCCTGTGCCGTTCCAAAGATTTTTCGATCGCAGAGTTCATACAGAAGTCTAAGGAGCTGGAATCGTGATTCATAATCCCGCCACCCATCGTTGGATATTCATGCTGATCATTCTTTGTGCGTTCGCCGGCGGCTGCGGCGAAGCGCATCAGGCTGATGCGAGCGACGTGCCGCGCGCTGCCGTGGTGAAGGTGCAGCGCAAAAATCTTTCCAGCACTCTGGAGATCGCGTCGGAATTTCTGCCCTACCAGGAAATTGACGTGTACGCGAAAGTTTCCGGTTACATCCAGAAGCTGTATGTGGATTGGGGCACGCACGTGAAACAGGGGCAACTGCTGGCCGTGCTTGAAATTCCCGAGCTGCAACAGGAGCTATTGCAGGACGAAGCATCGGTTCGTCGCGCCGATCAGGAAGTCTCTCGCGCGCGCGAAGAGCAAACCCGTGCGGAATCGGCGTACTCGGTCGCGCACGTCACCTACCAGCGCCTCGCCGACGTGCAGAAATCGCGGCCTGAGCTTGTCGCCCAGCAGGAAATTGACGTGGCGCAGGGCAAAGATCTGGAAGCGAATGCCGGAGTCTCGTCGTCGAAAGACGCGTTGGCCGCAGCCGAACAAGCGTTGCTGGCCGCGAAAGCGGCGCTGGATAAGGATAAAGCCCTGTTCGCGTACGCGCGCATGACGGCGCCCTTTGACGGAGTGGTGACGCAAATCTACGCCTACACCGGCGCGCTGCTGCCCGCGGGAACCTCGGCGACGAAGGGCGATTCCGCGCTCTGCCATCTTTCACAGAATAATTTGCTGCGCTTGGTGATCCCCGTGCCGGAGAGGGCCGTGCCGGATATCAGCGACGGCCAGACGCTGGAAATAAATGTGTCGGCGCTGCACAAAACTTTCGGAGGAAAAATCGTGCGCTTTTCCGATCAGATTGATCCGGCCACGCGCACCATGCACACCGAAGTCACCGTGCCCAACGTGAATTACGAACTGGTGCCGGGAATGTACGCGTCGGTGAAAATTCCGCTGCATACCGTCTCCGGCGTGCTCACGGTTCCGGTGCAGGCGATTCAATCTTCGGGCACTGACCAGGGCACGGTGCTGGTGGTGAACTCCTCGAACCATCTCGAACGGCGCGAAGTAAAGCTGGGACTGGAAACAGCTACGGACGCGGAAGTCCTTTCCGGGCTCCACGAAAACGAATCCGTGGTTTTCGGCGAGCAAAATCAGTTCAAAGAAGGCCAGCAGGTTTCGCCGCAACTCGTCACCGCCCCGGGAATGGAGTAACCCGAACATGCCGACATTTGCCACACGCCATCCTTATTTCATCATCGTGGTTTGTCTTTTTATTTGTGTGTTGGGCATCACCAGTCTGGCGCAAATGCCTGTGGACATGTTTCCGCCGATCAATATCCCCGTGGTGCTGGTCGCTACTTTTTACAACGGCATGCCGCCGGAACAGATCGAAGCGGACATTACCGACACGTTCGAGCGATTTTTCACTCTGGGCAGCGGAATTGACCATATGGAATCGCGTTCCATGGCCGGCGTCAGCCTGATCAAGATTTATTTCCAGCCTGGAACCGACGCCAATGCCGACGTGACCAGCATTTCCAATCTCGCCATGGCCGATTTGCGGCGCTTGCCAGAAGGCACGCTGCCGCCGGTCGTGATGCAAGTAGACGCCTCCAGTCTTCCCGTTTGTCTGCTCACCGTGGAGGGCCAGGGGCTCGATGAAACGCGGCTGCACGATTATTTGCAGTTTCAGATTCGCAATCAAATCGCGGGAGTTCCGGGCGCCACCGTGCCCCCACCCTACGGCGGAAAATACCGGCAAATCATGGTGTACGTGGACCCGGTGAAATTGCAGGCGCACGAACTAAGCCCGATGGACGTGGTGCGCGCGATGAACGAATCGAATTTGATTCTCCCTGCGGGCGACGTGCGCCTGGGCCCCATGGATTACAACATCTATACCAACGCGCAGGTGCCCAATGCCGAAGCGCTGAATCAGGTGCCGCTGAAAACCGAAGGCCAGAAATCGGTTTTTATTTCCGATGTGGGCAGGGCGGTGGATGGTTCCTACCAGCAGTACAACATCGTGCGCGTGAACGGCCAGAAATCCGTTTACGCGCCGATCCTCAAACAGGGCGGCGACACCAATACCATCGCGGTCGTCAATGGCATCAGGAAGGCCATCACCACGCTGCGCGATATTCCCGCCCAATTGCACACACACGTGGTTTTCGACCAATCGCTTTTTGTGAAGCAGGCTATTTCCACGGTGTTGCGCGAAGGCGGCATCGGATTGTTTCTGACTGCCGTGATGATTCTGCTGTTTTTGGGAAGCACGCGCGCGACGGCCGCGGTTTTTCTTTCCATTCCGATTTCAGTGATGATTACGTTTTTTATTTTGCACGTCGCCGACAAGACCATCAACAGCATGGTGCTCAGCGGCCTGGCGCTGGCTTTTTCGCGCCTGATCGATGACTCGGTCGTGGTGATCGAAAATATCTACCGGCACATCGAGCTGGGTGAAGATCCGAAAGTGGCCGCGGTGAAGGGCACGAACGAAGTGGCGTTGGCCGTACTGGCCATTATGCTCGTCGCAGTCGTGGTGTTCTTCCCGGTGACACTGCTCTTCGGCGTCAGCAAGTACCTGTTCTCGGCGCTGGCGCTGGCGGTGGTTCTGGCGCTTTTCGCCTCCTACTTTGACGCGGTCACCGTGGTTCCGCTCTTCTGCGCATATTTCCTGAAGCCGGCCCACGAACACAGCGCGCAAGGTGCGGATGGCGCGGAAGTGAAAAAATCCTGGGGCGCCAGGTTCCACGCGGGCTTCAACGCTAAGTTTGAAAAAATGCTGAACGTCTACGAAAAATACGTGCAGAAAACTTTGGACCGTCCGCGCGAGGCGCTAATTCTTTTCGTCGGAATCTTTCTGCTGAGCTTCGTTCTCGTCCCGTTCATAGGCGTTTCGTTTTTCCCGCGCTCGGATGCCGGTCAATTTGTGATCAACGTAAAAGCTCCCACTGGCACACGCATCGAGGTCACCAACGATTACGTGAAGCAGGTGGAAGAAATCGTCCGCCAGGTGGTGAAGCCGGAAGATTTGAACACGGTGGTGTCGAACATCGGCGTGATGGCGGATTTGTCCGCGCTGTTCACCCCAAACTCCGGCATGCACACAGCCTTCGTGCAAGTGGGCCTGAAGGAAGATCACCAGGTCAGCAGCTTCCTATACATGAATGAAGTGCGCCGCCGCATTGCCGCGCAACTGCCGCAATTGCGCACGTACTTTCAATCGGGCGGTCTGGTGGACGCCGTTCTAAATCAAGGCAAGCCCGCGCCGATTGACGTGCAAGTGAGCGGCATGGATCTGAAAGCGGACGACCGCATCGCGCAGGATTTGGCGCGCCAGATCAGAGCCTCGCGCGGCGTTTCCGATGTGTACATCCCGCAGGACATGGACTATCCCGCGCTCGAGGTGAACGTGAACCGCGATCGCGCCGCCGAGCTGGGCCTTAGCCCCAAGGAAGTGCTTGACAACCTCATCACCGCGCTCACTTCCAACGTCGTCATCGCGCCCAGCTACTGGGTTGACCCGAAAAACGGCAACAACTATTTCGTCACCGTGCAATATCCCGAAAATCAGGTGAAATCTATTGAAGATCTGAAAGCCATGCCGCTGCACTCGCCCAATCTGAAAATGCCCACGTATCTGAATCAAGTCGCGGACATTCTCCCCATTCAAACTCCCACCGAAGTGGACCACTATCAGCTGCAGCGCACGATAGACGTTTACGTCGCCCCGACGGGTGAAGACATCGGCGGCCCGCAACGCGAGATTTCGCGCATCATTAACCACACACAACTTCCTCCGAACACGCGCGTGGATGTGCGCGGACTGGTGCTCACCATGCAATCCTCCTTCAAAAGCTTCGGCCTTGGACTTTTCCTCGCGGTGCTGCTCGTGTATCTCATCCTGGTTGCGCAGTTTTCTTCCTTCGTGGATCCGTTCCTGATTGTTCTCGCGGTGCCCACCGGGCTGATTGGTGTGGTGCTCACTCTTGCGCTCACGGGTACCACGTTGAACATCCAGTCACTGATGGGCGTGGTGATGCTGCAGGGCATGGTCGTCTCGAACAGCATTTTGATTGTGGATTTCGCAAACGTGCTACGCGGCCAAGGGCACAACTTGCGTGAAGCGGTGGTGCACGCCTGCCGCATACGGCTACGGCCGATTTTGATGACGTCGCTGGCCACCGTCGTCGGACTTCTGCCGATGGCTTTCAAACTGGAAACGGGCAGCGAAGCCTACGCGCCGCTGGCGCGCGTGATCATCGGCGGCCTGCTCACTTCCATCGTTCTCACGATTTTCGTTGTCCCCGCGGCGTATCTGTTGATGTACCGCCGCCGCGCCGAAGCTTCCGCTTCGCTGATCGCCGAGGAGGCTCACTAATGCGTTGCCGATTTCTAGCGCTATCTTTGATTCTGTTCGCTCTGGCGGCCTTGCCTGCCACGCCCACTTCAGCGCAGCTGCACGCTGCCGCGGGCGTGCAGGGTCCCACGCAAGCAGCGTCCACCGCCGCCGCATCGCAGAGTCTCACGCTGCAAGAAGCGGAGAAAATTGCGATTCAAAATCATCCGCAGGTGCAAGCCGCTACGTATCTGGCCGCCGAGGCGAAAGCTCAAGTCACGGAAGCTCGCTCGGCCTACTATCCCCACGCCTATGGCAGCGCCACCGGGGTGGAAGCGGAAACCAACAGCCGCGTCGCGGCCGGCGCGCTGAACAATTCGATCATCTTCAGTCGCTTTGCGGATGGAGTCACCGTGCAGCAGTTGGTCACCGATTTTGGCCGCACGCAGGAACTGGTGAAAAGCTCGAATTTGCACGCGAGGGCCCAGGAAGAAAACGTCACCACTTCGCGAGCGGATGTGCTGCTGCAAGTGGACTCTGCTTACTACGACTCCTTGAAAGCACAAGCGGTGCTGCAAGTGGCAGAGGAGACAGTGAAAGACCGCCGGCTCGTTTCCGATCAGGTCACCGAGCTGGAGAAAAATAAACTCAAATCTGGCCTGGACGTGAGCTTTGCGAATGTGAACCTGGCGCAAGCGCAGCTGCTGCTGGTGCAGGCGCAGAATGACTTGCAGGCTTCGTATGCGGAACTTTCCGCCGCGCTGGGATTCGCCGACCAGAAAACATTTCAGCTCGCGGACCAACCGTTGCCGCCGACCCCGCCCAGCGATCTTTCCGTTTTGATCGCCGAAGCCATGCGCAATCGTCCAGAAATTATCAGCCAGCAGCTGGATCTAAGTTCCGCGCAGAGTTATGCCACCGCCGAACGCGATTTGTGGCTGCCCTCCATCAGCGCGGTGGGCACCGCAGGCCTCACGCCCTACCGCGTGGAGGAACTGGGGTCGCGCTACGCGGCGGCTGGATTCAACTTGAACATTCCCATTTTCAACGGCCGCCAGTTCAACGCGCTGCACGCGGAAGCGAAAGCCGAAGCCGGCGCGCGACAGCAATATCTCCGCGAGCTGCAGAACACGGTGGTGCGCGAGGTGCGCAAGGCGTGGCTGAATGCGAATTCGGGTTACCAGCGTCTGGGGCTGACGCAGCAATTGCTGGACGAAGCGAATCAAGCCCTCGATCTTGCCCAACAGCGATACAAATTGGGATTGAGCTCGATCATCGAACTGAGCCAAGCGCAGTTGAACGCCACGCAAGCTCAAATTTCCCAAGCCAGCGCTAAATACGATTACGCCGCGCAATTATCGGCGCTGAATTATCAGGTTGGTTTGTTGCAGTAGTCCGTTGCAGAACTCTGTCGAGCTCCCGCTGCGGAAACGATCAGAAGGCGAAACGCACACCGATCGTCGGAGCAACGTTGGTTGGGTAGAGATAGGGGACGCCGGGGCCGTGAGGAATGGCGATGGCCAGACCGCCAGTCACGACAGAATAGGCAACTCCGACGTAACCGTCGAGACGCTTGGTGAAATGATGATCCGCGTACAGCGAAACCTCATCGAGTGTGCCCGCGCAGGAACTCCGGAAACCGGCTGCGACCGAGCAGGTCTGCGGAACACGGAAGTCGTTCTGGCGCTGTTGATACCAGGCCACAGTGATGTCGGTTTTCTCGCGGTAAGTGTATTTCGCGCCCGTCCACCAGATCTGAAGCAGCTTCTCAGAATCAAGATTGTTGTCTTCGACCCCGCTCATGATATAGCCGCCCTGGTCCGTGGCGCCAACGCCCAACGGCTGCGCGGGGTTGTTCTGCCAGATGTATTCGTAGCCGGCGAAAAACTTGAATGGGTCCCACATATACTTGGCAGCGACTATAATGGCGTTGTTGTCGGTCACGATGCCATACACCGTGCCGTTCGGGTCTATCAGATTGGGCGAGCTGATTAAGCTGATTTCGTTTGTATTGATGCTGTCCGTGGTGGATTGATAAGGCGCGCTCAGACTCTGCGGCCCCAGCAAAGGGTTCAACACGCTGATGGCCTCGTTGTAATGCTGGAAGACGACGTCGGCCGATAACTTGCCGTGCTGCCCGCCGAGGTCGAATCCCCAGGCGTTGTTGTGCGGCCTTACCGGCGTGCAGGTGGTGGCAGACCAGCCTGGTAGGGCCGAGAAGCAGCCGCCAGAACCATTCGCGAATTTATACATCGCGCCGAAATGCATTGGCCCAATTGTGAGGCGATACTTCATCGCGTCGTCCCAACGGCTGTCGTCAGTGTCGCCGCCGCCGGCCATCGTGCCGTTATAGCCGATGTACGAAAAGGCATAGGCGCCTCCGGCCGGATCGTACTGGAGCATCGCGTCGGTGCCGAGAGAGCGCTGCCGACCGAAGGTCAGCGTTCCGAATTTCTCGGACGATATGCCGCCATAATATTCGTCATTGAAGGGTTGGCCCGCGCGCGCGCCGTCGATAGCTTCCGAATAACTGGCCCTGGGCAGGCCGTTGTTGACGGTGTCGGTGGCTGGCGCGTTGGCGAGCAGGCCGGACTGCGGATTGATTCCGGTTGAAGCGTTGAACACAATGGCCCAGCCAGGCGCAAACTCTTCCTTGCCCCTGATGCCGAATCCCGTCTGCTGCAGGTTGTTCGGCGCGACGAGGAATCGAGATTGAAAGCCGTTGCGGTTCACCAGAGATTCACCTTCATAGTTATAGCCGTTTACCGGTAAACCGTGGCTGACCCAGCCGACGCCGACGTCATACGCACCGTAGAGCGTGACGCCGTGCCAGGTCAGCGTGCAATCGGTGGTGGCGAACTCGCGGCCGTTCGTGCAGGGATCAGCGGTCCTGCGCTGCATCGTAATGTCCACCGTGGCGCCCTGGCCAACCGCCAAGTTGATTCCCGCGCGCGTTTCATCGGCGAACCCTGGTTTCGCCGCTCGAATCTCGAACCGCCCCGGAGGCAGGCCAGATGTCTGATAGCGCCCGCCGCCATCGGTCGCGATCGTGCGCGTTTCAGACGAGTCGAGGCTCTTGATTGTCACCGCGACATTGGGAAGGGCTGCGCCGGCTTGGTCCGTCACGACGCCGGAAACGCTCGCTCCCGTTTGGGCACGCGCTGCCGGGGGCACGACGAGAAACAGAGATAGGGCTACAAAAGCGATGAACAGGGGCCTCACAGGTTCTCCTTGCGTTTGCGGCTGCGTAGATTTCACTCGCGTGCGAAAGATGGCAACGGGGTGCGAATCTATCCGATTCGTGTAGAGATGTCAAACCGATTTGATGCGATTTGATGCGATTAGGAGGCTCTGTGGCGCGGTACGGCGGCGAACATAGCGGCGGGACTGGAAGAGGAAGCGCAGCAAGAAGCGAAAAGTTAGAGCCGGACGATCATGACTTCGGTGGACTTTATCAGAGCGGCGACGGTCTGGCCTTTTTTCAAGCGCAGTTCGCGAACCGCGTCGGCGGTGATGATGGAGGTAATGCGCTGGCCGCCGATGGAGAGAGCCACTTGCGCGATCAGGCCGTCAACTTTTATGTCGGTGATACGGCCGACGAGCTGGTTGCGGCCGCTGATGCGGCGAAAGTTTGTGCGTCGTTCGGAGACGTCGCCGTGTTCGGTGGCGCGATACAGGAAACGGTCCACTTCTTTTTCAGGAATGCGGTGGTGGCCGCCGGCGGTTTTTACGGTGCGAATTTTCTTTTTGTAGATCCATTGTTTCAGCGTGGGATAGCTGATTCCGAGCACCTGTGCGGCGTCGCGGGGCGTGAAGAGTTTCGCGGTGGGCATTTGGATTCGCCGAAAGAAAGTGGACGAGTGAGGATGTTAAGCGCGACGAGGCGAGGATGTCAATCGGATGGCGCAGGCGGGCGCGAGATCTGTAGCGGGGGTAATGCGGAGCGAGAGAGACGGTCGCCCGTCTCTCTCGCGCGCAGTGGTGATTTAAGGCAGGTAGTAACGAACCGACGTAAACACCATGTTGTCCAGCCCGTGCGGCCCGACTCCATCGCCCGCCGCGTTCACACCGGACCAGGTGTTGCGTTGGACGTAGGAGTATTGACCTCCGAACTGGAAGCGACCCTTCGGTCCGTTGTAAAAGCGGTACCAGAAGCCGAGGGTGCCTTCAAGGATGTTGCGGGTATCGCCGTCGCAATTCGATAGCGGGCCAGGAATGAAACCATTGGAGCCCAGAACTGCGGTGGTATTGATGGTGCCTGCGGGCGCGGCGAGCGGCAAGGTTTCCACCGCGCAACCGTCATTCCGGCGGAGATTGCTCCCGTAACCTTCTTTGCCGTCCATCCAACGGCTGGCATATTCACCGCCGACGTAGGCGTAAATGTCCAGCTGTGGCGTGGCGTGGAACTCCAAGGTGCCGAGCGCCTGATAGTTGCGAAGCAATGCCATGGTGCCATCGGGGCGGGCAGTGGAATCCGGAAGGCCGGCACTACCGTAGCGTCCGACGCCGTCGCCACCGAGAGCGTGGATTCCGACATCGAGGTGCTTGCCAAGAGAGACGCGACCGTTTGCGCCAATGCCGCCACCGGTGCTGGAGCTATTAAACGCACCAGAAGCGGCGTTGGTGGATCCGGTGAGCGCGCAAGGATTGGCCGGAATTGCGACGGTCGGGAACGGAGTCGTGCCGTCGCCCGCAAGCGTGATTGTAATGGCTCCGTTTGCGGCGAAGCAGGGGAACACACGGTCGCGGAACGTGCTGACGATGCCGTAGACTTCGAAATGCCCGAACTTCGGATCCAGAGTCGCCTTGACCAAAAAGTCCGGGGTCTTCTCGTAGGCGTAGGTCGCGGTCTGGTTGAGCAGGCCCTGGGTGAGACCGGGGGCACCGACCAGGAAGTTGTTAAAGACGGTCGTGCTCAAAGTCGGTATCGCCACTCCATTCACGGTCACGGTCGAGGACGCGGGAATTGTTGATGTTGGGTTACCGTGAACGGTGAGTGTGGTCGCTGCGTCTTCCACCGAAGCGGCCAACGTTAAAATACCGAAGTTTTTGGAGATGCGAAGGCCGTACTGCCGCGCCCAGCTGAAGCCCACATTGTACTGTGGGTCGATGGTCGTTGGTCGCGCTTCGGTGAGATTATCCACACCTTTTTTGGTTTCCGTGGCCAAGCTCCACATCTGGCCGCCGGTGATGGTGAAGCCGTTGTCGAATTTCGCTTGGCCCCAGCCCTGGCGCAAACGGAGGACGTAGCTGTTGGTCTGGTTGTTGTTCGAGCTAATGCCAGTACCCAAGAAGTCCGTCTCGACGTAGCCGGTGAGCTTCACCGAGGCCAGCTTTCCCTCCGCTTTCAGGGTCAGTTGAGATTGGCGAGCGGTGCCATTAAACTCGGTAGTCTGGCTTCCGGAATTCCCTGGAAGAGGGATTTGGTTGAATCCTGTGTTGATATCGGAAGCGTCCGCCTTGTTGCGGAAAACGGTTTCCGCCGCCAGGAACCCACCGGGAGTGAGCGTGATGCCCTTGAAGTGAATGGCGATGGGATTATTTTCGGCGTCCGCCGCTTGCCCGTCAGCGGTTCCGATGTAGATATCGCTCAGCCTTGGACCAGTAGCCGGCGCGGAACCATCGGCGGTTTTCGGAACGCGGCTGTCTGGAGCGGGAGCATAGGAAGTATCGCGAGGAGTGGTGGCGACTTTCAACTCCGCTTCCATAGCTTCCATGCGCTCCTGTTGCTCGCGCATTTGTTCGTTCTGAATCTGGATTTGCTTGGACTGAGTCTCCAGTAGGTCGCGGAGCTGTTGCAGCTCGGTTTCCAGACTGGAAGAGGCAGCGGTCTTCCCCGGTGTTGCCGGGTCAGACGTGGCGTCGGACTTGGAAGCTTTTGCGGAAGTGTCTTTGTCCGAAGCGTCCGTGCTGCTGGATTTCGCAGCTGTGTTGTCTTTATCCTTATCACCCGTCGCACCCGGCGCAGCCATAGCTGGCATAGCGACGAGGCCGAGGGCTAACAGATATGCAACGAATGCTCGCATTACTTCCTCCTTGAAATTTTACTGCCACAATTTTCGAACGATGGAAATCAAGACCTGACACCGCGCCTTGGAAACTCCGTCACTGTTCCCCTCTGTGGCCGGCTGAGCGAAATCTACTGGCGCGTGTTACGACAAAATCCGCCTGCAATCGAAAGCAACCGGACTTCGAAAGACAGGTCTTCACACCCGCAGCCTTTGAATTCGGATGTCCCCAGAGTCGCCACACGCGGAGCGACGCTGGCACGTTAAGCGGCCTGTTTGAACCTACCGTGACGGGAATGTTAATTGTGCGTTACTACCAAAATGGGAAATTCGGGGCTGATTCCGCGGTGGACTGCGGCGCTAACCGATTGGAGCTTCTACTAGTTGGCGGCGCGGTGGGTGTGGCTTTCGACCATCGAAGGCAGGATGCGGCGGAATTCGCGGACGCTGAAGAAACGGTGGCGGCAGGGATCGCAGCGGTAGGCGGGAAATCTGAGCCAGCGCTTCAGGAAAATCAGGGTGCCATCTTCCACACGTTCGCGGGAGATATGCTCGATATCGAAATTACCGCAGCGCGGACAGTGCGCGAAGCGTTCAAGGTTGGCAGCGACGCGCCAGGCCTGAAAGCGGTGCTCGCAGCTGTGACAGCGCCAGGGGCGCAGGCCGGCGCCGCTGAGCAGGAAGTCCAGGATTCCGTCGCGGTGCGAGCGAAAACAATTGTCACTGCGACATTGTGGACAAAGCATGATTGCTCCGACCGCCTAGCGCGCAGAATACCGAAAAGACCGGTCGCGGGCAAGACGTGGGAAATACTTAGGCACGTGGAAGCCCAATCCTGCGGGAAGCGCGGCGGTTGGCCACGCGGATCAATGGGCGGACCAATGTGCCGATCGTAACTGGCAGCGGGTGGCGCAACCTTCGGGGATGGACATCGCGACGCTCCTCATGGATAATTTCGCCCATACATGCGGCAGGTGCCGCAGCCAAGGAGGCTCAATGAGTTCGACCCCGAATACGCCCGGTGAAGGCACCACGATCGTGGAATCGTCTGCATTGCCGCGCTGGGTTACGCTGCTATTTGCAATCGCCTTTGCGCTGGTGGCGTATCTGCTTTACGCCGGATATACGCAACGCGAGGCAGCTCGCAAGGGTCTGGAGGATGCGGACAAGAAAACGCAGGCGCTGGCGGCCGCACTGGACAAGACGAATTCGCGGATTGCGGATCTAAAGGGCCAGCTGGACGTGACTTCACAGAAGCTGGGGCTGACGCAGGACGAACTGGCGCGCGCGCGTGGCCTCGCGCAATCCATCAAGAAAGATCAGCAAAAGAGCGACCAACAATTGCGCGAGCAGATTGGCGCGGTGCAAGCGGACACGGCCACGAAATTTGGACAAGTGACGACGGACCTTTCCGGGACGAAGACTGAAGCGGACGCGACCAAAGCTGATCTGGATGCCACCAAGGGAAAACTGTCGAGCACGATCGGCGATCTGGGCGTGCAGAGCGGTTTGATCGCGCGCAATCACGACGAAGTGGAAGAATTGAAGCGGCTGGGCGAGCGGGACATTTTCGAATTCAACCTGAACAAGGCGTCCAAGGCGCCCGAGCACGTGGGACCGATTCAGGTGGCGCTGCGCAAAGTGGACACGAAACGTTACAAGTACACTTTAAATGTGGTTGCTGATGATAAGAGCATCGAGAAGAAAGACAAGACGGTGGGCGAGCCGATTCAGTTTTATGTGCGCGGAGCGCGGGCACCTTACGAGATCGTGGTGTTCGATCTGACAAAGGATACGGCCAAAGGATATTTGAGCACGCCGAAGTCGGCGAACGCGGCTCCTCCTGCGCCGGCGAAACCGGGCAACTAAATCGATCATTCGAGCGGTTTGTCGGCCGAGACCCGGGCGCGCTTATGTTGCGGCCTGCCCGGGTCGCGGTCGCGAGCAGAACCTCACGGCGTTCAATTTGAATCACAACTTTGGAAGATCACGTTTGCCGCTTTCGTTGTTCCTCCGCGCTGCGTTGACTGCAATTTTCTGTTTGATCATGATTCCGTTTGCGGTAGTCGCGCAACAAGTTGGTGGAAACGTGCAGCAGCCGCTGCAGGTGACC
>Ga0209275_10000048_pt1 | contig 34200 bp, 23 predicted proteins | sample HubBroMetageREF2_FD_188344 | JGI IMG/M metagenome (GOLD analysis project Ga0209275, IMG submission 188344) | Reference soil microbial communities from the Hubbard Brook experimental Forest, New Hampshire, USA - Hubbard Brook CCASE Soil... | ecosystem: Environmental > Terrestrial > Soil >... | reverse complement strand
GGCGTTCTTCTGAAAAATATCTTGCTCCGTAATGCGATTTCCTGCCGCCGTCCACATGTTCCCCACGTACAAATCCGGCTTCCCGTCGTTGTCGAAGTCCGTCCACGAAACACTCATCCCCGCGCCCACATCAGTGACCCCGGTCTCTTCCGCGACATCGGTAAATGTGCCATCTCCATTGTTGCGATACAGATTCTTCCGCCCAAAATCGTTCACCACGTAAAGGTCCGGCCACCCGTCGCCGTTATAATCGCCCCACCCGCAGCAAAAGCTAAAGCGCGTATTGTTCACGTCCAGTTTTGTCTCGCGCGTGACATCGCGAAACGTTCCATTGCGTTCGTTGCGCATCAAAAAATTTGGCGGTCCGTTGTCTGCGTCGAAATAAGGACACGGATACCGATATTGATCCGCTCCCTGGTAATACACATACAACGAGAAATAGATATCCAGCCAGCCGTCGCGATCGTAGTCTGCCATCGCCGCGCCTGTGAACGTGCCTTGTGGCGGCGTAGCAAATCGAAATGCGTCGGGCTTCTCCCGAAATTTCCCGCCCCCCTCATTCATAAAGAGCAACGGCCCGTTGGCGCGCACCACAATCAAGTCCTGATGGCCGTCATTGTCAATGTCCGCAAAAAGCGCGCATGCAGTGTTCTCCAAAATCCCAACTCCGGAACCTTCGGTGATATCTTCAAACGTTTCGTCGCCGCGATTCCGATACAAGCGATTGGGTAGCCCTGCGGGTTGGCACACGTAAAGATCATCGAACCCATCCCCATCGATGTCTCCCACAGAAACCCCGTTATGGCCGTAAATATCAATTCCGCACGCGCCGTCGAGCATCGTTCGCCAGTGATCCACCCCCGGAGTCAGTTGCTTTTCGAAAGAAGCGACACCACTGAATGCCTGCGCGGCGATGTCAACAAAAACCGGCGAGAGCGAACGGCTGCGCGTCTCCTCCAACATCAGCCATTTTGTCAGGTGAAGTTCGCCCGTAGCGTTCATCTGCCAATCGAGCGCCCAATGTCCCACACGCTGCTCACGAAAAAATCCGGCTCCTGCCCCCACGAATTCGAAGCGCACCCGCGTCTCTAACGAAGGCGAGGAACTCGCCGAGGAATTCATCGCAGCCTCTGCTCTGATGCTCGTCACCTGGAATTCCGCAGTCAGCAGTTTCGAAAACCCACTCATCGAAAAACGCCACTCTTCCAGAAAAGCTGCTTGTGGCAGCAGGGTATCGTTCCCGAACTGTAATCGCCAGACCTTCAACGTCGAGAAATCCGACCGCGCTAGCCGCGACTGCGTGGCTTTCGCGCGCGCTCCTGCAAACTTCTCGCTCATCGCCTTGGCAATATTAGCCGTCGCCTGTGGTGAGTCCAGCAGTTGCGCACTCCACCCCGCCAAAATACCAGCAACCGCATCCTGATATTTCTCGGTAACGAAGGCGTCGGATCCAGCCTGCACTTGCTGAAACAGACCCTCCAATTCGCGCGGTGCCCGATAGTGCGGATGAACGTGAAATTCGGCTGGCGAGGGACTCGAGCTTTTAATTTGAAACGTCTCGGAGAATGGCAAAAAACCTAATCCCGCAGGGAGGAATGAGCATGCCGCACCCTGGCCAAGGCTTTGGAGAAATTTGCGTCTGCTGAGATCGACAGACAGACGGTGCTTCCGGCGTCTACTCAGCGCAATATCCCCCGTTATTCCTGACGAAAGCGAAAATTTAGCACCGGGACCACAGAGCGTCAAGTTGGCGCCCCAACATGCACAAACAAGTAGCTTCCAGACAAGTGCGCCGCGCGTAAGCCGGTTGCGCATCATTCAACGCAGATGCTAGACTCCGCTTCGATTCGGATGGGTCAACCAAAAATAGGGCGACGCCGCTTCCTGACGACAATAACTGGAGCGACCGCAGCTTTCGCGCTTCCTAAAAAATCTATTCTTCCAGCCGCTCGCACGCTCATCGAGCCGGCTTCTTCGGAGCCTATGCACTGGCCAAAACCAATCGGAAGTCCCGTACTCGATAGCCTGCACTATGCCATTGAATCTTCCCGCGATGTGACCACCCACTACGACAAGATCGTCGAGGTCGCTTCCTGGATGGGCTATGAAGAACTACCCATGCCGGAATTTACACTGCCCTTTGGCGTCGGGCAGGGCGACACAAATCAGGCCATCGATTTCGTCTTGGTCGCGGATTCCATTGACACCGCCTTCACCGACTTCGCCAAACACGAAAAATTTCAGGTCGACTACGATGGCCAGCACTGGTCCGACTCGGAAGCCGAATTCGCCTGCTTAAAACGTGCCCTCGACAATGGCAAACCCATTCTGGACGGCAAGTACCTCGCCAAAATTAGCCGTGCCGAGTTGAACGAAATCTTCAAAGGCAATATCGAAATGCCCATGCTCGATGAGAAACTCGCCGTGCTCCACGACGTAGGCAAAGTCCTCGCCGAAAAGTACGGCGGCCATTTCCATAACTTTGTCGCTTCCTGCTCGCCGCGGCTCTACGACAATGGCAATGGCCTGATCGAGCGCATGGCAAAAGAGTTTCCACGCTTCAACGATATCTCCATGCTCGATGGCCACGAAATCAAATTCTACAAGCTGCCGCAGCTCGGCATCTGGATGCTCTACTCCACGCTTCACAAAGAGAAAAAGTTTCGTCTCGACGATCCGCAAAAAATGACCGCCTTCGCCGACTACATCGTTCCCGTAGGCCTGCGATTGATGGGTATCACCAGCTACTCCAAGGAATTGGAAAACGCCATCAACTCCTACCAACTCATTCCCCGCGACTCCCGCTGGGAAATCGAAATTCGCGCCCATTGCCTATATGCCACCGCACTTTTGTCGGAAGAGGTCAACAAACTCCGTCCACCCAATCTGCAAGTCATCATTCCCCAAATCGATGCGCGCATCTGGACCCACTATCACACCACGACCTGGCCGCATCACTTGACGCAGACCATCATGTATTGAACCGGCGAAACAAGTGGAAGAGTTACAAAGGAGTGTTCGAATGAAATCGATTTTGCGCGTGTGCGCCTTTTTAATCATGGCCACTGCTTGTTTTTCAAATGCCGCGGCGCAAGGCAAGCGGCTAGTCGTCATTGATCAAGATGCTGCCGGCCCGGGCGGCACCGACATGCAGGCAATCCTTTGTCTGATCAATTCTCCCGACACCAATGTGCTGGGCATTACTGTCCTCACCGGCGACGCCTGGCGCGATGAGGAAGTGCTGCACACCCTGCGACTTCTCGAAATTATCGGACGCACCGATATCCCCGTGGTCCCCGGCGCGGCCTTTCCTTTGGTGAACAGCAGAGAGTACATCGCAAAGTGGGAGACCCTCTACGGCAAGATCGTCTATCAAGGCGCGTGGAATTACGCCAAGGGTTACCCCGTCCATGGTCCGGCCGAAATTCCGCCCATGCCAGAAGGTAAGCCCACGACGAAAACCTCAACTGAAGATGCGGCACATTTCCTCGTTCGAATGGTTCATGAACATCCGCACGAAGTCACCGTGTACGCCGCCGGCCCTATGACCGACCTGGCGCTCGCCATCGCACTCGACCCGCAATTCGCCGAACTCAGCAAAGAATTAATTGTCATGGGTGGCAGCATCAATCCAAAAACGGACGATCCCGAATTCTCTCTCACCCCCACCCGCGAATTTAATTTCTGGATGGATCCTGAAGCCTCCCACGCCGTTCTGCATGCCCGCTGGCCGCGCGTGGTGCTCACCACCGTGGATATTTCCGTAAAGACCCGCATGGAAAAAGACCTGATCGAGCAGGTTCGCAAAAGTCCCACACCCGCAGCCCAGTACGTCGCGAAATATGCCGAAGCCAACTATCTCTGGGATGAACTCGCAGCCGTAGCTTGGCTCGATCCCACCATCATCACCAAGTCTCGCAAGCTATACGTGGATGTGAATACCGATCGCGGCGCGGGCTACGGCAACACGTTGGTCTGGGAACCGGGACAACAGCCCGGACTTGGCGAAGTCTTGGCAGAAGTGCAAGACGATCTGGACAAGCCAAAATTCTACAAGCTGTACACCGACTTGCTCTCCCGGCCCACGCCTGCCGCCAAGTGAATGCCACTACGGCGGAAGCACCAGCGCACTGACGTTTGACCTACGGTCTTGCGGCTGTCGCAGCACCCGCAGGTGAGCTAGCCATTACCTTATCTAGCGCCGCTTTCATTTCGCCATACGACGCATCGTTCATTGCTCCATGCGTTTGCCACACCACATGTCCTTGCGGGTCCGCGACGATCACATACGCCTCGTCCGGTCCCGAAAATCCCACTAGCTTCTTCCAGTCCGCTTCGTGGTCGTAGACCGGAATGTAGTGCGGTTGCTCCGCCGCCGGCACATCCTTGCGCATGCCACGCAAGATAAATCCCCTCACGAACGACGGCGCATCTTGCAGCACCGGAATCTGATAATAAGCAACTTTAGGATTGGCATGAAAGTCCGCCGCGAGTCGCTTCCCCCAGGGTCCACAAGACTCTGAACTTTTATGCGAGAAGCCCACCACCAGAATCAGCGGCTGCGACCCAACGGCATTCGGCAGCGCAACCTGCGTATCATTCAGTGTTTTGGAATTGATTGGCGGAATACTTTGAGATCTTGCGGAAAGAGCTGCGAAGAAAAGGATAACTATCGTACCGGTCAGTCGTGCCATGCGCTTCATCAGGTCATCCTCGCGGAGTGGAGTCTTTACTCAGATGCAGACGCAGCCTAAATATATGCCAACGACAGTCACCGCCAGGAAGATACCAAGCCGTCCACTGCAATGGTATGCTCAGACCTCGTCTTCACTGTAAACTGGATGTTCGAGGAAAGCATCATGAGTAGCGACAAAGAACATCGCCTTGAAATTACCGACCGTAACCAGCAGCGTGCCGTTAGCTCCATCACAAACTCGGCGTCTCATGCCATCGCCACGCTGCACGGCAAGATTCTCATTCCCAATCGCGGCACCTCTCTGAATCTAGACTGGGTCGAAAACGTTCGCGTCAACACCAGTGCTGTCGAGCGCCGCGCCGCCTCCCTCGTGACCCGCCGCACCGTGAAAAAAGACTGGCAGATCGCCTGGCTTCTGCGCGCCATCACTTGCATGGATTTGACCACCCTTTCCGGCGATGACACCGACGAGCGTGTTCGTCGCCTCTGTGCCAAGGCTCGTCAACCAATTCAACAAGAAATCGTCGAGAAATTGGGCATCCAAAAGCTAAATATTCAGGTCGGTGCTGTCTGCGTTTACCACCTCTTTGTAGAAACCGCGCGTAAAGCTCTCGAAGGCACAAAAATTCCGGTCGCCGCCGTTTCAACCGGCTTTCCTGCCGGCTTATCTCCCATCGAAGAACGAATTGCAGAAATCCGGCGTTCCGTCGACGCAGGCGCCCAGGAAATCGACGTGGTAATTACCCGCGCTCACGTTTTTGGCGCGCAGTGGCAAAAGCTATACGACGAAATTGTTGCCTTCAAAGATGCATGCGGTCCAGCCCACTTGAAAGTAATCCTCGGTACCGGCGACCTGCTCACGCTGCGAAACGTTGCCCGCGCTAGCTTTGTCGCTATGATGGCCGGAGCCGATTTCATCAAGACATCCACGGGCAAAGAAACTGTCAACGCCATTTTGCCGGTTGGCTTGGTCATGACCCGCGCCATTCGGGAATACGCCGAAGAAACCGGCATGGCCGTAGGCTTTAAACCCGCCGGTGGCATCCGCACCGCCAAGCAGTCGCTGGAATGGTTGTCGCTGATGAAGGAAGAGTTGGGCAACGATTGGCTCAGTCCGCATCTGTTTCGTTTCGGCGCCAGCGGCATGCTCGCCGACATTGAGCGCCAGTTGGAATTTCATGTTACCGGGCGATATTCCGCGGAATACCGCCACCCATTAGCCTAAGCGAGAAACGATGAGCGTAATCGAAAAATTCGGCACCATGGAGTATGGGCCTGCGCCCGAAGATGCCAAGGAATCTCTACTATGGCTAGATCGTTACCAGCGCCGCTTCGGCCACTTCATCAATGGCGTGTGGCAAGCACCGAGCGACGGCAAATATTTTGAAACCGCTGATCCTTCCACGGGCGAAAAAATTGCCGAAGTCGCGCAAGGCAGCGCTGCCGATGTAGGCGCCGCCGTGAAAGCGGCGCGCACCGCTCTCCCCGCTTGGCAAGCACTCACGCCGCATGCCCGCGCCCGTTTTCTGTATGCGCTCGCTCGCCAGGTCCAGAAGCACTCGCGCCGCCTAGCCGTTCTCGAAACACTCGACAATGGCAAACCGATTCGCGAGAGCCGGGACATCGACATCCCCCTCGTTGCGCGTCACTTTTATTACCACGCTGGATGGGCACAACTTCTCGATCAGGAATTCCGCGGCTACACCGCGTGCGGCGTGATCGGCCAGATCATTCCCTGGAATTTTCCGCTGCTGATGTTGGCCTGGAAAATCGCCCCTGCGCTGGCTACCGGAAACACGGTGGTCTTGAAGCCCGCAGAATATACGCCGCTCACCGCTCTTGCGTTCGCAGAAATTTGCAAGGAAGTTGGCTTGCCCGCTGGCGTCGTGAATATCGTCACCGGAGATGGCTCGACTGGCGAAGCCCTCGTCAAGCATCCCGATGTAGACAAGATCGCCTTCACAGGGTCCACCGAAGTTGGCCGCGCCATCCGCCACGCCACCGCCAACTCTCACAAACGCCTTTCTCTCGAACTCGGTGGCAAGTCGCCTTTCATTATTTTTGAAGACGCTGATCTCGATAGCGCCGTAGAAGGCTTGGTCGATGGCATTTGGTTCAATCAGGGCCAGGTATGCTGCGCCGGATCGCGCCTGCTGATGCAGGAAAGCATCGCCGACAAGCTGACCCGCAAGCTCCAAGCGCGCATGAGCACCCTCCGTGTCGGCTCGCCTTTGGACAAGGCCATCGATATTGGCGCCATCGTCGCCCGTGTTCAACTCGAGCGCATCGAGCGACTCGTACAGCAGGGAATTGCCGAGGGCGCAACCTGCTGGCAGCCGGAAATGGTCATGCCCTCTCGTGGTCTTTATTTCAAGCCAACGCTGCTCAGCAACGTCCATCCCACTTCCATCGTCGCGCAGCAGGAAATCTTTGGACCCGTCCTTACGGCGATGACCTTCCGCACTCCTCGCGAGGCGGTAGAGCTTGCCAACAATACTGTCTACGGACTCGCCTCCAGCGTCTGGAGCGAAAGCATCAACGTTGCGCTGCACGTCGCCGCGCAAATCAAAGCAGGCGTGGTCTGGGTGAACAGCACAAACCTCTTCGACGCCGCTTGCGGCTTTGGCGGCTATCGCGAAAGCGGTTACGGACGGGAGGGCGGTAAGGAAGGTCTGCTCGAATATTTGGAGCCCACGTGGTTTCGCAGCGCTCCGGCTCTGCAAGCCGCGAAGGTTCAGCCGAACGGCGATGTGGAAGTCGCCAGCCCATCAATCGATCGCACCGTGAAGCTCTATATTGGCGGTAAGCAAGCCCGCCCAGACTCCGGTTACAGCGTCGAAGTCCGTGGATTAAAAGGCGAATTGCTCGGCGAGTCTCCGCTTGGCAATCGAAAAGATATTCGCAACGCCGTCGAAGCTGCTCGCAAGGCTGAAACCTGGGCCAAGACCACCGCACACAATCGCGCTCAGGTACTCTTCTACATCGCGGAGAATCTTTCGCAGCGTGCCAAGGAAATCACCAGTAGACTCGCGCTCGCCGTGGGCCACAAGCAAGCTGCCGAAGAAGTGCGTCTTAGCGTAGAGCGCCTCTTCTCCTACGCCGCATGGGCCGATAAGTACGACGGCGCGGTGCACAATCCGCCGCTGCGTAACATCGCCATCGCCATGAATGAACCGCTGGGTACCGTTGGCGTAATCTGCCCCACAGATACGCCGTTGCTAGGATTTTTCTCGCTGGTTCTGCCTCTGATCTGCACCGGTAACACCGTCGTAGCTGTTCCATCAGAAAAGTACCCACTGATCGCCGGCGACTTATATCAGGTTTTCGAGACGAGTGATCTGCCAGGTGGTGTCGTCAATCTTGTCCCCGGACGCATCTCCGAGTTGCTGAAAGTGCTCGCAGAACATGATGATCTCGATGCGCTCTGGTGCTACGGCGACGATTACCTTTGCGCCACCGCCAAAGCCCTCTCCATCGGTAATCTGAAGCAAGTCTGGACCAACGAAGGCCGCCAACTTGATTTCTTCCAAGCCCAACAAGGCGAAGGCCGCTGGTACCTCGAGCACTCCCACCAAGTAAAAAACATCTGGGTCCCTTACGGCGAGTAAGCCACTCGAAGAAGCAGGCACGTAACGCCAATTTCCGACGGCCGCGCTCGTTCTAACTGAAATTTCGTCGCCTTCGATCTAACTCGTCTCGCGACTAACCTGAAGCCCCGCAAATAAAAACGGGGATGACCGAAAGCCATCCCCGCGAAGTGTGTGCCTACAGCTTCAGCTAAACGCTGCAGTGTGCGTCTACGTCAGGATTACTGTCCCACCGCAGCCGTGTAGAACGTCAGGAACGTCGAAATTGAACCCCCGGCAGTACTCGAAGGCACGTTAACGGGGACGGCTGTATCCGTTTTCAACGAGCCGTCGGCATTTATATTAAATACCGCCAGCGTAGACCCGCTATTGATGTCTACGGTCAGCAGCGTGCTTGTGGGATCAATCGAAACTCCCCACGGCAGCGCACTGAATGCCCCTACAGTGGGCCCAATTGGATAGGACACTGGGCTTGTATTGTTAGCGATGCTTCCATCGGTGTTGAGCGTCAGGCCAAAAAGCGTGCCATAGGCTGCACCAAGAGTCGCGTTATTACCTAAATCGCTTACATAAAGGAATTTTCCCGAAGGAGTAATGGCTATGCTCTGTAGAAACTGGCTGCCACTGATTGGGGTGGTTGCAGTCGCGGACAACACACCATTCGCCGCGATCGCAAAGATTGAAATCGACGCCTGATTTGCCACGTAAAGATTCTTGTTAGCTGGATCGATTGCGCCGTAGTACGGCGTTAAATCGCCTGTGGCAATCGATGGCTTTGCGGCCAGCGGCTTCAATGCCCCAGAAGTCTGATCGATCTGGAATGCAAATACTGTCCCGTTAGTTTGTGTTGATAGCGAACCGGCGTCGATGACATAGGCAAAATTTCCCGTAGCGTCGATCAGGATGTCGCTCGGCGAAGTAAAAGTAGTCGTGGGCGCAGTCAAAAGAGTGAGCGCGCCGCTGGTTTGGTCAATCGAGAAGCTATACATCGCTGCTGTACTTGTAAGGGGAATGTAAAAGACCTCGTACAGGAATCTTCCCGTTGGGTCAATCGCGGCCTTCGCTGTGCCAGGCGTCCCTGCTCCCGTGAACGTACCGTTCGTAACCGGTGTCACGATGCCGGTCGTCGAATTTATGGTCGACAGCACCAAGTCTCCGTAGTAGTCCACGGTGTACACGTAATGGCCCGAAGGATGCACAAGTACTTGTTGTGACGCGCCGGTTGCCGCTGCGGGTGTCACTGCTGTGAATGTCCCGCTGGCTGGCGTCACCGACCATTCCGTTAGACTGCCGTTGCCGTCCGCGTTGAATGCGAAGCGCGCCGCTGCCGCTTGAACGGTGAGAGTGGACGTTCCCGTTAGGCTTCCTTCCGTCGCCGTGATTACTGAAGTACCCGTCGTCACCGTCAAGGCAATGCCATTTGTCCCGCCGATCGTCGCGACGCTGGTGGTTCCTGAGGTCCAGGTCACATTGCCCGTTAGCGGATGTGTCTTTCCATCGTTATCAAGTTCGAGCGCCGTAAACGGCACCGTCGATCCAACGGATACCGTGGGGTTCGGAATCGTGGGATTCAGCAGCGGCGTCACTACAAGTGACACAGCCACCGGAGTCGCCGTAACCGTCAATGTAGCCGTCGGAGAAGACGTCACTCCGCCAAAAGCCGCCGTAATCGCGCTGGTGCCTCCCGTAACCCCCGTCGCCAGCCCTGCAGCGGAAATGCTCGCGACCGCCGGTGTCCCGGAGCTCCAGGTCGCCGTGCTCGTAATATCCTTCGTCGACTTATCCGAATATGTCGCCGTTGCCGTGAACTGTTGCGTATTCCCCACCACAATCGAAGCCGTCGCTGGCGTAACCGCAATGCTAACCACCGTCGGCGCCGTCACCGTCAATGTAGCCGGAGCAGATGTCTTCCCGGCAGCCGTCGCTGTTATGTTCGTACTTCCCGTCGCCACCGCCGTGGCCAACCCGCTCCCCGAAATCGTTGCCACACTGGTGCTCGCCGATGCCCACGTCGCCGAACTCGTCAGGTCTTTTGTGCTGTTATCCGAGTACGTCCCGGTCGCCGTAAATTGCTGCGTCGCACCCGCGGCGATCGACGCCGAGGCAGGCGTAACCGCTACACCCGTCAGCGTCACACCATTGCCGCCTCCGCACCCAACAAGGAATGAGAAGCACAGCACCAAACACGCTGCCAACCCCAGTGCACGATAAGTTCTATTCATAACGCCTCCTCAGCGCAGGGAACCAAAGGTCTCCAGAGACATGGCGTACACTTCGGGCCATTACGAAATGGGCGGCGGGTCACTTTCTGCGGGGCCCCACTCCGAACACACACGTCGGAAGCCAGACTGCCTCTGTTCGCAAGAACGATACTGGAATACATGCTTCGCGGCAAAGTATCTCTCACGGCAGCGATGCTGTTTCAATTAACAGCACTATGCTCCATTTCTAACGGCTCTAGCGAAGCTGGTAGATGGTCGCTGTTCCGCCTTGAATACTTCACTTCGCTCGTCCCGCGCACAGCTTGATTCTGATGGGAATCTTCTCATCTCCATTGGTTTGCCAATTGCTTCACCTATCCGTGCTGGCTTGTCACGCACCAAGGTGGAGATTATGAAACGCTTCGCAATTCTATTTTCACTCCTGCTCGTACTTCCTCTTTGTATCCAATCCCAGGAGAACGCCACTCCAGATAACGCCACTTCCAAGCCAGCCAAGGAACGTCAGCCACCAATCCAAGCAGGCAGAACCTCTGCGTTCTCCCTCATCGAGTCCCAAGCCCAAGCTGAACGTCGACGAAGCAAGCGCCTGCCCCGAAGGTGCCGGCAAACCGTGCGCCCTGATCGCTGGGCGCCGCTATTATCCCGATGCATGGGGCTTGGCTCGTCACGATCGCACCTGGCGCCAAGTCATGCTCACTCCCGGCATGCTTATCGGCGCGGGCCTCTTGATAGCTCCCACCGTGGCCGACGTGGAAACCACCAACTCATGTATCACCGCGCGCACCTGCTCTGAGGGCAATCCCCTCTTTGGCAAAAATCCGTCTCGAGCCCTGATGTATGGCGTTTCCATGCCCATCAATACCGGCGTAATTTTCTTCTACGCAAAAGAAAAGCGCCATGGCCGTGGTTTTCCAGGGTTTATTTCCATGTGGTGCCTAACCATGCTCCATACATCCGTCGCAGCTCACAACGCCGCTCTTCGTTGAGGGACACCCGATTGTGTTCGCGAGTTCATTCATTTCATTCCGGAGTAAGGAGAGGCCCATGAAAAGGTTTCCCATCTTTGTTAGCGTATTGCTGGGGGCTTTCTCTTTGGGTCCTTATCTCTATTGTTCGGCAGCTCCCAAGAAAAAAGACGCGCGCGAAACCAAAAAGCAAATCGTTATCTTTGCCAGGAGAGTCAATGGCGTCGCCTTGTTCGAACCAGGTCGTAACGAGTTCAGAGCCTCCGAATTGAATTACGAACTGGGCGAAATGCGCCTCTCCGCTACCGCCGACTCTGAAATTATCGTCATCCTCGAAGACACCATGCCCCTCTCCGACGTCAAAGACGTTCCGCAGATGGCGCTCAATGCCGGATTCCACGACGTTCGTGCTTTCGTCTATTGGAAGGACAGTGGAAACATGGCCGAAGTGATGTACGGAAAAGCCATGAAGTTCAAAAAGCAAGACGTGATCGCGCACTGTTCTTGCTCTTCGCCGTAACGCTTGCTCCGAAATTTATCGCAGCGCAATCCCTGATCCCAAGCTGTGGAACCGGAAATAAGCGCCTTCAACGCGTCAAGCTACCATGTCCAGCCGGTCCAGCCCGCCAAGCCGCTAGCCGGTCAGTCGGCCCCGGGGCGCAAAACGTCTCTGAAGATCGTGCTACTTATGAGCGGCTTGACCTATGCTGCTGCTGGCCTCGACATGCACACCACATACACCCGCGTCCAGATTGATCGCACCTGCGCACTCTGTTACAGCCACCCTTTTCGCGAATATGACCCATTGGCGAAACCGTTCATTCACTTGCCTTCGCCCGCCTATTACGCCGCTGGCTTTGCTGTAGCTACCGGCGTCAACTTCCTGGGGTGGAAAATGTCCCGGTCAAAACGTTGGCATCGCGTGTGGTTTATCCCGCAAAGCCTTTCCATTGGCGGAAATTGCTGGGGAATCAGCACCTTTCACTGATCCGAAAACTTAGCTCTCCAGCGAGTCGGGAAACCGTTGGCGGCGACTTGCTGAACCGGGCACCCCCCACCTGTCGCGCTAATCCTTCTTTTCTCCAACCATGCGACCATTAACTGCCACCAGCATCCAACGCTGTGGCCCTTATGACTCGATTACAGACTGCCGAAGACCGGCGCCTCGAAGAATCTCGACTGCGCACCAAACACTGGAAGCGTTGGGGTCCCTACCTCTCCGACCGCCAGTGGGGCACTGTCCGCGAAGATTACAGCGCCTATGGCACCGCATGGGACTATTTCCCCTTCGACCATTCCAGTTCGCGCGCCTATCGCTGGGGTGAAGACGGAATCGGCGGCATTTGCGACCGCCATCAAATGATCTGTTTCTCGCTAGCTCTCTGGAATGGCCGCGATCCCATCCTGAAGGAACGCCTTTTTGGCCTCTCCGGCACGCAAGGCAATCACGGCGAAGACGTAAAAGAATATTATTTCTATCTCGACTCCACCCCGACCCACAGCTACATGCGCATGCTCTATAAATATCCTCAGGCCGAATTCCCGTATCAGTGGCTTGTCGAAGAAAATGCCAAACGCGGCCGCGGCGCTCCCGAATTTGAGCTCCTCGATACCGGCGTATTTGCCGAGAGCCGCTATTTCGACGTGCTCATTGAATATGCCAAGGGCGACGTCGAAGACATGCTCATCAAGATTAGCGCCACCAATCGTGGCCCAGAGCGCGCTCCCCTTCATCTTCTGCCCACACTGCTCTTTCGCAACACCTGGTCTTGGGGTGGCGATCCGCGTCGCCCGGTAGCTCGTCAGGCGCCTAACGTGCCCGATGCCGTTTGCGCCGAAGTCGAGCATTGGGAATATGGCAAACGCTGGCTCGTCGCTTCCGGTCAACCAAAACTCCTCTTCACCGAAAATGAAACCAACTTTGCAAAACTATTTCGCTACAACAATCGCACCCCTTACGTGAAAGATGGCTTCCACGAATACTTGATTCGCGGAAACACTGCCGCCATCAATCCGCAAAATTCCGGCACCAAGACTGCCGCCCATTACGATTTTCAACTCGAACCCGGCGAAACGGTGGTCATCAAATTGCGTTTCACTGACAGAGAACCACTTGCCGATCTCGAGTACGACTCTCCCATGGTGGGAACGATCACTGGTCCAGGTCACGCCGAACGCCCCCAAGGAGTTCCTGCTTCCGGCGATTTTCGTGCCGGCTTCGACGCACTGTTTGCGCATCGGCAAAAAGAAGCAGACGAGTTCTACGCCGAGCGCCTACCCAAAAGACTTTCTGACGATGCGCGTAGTGTCATGCGTCAGGCCTACGCCGGCATGCTCTGGTGCAAGCAGTTCTATCACTACGACGTCCGCCGCTGGCTCGAAGGCGATCCTTCCGAGCCGACTCCTCCCAAAGAACGCCTGCACGGCCGCAATAAGGAATGGGCCCACCTTTACAACGAAGATATTCTCTCCATGCCAGACAATTGGGAATATCCCTGGTATGCCGCGTGGGACTTGGCATTCCATTGCATTCCACTCGCAATTGTCGATTCCGATTTCGCCAAGGATCAGCTCATCCTGCTGCTCCGCGAATGGTACATGCATCCCAACGGCCAGCTCCCCGCTTACGAGTGGGCTCTTGGCGACGTGAATCCTCCCGTGCACGCCTGGGCCGCCTGGCGCGTCTATAAAATCGACCGCAGGATCCGTGGCGTCGGCGATCGCGCCTTTCTCGAAAAAGTCTTTCACAAACTCTTGCTGAATTTCACTTGGTGGGTAAACCGCAAAGATCCGGACGGCCACAATATCTTTCAGGGCGGCTTTCTCGGTCTCGATAACATCGGAGTCTTTGACCGTTCCGCGCCCTTGCCAACCGGCGGCCACCTCGAACAGTCCGACGGCACCAGTTGGATGGGCATGTATTGCCTCAACATGCTGGCCATCGCACTGGAGCTGGCTAAAGACGATCTCGCCTACGAAGACGTTGCCAGCAAGTTCTTTGAACACTTCGTCAACATTGCTCACGCCATGAACGACATCGGCACGGAAAGCAAATCGCTGTGGGACCCGGAAGATGGTTTCTACTACGACCTGCTGCATCTCCCCGATGGGAAGGAATACTCTCTAAGAATTCGTTCCATGGTCGGTCTGATTCCACTCTTTGCGGTCGAAACTCTCGAACCCGAAATCGTCAACCGCTTGCCCGGCTTCAAACGACGCATGCAATGGTTCATCGACAATCACACCGATGCGCCCGAGCACATTGAAATGTCCGAACGCTCTTCCCGCGGCGTGCGCTATCTTCTATCGCTGGTGAATCGAAACCAGCTTCGCCGCGTCTTGAGTCGCATGCTCGACGAATCCGAGTTCCTTTCTCCTCACGGCATTCGCGCCCTGTCTCGCTATCACCTCGATCACCCTTACGAATTCCGCATGGACGGCTTCATGAGCCGCGTTGCCTACGAGCCCGCCGAATCCAGCACCGGCGTCTTTGGCGGCAATTCCAACTGGCGCGGCCCCATCTGGTTCCCGGTGAATTATCTGCTCATCGAGTCGCTACAGAAATTTCACTACTACTACGGCGAAGACTTCAAAGTGGAGTTTCCCACCAACTCCAAAAGAGATACCGATCTCTGGCAAATAGCCGCCGAACTTTCCCGCCGCCTCACTCGTATTTTTCTGCGCGACAACGATGGCCGCCGTCCCTTTGCCGGCGGCGAAGACATCTTCAACAAAGATCCCAACTGGCGCGATCTGATTCTCTTCTACGAGTATTTCCACGGAGACAATGGCGCCGGTCTGGGCGCCAGCCATCAAACTGGGTGGACCGGCCTGGTCGCCAAACTGCTCGATCAGAGCGGAGAATAGCGTGTCGCTCCTCGGCGAAGTTCAATTTGGCAGGGAAATCTGCGGTGATCTCGATGCCGCTGAGCAGCGCGAATGGCTGGTTACCAATGGCTTGGGCGGCTTCGCTTCCGGCACCGTTGCTGGCACCGCCACACGCCGCTATCACGGACTTCTCTTTGCCGCGTTAAAGCCGCCGGTCGGCCGCACCCTGCTTGTCGCTGCCCTCGACGAAAGCGCTCGCTATCTCGACAACTCCTATTCCCTCGCTACCAACCGCTGGATGAGCGGCTTCCTTTCACCCAGCGGTTTTTTACAGATCGAAAGTTTTCATCTGGAAGGTATGAAGCCCGTCTGGCGTTACGCCTTCGCCGACGCCATCCTCGAAAAACGCATCTGGATGAAGCAGGACGAAAACACCACCTACGCGCAATACACGCTGGTACGCGCCAACGCTTCGGTCGATCTCGAATGCAAGAGCCTCGTCAGCTATCGCGATTTTCATTCCACCGCGCACGCTGATGGTTGGCACATGCAGATCGATGCAGTCGAGCAAGGCTTGAAAGTCACGGCCTTCGATGGCGCCGTGCCGTATTACCTCAAAAGTGACTCGGCCTCCTGCCAGCCAAATCACGAATGGTATCGCGACTATTTTCTACCCGCCGAACGCCAACGTGGCCTAGACGATCACGAAGATCGTCTTTACGCCGCTACCTTTCGTGCCCACCTGCTCGTTGGGCAAAGTGTCACCCTCGTTTTCTCCACGGAATCGAACGCCTCGTTAGACGCCGATCAGGCTCGCACCGATCAATCCAATCACGAATGGAAGCACTACAAATCTTGGCAAACCAAGCACGCCGCAATTTGCAAATCGCCACCAGAAGATGAACCGAGTTGGCTCTGGCAATTAGTTCTCGCCGCTGATCAATTCATCGTGAAACGCGCCACCCCCAAGAATCCCGATGGTCGCACCATTCTCGCCGGCTATCACTGGTTCGCCGATTGGGGCCGCGACGCCATGATCGCTTTGCCTGGCCTCACTCTGGCTCTTGGCCGCCCAGACATCGCTCGCGAAATTCTTCGTTCTTCCGCTGCTTATGTCGACGGCGGCATGATTCCCAATAACTTTCCCGACGACGGCAGCGCCCCGCAATACAATTCCGTCGATGCCGCACTGTGGTTTTTCGAGGCCGCGCGCCAATACTTCGAAGCCACCCAAGACTTAAATTTCGTAGGTGAATTGTTTCCGGTGCTCGCTGGCATTATCGATGCCCACGTTCGCGGCACCCGCTTCAACATTAAAGTGGACCCCAACGATGCGCTGTTATTTGCGGGAGGTCCCGAGGTGCAACTCACCTGGATGGACGCCAAAATTGGCGATTGGGTCGTCACCCCACGCACCGGCAAAGCCGTCGAAATCAACGCGCTTTGGATCAACGCCCTCAACACCATTGCCGAGTTCTCGCGCCAACTGGTGCGGCCCAGCGATGGCTATACCAAGCTTGCCGAGAAGGCCACCAAGAATTTCCAGAAATTCTGGAACCCGCAACGCGACTGCTGCTTCGATGTCATCGAAATCCCTGGCTCGGGAAACGATCCAGCGCTTCGCCCCAACCAAATCTTCGCGGTTTCTCTGCCGGTCAGTCCGCTAACCAAGCGCCAGCAAAAGTCCGTTGTCGACGCCGTCGCTCAAAATCTTCTCACCTCTCATGGTTTGCGCACTCTCGCCCCGTCCGATCCTGCTTACAAAGGAATATTTGCCGGCGGCCCGCGCGAACGCGACTCTGCTTATCATCAGGGAACTGTCTGGCCGTGGCTTTTGGGTCCTTTCGCGCTCGCCCATTTTCGCGTCTACGCAGATCGGGCCGCTGCGCAGAGTTTCCTAGAGCCGCTCGGTCGGACCATCTACACCGCGGGGCTTGGCACTATTGGTGAGGTTTGCAATGGAGATCCGCCATTTCCACCAGGTGGCTGCATCGCACAGGCTTGGAGCGTGGCCGAACTCTTTCGCGCCTGGCAAGAGCTCAGCACCATCCAAACGTAGTCAGCGCTTCTCCACGACTTGGCGGCTTTGCCTTGCTCGCCAGTAAAGGCTCGCCGCGAAGCCAAAACTCGCCACTGCAGAAACGATTGCTGCGAGCAAAAATAATTTTTGATTGCGGTCAGCTGCCTGGATGCCTTAATCGACCGCGGATGACACCACGAAGTATGCCCTGCAAAATATGACAGTGGCCGCAAGGGACAGCAGAAGTCCGACAGTCTTCATTCTGGACATGTGCGTCCTACTGGGAAAAACTCGGCGCCATCGAGCGGCGCGAGAAATGAGCAACAAGTATCAGTCCAGACGCTGCGCCGGTTCGTACAATTCAATCAGCACTTTGCCCGCTCCAGGCGCAGGCACCAAAAAGAAATTCACCCGCGTTCCGTCAGCCCCGCCACGCGTCTCAGGATAAATCGCCTGGACACCAAATTTTTCGTTCAGTAGCTTCGTCGCGCGATCCACATTCTTGCAGCGAAACTCAATCTGCTGAATTCCTTCGCCAATCTTCCGCAAATACTTGGCAATGGCCCCGTCTCCGTTGGGCTCTTTACTGGTCAGCACGTCCACCGATAGCCCGCCCGGTAAATGCAGTTCGTATTCCTGCGCATCCTGGTCCGGAGGCACATCCGCCAACCGCGGCGATCCCCACGCCTCGCGAATCTGTTCGAATCGCTGCGGCGTCACCGCAATGCCGATGGTCGCAAACGCACTCGCTCCATCCAATAATTCTGAAAATTCTTGCTCCGCCCACCACGGATACACCGCATGGTCGGCCATGGCACGCCCCAACCGGTAAATTTCTGTAGCCGATACCATGCGCGTTTCGGAATCGCTGGAACTCATTCCGGTGATTGCTTTTTGCCGTAGTTCGTTCATGGGCACACGCATTCTATCGCAAACGCGACCTCAGTCCAGAAGCAACACTACGCTCTGTTTCCATCGTTGCGCACCGCTTTTGGTCCCGCCCACAGCGACAACAGCACCGTGATCAACAGAATCCCGCCCACCGCCAGCAGCGACATAACGGTCGACATCCGCCACCACGGCTCCGCCACCATCTTGATCCCAATGAACGTCAAAACCAGCGCCAGTCCCACCGTGAGATACCGGAAATAATCCAAAACATTAGCCAGCAGGAAATAAAGCGCCCGCAACCCCAGAATCGCGAAAACGTTCGAGGTATACACAATGAACGGATCGCGCGTAATTCCGAATATCGCCGGTATCGAATCCACGGCAAACGTTACGTCCGAAATCTCCACGACCAGCAACACCAGAAACAATGGCGTCGCCAGCAGTTTCCCGTTCTCCCGCACGAAGAAGCTTTCCCCGTCGTACTTCTTCGTAACTTGCAGATGTTTGCTGGCAAATCGGAAAATCGGATTCCTCTCGTAGTGCACTTCCTTCTTTCGCCGCAGCAGCATATGCAAGCCGGCGAGAATTAGGAACACTCCAAACGCCGGCAGTACCCAGTGAAATCGTGAGATCAGAACCGATCCTGCAGCGATCATGATGCCGCGCATCACCAGCGCGCCCAGAATTCCCCACGCCAACACCCGGTGTTGCACCCGCTCTTCCACCTGGAAGCTGCGAAAAATCACCAGAAATACAAACAGATTGTCGATACTCAGCGATTTCTCGATTACATAGCCGGTGAGGTATTCCAGTCCTCGCTGCGCGCCATACCAATGCCAGACAAAAAACCCGAATATCAGCGCAAGACTGATCCACAGCGCGCTCCAGAATATGGATTCGCGAATTCCGACGGCGTGCGCTTTTCGGTGGAAGACACCCAGGTCCAGGGCTACCGCGACTAGAACAAAAGCGTTGAACGCCACCCACAGCAGAGCCGTGCCCATTTAAAAAGAATAGCGTATATCGCGGTGAGTCCCTACGGAGTCATCGACTTATGCGCATCGGAAGCGTTTAGGTTTGTTAAGTCCAGTCGCGTAGGCTGGCCTGCCTGAACCGTTACCGGCACATCCCAGCGCAGCCGGCGGTCGCCCGAAGATGCATCCAGTCCCAGCGAACTCACCCAGTAATTTCCCGGCGCCAGCCCGGCAACAACCGCGTGTCCTTGCAGATCGGTTTCGCCCTTAGCCGCCAGATACTTCGTCTGCGCCGTATCAGGCGCCAGCTGCGCCACCTTGCTCCTGTGGTCCGCATGAATCTTGTCCCATTCATTCTTCGGATTCACGCCTCCAAGTTCCAATTCAATCCCTGAAATCGTCGCCGGATGCGTTTGCACAAATTTCTTCAACTCGACCAGATATTCTTTGTGAAGTTTTTCGTATTTCGCTGGATTGGTTTCCTTCTCCGTTTCCCGAAACTTTGGCATCGGCAATCCATTCGTTACTCCGCCGCTATTTGACCGAATGTACGCCGCGAAAAATTCCGGCACACCCATCACATTTTCCGGCGTAATCAGCGTGTCCACATCGGGCGACGTCAAATCCATCACATCATGCGCCTTCATCCAGTCTCGCAACTCCGGCGAAGCTTTCATCTTCGACAAAAACTCATCCCGCGTCGGAATCACGTCCCCAGCTTCGACTTCCTTGATGATGTCCGGGTAGCTCCTCGTCAGCACATACAACGTAAATTCCCGCACCGGTTCCGGTCGTCCTCCCGTAGGCGTAATCCGCGCCGTCAGTTCGAGGGACGCCCTCCCCGTCTGCGCAGCCACCATGCCGCCCAACAAACACACCGCGCAGAAAACTCCAAAACTCCGAAAAATTTGTCGCATGTGCTTCATCCTAGCAAGTTTCACCAAGCAGGGAAGCCCCATCCCACCTGCAGTTGTCCAATGAATTCGTATGACTCACAGGAGTGACATCATGATGTGCGAACCACTCTTTCTCTATACGAAGACGTCTCCAAACTCCTGCGCCGGGAAATCCGCCGTTCCGGCTCTTCGCTGAAGGCCGCCGTGAGCCATTTCTTGCGGCTGGGATTGATGGCCTCGGGCAAACGGCAAAATAAGCCTTTCATCGTGCGTCCCGGCGCCTTAGGCCTGCCTCGAGGATTGAGCTACGACAATGTCGAAGAATTGATCAAAACGCTCGAAGGCGAGTCCCACAAGTAGTCATTTTCGACGCGAAAATGCTCCGCGGAACAGATTCTGTTTTTCGAGGTTACTGCTGTACAGGAGAGGTGGCTTAGTACAGCCGGAAGTTCACTTCGAACTGCACCAGCGTCGCCACTGGGCGTCCGCCAGGTCCCACCGCAGGCTTGCAGCGCCATGTCCGCATCGTCTGCACCGTAGTTTCATCCAAGCCCAATCCCGGGCTCTTCTCCACGCGCATATTCGTCACGTGGCCATCCACAGTAATCACCGCTTCTACGTTCACCACGCCTGAATACTTTGCCTTCCGTGCTTCTTCCGAATACGGAGGATTCGGCATGTAGAAACATGTCGGTGAGCCAACGCCATTCACGCCCGCGCGAAACACTCCGCCGCCCGTGCCGCCGCCTTCACCAGGCCCCAAGCCGCCGCCGGTTCCGCTACCAATTCCGCCGCCTTCACCAGAGCCGATGCCGCCACCGCCTCCTGGTCCATTCGACATATTCACGGTCGACGCTAGCGGATCGCCAAAATTGTTCAGATTATTGTTCGCCACTTTCAAATCCGGTGGCCCAAGCAGGCTCGGATCCATCGGCAGCTTCGGATTTGGATTCTTGATCGTCGCGGAAGGCGGCGTAAACTGCGTCATCGCAAATTTCGGTGCGCGGCCCTTGGTCGCCGGCATTGGCGAACGATCTCCTCCGCCACCGCCACCACCCGCCTTATTGTTTCCCGCGGGCAGCTTCGAAATGTACGGAGAAATATCCAGTGGCGTCACGTCCACCTTATTATTCTTGGCTTGGACGTGCTTCATGTTGTTCCAGGCAAACGGCACCACCAGCAACGCCACAATTCCCACGTGAACTGCAAACGCAATCGCACGCGTCCACCCGGCGTCCTCATCCTTCGACCAAATATCTTTTACCTTAATCGGCTTGATGCCCGCCGGCAGTGGTGCAGGCGGTGTGGGCGAGAAAAATTCCTTCAAGCGTTCCCGAAAGCCGCCAAATGTCCCGCCCCAATCGACTTCCAATCGCTTATTGACAGGTGCTTTCGAAATCGAAGGTGCCGACAGGAAGAACTTGAAATTCTCTTTCAGTCCAGAGCCAAACGTGCTCTTTGTAAACGGCGCATCATCGCGCTCGGTCACCTTAATCGGACGTTCAAACAGGAATTGCTTCAGGTTGGACCAGAAATCATCGGGCATCAGCATTTCAGGACGCCCAAAATCCGGCAGCGCCCCTTCCGAAACCGGAATCACTTCTTCCGGGCCGGTGCGCTTCGGCTTGCTTAGTTCATCTGGAAGAAGGTTTTGAAAACCTGGCACCGTTTTTCCCTCTAGTAGACTAGGACGCAGGCTCCCCTTAAATGGTTCGCTAGCCCTTTAGGATTCCAACAAACTGGGAAAGGTTGCGCCTCCCCTACGGCTGACACAACCACGGCGATATTGTAACATACGTGGTTACACTGCTTTCCGTTGTTTCCCGCCGTGCAACCTAGGCTGTTGACCATTTCAGGTCACCCAGAAATTGGCGGCGTAGAAGGGAATTCCGCACACTGTACCCATGGCCGAACCACTGGAACTCAAGAAAACTCTCAATCTTCCCAAGACCGACTTTCCCATGAAAGCCAGCCTGCCTCAGAATGAGCCCAAAATGCTCGACGCTTGGCAGCAGTCCGGCCTCTACGAACGCATCTTGGCCGCTCGCCAGGGAAAGCCGCTCTTCGTTCTCCACGATGGGCCTCCCTATCCTACCGGCACCATACACTTGGGTACCGGCCTGAACAAGATTCTAAAAGACATGATCGTCAAGTCCAAGAGCATGGCGGGCCATTACGCACCGTACGTGCCCGGCTGGGATTGTCACGGCCTGCCAATCGAAACCCAAGTTGAAAAGGAGCTCGGCGGGAAGGGTAAAGTCTCCCCGTCAGAGTTCCGCCAACGCTGCCGCGACTACGCCACCCGCTACGTCGAGCAGCACAAGCGCGATTTCAAGCGCCTCGGCGTCTTCGGCCGCTGGAATGATCCCTACCTCACCATGAGCCACGAGTACGAGGCCACTATCGCCAGGGCCTTCCTCGACTTTATGGAAAAGGGCTACGTCTATCGTGGACGCAAGCCGGTCTACTGGTGTATCTACGACAACACCGCTCTCGCCGAGGCCGAAGTCGAATACGAAGATCACACCAGTCCTTCAATCTGGGTCACCTTTAAGGTTGCCGATGCCAATGCCAAAGTTGGCTCCGATGTGTCGGCCGTAATCTGGACCACCACTCCCTGGACCATTCCGCACAACCGCGCGCTGGCCTTCCATCCGGATTTCGATTACGCCGTCGTCCAAACGGAAAAAGGCCGCCTCCTGCTAGCTGCCGATCGCATCGCCGCGTTGCAAGCAGATTGCGGCATTGCTGAAGCGGAAGTGATCGCCACGTTCAAAGGCCGAGAATTCGACGGCATGAAGTTTCGGCATCCCTTCCTGCCCATACAGGTGCCTGGCGTCCTCGCCGATTACGTCACACTCGATCAGGGCAGCGGCATCGTTCATACCGCTCCCGGCCATGGTGCAGACGACTTCGTTACCGGCCAAAGCTACAACCTCGAAATTTACGCGCCGCTCGATGATCGTGGCGTGTACACCGAAGGCTTGCCCGAATACAAAGGTAGAGACGTCTTCGCGGCCAATCCCATCATCGTCAAACTTCTCGCCGATCGTGGCGCGTTGTTGGGTCATCATCCGTACAAGCACAGCTACCCCCACTGCTGGCGCTGCCACAATCCGGTGATCTTTCGCGCCACCGAGCAGTGGTTCATCAAGATGGATCAGTCCGCCCACGGAAATTCCGAAACGTTTCGTCAGGAAGCGCTGGGCCAGATCAAATCCGTAAAGTGGATTCCTGCCTGGGGCGAAGATCGCATGTACGAAATGATCGAGCATCGTCCCGATTGGTGCGTCTCGCGCCAGCGCTTCTGGGGCACACCCATCATCGTTTTCTACTGTGACGCCTGCGGCAAGCGCCTCGAAGATTTCAACGCTCTGCGCGACGTCGTGAAATGGTTTCAGAAAGAAGGCGCGGATGCCTGGTACAAGCACTCCGCCGAAGAATTATTGCCCGCGGGCACCAAGTGCTCGTGCGGCGCAGCAGGGAAGTGGCGCAAGGAAAACGACATTCTCGATGTCTGGTTTGATTCCGGTTCCTCGCATCTCGCCGTGCTGCATGGCAAAGAATGGCCTGCCGACATTTACCTTGAAGGCCCCGATCAGTATCGCGGCTGGTTCCACAGTTCCTTGTTGATTGGCGTCGGAGTTCGCGACAAGGCGCCGTATCGTGGCGTAGTTACCCACGGCTGGACACTCGATGAGCAAGGCCGTCCCATGTCCAAATCCTTGGGCAACATCGTGCTGCCCACCGAAATTTGCGACAAGTGGGGCGCGGACCTACTCCGCCTCTGGGTCGGCTCGCAGGAATATCAGGCCGACGTCAAGATGAGCGATCGCGTCATGACCCAGCTCAGCGAGGCTTATCGCAAGATCCGCAACACCTTCCGCTTCGCGCTCGGCAATCTCAGCGATTTCGATCCATCTCGCGACGTGCTGCCCAACGACCAACTCGAAGAGATGGACCGCTGGATGCTCGAACGCACCGCCGATCTCGTCAAACGGTGCCGCGACTGGTATTCCACTTACGAATTCCACCGCATCTACCACGCCATTCACGATTACTGCGTGGTCGATCTCAGCTCCTTCTATTACGACGTACTGAAAGATCGCCTCTACACCAAAGCGCCACGCAGCAATTCGCGCCGCTCCGCGCAAACCGCCATCTGGAAAATCACCAGCGCGTTGGTTCGCCTCGCGGCGCCCATTCTCGTCTTCACCGCCGAAGAGCTTTGGAAGTATTTGCCCAAAGCCGCCGGTGAACCGGAAAGTGTACACATTGCGTTATTCCCTGACGAAGCGGAACTGCGCACCGGCATCGCTCCCGATAAAGCCAACACGTGGGAACTTCTCGCCAAAGTTCGCGCCGAAGTTTTGAAAGCCCTCGAAGTAGCCCGCAACGAAAAGAAGCTCATCAACTCCGGCCTCGAATCCAAGGTTTTGCTCAACGCCGATCTGGAATTGAAAGCTAAGCTCAAACATTATCTGCCGCTCCTGCCGGGCCTCTTTATCGTCTCGCAGGTCGACCTCATCAATGCAGGCTCCGGCGACTACCGCTCCGATCTAGTGCCCAATCTCGAAGTCACCATCCAGCGCGCCGAAGGCAAAAAGTGCGACCGCTGCTGGAACTATTCCACGCACGTTGGCGAGAACCCGCGCTACCCCACAATCTGTGAACGCTGCAGCGAAGCCATAGCCGAAATCGAAGCGACTCCAGCAGAAGTAAAAGCCTGATGCCCCATTCCGCCCCAACCCCCTCACGTTTTGCCGCGTCGGCACAACCCCGTCATTCCGAGCGAAGCGAGGATGTTTGCGCCATCACGCGAAGTTTGCGTGATGAATCCCTCTTCGATTTCACCCCGGCGAGGCTTCATCGTTTCGCGCTCAACCTCACCTCGTCCCTAACCCTATCGCGCCTAACCCTCGCCATCCACCCAGCATGATCCTCCCTCGTCGAATCCGCTGGCTCGGTCTAACTCTCGCCGTCGTCTTTCTAGACCGCGCCACCAAAGCCTGGATCGAATCGCGCCCTCCGTCCTACTTTCCTCATGTCGTGATTCCCAACGCCTTCGACATCATCTACTCCCGCAATCCCGGCATCGCCTTCAGCTTCCTCGCTGATTCCTCTTCCGCCTTCACCCGCATCTTCCTCATCGTCAGTTCCCTCCTAATCATCGGCGTCATCGCCTGGCTCCTCGTTGCCAGCCGCAGTTCCAGCGCGCTAAACGCCGCAGGCCTGGCCCTCTTGCTCGGTGGCGCCGCGGGAAATATCACCGACCGCATCATCCATGGCGCCGTCACTGATTTTCTGGAAGTCTGGCTCCGCTTCCTCCCCTGGCACATCTTCAATCCTTGGCCTACCTTCAATGTTGCCGATGCCGCCGTCACCATAGGTGCTGTCCTGATTGTTTTTGATGTATTATTCGCCCAGCAACATCGTCCAACGCATTAGAAAAACGTTTATCTACGTTCAAGGAGGGAGCAGCCATGGCTCCTCGTTTGCCCGGTTTTTCGCGTCGCGATTTTATGGGCGGCTTGCTCGGTGCCGCCGCCATATCCACACTCCCCACTCATTTCCTCGGAGCCGCTTCACCCTCTCCCAACGTTTTCGTTCCATTTCAATTTCCCAAAAATTTCCTCTGGGGCGCGGCCACCGCGTCCTATCAAGTCGAAGGCGCCTGGAACGAAGATGGCAAAGGCGAGTCCATCTGGGACCGCTTCTCCCACACCGTCGGTAAAGTGAAGGGCGGCGACACCGGCGACGTTGCCTGCGACTCCTATCATCGTTACAAAGAAGATATCGAACTCGCCAAGAAGTTGAATCTCAAAAGTTATCGCATCTCCATTTCCTGGCCACGTATTCAGCCCAACGGTACCGGCAAGCCCAATCAAAAAGGTTTGGACTACTACAAGCGCGTCACCGACACTCTGCATGCCGCCAATATTCGCCCGCTGGTCACTTTGTATCACTGGGATTTGCCTCAGCCGCTTCAAGACGCCGGTGGATGGCCCAATCGCGATATCGTTGGCCGCTTCACCGAATATTCCGAAATCGTTACCCGCGCTCTAGGCGACCGCGTCAATCACTGGGCCATCTTCAATGAGCCTTGGGTCTTCACATTCCTTGGCTACTCCCGTGGAGTTCACGCCCCCGCGCTCAAAGATTTTCCTGCCTGCATGCGCGCCACCCACGTCGTCAACATTGCGCAAGGCCAGGCCTTCCGCGCCATCAAAGCCGTCAACTCCAAATTCGAAGTGGGCACCGCCTTCAGCATGTCCAATTGCGAACCCGCCACCTCCAGTCCCGAAGATAAAGCCGCTGCGGATCGCGCTCACGCCGTGGGCAATGTCTGGTTCGTCAATCCCGCGCTCAAGGGCGAATATCCCAAAGGATTCCCCGGCGAAAATCCCTACGACATGATGGGCGTCAAATCCGGCGACATGGACTTGGTCAAAGCGCCGCTCGATTTTCTCGGCATCAATTACTATCGCCGCCAATTGGTCTCCGCCATTCCTCCAGGCAGCGGCGAAGCCTCCGCAGGCGTATACACCTTCGATGCCACGCAAGGCCCGCTCACGGATTTCGCGTGGGAAGTGTGGCCCGACAGCTTCTACGAATTGCTGATGCGCATTAATTCCGAATACAAAAAGCCGGTCATGGAAATTACCGAAAACGGCGCCTCCTACGTCGACGATCCCGACGCCCATGGCGTCGTCACCGACGATCGCAAAATTACCTACACCCGTGGTCATCTCAGCGCATTGGGACGTGCAATTAAAGATGGTGCCAACATTCGCGCTTACCATCACTGGAGCCTGCTCGACAATTTCGAGTGGGCCGAAGGCTACACCCAACGCTTCGGCCTCGTGTGGGTCGACTTCCGCGACCAGCGCCGCATCATCAAAAATTCCGGCCACTGGTACGCCAAACTAACCGCCAACGGCAACCTGACCTAAACAAACGTCGCGCCATGCGCTAACTCCCATAGGGGCACGATATATCGTGCCCCAGTCCAGCGCACCAACTCTAAATCGTTTAACAAACTCGACTCTCAGCCGCCCCAAAACAAAACTCCAACGCTAGCACCTTGTCATCCTGAGGAGCGCGCCTTCTGCGCTGCGAAGGATCTCAATGTAATCCTCATCTCAACACCATGAATCGCTGCACAAACCCTCCCTTCAACCTCATCCGCCCCAACAACCCATTCATTTCCATCTTCTTGCCAAAACACAACGATTCAAGCGTTCGAAACCGTCGGCATGCCGACATTCCGGTCACCACTCCGCCAACTCCCTTTCCCCCGCATCGCTGCTACACTCTTGCTGTGGATTCCACCGTTTCAACCCAGGCTCAGGAATTTTCGGCGTCCCCCGAAGAAGCCGGACAGCGCCTCGACGTCGTCATCGCCAAGCATTTCCTCGAGCTTTCCCGCACCCGTGTCCAGGAACTGATCGAAGGCGGCCTGGTTTTGCTTAACGGCAAAGTCGCAACTAAAGGTTCCCAGAAGGTAAAAGCCGGCGACCTCGTCTCCGTGTCCCCGCAGCCGCGCCCCCCGATGCGCGCCGAACCCGAATCCATTCCCCTCAACATTCTCTACGAAGACGACGACGTCATCGCCGTCAACAAAGCCGCGGGCATGACCGTTCACGCCGGCGCAGGAAATCTCAATGGCACACTCGTCAACGCGCTGCTCGGCCGCGGCCAAGCGCTCGCCCAGTCTTCCGATCCCATTCGCCCCGGAATCGTCCACCGCCTCGACAAAGAAACTTCCGGCATCTTGCTGGTTGCCAAAAACGATTACGCCCACGCAAAACTCGGCGACGCCTTCCGCGATCGCACCATTCAGAAGATTTACATCGCGTTAGTGCAAGGCTCGATGGACGAGGACCGCGGCCGCATTGAGCTGCCCATCGCTCGCGATCCAAATCGTCGCACCCGCATGACCACCAAACACGCCTCCTCGCTCCCGGATTCCCGCCCAGCCCGCACCGATTGGCGCGTCTTAGCCGGCATCGCTCCCACCTCGTTACTCGAAATTCAGCTTCACACCGGACGCACCCACCAAATTCGCGTACACTTCGCCTCGCTCCGTCATCCCGTAGTCGGCGACACCCTCTATGGCGCCGCCAGCCACTTGCCAGTCGCCCACACAACGCTGCCCGCTCTCGATCGAAATTTTCTGCACGCCGCGAGAATCACCTTCGCGCAGCCGCGTTCCGGCAAGCGTATTCAACTCACCGCGCCTTTGCCGTCCGAGCTGCGAAATTATCTACAGGAATTGGCCCGTGCCGCCGGCGACGATTCCGCGCGAATTGACGCTGCACTCCAGGGATACCTATAATCTAGCGACATGCGATACCGATCCCTGGTTTTATTGCTGATAGCCGTACTTCTTGGCACCGTTCTTGTCGACGCACAACAACAGCAGCCTTCTCCCTCTCCGCCTCCCGCTCCTCCTGCGAACTCTCAAGCCCAAGACGCCCCGCAAAGAAGTCAGACCACCATTCCCGTACGGGTCAACCTTGTCGACGTGCTCTTCACCGTCCTCAACCGTCGCAACAAACTCGTTTCCGATCTCGACAAGCCCGACTTCAAAGTTTTCGACGACAACGTCCCGCAAGACATTCGCTACTTCAGCAAGCAGAACGATCTCCCTCTTCGCATCGGTATGCTCCTGGATACCTCCAACAGCATTCGTGATCGCATCAAATTCGAACAAGACGCCGCCAACAACTTTCTCTTCAGCGTGCTGCGTCGCAACAAAGACGAAGCGTTCCTGATGACTTTTGATGACGAGCCGCAAATGCTGCAGGGTTTTACCGGCGACACCGGCATGCTGCGCGACCAGATTCTTCGCACCCGCGCAGGCGGTGGCACCGCGGTTTACGATGCGATTTATGAAGCGTGCTTCAAGGAATTAAGCCATCCACCGCGCCCACCAGGCGATCAGCCCGACGTGGTCCGCCGCGTGATGATTCTAATCAGCGATGGTGAAGACAATCTCTCCACCCACACCCGCGCCGAAGCCATCGAAATGGCCCAGCGCACCAGCGTGGTTATCTATACCATCAGCACCAGCACCCAGTGGGTTACGCTCGACGATCCCAAAAAAGAACAATCCGGCAATCGCAAATACCATTTCACCGACGGCGATAAAATTTTGCAGACTCTGGCAGAGGAAACCGGCGGCCGCTCCTTCTATCCCTATCACGTCGACGATCTTGACCAGTCGTTCCAGGACATTGGCGAGGAACTTCGTAACCAGTATTCGTTGGCCTACAATCCATCGAACCATGGCATTGATGAGAAGTACCACAAAATTAAAATCGAAACGCCCGATCGCAAAGGCTATCAGGTCCGCGCCCGCCGCGGCTATTACGCCCGCTCCAACAACGATCTGGGCCCAAAACCAGCAGGAACCGTGAAGTAATCGTGAAGTAATTTCGTTGCAAGATTTGAATGCTTATTTGCTGTCGTCGTGCAGCAGCACTGCGTCGGATTCCACTTCGCCGCATTCCATCGCGATTTTCGATCCATCCGGCGAAAACACGAAACGAAACGTCTTGTCTTTCTTGAAATGTGTCAATTGCCGCCGCGCCTTGCCATCCAGCGGCTGCAGCCACAAATTGTCCACACCCTTTTCCCGCACCAGATACACCATCCCTTTTCCATCTGGTGCATACGCCAATTCATCCGGCAACGCTCGTGAATCGATGTCCGCGTAAGCCATTTGGCGCGTTTCCACATTGTCGATTCGCAGCATCAACCTATGATCCAGTTCCCGCAACTCAAACGATGCGATCTCTTTTCCATCCGGTGAAAGCGCAAACGACCCAACCGAATACTTCACCACCGTTTCCGGCGAACCTCCGTCAATCGACACTCGCTTCACAAAGCGATTGTCGACGTTGTCCACGAAATACACCCAATTTCCATCCTTCGCGCACGCCGGTTCTTGATCATTCATACCCGCGGTAAGTTGCTTTTGATTCGTACCATTCAAATCCATGCGCCACAGGTTTGCCAGCGTCCCCCCGGCTCGACCAATCTGCCGGAATACGATGTATTGCCCATTCCCGCACACCGTCGCCTGGTCCGGAATGTGTTTCGTGTCGGAGTACAGAGTTGTTTCCTCACCGCTGGCAGCAACAGCTTCCAGGTTTCCAGCCTGCGGCACCAGCAAGCGTCCGTCCGGCATCCAATTCCACCGCCACGGAGGAAGTTGCGATTGCAAAGGCACAGTTTGTAACTTATCGGGCTCGCCCGCCGGGGCAATGCTCAGCGAAAACCGAATTCGATTCTGCGTAGAGACGATCGTCTTCCCGTCCTTCGAAACACCCAGCGTCCCATAGTTATTCGTATCGGCCGTCAGCGCGCGATATTCTCCGCCGGGATAGTTTATGTAGCCAATCTGTGCCTGCATGTGCATTGCTTCTAATTGCGAGGCGCTGGCGATCAGTGCCGTGCTGTCCGGCATCCACGCTGGACCATAGAAAATGCGATCCGGCGACATACTCGCCACTTGCTCTTTGCCGGTGGCCACATCCACTGCCAAAAATCCGCCGAGCGCTTCCTTGGTGGGCTGGACCATCGGAATCACGATGGTCTTGCCATCAGGCGACCACGCGGGAACGTGACTATCCGTTTGCAATGGATGATTGCTGAAGATCTTCTTCTCGATCGTTCCGTCGCTTTTCGCCAGCAGCAAATCCCATGTCGGAGCGCTGTGCAGTTCCCGCAAAAATACAAAGTGCGATCCGTTCGGCGAAAACGAAATGGGGCTGTCCACATCCTTGACGATTACGTGCGGCTCGCCCCCCAGCACGCTGGCCTGAAAAAGTTCCGATTCTTCTTCGTTCTCTTCGCGGCGCACAAAGTAAATGTAATTTCCATCCGGCGAAAAGGTCAGTCCGTCGTAACGCGTGGTTGCCGGCGACACCACCTGCTTGTTCGTCGCCGTTGCAATATGCCGCAGCCACAGCGATTGCAAACCATTCTCTTCCAGCGCCTGCAGCAGATATTTGCCATCAGGAGAAATCGCCGCCTGCATGATGTGCCCGTTGTTCGACACATTCTCAATGGTGAACTTTTCAAAAGGTGCGCCCTTCGCCGCCATCGGCTTTTGCAGCAACGAATAAATTCCATAGCCAGCCGCGGCTACCAGCAGCAAGCCTAACGCCAGTAACGCGCCCGTTCCGAGTTTGTTTTTCTGAGCAGTTTCCGCAATTACCGATCCGCTCGATGCTTTCAATTTAGAAGGTGAGTTTGGCACCACAGCGGCCACCCTGCCGCTACCGCGACTCGCCAAAACGCTCGAATCGGAAACCGGTCGTCCCGGCTCCAATTCGCGACGCAGTCGCTTCAGGTCCGCTCGCAATTCCGCGGCGAATTGATAACGAAGATCGCGGTCCTTCTCCAATAATTTATTCAGAATGCGCTCGAGCTCCGCTGGAATCAGGTTGTTCAGTTGTATCGGGGAAGCCGGATCGCTGTGCAGAATGCTCCCAAAGATGATGGCACTGGTCGATCCGTGAAACGGGTGCTTACCGGTCAACATCTCGTATAAAACCGACCCCAGCGAAAACAAATCCGATCGCGCATCCAGCGTTTCGCCCCGCGCTTGCTCCGGCGACATGTACGCCACGGTTCCCACTGTCGTTCCGGCAGTAGTCTGAAACGAGGTCGGTTGCTCACCGATGGTCTCGCCCTCAATGCCGCTTTCCGCTTCGAGCAATTTGGCCAGACCAAAATCCAAAATCTTCGTGGTCCCACGTTCCGTCAGGAAAATATTTCCCGGCTTGATATCCCGGTGAACGATTCCTTTCTTGTGCGCTGCATCCAACGCATCCGCAAGTTCCACTCCGATATCCACGCAACGCGTCACCGAAAGCGCGCCGCGAGCCATCGCCTTGTCCAGCGATTCGCCTTCCAGCAACTCCATCGCGATAAATGTCTGCCCGGCATGCTCTTCAATGGCGTAAATCGTGCATATTCCCGGATGATTCAGCGCCGAAGCCGCCCGTGCTTCCCGCAAAAAGCGATCCATGGCCATCGGATCGCGCCGTCCGGCGTCTTGTAAAAACTTCAGCGCCACCCGCCGCCCCAGCTTGGTGTCTTCGGCTTCATACACCAATCCCATGCCCCCACGGCCGATTTGCTGGAGGATGCGATAGTGGGCGAATGTTTCGTTGATCATTGGGGACGAGCGCCCAGACTTGCCAGGCATCTAGCGATACTAGCCAACGCCTATCCGTGGGTCAATCGATTACCAACCGTAAACGAAAAAGGGCGCCCTCGTTTGGCGCCCGCGTTCTGCCTATATTGTGTCGTACTTGCTGTCGAAGTCGCTAATCCGCCTGAGATGACTTCCCAGAAGTGCCTCAACCTTTCGGCGCGTAGTAGCCTCTCCTGGCCAGCACTTTCAAGTCGTGATTGTTCATATCCACTTTAATCTTCCGAAATTTTCCGTCTTTCGACGTATTCGTTGGGTAGTAGCCCAGCGTGTATTGGCTGCGCAGCTCTTCGGAAATCTGGTCAAACGCTTCTTCCAGCCGCTTTTCCGAACTCACTGCGATCATGCGCCCGCCGGTATCTTCCGCCAGTCGATGCGCCACGCTGGCATTCCCGCCGAAATGAGGATCCGCAACTAGCAAAACGTGAATCACCGTGTCCGTTCTTTGCGCCGCCTCGATCGCTTCTTCCAACTTCACTTTGCTGCCCTCGTCCTGCGCGTCCGTCACAATAATGATGGCCTTGCGACCCGCTTCTCCGTTCAGCTTGTCCCCACACGCTAGATAGATCGCGTCATACAAAGCAGTCCCAGTAATCTGCCGCGAGCCGACCGGCCCCGGATTTCCAGCAATCATGCCGCCGCTTGGAACATTGATCCGTGCTTTGTTGATGGCCCGGTCGATGATCGTCCGGTCGTCCGTAAAATCAGAAAGAAGGTCCACATCCGAATCGAACGAGATCACCATGGCCTCATCGCCCTTGCGCAGCACGCGGTGCATAAACCGGCTTCCTGCATCCTGAATCGCACCCAGCATGTACTGTTCGCTGCCCGACGTATCCAGCAGCAATCCCAAAGTGATGGGCAGCGCCATTTCCTTCGAGAAAAACGAAATCTTCTCTTCGCGCCCATCCTCAAAAATTTTGAAATCATCCTGCTTTAGGTCGGTAACGATGCGCTTATTCTTGTCGCGAACCGTGGCAAATAGGTTCACTAGGCTTACTTCCGCCTTGATGACCGGGGCCTGGCCCTGACTTTGGCTCTGCGGCACCGCCGGTATCGCCAGGGCTAGCCACGCGCTCCACGCCAGGCAGCACATCAATGTGCGATTCCAGACTGCAATCTTCCCATTCCCGGTTTTCACTGTTTCTCGGTATCCTTAATGGTGTCTCGAACCCGGCAGGTTGTGTCGTTCGTTCCTACTCCCATGTCGCGGGGTGGCTGGCTATACGATGCAACCAGCCAGCTTGCGGGATGCGTCCTACGAGCAAGCCGGTACATGCAAGCATTCTAATCTAGCCCGGAAAGTTTGGCCCCATGACCCTGAAATGTCCACGGAATATCGCGCTCCTCACCTTGGCCACCTGCTTTTCCCTGTTCGCTGCCGCCCAAAGCTACGCGCAGCAGCCCGTTCCCTCGGCGCCAACTCCTAAGACGCCGCCCGACACGCAAACTCCAAAGTCCGGTATTCAAGTCCCGTCTCCCGGCAAGATCGTCACGGTTACGACTCTAGTGGTCCTTCCTGTCACGGTGAAAGATCGTTCCGGCAACCTGGTACCTGATCTCAAAAAAGATGAATTTCGCATCTTCGAAGACGGCGTTGAGCAGCAGGTCTTCTCCTTTACCGCGGAAGCCTACCCTCTCTCCATCGTCGTCCTCATTGATAATGACCTCAAGCAGAAAGACGCGGACCAGGTCGAACCCAGCCTTCGCGCCATCGTCGGGGGTATGAGCACCAACGACGAAGCCACAGTGTGCCGCTTCGACCAGAATTTTCACGAAGGCGACGGATTTACCAGGGATCAGGACAAACTCTTAAGCCAGCTGAAACGGGTCTCGAAAGACGTTGCCGCCTCCGCGAAAGACGGCGCCCCGGCTCCCGGCGATCCTTTTAG
>Ga0209275_10000047_pt1 | contig 34335 bp, 33 predicted proteins | sample HubBroMetageREF2_FD_188344 | JGI IMG/M metagenome (GOLD analysis project Ga0209275, IMG submission 188344) | Reference soil microbial communities from the Hubbard Brook experimental Forest, New Hampshire, USA - Hubbard Brook CCASE Soil... | ecosystem: Environmental > Terrestrial > Soil >... | reverse complement strand
CCCACCTGCGCCTTCCATTTTCCGTCAGGCGAGCACGGAGGTTTTCGGTGGCAGGGAACGTTCCCCGTATTCACTACTTGAAAAACTTTCACTGCGCTTCCAACGTGATCGGTTGTCGTCGTCTCCGTGGAATATCTCACCAGGACATTCCCAACCGCAACCGTCGCCTCATCGAGTCCCGCTTCAGCTTCCCCATGCAGTGGTGCCAGACGGATGACATACAGATTGTCACTGATGACTTCTTTCAAGGTGAGGGGTTGATAGTCAGGATGCCGAAACGTGAGCGAGATCGGTTGCCCCCGGCGTGATCCCGGAGGCAAGCTTAGCGTGAAGGCACCGGAAAAATCAGACTTGGATTCAAGGACGGCCGATCCGTCGTCCGCACTTACCGCCACATCCGCAATCGGCGATTGATTTGTGGTGTCGACATTTTCTTTGACAACGGCGCCCCTCAACATGATCGATCGGTGCCGCCTGTAAAGGCGAACCGAAATAAGTGCTGCAGCTAGAAATCCACCGAAACTTATGATCACAGCAGACCAGATGGCGATTTTTCGCCAGGATGTCGCGGCCATTTCCCTTTCAACTTAGCTCTCCTGCAGACTCAAATCAAGGCGTATACGGTTCGCTATCGGCGCCTCTGCTCTCGCAATCGAGTTGGTCAATTCGATACAAGCGTCTCACTCCGCTTCATCAGTGCTTCCTCAATGCCAAAGGCGTTTATAATCATGCGGATGAACGAGACATCGATCGGGAAGGGCAGGGTATCGCGCCGGGAATTGTTGCAGAAGCTCGCCAGCGCGGGAGCCTGTGCCCCATTCGCGCACTGGAGCGCTCTGGCTGAGCCACCGGCGTTGCAAAAACAAACTACCAAGCCGGCTGTGCCGCCTACCAACACGCCTTTCTCCAGCGCCGACGACGCATTCCTCGAAGAACTGGAGAAGGCCAATTTCCAATATTTTTGGGGGCAGGCGCATCCGGAAACCGGCATTGTGCAGGACCGATGTCATGCACGCAACCCCGTCACCAGCGATCTGGGAAGCATCGCGGCGACCGGCTTCGGGCTGACCGCTCTTTGCATTGGAGAGAAACGCGGGTTTGTGTCGCGTACTGAGGCTCAGTCGCGTGTTCTGAATACGTTGCGTTTTTTATGGAAAAAATTGCCCAACCATCGCGGGTTCTTCTACCACTTTGGCAATATAAATACCGGCGAAAGAATATGGGATTCAGAAGCTTCTTCCGTCGACACTGCCATCCTGCTCTGTGGAGTTATGACTTGCAAGGAACATTTCATACATTCCGAGATCAGCGAATTGGCTCTCGAAATCTTTAACCGGGTAGACTGGAAGTGGCTCTCAGAAGACACGCCTATACTCCCGCACGGATGGACGCCCGAAGCTGGCTTTCTGCAATACCGCTGGGGCGAGTACAGCGAAATGATGATGATGTACCTGTTGGGATTGGGCTCCTCCACCCATCCGCTGCCCGCCGAAGCATGGAACACTTGGAAGCGAACCATATTCGAATACGACGGCATTCGTTACATCGGATCCTTCGCACCTCTGTTCATACATCAGTATTCGCAGGCCTGGTTTGATTTCCGCGGCCAGCGTGACCGGTACGCAGACTATTTTCAGAATTCAATTCTTGCAACTGACGTCCACCGCCGTTTTTGCCTCGACCTGGGAACACAGTTTCCCGACTATAGCGACGACCTATGGGGTATTACAGCCTCGGATTCGGTGAAAGGCTATGTAGTATGGGGCGGACCTCCTGCGACAGGACCGATCGATGGCACCGTGGTTCCTTGCGCGGCAGGAGGATCTTTACCCTTCCTGCCGGCAGCAGCCGTGCGTGTCTTGCGAACGATGAAGGATCGATATGGGACCAACGCTTGGACCCAATACGGTTTTGTGGATGCATTCAACCCACTGAACAACTGGTACGATATCGATGTGGTCGGGATCGACACGGGAATCACCATGGTGATGGCGGAGAACGCGCGCACGTCCTTCGTGTGGGATACGTTTATGAAGAACCCTGAGGCTCGACGCGGCATGGAACGCGCCGGATTCAAGGCCTATCTACCTTTACCGACCCAGCAAACTGAACAAGTGCCTCGCCCGACGCTCCAAACGCGTGCACGGAGCCGACTCGTCGTCGAACCCCTATAATTGTAGTCCCTAGCGGCCCCCTCCCCCGACCGAGATGTGTTGTCACGGGCGGTCACTAAACAACGTGCGGCGGTGGTCACGAAGGCTCTCGAAGTCTTCAGACTAGAGGGAAAGGGATGCGGCAGCAGGCGGAGTACTTTGGCGATGCCAGAACGCTGCAATTCAACTGATAGCGTTCTGTGAAAGTTTACTTCTGTGGTCCGCACAGCCGCTGGCAACGAGGAACGAACAAAAACACCAACCGCTTGCGGCGTCAATACTTGCTGAAGGAAACTGTCCTCTCCGGCCACACGCAATCCCACGATTTTTCGCAGGACAACCAATGACAGTAAAAACTGTATTGCTCCGCGGTCTTCAAACAGGCAGCGTGGTGGCGCAAACACTAGGGCTTGCGCTGCAGTTCTTGCGAATCGTGTGGTTGGTTCCGCGCTCCTGCTCCGATCTGCCGAGCAAGGTTGTATCTGACTGAAACGCCCTTCTCGGCGCTCGCGCGGCGACGCCAACCTGGTTTCCCCTGTGCAATTTTTGGATCCGGGATCCACTCCCGATGCGAAACCCGAGGAGAACACAGTGTCTTATCAAGATTTGTTTCTCTCCAAAGAATTTCACGCCGCATGGGCAATGCTATCGACTCTGGCGCAAAGCCGGAACCGCTGACCGCGCACGGTCCGGTTCAGATGTGGCCGAGAAATCAGCGCCAACTAATGCGAAGGTATCGCCGATACCGTCGTCTAATTGCTTTGCTTCCAAGCATCCGGTGTTATCGCTTCGTGACAAGCGATTTAATCGGCGCCGCGAAAAGATTCTCAGGAAGGTAACCGCGACGTCACCGACTGTGGTTCTGAAGGCTTCTCGCACCGAATTTCGGAACGGAAGACGAACTAGGGAATCGTGAGGTAAAGGTCACGCAAAGAAAGCGCGCATCTGGTCGCATTCGTTTTTCAAGTCATCGGCCTTCGACGGGCATCCGAAACGCATTCTGCCTGGCAGCGGTACTTCTTTTGTGTTCGGCTCCCAAAATCTTTGCACAAACCACCACCGCTGCGTCCAATGACGCTCCGGTTCCCCAGCCCAGGCAGTACCCGTTCGGCGATTGGGGTGGCGAAAGAACCGCTCTCGCCGAGAAGGGCTTCACCTTCGACTTCTTCTATGTCGCCGACCTGCAGGCGAATCCCATCGGCGGTCCCGAACAAACCCAGGTAGGATAGGGACGTTTTCGCGGAACGATGGTTGTAGACTTCGCGAAGCTAACCGGCTGGAACGGCTTGACCTTGCATGTGACCGGACTCTGGCAGTTCGGCGGCAATCTTGGCGCGGATATCGGCGTCCTTGCCAATCCGAGCGGGTTGGTTAGCGCGCACGCCGCACGTCTGGACTCCTTCTGGCTACAGCAGGCGCTTTTCAATAATCACGTTTTCATCCGCGCCGGTCAATTTGCCGGTCTGGATTTCTACGGCGAGCAGGAATACAGCGCTTCATTCCTGATCGAGCCGCTCGATTACGCCTACGGGAACCTGTTCTCCAACACCTTCGAATCGTTCAATCCTGCCGGAACGCCTGCCGCCGAAATTCGCGCCGTCCCTTGGCGCTCTTTTTACATTAAGTCTGCGGTTCTCTCGGGCAACCGCAATCCTTACCAGCAGGATCCCAACAGTTCCCACCTCCAAATCAGCAATACTCCGGATTGGGTTTTGGAGACCGGCTGCACACACTTGCCAGACACGTCCGGGCACTCGCTCCATCCGAATCGATAAATCTATCCCGGCAATTGCAAGTTTGGCGCGGCCTACAACCCCGGCAAGTTCGCCAATGCTGCGGGAGTTCAAAGCAGCGGCATCTACTTGATCTACGGGGCAGCAAACCAGGCCTTGTACAGAACGGAGTCCGGTTCAAACTGCGGCCTCGATGTCACGCTCGGCTTTGACTGGAGCCCGAACGACGTCAATCGCGAGAACAGCCAGATCACCACCGGCGCGCGTCTCAAGGGACCAATCCCTAGCCGGCCACACGACAGCGCCGACTTGGGATTTGTCTATACGCACATCGGCGATCCATTTCAAACGGTCGGCATTCCTCCGGGACTGCCGGCTCTCGGCTCGGAGAAAGCCCTCGATCTGAACTACGCCCTCTGGCTCAGACCGTACTTGCTTTGGCAGCCCGTATTCCAATATTACTGGGATGTCGGCGCGAACTCCCGCATTCCAAATGCCGCCATCTTCGGTTTCCGGGTAAAAGTGGACTTCTAATTTTGATAAGGAAGGGAGCTGCCGATGAAACAGCGAGCTGAACAACTACAGGGAATCGCGGGGAAGGCCTTCGACGTTTGCGTGATCGGTGGCGGAGCCACTGGAGCAGGATGTGCACTCGACGCCCAGCTTCGCGGGCTTCACACCGTCATGCTCGATGCTGGAGATTTTGCGGGTGCTACCTCGAGCGCGGCCACGAAAATCGTTCATGGCGGCGTGCGCTATCTCGAGGAAGCCATCAAGGACGTCGATCCCAAGGAATACCACGTTGTTGTGCGCGCGCTCCATGAGCGAATTCGCATGCTCAACAACGCGCCGCATCTCACACGAACGCTCCAGTTTCTCATTCCCAGCTACGATTGGCTCAACGTCGCATATCTCGACATCGGCCTCAAGATTTACGACTGGCTCGCCGGCTCCGGCCGCATTTCTCCAAGCAAATATGTCTCGCGCAAAGAAACGCTCGAGCGCATGCCGGAATTAAAACAGGAGGGATTGATCGGAGCGGTCGAGTATGCGGATGGCCAATTCGACGACTCGAGATACGACCTGGCACTCGTTCAGACCTTTTCGCACGCCGGCGGAAGCGCACTCAACTACGCGCGCGTGACGGCTTTTGAGCGCGCCCCGGGGGGAAAGCTGTCCGGCGTTTCGGTGACGGACCAGCTCAGCGGCGAGACGTTTTCGGTGCAAGCCAAACTCTTCGTAAACGCAACCGGCCCCTTCACCGATGCGATTCGAACGATGGCGACCCCGTCAGTGCCCAAGCGAATGCGCCTTAGCAAGGGCGCTCACATCTTGCTGCCGCTCGGCGTTTTCCCCACGCACGACGCGATGTTGATTCCGAAAACGGACGATGGCCGCGTCCTGTTTGCCGTGCCCTGGCTCGGGCGTCTTCTCGTCGGCACAACCGAGCAGGAGGTTTCGCCGGAGGACGAATTTTTTGTCAGCCGCGAAGATGTCAGCTTCCTGCTCGGCCAGCTGAACAAATATCTCGAACACCCGGTGTCTCCTTCGCAAATCGTGGCCGGGTTCGCGGGCGCGCGTCCGCTGGTCAGCGCAGGCGAGGGCGGGGATACGAAGAAAATTGCGCGCGACGATGTAATCGAAATCGACTCTGCGAGCGGCTTGATTAGCATCATGGGAGGAAAGTGGACCACCCATCGCGCTATGGCTGAGGACACCATCAACGCTGCGCAAAAGGCTCTCGGGGTGCCCGTAACCGAGAGCGCCACCAGAGCACATGTCCTCTATGGTGGAGACGGGTTTGCAAATGACCTTCCGGAAAAGCTCGCGGCCGCTTTTCCCATCTCGAAAGAGACCGCTCACCACCTCGCCTCAAAATTCGGAACCACTGCGTGGGACGTTTTGGATCTCACCAAGCAGAATCACAATCTCGCCGAGCCAATCCTGGCTGGCACTCCGCCCATTCAGGCTGAGGTCATCTACTCCATTCGTCACGAGCTCGCCGCCACCCTGGAAGACATTCTCGCTCGCAGGCTCGGCATACAGTTCTTCTCCTGGAGAGAGGCGATCCGCTCGGCGCCAACTGTGGCTTCGCTGATGGCTCAAGAGCTGCGATGGTCAAGCGAACAAGCCAAATCGGAAACCGCGAAATACGTCAGTAAGATCAACGGATTTTTGCAACACGCAGGACTCGAACCCGAAACATTCTCCGGCGATTCCGCGAGCCGCGCACCGGCCAATTGAAATTCAAAGGAGAACTGCGATGAGCGCGTACTTAGGGGCCATTGATCAAGGAACAACGAGCACCAGGTTCATCGTGTTCGATCGGAGCGGAAGAATTGTTTCGGTCGCGCAAAAAGAGCACGAACAAATTTATCCGAAGCCGGGATGGGTGGAACACGATCCGGAAGAAATCTGGCGACGCACCCAGGAGGTGATCGGTGAGGCCATGAAAAAAGGCGGCTTTCAAGCCAAGGATCTGGCCGGCATCGGAATTACCAATCAGCGCGAGACCACAATTGTGTGGAACCGCAAAACCGGCGCAGCCGTTTACAACGCCATCGTCTGGCAGGACACGCGCGTCGAGGATTATGTCGCGGAATTTTCTCGTGATGGAGGGCAGGACCGCTTTCGAGCCAAGACTGGCCTGCCCTTGGCGGCATATTTTAGCGGATTCAAGATTCGCTGGATTCTCAACAACGTCAAGGGCGCGCGGCAAGCCGCCGAGTCAGGCGACCTGCTTTTCGGCAACATCGATTCCTTCATGGTCTGGAAGCTAACCGGCGGGACGAATGGCGGCATTCACCTCACGGACGTCACCAATGCCAGCCGCACGCAGTTGATCGACCTGCATACGCTGAATTGGGATGAAGACCAGCTCAAATTATTCGGCATTCCAAAGGGAGTTCTGCCGCGGATCGCTTCCAGCAGCGAAGTGTACGGCAAGGTGACGACGATCCCGGCGGTGCAGGGAGTGCCGGTCGCTGGAATTCTTGGTGATCAGCAGGCAGCGCTCGTCGGTCAAACCTGCTTTAGTATCGGCGAAGCGAAGAACACCTACGGCACCGGCTGCTTCCTGCTGATGAACACGGGCTCCGCGCCGGTACTCTCCAAGTACGGCCTGATCACGACGGTTGCATTCAAGCTGGGTGACAAGCCCGCGCAGTATGCACTGGAAGGAAGCATCGCGATTACTGGTGCGCTCGTGCAGTGGATGCGAGACAACCTCGGCATGATCGAGAAAAGTGCCGATATCGAGACTTTGGCGCGCACGGTGAACGATAACGGCGGCGTTTATTTTGTTCCGGCGTTTTCCGGTTTATACGCGCCCTATTGGAAGACGAGCGCTCGCGGTGTCATCGCCGGCCTCACGCGCTATGCCAACAAGGGCCACCTCGCGCGCGCCGTGCTTGAGGCCACCGCCTACCAGACTCGCGAAGTCGTCGAAGCGATGGAGCTGGACTCCAAAGTCCACCTCGACGAGCTCCGCGTCGACGGCGGAATGGTCGCGGACGATCTCTTGATGCAATTCCAGGCCGACATTCTCAATCGCAATGTCATTCGCCCGCTAACCGTACAAACCACGGCGCTGGGATCGGCCTATGCCGCCGGATTAGCGGTCGGATTCTACAAAGATCTCGAAGAGCTCCGTTCCAATTGGGGAGTAGACCACACTTGGAAGCCACAGATGGACGACGCGCTGCGCGAACGTCTCTATAAGGATTGGAAGAAGGCCGTGACGCGGTCATTTGACTGGATATCCTGAAGCTCTTTCATGGAGGGAGAACGCTCATGACTTCACCGGTATTTGGAGAGTTTATCGGTACCATGGTGCTGATTGTGCTCGGTGACGGTGTAGTTGCCGGCGTGCTCCTGAAACGATCTAAAGCGGAAGCGAGCGGCTGGATGGTCATAGCGACGGGTTGGGCCTTCGCTGTGGTTGGTGGAGTCTTTGCCGCCATCGCCTGTGGCAGCAAGGACGCCTTCATCAATCCTGCGTTTACCCTCGGGATCGCAATCTCTTCAGGCGACTACTCGAAGTTTCTTCCTTTTGCCCTGGCTCAACTGGCGGGAGCATTCGTCGGCGCAGTTCTGGTTTGGGTGCACTATCTGCCCCATTGGAAGGAAACTCCGGATGCCTCTTTCAAATTAGGAGTGTTTTGCACGGGGCCGGCCATTCGAAGTTTTGGCGCCAACCTGATCAGCGAAATTATCGGCACATTCTTTTTAGTCTTTGTCACCGTCGCGATGTTCTCGAAGACCGTAATGAAGGATGGCCCCGCTGGCGGTCTGGGCCCGTACCTTGCCGGCGTCGTGGTCTGGGCCATTGGACTCTCGCTGGGCGGAACTACCGGTTATGCAATTAATCCAGCGCGTGATCTTGGTCCGCGCATCGCGCACGCCGTGCTTCCGATTCCGGGCAAAGGGCACTCTGATTGGAGCTATGCGCCTATCCCGGTCATCGGTCCGTTCATCGGCGCCAGTCTGGCGGGGCTTGTAGTGCACCTGTTGCATTTCTGAGCGACATTCAGCGAATCACGCGGGGAGTCTCCGCACATAGATCAAGAACTCAGGAGGCAATTTATGAGCGATACACGCGATACCGGCAAAATCCGTTTACTTCGGCAGTCGGATGCGTATTGGCGAGTCACAATTGATCTTCCGCCCCTCGACATATTTGGTCCGGCGAATATCCCTCAGCTGGAAGAGGTCGTGTCGTCGCTTGAAAAAGATGATCAGGTCAAGGTGGTCGTATTGGAGAGCGCTGTCGAGGGATTTTTCCTCACCCGCTACGATTTCCTCGCCAAGCCCGAACATTCCGCAAAGTTTCCCGTTGGCCGCACGGGATTACAGACATTGCCCGACATGTTCGCCCGCATCAGCCGCGCACCGGTCGCGTCCATTTCATTAATTCGAGGACACGCAACTGGTGTCGGCAGCGAACTCGCCCTTGCCAGCGACGTGCGCTTTGCCAGCCGCGAAAAGGCAATCCTCTCGCAATGGGAAGGCGGAGCAGGCTTGGTTCCTGGTGGCGGACCCATGGCTCGATTACCACGTTTGATCGGCCGGGGCAGAGCTCTGGAAGTGTTATCGGGAGCGGATGATATCAACGGCGATCTGGCGGAGTTGTACGGCTATGTCAATCGCTCGTTGCCTGACGCGGAACTAGACGCGTTTGTCGATCGCCTTGCCACCAGAATCGCGTCATTCGACAAACCGGCAATTGCCGACACCAAACGCCTGGTCAACATCAACAGTTTGCCTTCGGACGCGGAGATCGCACCGGAGTGGGAACGCCTTCATTGCTTCACTGGCCCGCCCCGCGGCACAAGCCCGCATTCGGACTCTGTTTGAACCTGGCCTTCACAAACCGGGCGATGTGGAAACCAGGCTTGGATACCGTGTGGGACGCCTCGGATCCACCGACGAGGCGTCGGCAGCCTCCGGCTCGTCGCGGTAATTCGAGCGGGTGAAGCTCACGGGTCACGGTACTCCCGAGACGCGTGTGCTCTTACTACCTCTCAGCTTCTGCGTTGGATTCTGCAACGTCGGCTTGTTCACCACGACTACAGCACATACAGCCTTCCGAAATTCGTCGCCCGATAATCCTCGTGGCACTTCATCACTGTATCAAAAAGATTTCGACTGCCATGTTCGCACCGAGTTACCTGCTGCGGTAGAACTGTCCTAACGGTCCATTGTGCTGTTCAGGCGCTGCGCTAAGCTATTGGTGGTTGGAAAAGGTGTTCTGCCATCGCCCTCATGCGACTGAAACTCATCAGCGGAACGATTGTCAAAGCGCTCTTCGCGCTGGCGTGCACTTTCTCGCTTTTCACGATTCACGCGGCGACCGAAAACCCGACCGACGACGCAGTGTTGTCGGACGCCGTATGCCCGATCGTCTATCCAGTAGATCATTCTCCTTCGGACAGGGGCTTTCGCTATCTTTTCTACGGAAACGGCTTTTTCATCAACGAACAGGGCTATCTCATCACGGCCGCGCACGTCCTGAGTCAGCTTCACGGAGGCCAAGCATATATTCTGTTGCATGATCCGTCGGGACGGTCGCAGTTTGTTCGAGCCGAGCTGGTAATCGTGGATCGCTCTCACGACGTGGCAATCCTGCGCGCCACGCCGAATCCCTTCGATAGTCCACACACGGTTCGATATCTGCCGTTGTCATCCGACTGGGTCGTGGAAAACCAAGATGTCGTGGTCCCATCCACACGTCCTCCCAAGCCGCTCGATGCCTACACTTTGGACGGGTCCGTCGCCGATCGCTCTTCGGGAGAGGTGGTCGATTTCACGTTCTCTCAATTGGAGAAGGGGCGGGGTGACACGGAATTGTTTCTCTTCAACCATCAAGTCCGGCTCGGCCAAAGCGGCGCCCCGGTTGTTGCTTCGGGGTCGCACGAAGTCGTTGGCCTCATCGAAGGACAATGGCTGCGTCCGACTTCCGTCTCGATTCCAACAACCGCGGAATCAGCGACGCCGGGCGTCGGAGCGGCTGTACCGATGCATTACGCAATCGCACTTCTGCAGCAAAAAGAAATATCGTGGCACACAACTTCCGGAGATTCGAATTCCTCGAGCGACCTGGCGCAGCCAGCCGAGGGTTTTTCGCCACCCAGTCCGGTTTCGCTGGTGGCCTGCTCTTTCCCGTCTCAAGCAATTTTTGGGGGCGAGGTGGTTCTAGATTCGCTGATCGACACTCACGGAAGGCTTATGCAAATACGTGTCGTGCGCGGGAACTCCCCTCTGCTGGAAAAGGCACTCGACGCTGTGCAAACTTGGAGTTTTTATCCCGCTCGCCTTAACGGTCATCCCGTCGCAGCACGAATCGGCATAACGTTTCAATTCTTACAGTCGGATGAGCGCGGACGGGCCGCACCGGTCCACAAGTTCGATGAACCGTCGGCAGTATGGCCCGAGCGAGCCGCGTTGCCGCTTGTTACTGTTGACCCGTTGTTTCCGCCTACGACAAATCGAGACGGCGGAGTGATTCTTTATGACCTGGTCGCGGCCGACGGTCAGCTCAGCTCCGTGAAAGTCTTGAGTCAATCCGAATCACTTGCGCCGGAAGCAGTCGCGGCGCTGCAGCAGTGGCATTTCGTCCCCGGAAGGCGCGCCGGAATCAATTCCAATTCAGCGGGGATAGTGGTCATGGATTTCCGGCATGGCGGACGCAAGATCGATGCAAATCAGACGAAGTAGCCATCGCGTTGTTTACATTTCAAGAAAGATGCGTGGACTTGCCCCGCCGTCCAGAATCTTTCCGTAACAAGCGCAGTCTAGCGGCGAGAGGCATCGGCATCTATACTAAAACGTTATCTTGAGTAATATTATATTATTCTCATTCAATATCCAGAGCGCCGCAGTTCTCTGAAAACTCTAATTTGACCGTTTTCTTAGAAACACCTAAAGATGCCCGGAATCGCGCCGATAGATACTCCATAGGAGCACATGCGCGAAGTGAAGCTCCCTGGATTCCTGTTCGATCAACTGCAAAGGCGAAGCCGGGACTGCCAGCAGCGAACCCAGTCGCGAAAAGGTTGGGGGTCATGAACGAGAGAAAAGAACCGCCTTTCCTAATTGAGATTGGAACTGCCGTCGAAGTCAATAATAGTGGCCGCGCCATTCGCGCAACTTCCATCAACGTAGGTGGATGCGGCGTGCTTCTGGAATTCCAGGAATTAGATTCGTTCTTGGTCGGCGATCCGGTGTTCTGTGATTTCAACATCGCAGACCAGACGCAAAACCCGCTTCCTCATCTGGCGTGAGGCAAGGTTGTCCGCGTTGAGGGCCGCTGCATCGCGGTCGCGTTCAAGGCCGGTTGCTTTCATCCGGCGTCAGCCGAAAGTGACGAAGCGTCACGCTTCGCGTAGACAAACCCTCTCAAGCATTGCCAGCTAATTTCATGTCCCGAGGGGTTCTAAGCCCCAAGACGACACAGCACCCACAAACAAAAAAAGGGCAGTCCCACCACGATGGGCCGCCCTTCTTACGTTTATTCGCCAGACCAACAGACGGTTCCAACCGCAGGCCCCGAAACTCAGGAGATAGGGCGAACCCGGATTGCTTCTGTATAATCGCGCTCGATGACTCTGACCGCGGGAACCAGATTAGGACCGTACGAAATTATGACGCCGCTAGGCGCAGGCGGAATGGGCGAAGTCTATCGCGCGAAAGATACACGGCTGGGGCGGGACGTAGCGATTAAAGTGTTGCCGGCTCGGTTTTCATCGAGCCCCGAATTGCGCGAACGATTTGAGCGCGAGGCCCGCGCGATTTCGTCGCTGAACCATGCGCGAATCTGCACGCTGCATGACGTAGGACACCAGGACGGCGTGGACTTTTTGGTGATGGAGTATCTGGAGGGAGAATCGCTGGCGGAAAAATTGCTGAAAGGAGCGCTGCCACTAAGAGACACGCTGAGAATTGGTATGGAAGTGTGCGAAGCGCTGGATGTCGCGCACCGCGCGGGAATTGTGCACCGCGATCTGAAGCCCGCCAACATCATGCTGACGAAAAGCGGCGCAAAATTGATGGATTTTGGGCTGGCGAAGGCCAGCGCAGCGAGCGGGGGAGCGAATAGAACCGCGCCGCTGCTTTCGGCCGCGGAAACGATCAGCGGCCCGAGTCCCATCTCGCCGCTGACGGGCGCAGGGCAGGTGATTGGCACGATTCAATACATGTCGCCGGAACAAATTGAAGGCAAGGAAGCGGACGCGCGCTCGGACGTGTTCGCATTGGGCGCGGTGTTTTACGAAATGGCGACGGGGCGGCGGCCGTTTGAGGGGAAGAGCCAGATCAGCGTGGCCAGCGCAATCTTGGAAAAAGACCCCGCGCCGATTCGGCAGCTGCAGCCGTTGACGCCGCCGGCGTTCGAGCGCGTAGTGAGCACGTGCCTGCAGAAAAACCCGGAGGAGCGTTTTCAATCCGCACGCGACATCAGATTGGAGTTGCAGTGGATCGCCGAAAATCCAATCGCGGAAACAAAACCCGGCCAGGCGCCTGCGGCTAATAGATCGCTGAGCCTTCTGCCCTGGGCGCTTGCAGGCGCGCTGGCGATTGCCACCTCAGCAGGGGCGTGGCTGTACCACCGGAACGTGGGCAGCGCAGCAATCCCCACGTACAAGCAGCTAACGTTTGAACGCGGCTTCGTCTATGCGGCACGATTTGCGCCCGACGGACGCTCCGTGGTGTACAGCGCGAGCTGGGATGGACAGCCATTGCAGATTTATTCCACGGATCCAGGAAGCCCGGAATCGCGCGCGCTGAATCTGCTGAATTCCACCTTGTTTGCCGCTTCCGCGAAAGACCTGGCCATTTCAATTGGCTGCAGGGACCGATACATCGGAGATTGCCAGGGCACCTTGGCGCTGGTGCCGATTTCTGGAGGAGCGCCACGAGAGTTGGCGGAAGAAGTGGTAGCGGCGGATTGGACTTCGGATGGAAGCGAGATGGCGATTGTCCGCCATACCGAGGGAAAGTACCGCGTGGAATATCCGCGCGGAAAAGTGATTTACGAGAGCCATAAGCCACTGGGGTTTGTGCGCATCGCACCGGACGGAAAGTCGCTCGCGATCGCACAATCAGTCGGGGAGTGGGGAGACGCGGGTCGGCTGTTCGTGCTGGATGCGAACGGCAAGCAGATAACACATTCGCAAATGTATGTGAGCCTTGAAGGGGTCGCCTGGCCGCCGTCCGGCGAAGAAGTGTGGCTGGCCGGAACCACGGACGCGGGATGGGCCGACGCGATTTACGCGCTGCGCATGAACGGGCAAGAACGCATCGTGCTGCGCTTGCCCGGGATGGTCCGCCTGCACGACATTTCGCGTGACGGGGCAGCCTTGTTATCCAAAGACTTGTGGAGATCGGACATCATGTATCGCGGCGCCAGCGACAAATCCGAACGAAGCCTTTCCTGGCTGGACTACGCGCAATTGCGGGACATCACCGACGACGGCAACATGGTCTCAATCGCGGACTGGGGACAGGCGGCTGGCGCATCCGGACTCGCGTTTGTGCGCAAGACCGACGGATCCGCCGCGGTGAAGTTGGGAGCCTGGGACGAGCCGGTGCTGTCGCCTGATGGAACACGGGTTTTGGCTGTGGAAGGAGTCACAGTTGGAACGGGGAAGCCGTCGGTAGTGCCGATCGGTGTGGGAGAAATTCAGAAATTCGAAGTGGCCGAAATCCAGAACGTACAGTCCATGGGATGGATGCCGGACGGGAAGAGTTTCTATTACGGAGCGGATGACGGACATGGATTTCGCATGTACCTGCAGGACCTCGCGGGAGGAAAGCCGCGCGCCGTGACGCCCGTGATCACAGTGAAGTCATATTACTTTGAAACGCACTTGGTCTCACCAGATGGCAAATTCCTCTTTGCACGCGATACGAGCGGAAAGGCGAAACTGTATCCGGTGGCCGGAGGCGAGCCACAAGACTTGGCGGGCTTGATGCCGGAGGATGTCTGGATGACCTGGACCAAAGATGGCCGTGAAGCGTATGTGTTTCACGACGAGAAAACCTCGGCGACGGTCTACCGCCTGGACGTGACCAGCGGCAAACGCCAGCTAGTGGCTAAAGTGGCGCCGGTGGATCCGGCCGGAGTAACCTCCATCTCAAATGTCCTGTATACCCCAGACGGAAAGGCCTACGCCTACTCCGACACGCAGGAGTTATCGGAATTGTTCATAGTAGCCGGGGTGAAGTGACTGCCCAGTGGAAAGTTTCCTGACTGCTACCGTTGCTTCCGTCATGCGTTTGTTGCGGTGGTCTCCTTGGACGTGATCTCGTACTTGAAGTTGTCTGGGTCGAGGCTATCGAGGCGGCCTTCGCCGGTTTCGGCTTGGGGATACATCAGGAAGCCGACGGGCGCGCCGGTCGAGCCGGGTAGGGCTACATCGTGCGCGAAGTTGTACGCCATCCAGTTCATTTCCCAGGAGCCGAACAGCCGGACGCGGGCGCGCTTTACCATGTCGTCGTCCAGAGGACGATTCCCGGGCGGCTCTTCCAGCACAACCTTGCGCACGTCGGCCGGGTCGACCGGCACCCAGCCAAAATCGCTCAGGTAAACTTCGGCGCGGCAGTGCTGTGATTTTGTGATGGTTTCTGTGTTAGCGCCCAGGCTTTTGAATCCCAATTCCGATTTGCCGACGCGGATGCCGTAGACGTCGCGGGCGGGAATGCCGGCGGCGCGCGCGAGGCCCACGTAGAGCGCGTTCAGATCGGCGCACTTGCCGCCGAGATCCCGAGAATCCAGCATGAAACGAATGTCGCCGACTCCGCAGCCGCGCGTTTTCGGATTGCGAAACGTGTTTTCAACGATCCACTCATAGATGGCGCGGGCTTTTTCTGCGTCCGTTTTCGAGTTGCTGGTGATCTCTGTTGCGGTGGTTCTCACGATGCCATCGGTGGGCAGCAGTTTCGTCGGCCGTAAAAAATATTCCAAATCAGCGCGGTTTTCTTTTGGTGGTTTGCCGGGAGTGGAGAGATCGACTGCATAGTTCCTGGTCGCGACCCGGTTGGTGAAGGCGAGGACTGGACTGACGCCCGATGGATATTCCGCGGCGATGATGCCGAGCGCGTCGGGCTTGATTTCGATCATTTTCGCGGTGCCGCCCTGCTGCGGTTGGTAGGTTGCAGAGAGCGTTTTCTGAAAGGGAGTTTCGCGGATGAGTGCTGCGGGGAGCCAGATGCGCGTGGTCCCCGAAGGTTTCCGGACTTCGACGCGCGTGGTGACCTCGAAGGTGCGCCACTGGGCATTCGTCGGGTCGGGCCTAGCGTCGGGCGAGGCGTCGCTGGCAAAGATTCGCCCCGGTTTCGCGAACGCGAGGCTTGCTGAAAAAATTCCCGTGGAGCGCAGAAAATCGCGTCGCTTCATATCCCACCCTTTCGGTCTGCAATCCTGCTGTTACTCGTCGGCCGAGGGGTAGGGTACACGCGACTCGCCCCGCAGACAACATGTGGGACGTGACGGCGGCGCTGGGGGCTGGGGAGCCGAAGTGGCCAAAAAAGCACCGGTTAGAAAATATTTTCTCGTTTGTTGTGAGTGGGTTAGCTCGATTTCTAATAATGGGCGACTACCGATTAGAAATGCGGGAATGGTGAGTCGTGATTCGTGATTAGTGAACCGCGAAGCATAATGCGCGCCTCGGGAATCGTGATGAGTGGGGTGCGGAGGCGCCAACAAAGTGCGACAAAAACTAGCGATTGGTTTGGGTCGGTGGTGATTGTTTTCAGTGGGTTGCGATGGCTTTCGATTATGTTTCGCTAGCGGTTGATATGGGTAGGGAGGGGCGGCCGCGCGGGGAGCTGAAGCGTGAGCAGCGTTGACCATGTATCCCCCTTGTGGTGATGAAATTAGCGCACGAGCGATGTGTCAGTCGCTCGGTGGGGTTTACGGGAACGAAGTGATGTGGAGCGAAGTTCAATCAGTTAACGGTTGAAAGTCAAAGGCGTGCACCCCGCCTGCGGCGAAAGTCGGCACCCGGCCATTCAAAGCGTTCTTTCGGAGAGCGCGAAAGGGCCGGCCACCCGCCCGCTACACGATTCACCGTATTGTCGGAGGGACTAGAATCTAGCTTGAGGTACTGGAGTGAGCAACGTGCCCCCAAGCGATGCATCTGGCTGCTCGGAACTGAGCAAGCCCCGGACGATCCTAATCGCCGATGACAGCGAAATGGTGCGAGCGAAAGTCCGTCAGGCATTGGAGCGCGAAACAGACTTCGAGATTTGTGGCGAAGCGACCGATGGAGTGGAAGCGGTGGCGAAGGCTAAAGAACTTACGCCTGATTTGATTCTACTGGACGTTAAAATGCCGCGCCTCACTGGCTTGGAAGTGGCAGGAATACTACGCCGCACACAGCCGAGGATTCGGATAATGATGGTGACCATGTATGCCGAAGAACTCAACCAGAAGCTGGCATCCCGCTTTGGAGTCGATGCGGTATTCTCGAAATCGGAGGGCGTAACCAAGTTGATCGAGCGCGTTGAGAATCTTTTGGCCGTCTAGAACTCGGTAGTGGGCGTGTTCCTTGGAGCGGTCCACGATTACCTCGTCCCAGATTTTTGTCTTTTGCTCGATTCCCTTGCGGTCACCCAGAAGTCGAATGTAGGCGAAGCCTGCCGTGATGGGATCGAACTTCTCAAAGATTTCCGCTCACGCGCGGCATCCAAGCCTGGTCAATCAGCGCGTACGCGACTTTGTGTTCGCGTAGCAAATCGAAAAACTCAGCCGCGAGCCATTGCCTGTTACGGATCTCCAAAGCGAATTTGTATCCCCGGGGAAGTTTCTTCAGGAATGGTTCGAGTCGCGCGAGAAATTCCTTGCCGCTCTTGAAAGCCGAATTGTTCAAATATCCGAACTGAAAAAGAAGTGGCCCGAGCTTGTTGCCCATCAAATCCATTGTCTCTAAAAAGCTTTCTAAGTCCGTTTCACAATCCCGCAATATTTTCTCGCGGGTGATTACTTGAGGAACCTTGGCGGCGAGCAGGAATCCTTCGGGGACTTTGCGCGCCCATCCGTTCACGGTGGCAACCGACGGCGTGCGGTGGAACGTGGAATCCACTTCGACGGTGTGAAATTTCGTGGCGTAATAGGTCAGATAATCGGCCGGCTTCATGCCGGCGGGGTAGAACGCGTTTTCCCAACCGGCCGCCGTTAAGGCAGACGTGCCGGTTCGGAGTTCAGACAGGAAGGCAATGTTGGCGCGCTAGATTGCGAAAGTCAACTTAACGAGGGGTGCGGCGTCACCGGACATGTCGTTGTGGGGAGCGGCGCCATGTCCGGTTGGGGGCAGGGTGGGTTTACATGCCGGAGCCGATGTAGCCGTCTTCTGCGGTTACTAGGCCGGTGTTGGGCATTTCGGTTTTTACTTTTACTGGCTCTAGAGTGGGCTTCTTGGCGCCCTTAGCCATGAAGACTAGACCGTATTGGTTCTTGAGGTTTCGGCTCACGTCCTGGAGATAGGGAGTGATGTCGACTGGAGCGCCGAATGAAAGGTAGTAGGTTTCGCCGCCGGTTTTCTGTGAGAGCAGATCGAGGCCAGTCTGTGCGAGGTCGGTGCGCAGCAAACCGCGACTGGCGCGGCCCACTCCCGGCTCGTAAATTGAATAGACGATGAAGCCGCCGCGTTGGGCTTGTTCGAAAGCGGTGTCGAGGTAGGGGTTGGTGAATGGATCATTGGAGAATCCGCCGCCGAGAGGATCGATTCCGCTGGAGATCATGAGGATTTCGCGGCGGTCTTTCGTTTCGGGCCACTTTTTCATTAGTTCCGAGAGCGCGAGGTAGGGGCTGGTGTATCCGGTGCCGGGGCCTAGCGGTAGGCGCAGGGATTTTTTGTCCAGGGTGTGGTCGGTGGTTAAATTTTGGGCGGTGAAGACTGTGCCGTTGCGCATGTAGCCGATGGCGATGGCGGTGGTCGCGGGCTGCTCGTCGATAAATTTGTCGATGCTGCTGTACTGCAGAGCTAGGGTGGAGCGGGAAGTGTCGTCGATTAGAATGTAAAGCTGAAGGCCGGCTTTATCTCCTTGCAGCGGGACCCAGCTTGCTACTGTGTCGAGGTGGCCTTTCTGGTAGACCTTCACGTCGTCTGGGGCCAGCGCGGGAACTTGTGTGCCGCGGTGCGGTTTTACTGTTACTACCATGTGAACTGGGACGTCTCCTTGCTGAGTTGGCTGAGCTTGCGGAGCTGAGGCTGGCGTGGGTGAGGTGATCACGCCGAGAAGTAGAGCGAACATTGCTGCTACGGTCATGGTGCGTTTATTTATCACGCGGCTTGCGTTTGGATTTTGCATTTGATTTATCCCTTCTCTCGGAGTTCGAGAGTTCTTCTTGCCCAATTAATATGACGTGGCGGTGGCGGCGGTGGGTGCGGTTGGCTTCGTCTCTAACTGATGGATTTTGCGGCACTTGCTGACATTGATTTTTGGCGCGGTGGATGGGTCGGCGGATTTTGCCTAAAACGACGCAGCAGGGAATCGGCGCAAAACCTTTTTAGGCTCGAGCGGGTGGCGCGGTTTTGGGTTTGATGCCGGATACGAAGGCTTGCTGAACGCGGTTAAAACTGCGTCCGCGCAGGACGGCGGTGACGATGGTTCGCGTGGCCTGAGGATCGCTGAGGCGGACGTAGCGGCAGGCGAGGTTGCGGTCGATGGCCATTTCAGGGACGAGCGAGACGCCGACACCGGCGGCAACCATTCCCAGGAGGCTGCTGAATTGTCCGCTTTCAAATGCGATGTGGGGCGTGATGCGTGCGCGTGTGCAGGTGTCGATGCTTAGATCGCGGAAACAGTGGCCGTCGCGCAACATGACGAACGATTCGCCGCGGAGATCTTTGAGGGCTAGGGATTTTGCGCCCGCGCGGGGATGGTTTCGGCTCAATGCGGCAAAGAGCGGCTCGGTGCGGATGGGGAACAGCTCGAGGTCTTTGTGGCGTAGCGGAAGTGCGAGAATCGCGACGTCGATGGAGAGGTCGCGCAAGCTTTCTACGAGGACCGAAGTGGTCTCTTCGACGATGCGGAGTTTCGCGTCGGGGTATTTCTTGGCGAAACGGGCGGTATAAGTTGGCATCAGGTAGGGCGCGACGGTTGGAATGACGCCGACCGCGACGCTGCCGCGAAAATCTGTATTTTGATCGGCTGCGGTGGAGCGGGCGGCCTCCATCTGCTCCAAAATCGTACGGGCCCGAGGAATGAAAGCGCGACCCGCTTCAGTGAGGCGAATGCAGCGGCCGAGGCGGTCGAAGAGCTTGGTGCCCAGCTCTTCTTCGAGTTTTAGGACCTGCTGCGAGAGCGAGGGCTGGGCAATCTGGCAGCGCTCGGCGGCGCGGCTGAAGTTGCCGGTGTCGGCGATAGCGCAGACGTAACGGAGCTGATGAAATTCCATAGGGTATGCCTATACCTAAAATGGGAGTTTGGTATTGGAACTATCTCCCAATTCGATGTTAATTTAACTCGGTCGAAATCGCAGTATGGATTTTTTGCCGAACTCATTCGGCCGAATTTAAATGTCTGAAGGAGATTACTCATGGCTTCCGAAGCGAAATGCCCGTTCCATCACAGCAGCGCCGCAAACCCAACGAACCGTGACTGGTGGCCGAACCAGTTGAATCTGAATCTGCTGGCTCAGCACTCGTCGCTGTCCAATCCGATGGGCACGAATTTTAATTACGCAGAAGAGTTCAAGAGCCTGGACTACAAGGGGCTGAAGAAAGATCTTGCGGCGTTGATGACGGATTCGCAGGACTGGTGGCCTGCGGACTTCGGCCACTACGGGCCGCTATTTATTCGCATGGCGTGGCACAGCGCCGGAACGTACCGCATTGGTGACGGTCGTGGAGGCGGCGGGCGTGGGCAGCAGCGATTCGCGCCGCTGAACAGCTGGCCGGACAACGTGAACCTGGATCGCGCGCGGCGGCTGCTGTGGCCAATCAAACAGAAATATGGCAAGAAAATTTCGTGGGCGGATCTGATGATCCTGGCGGGCAACGTGGCGCTGGAAACGATGGGGTTCAAGACGTTCGGATTTGCCGGCGGACGTCCGGACGTGTGGGAACCGGATCTGGACGTGAACTGGGGACTGGAAACGACGTGGATGGGGACAGAGAAACGATATTCGGGTGATCGCGATCTGGCAAATCCCTTGGGCGCTACGACGATGGGACTGATATATGTGAACCCCGAGGGGCCGGAAGGGAAGCCGGATCCGCTGGCGGCAGCGAAAGATATCCGCGAGACTTTCGCGCGCATGGCGATGAACGACGAAGAAACCGTTGCGTTAATTGCAGGCGGCCACACTTTCGGGAAGACCCACGGAGCCGGGCCCGGCACGCAACTGGGTAAAGAGCCGGAAGGCTCGCCGATCGAGGAGCAGGGACTGGGGTGGTCGAGCGCGTACGCCACCGGTATCGCAGGTGACGCAATTACCAGCGGCCTGGAAGTGACGTGGACCAGCACGCCGACGAAATGGAGTAACAATTACTTCGAACACTTGTTCAAGTACGAGTGGGAACTGACGAAGAGCCCGGGCGGTGCGCAACAGTGGAAGCCGAAAGGCAAAAACGGCGCGGGGACGGTTCCGGACGCGCATGATCCCAAAAAGCGTCACGAACCTGCGATGCTGACGACCGATATCTCGCTGCGAGTCGATCCGGCGTACGAAAAAATCTCGCGGCGCTTCTACGAGAATCCAGCTTTGCTTGCCGATGCATTCGCGCGGGCGTGGTTCAAGCTGACGCATCGCGACATGGGACCGCGGGCGCGGTATCTCGGACCGGAAGTTCCGAAGGAAGAACTGCTGTGGCAGGATCCCGTGCCGGCAGTAAATCATGCGTTGGTGGATGACAAGGATGTCGCTGCGCTGAAGGCGAAAATTTTGGCGTCGGGGCTCACAGTCTCGCAACTGGTCTCGACCGCTTGGGCGTCGGCATCCACCTACCGCGGGTCGGACAAGCGTGGTGGCGCAAACGGCGCGCGCATACGTCTTTCGCCGCAGAAAGACTGGAAGGTGAATCAGCCCGAGCAGCTGCAGAAGGTACTAAAGGTGCTCGAGGAAATTCAGAGTGAATTCAACGTTGCGCAGTCTGGCGGCAAGAAAATCTCGCTGGCCGATTTGATTGTGCTGGCCGGTTGCGCTGGTGTGGAGCAGGCCGCGAAAAATGCGGGTGTCACCGTCAAAGTTCCGTTCGGCCCCGGGCGCACGGACGCTTCGCAGGAGCAGACCGACGTGCAGTCTTTCGCGGTGCTAGAGCCGGTGGCGGACGGCTTCCGCTCTTACTTCAAGCGGAACTCCGAGGCGTCGGCCGAGGTGGAACTGCTGGATAAAGCACAGCTGCTGACGCTGACCGCGCCGGAGCTGACGGTGCTCGTTGGCGGAATGCGCGTGCTGAATACCAACTTCGGGCAGACGAAGTTTGGGGTGTTCACCAAGAAGCCGGAGGCTTTGACCAACGACTTCTTCATCAATCTGCTGGATATGAATACGGCGTGGAAAGCGGTTTCAGATGCGAATAACACATTCGAAGGACGCGATCGCAAGAGCGGGGAAGTGCGCTGGACGGCAACGCGAGCCGATCTGATCTTCGGCTCGAACGCACAACTTCGCGCGCTGTCAGAAGTGTACGGAAGCTCGGACGCGCACACGAAGTTCGTGCAAGACTTCGTTGGAGCGTGGAGCAAAGTGATGAACCTGGATCGCTTTGACCTGGGCGCAGCGCGGAGTGCGGCGTGAGGGCGATGAATCGGCTAACGCTTGCAATCTAGTTTTCACCGCGTTGAGTTACCGGAGATGTGGATCCACCCTGATTTCGCGCATCTCCGGTAAATGCTTATCAGGACTTGCCGTTAGAACCTCGCTTGGCGCGAATCGCGATGGCGCTAACGGCGTTCGGGGGTGACGAAGCGTCGATTCAAACCTAAATCCCACGTCGTTTCCACAGGCAAGTTCGCACTCTGAATTTGCTCGCGTGGATTATTTCGTAGATAGCGGAAGCGGCGTAGGTGGCGCGAGCGGCGGATCCTCGGAGTCCGTATCGACCGCGATCTTCCAATCGCCGCCTGGCGGCTTGCGCCACACCAACAGGTAGTTCCCCGTTTGTGTTTTGCTCTTCCCGTCTTTTTCCGTGGTCGTGAACCTGTAGCGGCCGTGTTCGTAGGCCAGATCGCCCGAACGCGCCACTTCGATGGCCGAGGTTTTCCAACTGATCGTTCCCGGAGCCGAAAACGATTTCCGCATATCGGCTCGCATCGCCTCTTTCGTCGTCGTTGTAGCGCTGTAGTTGCTGAAAGCAAGGGCATCGTCGGCGTAGAACGAGGCGACCTTGTCGACGTCCTTGGTGCGGGCAGCTTCGCTTACGTTCGCGGAGTAGGCGCGAATCGTCGCCTCATCTTCGGCGCGCGTGTCCTTCGGCGCTCCGCTCCCGCAGCCCTCCACCGAAAGCGCCGCGATCGCGGTGAAAACCAAAACCCACCCGAAACTCCGCTTCATTTTTCGGCTCCTTGCAGAACATCTTCTGCACGCGCCGCGCGCTCATGGTGCTTTCGCGGCAGCTTTCGCTCCGGTTCCAGTACCCGAAGATTCATTGCGCCCAGCTTAGCTATTGTGTCTTCGTGGCTTTTACGTCTGAGAGCCGCCGAGAACATCTTCCACATGGTCAGTCCAAAGAGCACGTGGAAGGCCGGCCAAATCATAAGGGCGATAGCCAGGTCGTGTCGAGAATGCGGTCCTTGCAGCCATCGAACCATCGTCCTGGTTTCGTCTTATGCGCCATGCCGGAGAGCAGAGTGCTTGACGACCAATGGCAGTCAGGCTTTTGGATGCTGACCGCATAGGGGCAATTGGGGTATTCTGCGACACAATGTCAATGGAATCCGTTCCAAGCCAGAAGACCCAGGCCAACAGCGAATATGCGCAAAGAATTAATCGGGTCATCGACTATCTTCGCGGGAATCTGGATCGCCAGGTGAAACTAGAGGAGCTGGCTAAAGTTGCCTGCTTCTCGGAATTTCATTTCCATCGGATCTTTAGTGCGATTTCGGGCGAAACCCTAAACAACTTCACGAACCGGCTTCGTCTTGAAAAGGCTGCTCGTCTTCTTCGTTATTCCGAGCAAAATTTGACCGATATCGCCTTGGAGTGCGGTTTTTCATCATCGGCCACTTTTTCGCGTGCCTTCCGATCCGGCTACGACACTTCGCCAAGCCAGTTTCGAAAAAGCGGCGAGATCAAAAAGAGCAAGATTTGCAAAGAACTATTCCCGGAAGACAAATATGGTCTCCCTATGAGCGCGGAAGAAAAGAGAGCCGCGTTTTCAGTGAGATTGATCGAGATTCCCGAAAGGCAAGTCGCCTATATTCGGATAACCAATGCCTTCGAACTGGACAGAGTACTGGGCGCCCTCAAGACAGTGATCGAATGGGCCAAATCCCAGGATATATTTTCGCAAGGAATTCTTTTCGGAATGACGGTAGACGATCCACACGTTACCCCAAAGCATCTTTATCGGTATGAGGTCTGTCTTGCTTCGTCGTTTCCCTTTGAGTGCATGGAAGGAATGTCGAAATTGAAAATGCCAGCCATGCGCTATGCCGTCATAGAGGTTTCCGGCGATATCCACAAGGTAGCTACGGCTTGGGACTATCTTTACCGAGATTGGCTTATCAACAGCGCCTACGAGCCCGAGCATGCGCCAGCACTTGAGGTTTTCCTGGACAAAGAAAGCGCGACGGATTGGTCGCACTTTGAATTGGAATTATGCCTGCCGATTCGGAAACCGGCAGAGATGAGGAGTGGGAGGAACTTATGATCGACGGAATTGGCGGCGCTTTTCTGTTTTCTAACGATACAAGGAGATTGGCGGCGTGGTATCGCGATTGCCTCGGAATAGTGCCTGAGGGCGAAGATGCTGAGTGCAGTTCAATTTATGCATCGTTTGAGTATAGGGATCTTGAAAATCCCGAGATCAAAAGAACGATAGCCTGGGCGATTATGCCCACTGATCAAGACATCAAGGATAAACCGCGAACGGGTAAGATTAATTACACAGTAAAAAAAATGGGAGAAGTCCTCAGCCATCTTGAGAGTAAAGGAGTGCCGATCGAAAAGACCGAGGAATATCCCGGCATGGGGATCTTTGCTTGGCTTAAAGATCCAGATGGCAATCAGATCGAGCTTTGGGAGCCAGCCAAGGAGTGAGTGGCAATCCCTGGTTTGTGAAGCCCCAGATGACGTAGTTGCGACTGCTGAAGCCATGAACACGAAGGGGGGAAACCCGCAGTCGAGCCGAAGAATAAAGTCTGGGGAACTCGGGCAATGTTCCGCGACCTTAATGCATACGAGTTCGTTTTCTCCAGCAAATACGCACAAGTTGACCTTGCGAAGATCGCTTCCTTGTGCACATCCATCCCGATATGCTTCACGTTATCCATAGAGGGCGCTCCTTTCTGAGGTAGGTTCGAGCCGACATTCAAAACCTACTCCAATTGGGGCGCCCTTTTATATTGCGTCGCGTAATCGGAAACTCGAAATCACAGTTACGATTGCCGCGTCAATCAGGGTGCGCCGGGATAAACCGGCATGTTGTAAGGAATGAAAGAGTCCTACAAGAAAGGAGAGAGCGACTCCATCTTGGCCCCGAGTCTTGCGGGTGACATCGCGAGATGTCGCTTGAAGCGTAGACAGGGGTATCAGTGGGCCGGGCTATTGAGCTTCGAAACCTCGGGGGTCACTTCAAAAGCGGCCAATGGGGGACGGGTCAAAACCGGCCAACGGATGTAGCCGGGACTTAGTTCTTTTAGCTCAGTTTCTCTTTCTCAGGCAAGCCCGTTTTTGTGCGCCAACTCCGAGGACCGCATTTCAGGATGTGACCGTGGTGTAGCAGGCGATCGAGCATGGCGGTTACGGCAGCACTGTCGCCGAGCAGTTTGCCCCAGTCCTCCACGGGACGGTTGGAAGTGAGCAGAGTGCTGGCGCGTTCGTGGCGACGCATCACGATCTCCAGGAGTTCTTCTGCCGTTGTGGGCGCTAATTTTCGCATCCCCAGGTCATCGATAATGAGCAGCGGCACGCTCGCCAGCAGTTCCATGTGCTCTTTGCGGGTTCCATCGACGGAAGCTTCGGCGATTTCCTCAAGTAGAGTGTGGGTCTCGCGGTAGATCACTCGGTAGCCCTGGCCGATGACCGCGTGTCCGATGGCTTGGGCGAGATGACTTTTGCCGGTCCCCGGTGGACCTAAAAACAGGGCGTCTTCGTGACGCGCGATGAAGGCTGCTGTAGCCAGATCGAAGACTAAGCTTCGATTCAGCTTTGCATTGAACTGGAAGTCGAAGTTGTCGAGCGTTTTCTGCGTGTCACGAAACTGCGCTTGTTTTCTTCGTCGTTCCAACAACCGCTCGCTGCGACGAGTGAGCTCGTCCGACACCAGGCAGGAGAGGAAGTCGATGGGTGCCATCGGCTCCGCTTGGGCTTGGTGCAGACGTGTCTCAAGCACGGCAGCGACTCCCCCGAGCCGCAGCTGTCGTAGGGCACGATTGAGTTCGATCAGGTTCATTCTGTTTGCTCCTTGGTCTTGAGATTGATGAAGTCGCGATACTCGGTGAGCTCACGGATCAGGGGATCGACTTGCCGCAGAGTGAGCTGTGGGCGGCGTTCCAGATAACGGCGCACGAAGCGATACTCAGGCACACCGATTTCCAGGGCCGCGGCGCAGGCATCTTCCACCGCCGCCGTGCCATATTTCTTGGCCAGGGAGAGGACACCCAGGATGCGGCGGATACCGGGCTCTCCCTGCTGGCGAAACAGGGAGTCACAGAGCACGCCGATCTGCTTGCCGGCGCGGCCAGCTCGCTGCAACAGCTGCACAGTGCTCCACGGCATTTTCTTTGGGTAGTCTTCGTTTTTGATGCGATACCAGCCGCGTTTCTGGCGGAGATGCTCGCGCAGAAGTTGATTGGTAGTGGGATCGAGGATGCGCACGTGCAGCGCATCCCATTGCACTTTGACCAGCCGTCCGATCCACCCGGGCGGTAAGCCGTAATAAGCCGCTTCGACTTCGACACAGCCGTCCAGATGAACGACGCGTTCTCCGTATTGGTAATAGCGGAAGGGTTCCAGCGGCAGAGCCAGCAGTGACGGCTTTTCTTCGGCGAACATAACTGCGACCTGCCGTTTCGTCGTGCCGTGGATGCGCGTATCGGCCCAGCGAGTCTCCCAGCGATCCAGATAGGCTTGTGCTTCTTCCAGGTTCTCGAAGCGGAGTCCCTTGAGCGGAGTCTTCTGTGCGTGTCCCACGCCCGATTCCACTTTCCCTTTGCGATCGGGGTCTTTAATTCGGCAAGGCATCGCCACAACACCGTAGTGAGCGAGCACATCCCGAAACAGTGGATTGAGAGTGGGATCGTAGATGTCGGCAACGACGACTCCCTCACCTAGGTTGTCCAGAACCACCACGCGAGGACATCCACCCAGCCGACGAAAAGCTTGCTCATGCAGCTCGGCCCAGATTCGTGAACTAGAACGCCAGAGCAGCAGCCGTACGGATTTGCGACTATAGCCCAGGGTCATCACGAACAGCCGTGTCCGTCGGTACTTTCCGCTCTGCGCGTCCCGCACCATCGGACCGGTTCCGTAATCGACCTGTGCTTCTTCTCCTGCCGCAGTGAGGATGATCCCCACGGGTTGCGGCAGATGAGATCCATGATGCTTGCGGACAAAACGCTTCACCGCCTGGTAGCTGCTGGGAAAGCCGTGATCGGAAACCAAGTCCTGCCAGATGGCCTTGGCGTTACGGCCACGATCCAGCCCCTGCTCGATGAGTTCGCGATACGGTTCGCAGGTACCGACAGCCCGGCCCTGATTGCCAACAAGAGGCCGAATCTGCTGGCCAAAGTCGGGGGTCACCTCATTGGCCGGTTTTGAGTTGGCCAACCTGGCCAGGCTAAGATCGGCTCCAGAGTCGGGGGTCACTTCGTTGGCCGGTTTTGCCGGCGCTCGCCGTCCCCAGCTACCCGGTGGTCGCACCGCGATCCCGGCTGCCTTTAGGTAAGCGCCTGCTGTTTCACGACGGACACCAGTGGCTTGCTCGATCCGCCGCAAAGGCCATCCGAGCTTCCCCAGTGCGATGACTTGTTGTTTCTTTTCTTCGCTCAAGACATTGCTCATGCTGACGGAGGCTATAGGCCCTCTCGCCAGTGTCAATGTCCCGGGTTTTATCGTTGGCCGGTTTTGAGGTGACCCTCATTGGCCGCTTTTGGGTAATCCCTGAGGTTCGAAAAACGCAAAACCAGGACGCCGACTCTCTCCTGATAGGAGGAAGGCAACACGGCTGTATCGCGTTAAACGCGAGCGAGCAGACGGTCCTGCGTAGTCGAAGAACCCGTGCACGCTGAGAAACAACATGCACGAGAACCGGGAGACCTCTGGAGCGCCTCAGCCCGCAAGGGAAGGAGGCCGGTCCGCGAAGGTGCAAAGCCACACGGCGGACGCGCACGCTCTAGAGGAGTCGGACCGCGCCATAGTATCGATGAACCAGGCGAACAAAGAAGAGCGATCTTCGGCGGAGCCTGGGGAGAGAAGGGCGCGGGCCAAGGAGAACATCGTTCCGTCCAACACTCACCCGACACAGTGCGGGAAAAGAAAAGAGTGTTCCAAGGATGGAGCGGTGTGCGAGTAGCAGCACCTCTCGCCAACCCTCCAAGGTGGGAGCCGTATGCGGTAATGCCGCTCGTACGGTTCTGTGCGGGGGGCGATCAGCAATGATCGTCCCTACCGCGACCACTGAGCCGGTAACTCTTCGGAAGCCGCGCCATCGACTGCTGGGTACTTGGAGGGGCTCGTCGGTGTCCAATTTATTAATGAAACTGATTCGGCGGTCGCTACTTTTCGGCCTCGTCACCGCTACGCTGGCGGGTTGTGTATTCGGCCTCTATTCGTATCGGTTGAAGCGTAGCGCAGACGCTCTTTGCGATGTCGCGTATGAGCTTTCAGGGAAGGAGCAAACACGGACACTTCAAAATATTCGTCAGCGCCTTGGGGCCGAGTTGAAACAGCCCGACCCCTGTACGTCTTATGGTTGTGGGTATGAGGTCTTGTTGTACAACCGGGTGCTTGCGGCAATCCATTTCCCCTACGCAGTTTTCAGGTCATACTTCTGGGTGAGAAATGGAGACATTGACAGTAACAGATTGGAGTTCTGGACGGTGAGTGGCCGGGCTATCGTGGCTTTGTCCTACGTTGACATCAAGTACTGCGACCGATGCGATTCAGTCGTGATTGTTCCATGGCAGGCTTCGTCACCCTTGGGTGGGACTGGCTCTGTAGAGGTCGGCTCCGCTTCCAGTGAGAACATGAAGCGAATCGCTCTCGCTCTTGACACCGGCTGCATTACGAGGCTGGGCGGGTGCACCAACATTGCTGAGCTATCTCCGAAGGTTTGGCGGCAAACCTCGCCCCGGATCATCAGTTGCCGAATTACCACCCATGAGGGCGTCATCGACAACGCATCAGAATGACCATAGAGCGGGCGAACCCTCCGGTAACGGCCGCGGGTTCGACGGGTCGGCGCGACACGAGCGTCCTTGTCTCGAATCCTCCTTCCCTGTAAATTGTCATATCGCTCATGAAGAAACGCACACCAGGTAAAATCGCGAAGCGTCCGCGCCGCCCGCGCGCCGCCTCGCCGCGCCTTCCGTTGAACCGCCGCGACAAACTCGCCGGTGAGTGGTTCGCGAAACTTGTCGCGCTGCAAGCTCGATTGCGCGCGCCCAACGGCTGCCCGTGGGATCGCGAACAGACGCGCGGCTCGCTGCGCAAATTCCTGATCGAAGAGACATACGAAGTCCTGGACGCGATGGAATCTTCCGATCCGCACGAATTCGCTTCCGAGCTCGGCGACTTGCTGCTGCAGATTACGTTTCACTCGATCATCGCCGAAGAAACTGGCGCGTTTACCATTTCGGACGTCATCGAATCCATCCACTCGAAGATGGTCCGCCGCCACCCGCACGTTTTCGGCGACACGAAGGCCAAAGATTCCGCCGCGGTGCTGAAAAATTGGGAGCAGATCAAGGCCGCGGAGCGCGCGCAAACCAAAGGCCAAGAAGGGAAGGCAACTGCGGCGAACGCGAACGCAGCGAAAACGAATGCGGCCACCGAGTCCATACTGTCCGGCGTCCCACGCTCGCTCCCGGGCGTCCTCGAAGCCTACCAGCTCACACGCCGCGCCGCGCATATCGGATTCGATTGGGACAATCTCGCCGGCATCTTCGAAAAGCTCGACGAGGAGAAGCGCGAAATATTGGCGTCGCTCCAAGCGGACGCGGCGCCTTCGTCGTCGGGAGCCGCCAGCCGCGCGAAGCCCGTGGCCGCTCCGCCAGCCGTAGGGGCACGGCATGCCGTGCCCGCTTCAGCGCCGCGCGCCGCAAACGTTTCCCCGCATCTCGAAGAAGAAGTCGGCGACCTGCTTTTCGCCGCCGTAAATGTGGCGCGCTTCCTCGGCGCCGATCCTGAAATTGCGCTGAAGAAGGCCAATCGCAAATTCCAAACGCGTTTTCAGTGGATGGAATCAGCCGCGCACGCCGAAGGCCGGCGTCTCGCCGACCTGCCACGCCAGCGCATGGAAGAGCTGTGGAATCTCTCAAAGCTGCAAGAACCCCTCGAGGCCGCGCATACCAGATGAACGCATCCGCCGAAACGCCATCAACCGCCGAGCATGAAATCGAAATCCGCCACTGCGAATCGCTCGCCGAATACGAGACCTGCGTCCGCCTGGAAAAACAAATCTGGGGCGAGCACATCGCCGTGCCTTCGGCGATCTTCGTCGTCGCGCATCACACCGGCGGCCAGATTTTCGGCGCATTCGATAGCGGCAGAATGATCGGGATGACGCTGGCGCTGGCCGGCACACGCGCCGGAAAACCATTCCTGCATTCCCACATGACCGCCGTGCTGCCGGAATACCAAAATCTCGGCGTCGGCCGCCGCCTGAAATTTTTCCAGCGCCAGGACGCGCTGAAACGCGACATTCGCCTGGTCGAATGGACGTTCGATCCGCTGGAATTGAAAAACGCGCATTTTAATTTTGTGCGCCTGGGCGCTATCGCCCGCCGCTACATTCCGAATTGCTACGGCGTCACTGAGAGTCCGCTGCACGCAGGACTGCCCACCGACCGCCTGGTGGCGGAATGGTGGCTCGATTCGGATCGCGTAATAAATATCCTGGCCGAAAGTCCGCTGCCGGCAGCCGCTGGCGCACAAACCATTTCGCTCCCCGCGACTCTCGGCGAACTGAAGACGCAAGACCGCGAATCCGCCGCGCGCCTGCAGTCCGAAACGCGCGACCACTTCCGCAAACTGCTCCATCAGGGCTTCATCGCGACGTCCGTTGAACGCCGTGGCAAAACTGTGGATTACATTCTGGAACCCGCCGCTTCCATCGCGGGCTTGCGTCTGCCAGAATACCGCCCGGAAGAATTCGAAGACTAGAAACGAGAGACGGAAACCCAAAGGCCCCAGCCCCCATGCGCCTGCGTAAAATCACTCTGCGCGAAATCCAGATGCCGTTGATCGCGCCGTTCCAAACCAGCTTCGGCGAAACCTCGCTGCGGCGCATTCTCCTGCTGGAACTGGACGCCGACGGCGCGAATGGCTGGGGCGAGTGCACCGCCGGCGAAGATCCCTACTATTCGTATGAAACGGTAGAAACCGCCTGGCACATCCTGCGCGATTTTCTTTGGCCCATCGTGAAGTACAAGGAATTCGAGTCGGCCGCCGAAGTCTGGGACTCGCTCGCCCGCGTCCGCGGCCACAACATGGCGAAAGCCGCGCTGGAAACCGCGATCTGGGACGCCGAAGCCAAGCAAAAGAACGTGCCGCTAGCGAAACGACTCGGCGGCACGCGCGACGAAATTTCCTCCGGCGTTTCCATAGGCATTCAACCCGACATCGCAACACTGCTGGCCAAGGTGGAAAAGGAACTAGACGCGGGCTACCAGCGCATAAAAATCAAAATCAAACCCGGCAGCGATGTGGCACCCGCCCGCGCCCTCCGCGAAAAGTTCCCGCGCATTCGCCTGATGGTGGACGCGAATTCTGCCTATCGCCTGGAAGACGCCCCGCTGCTGAAACAGCTCGACGCCTTCTACTTGATCATGATCGAGCAGCCCCTCGGCCACGACGACATCTACTCCCACGCCGCGCTGCAGCGCCAGCTCGACACTCCTATCTGCCTGGACGAATGCATTCACGATATCGAGCACGCCCGCGCCGCCATCGAAATCGGCGCCTGCAAAATCATCAACATGAAACTGGGCCGCGTCGGCGGCCACACCCCAGCCCGCCGCATCCACGATCTTTGCCAGCAAAAATCCATTCCCGTCTGGTGCGGAGGCATGCTGGAATCCGGCATCGGCCGCGCGCACAACATCGCCATGTCCACGCTGCCGAACTTCACGCTGCCCGGCGACGTCTCCGCCAGCCGCCGCTACTGGACCGAAGATATAATCGAGCCGGAAGTGGAAGTCACCGCAAAAGGCACGATAAAAGTTCCCACCGCTCCGGGCATCGGCTACACGCCGCGCCTTGACCGCATCGAATCGCTGACCAAACGCCGCGAGGTGCTCGATTGAAAGCGAAAGCCCGAGCGCGCCGTTGACATCGCCATTGACTTCACAGTCGGCCTCGCCCGCCCCCACAATCGCGACAGAATTGGAGTTGCCGCGCCCCAGCAAACTAACGCTCGCGTTCTGGCTGCTCATGATGCTCGTGCTGTGGTCCGGCAACTACGTCGCGGGAAAAATCGCGCTGCGGACGCTCGACCCGATCACGCTGGTCTGCCTGCGCCTGCAACTCGCCGCGTTCCTGATGCTGGCAATTTATTTTACGCGCCGCGAACGCCAGCCGCTCAAGCTCCGCGATGTGTGGCCATTCCTGTATCTCGGTTTCTTCGGAGTCGTCATCAACCAGGGCCTGTTCACCGTCGGCCTGGACTACACTACTTCGGATCATTCCGCTGTGCTTATCGCCATCGGTCCCATCATCATCCTGGTGCTGGCACGCGCGTTGAAACTGGAAGCCCTCACTGTCGCGAAAGTAGTTGGCATGGCCATCTCGTTCATCGGCGTATATCTGCTGGAAACCGAGCAAGGTTCACCAGCTCATTCGCCGCTGCTGATGGGCGACATCATCACCTTCGGCGGCGTGATCGGTTTTTCCATTTACGCGGTGCTCGGCAAACGAGTCGCCGCGCAATACGACTCCATCGCCATGAACACTTTTAATTGCGTCGCCGCCGCGCTGTTGCTGCTCCCGCTCACCATCCGGCAGGTGATTCATCTCGACTGGCACAGCGTCGGTCTCGGCGGCTGGCTCGGCATGATCTACATGGCGGTCGGCAGTTCCGTCGCCGCCTACACGATTTTTTACTGGGTGCTGCGTTACATGACGGCGTCGCGCGTCGGCGCCGTCAGCTATTTCCAGCCAGTAATCGTGATCCTGCTGTCTATGGCTTTCCTGGGTGAACGGCCCTCTCGAATGCTGCTGGAAGGCACCGCGTTGGTCCTCCTGGGCGTCTTCCTGGCCGAACGCGGCCGATCCTAGCCTTCCAAGCACCTGGCCAAATGTTTCACCGAAACTTTTTCGAACCTCTCGTGTTGTACCGTTCGAGGGCAGGCGTGCGATTTTCGCCGCTGAAGTGATTGGCTGAAGGTGAACGACTTAACCAATTTGCAACCAACCACGCTCCGTGCGAGTCTAATTGGTGTAGAATGGCCTCAGTGTTCAGGCCGCCCGCACCTCTTGGGTAGTAGTTGGGTGGAGGTTACAACCATGAACAGGTCCGCATTCTTTAAGATTTTGTTTGGCGCAATCGCTTCTGTGGCGCTGCTTTGCGCGCCAGCTGCGTTCGCGCAGCGTGGTGGCGGTGGTCACGGAGGTGGGGGTGGTGGGGGCGGCTTCCACGGCGGTGGTGGAGGCGGTGGATTCCACGGAGGCGGTGGGGGTGGCGGCGCTCATTACGGCGGAGGAGGGGGCAGCGCTCCTCGTGGTGGGGCTTATGGCGGCGCTCGTGGCAGCGCGAATCATTACTCCAGCGCGCCCAATCATTATTCCGGTTCACCTTCCAGACCGTACAGTGCAATGGGCGGCCGCGCCGGCAACAGCTATAGCGCGGGCAATCGCGCAGGCGTGGCGCCTCCTTCGAGCGCGCGTTTTGGCGCATCCGGCGCAAATTCGGCACGCGGATTCAATAACGGTTCTGCGGCCTCTGCCGGAAATCGCGGCACGTCGACATCGCCCTACATGGGCCGCAGCGGGCCTGCGAATTCAGCGTCCGGCTCCGCCGCGCGCGGTGGCACAAATTCCAACACCTTTGCTAATTCCCGCGGCGGGTCATCTATATCGAACGCAGCTGGCACACACAATTCCACGTCGCTCTCTGCTGCCACCAGCAACCGCAGCTCGAGCAGTTCGCTTTCCGCCTCTTCACGCGGCGGTTCATCCGTTTCCACGAATCGCGCGGTATCGAACATCGAAAATTCTCACTTCAGCAACTCCGCGACGTCCAGGTCAGGTGGGATGGCCGGCCGTTCCTCGACGTCTCATTTTAGCAACGCCACTTTGACCAGCGGACACTTCGGCTCCGCAGGCTCGATGAGCGCTCCGCGCCTCGGCGGCTCGCTCAACGTGCATGGCTCGTCAGGATTCGCGGGTAACCGGTCGTTCGCCAGCAATTCCGTGGGATTCCGCGGCGGTAACTTCGGCGGCGGCTTCCACGGCAGCAACTCGATCGGCGTTTTCCATGGCGGCGGCTTTGGCTTCCGCAATGGCTTCGGCTTCCGCGGTGGCTTCGGATGCTGGGGCTGCGGCTTTGGCCGAGGCTTTGGTTGGGGCTGGGGCGGCTGGGGTTGGGGCTTCGGCTGGGGTTGGGGCTGGGGCGGCTTCTGGGGAC
>Ga0209275_10000046_pt1 | contig 34425 bp, 32 predicted proteins | sample HubBroMetageREF2_FD_188344 | JGI IMG/M metagenome (GOLD analysis project Ga0209275, IMG submission 188344) | Reference soil microbial communities from the Hubbard Brook experimental Forest, New Hampshire, USA - Hubbard Brook CCASE Soil... | ecosystem: Environmental > Terrestrial > Soil >... | reverse complement strand
CACGACCGCAAGTCGTCGCAGGCGCGCGCGCTGTCGTGGACGTAGCCACGGCAGCGGCTCCTGATCGGCGCGCACGCGTCGATCGCGCGACGTCACGCGGCGCGTCTTGACCTCAGCGACGACGAGCGTAACCCCGTCGAACGCGATCAGATCGATCTCGCCGGCGCGGGTGCGGACGTTGCGCGCGACGGTCGAAAAGCCCAGCCGGGTGAGGTGCGCGGCGGCCAGCTCCTCGCCTAGGCGCCCCAGCGCGCGGCGTGCGTCCGAATGGTGATCGCTGCGCGACGGGCGGTCTACACGGCTGGAGGATCCTTGCGAGCGCATGAATGGCACGCTAGGCCGATCGATGTGACGCGGGAGCTCGGTTTGTGCAGATTCAGCGTCCTGTGTGTGCCGAAACTGTGACCTGGGTCGCGATCAAGCGCGTCGGCGCCTCACCGCGAGTCTGCTGAGCGGTCCTACGCGCGCACCGCGCCACGGGCATGCGATCGCGGCGCCGATCTGCGGCTCCGGAGCTGTCGAGTGGCTAGCGGGGAGCGCTCGGAGCGCGCCTTTTCGGCGCTCTCGGCATCGCTGACCGCCCAGGCCAGGCGCTCCACGAGCTGCGCGGCGGCGTGTCCGGTGCTCAGGTGCACCGAGCGCACCTGCTCGTCGAGCAGCACGGGGGTCTCCTCGGTTGGCTCAGATGAGACTGGGTCGGCCACGACGATGATTCTGGGCATGGAATTTCCTTTGCTAGAGGCTTGGCTTTCAGGGTCAGGATGGGTCGCTCGGATCGGTGCTCGCGCCGATAGTAGGTACGGAACGTCAGCTATGTGGACGTCGCTCGGTCACATCGACAGATGTTCGATCGACGCTAGCTCGGGGTCGAAATATGCAAATCACAGCGGCACGGTGTAACATCACTAAGTATATCGATATTATAGAGAATACCAAGGGCGATCCGTCTGGCCGCACTTGCCGGTCGGGGTGTCCGCGCCAGCGGTTCCGCGCATGCGGGACGCTGCTCGCGTAGCCTGCATGCGATGAGCGAGGATCCGAGCAGCCCCGAGTCGCCGTCGCTTGACGTTGCGCCGCGACGGGCGCAACGCAGCGCTCCTAGGGAGGAAGGCGAGTCCGGCGGACCACGCTCGCTGGATGGCGTCAGCAGCTTCGTGGGTCTGCGCTGGGAAGACCCGCAGACCGTCCGCCTGCGGATTCGCCCGGAGCTGATCAACGGCGGCGGGCTGCTGTCCGGGGTAGCCACATACGCGATGGTCGACTACTGCATGGGCTCGACGCTGTGGGTGCGGACCGCCGAGGACGAGCGCATCGCGACGATCTCGATCTCGATCAATTACATCCAGACGGCGACGGAGGGCGAGATCGTCTGCAAAACGGTGCTCGACCGGCGCAACCGAACGGTCGGCATCATGAAATCCGAGGTGCGACACGAGGACGGCAGACTGCTGGTGACCGCCGTGGGGATCTATTCGATCCGCGTGCCGCCGGAGTTGCGCGCTTAGCATGTCGCCCCCAACCATCTAAGGGTGCGGCGAGCGCGCTGACGCCCACTGTCCTCACGATCGCCGGCTCAGACTCTGGCGGCGGAGCCGGCATCCAAGCCGACCTGAAGGCATTTGCGCGATGCGGCGTGCACGGCACCAGCGCGCTCACGGCCGTCACCGCGCAGAACACGCTGGCGGTCAGAGCGGTTCATCAGCTACCGCCGGAGATGGTCCTCGCGCAGGTCCGTGCGGTGCTTTGCGATATCCGCGTGGACGCCGTCAAGGTGGGCATGCTCGGCAGCGCCGAGGTCGTGCTGGCCGTCGCGCGGGCGATCGACGAGCTGCCGTCCGGCACGCCGGTGGTCGTTGACCCGGTGATGGTGGCCGAGTCGGGGGCGCGGCTGCTCGCGGCTGACGCCCAGGATGCACTCGTCCGGGAGATCCTGCCGAGGGCGAGCGTGCTGACGCCGAACGTCCCCGAGGCGCGCGTGCTCACCGGCGGCGAGCCTGTGGGAAGTGGCGTCGAGGACGTCGAGAACGCCGAGGACGCCGAGGACGAGGATTCTGAGTTGGAGATCCTGGCTCGGGCCGTGCTGGCGCTGGGACCGCGGGTGGTCGTGCTCACGGGCGGGCATCGCGCACGGGCGGTTGACCTGTTCCTGGACTCCGAGGAAGACACTGCATCGCTGATCGGGGGTGAGCGTCACCCGGACGGCGCCGCGCATGGGTCTGGCTGCACGCACTCCTCGCTGCTGGCCGCACAGCTGGCGCTCGGCCACACGCCGCTGCAGGCTGCACGCACGGCTCGCGCTCTGGCTGGCGCGGCGGTGGCGCACGGTCTGCGCGACGTCGGTGCGGGCGCCGGTCCAGTGGACGTCTTGGACCTAGCGCGGATGCGTGGCTACTGACGATCTGCCGTCGTTGGTTTGCCATAATCGAGGGACGATGAGGCTGCTGTGTATGAAGCCCGGTTTCCGATGAAGCTCTTGCGTATGAAGCCGGGTCATGGCGAGATCGTGCTCGCCGAGGGTGACGTGGCGGTACCGGAGCAGGAGCGGGAGCTGATCGAGGCGTTCCGTCGCGAGCTCGATGCGGGCATGTGGGCGGCCGTGCCCACCGCGACCCCCGGCGGTCGCCGCGAGGCGGAGCTCGTGAAGAGCTTTGCCGAAGTACCTCGCGACGCCGAGCGCGTGATCTTCTTCCCGCGGGCTGCCGGTGGGGCGCTACCGGCGAGCTGCTGAGCGTTCATGGGCCTTGCGCTGGGCACGGCGGCGGTAGTGCTGGCGGTGTTGCTGTGGGAGCTTGCGCGACCGACGGTCAAACGCGCGCTCGTGCATGTCCGCCTGTTGTGGGAGGGGCACAGGCGCGGGCGTGCGCCCGCGGGCTATGACCCCGGGCGAGAGCGTCGCGCGGAGCAGCGTGCGCGTGCGCTGCTGCGCTCATGTGTGAGCGAGCGCGACTGGGAGATGTACCGCGATCTCGGTTTCCTGCGCGTGTGGGGTGGGCTTGGCGATCACGGGCGCGGTGCGGGCGCGGCATATGCCTACCTGATCTATCCGCACAAGCCGATCGTCGGATACGTGCCACAGACGGGCGAGTTGCTCAACGAGTACTGCGTGGCGTTCCCCGATCACTCCAAGCCCTACGGCAGCACGCGACTGCCCGACTCCGACGATGTGCTCGCCAAGTGGATGGCGCTGAGCGCCGATGAGCGCAGGCTGGTGGGTGAGGCGAACATGCACCTGCCCGGACGCCAGGTGGATCCGGACCGGGTGCGGCGCGATATCGCACGCCTGCGGCGCTGGGAGCAGCAGCTCTCACGCGAGCCCATCGCTCGCTCGTCCCGAGTCGATGGCTGGGAGCCGGATAACATCCGCGCCGCGTGAGCACCGCCAACACCTTCGACGTCAAGCACCGCAGCCGTGCCCTCACCGAGGGTCCTGAGCGCGCGGCCGCACGCTCTTACCTACACGGGATCGGCTACTCGGCTGAGGATCTCGCCAAGCCGATCGTTGGCGTGGCGCACTCGTGGATCGAGACGATGCCGTGCAACTTCAACAACCGCGTGCTCGCGGCGAAGGTCAAGGAGGGCATCCGTGCCGCCGGCGGCACGCCGATGGAGCTCAACACGATCGCGATCTCCGACGGCATCACGATGGGCACCGCCGGGATGCGCGCTTCGCTGGTCTCGCGTGAGCTGATCGCCGACTCGATCGAGCTCGTGGCGAGCGCGCACCTGTTTGATGCGCTCGTGACGATCTCCGGCTGTGACAAGACGATTCCGGGCACAGTGATGGCGCTCGCGCGCCTGAACATCCCCGGGCTGATGCTGTACGGCGGCTCGATCAAGCCTGGTCATTACAAGGGCGCCGAGGTCACCATCCAGCAGGTGTTCGAGGCGGTCGGCCAGTTCGCCGCGGGCAAGATCACCGAGCAGGAGCTGCACGAGCTGGAGGAAGCGGCTTCGCCGGGTGCAGGCGCCTGCGGCGGGCAGTTCACGGCCAACACCATGGCGATGGCCTTCGAGGCGCTCGGCATCTCACCCGCGGGCACAGCGATGGTCCCCGCCGAGGATGGGCGCAAGCTCGAGGTAGCCAAGCAGTGCGGCGAACTGGTGATGGATGTGCTGCGCCGTGGCCAGCGCCCCAGCGATGTGATCACCAAGCCCGCGCTCGAAAACGCGATCGCGGCGGTCGCCACGAGCGGCGGCTCGACCAACGGCGTGTTGCACCTGCTCGCGGTGGCGCACGAAATGGGCGTGCCGCTGGACATCGATGAGTTCGAGGCGGTGTCCGAGCGCACGCCGCTGTTGTGTGACCTGCAGCCCGGCGGGCAGTACGTCGCGACCGAGCTATATGCAGCGGGTGGCGTGCCGCTGGTGCTCGCCCGGCTAAAAGAGGCCGGCATCCTCAACGCAGACGCGCGAACCGTGACAGGCAAGACGATCGGCGAGCACGCGGACGAAGCAGTGGAGGCCGATGGCCAGCCAGTGGTAAGGCCGCTGTCGGACCCGATCAAAGCGACCGGCGGTTTCGCGATCCTGCGCGGCAACGTGGCGCCAGACGGCTGCGTGGTCAAGCTCTCCGGGCACGAGCGTCGCAAACATGTTGGACCCGCGCGCGTATTCGATGGGGAGGAGGCGGCGATGGCGGCCGTGCTCGCACACGAGCTCGAGGCCGGCGACGTGGTCGTGATCCGCGCGGAGGGGCCAGCGGGCGGCCCTGGCATGCGCGAGATGCTGGCGGTCACCGCAGCGATCGTGGGTGAGGGCCTCGGCGAGGAGGTTGCGCTGATAACCGACGGCCGTTTCTCCGGCGCCACGCGCGGTTTCATGGTCGCCCACGTCGCACCGGAGGCCGTTCGCGGTGGTCCGATAGCGGCGCTCGCCGACGGCGACGAGCTGACGATCGACGCGGATACGGGGCGGCTCGACGTGGCACTGTCGGATGAGCAGATCGCGGCGCGCGTGAGCGCCTACAGCCGCCCGCCGCGCGCGGACGAGCACGTGGACGTCGCCATCCAGAAGTACGCGAAGCTTGTCGGCAGCGCCGCCCAGGGCGCGGTCGCCCGCTAGGGAGCCGCTGGCTCGGCGCGTCCTACTCGCTGACGAAGTCCTCGAGCAGTGCGTTGAACTCTGTAGGGCGCTCGAGCATGGCCACATGCCCAGTGTCCTTGAAGATCACCTTGCGCGAGTTAGGGATCAACTCGGCGAACACGTCCGCGTCCTTGACGGTGATCAAGCGGTCGCCATCGCCCCACACGATCAGCGTTGGGCATGCGATCTCCGGTAGGCGCTCGCGGATGTCGTAGTCGAGCAGCGCCTGCAGCGCCTGCATGAAGCCCGGCTTGCCAGCTCCCCGCAGCTGCTCGGCGGCGAGCGCGGCCGGCAGGCGGCTTGGGTGGCGTACGACAACGTTCAGCGTCGCCTCGCGCAAGCGTGGGCGACGGGCGACGGCGTCGGACTTCGACGCGACCCATGCGCTGGTGGCAGCGAGTACCGTCTCCAGTCGGCGCAGGGCCGGAACGACGCGAGCCGTTCTCGGCTGAGCCTCAGCGGAAGTCGAGATTCCAGCCGCGGAGATCAGCACGAGACGCTCGACGCGCTGCGGAAAGGCAATGGCGAGCTCCCCGGCAATGAAGCCGCCCATCGAGTTACCCACGATCGTCGCGGCGTCGATCTGCAGCTCGCCGAGCAAGCGGTCGAGCAGCCGCGCGTAGCCGGACATGGTTATCTGCTCGGTTGGCATCGGCGAGTGCCCGAACCCGGGCAGGTCGAGTGTCAGCACGCGGTGCTCTCGCGCGAGCACGGGCAACTGCTCGAGCCAGTTGGCCCAGCAACCCGACAGGCCGTGTATGAACACGAGCGGTGAACCGCCCGAGCGATGCTCAGCGCCGAGCTCGATCGTGTTGACTGGCTGTCCGTCGATCACAACCCAGCGCTGATGGGCACGCCAGTCGACATCTAGCCAGGGCGAGTGCTCGCCAGGCCCGTATGCGCCGCTGTCGGATGCCGGGCGACTGGCGCTATTACCGTTGGCGTGCGCGGCGGCCCGGTCGGTGACCGCCTGGCCGTGTGAATCGAAGCTCACCCCTTTGACTGTACTGCGCTTGCGAGCGAGCTCTATCCACCTACGACGGAACCTCGTATGACGATGGTGTCACACGATGGTGTCACAGCGTCTGTGTGACGGATATCTACACTCCAGCGTGAAAGTAGCGCCCACCCCGCTGGGCCAGGCAGGCAGAGCACGGCAGGCGGCGAACTACAGCTGACAAATGAGAGCTCACGCAGAGGTAGCAACGGCCAAGGACGAAGGAGCGCCAGGCGACGCATGGGCTCAGGCGATCGCACTGCTGCAAGGGGATCTACGCAGGCGCGACGCGGCACCGCGGACGCGGCGCGCGTACGCGGTGGACCTCGGACAGTTCGCGCGGTGGGCAGCCGATCGCGGTCTGTCACCGCAGTCAGTCGACCCCAAGGCCGTCCGCCGCTATGTCGCGCATCTCTCCGAACGCTCGCCGGGCGGCCCCAGCGCCGCGCCGAGCACCGCTGCACGCAAGCTGGCGGCGCTGCGGGCGCTGTTCGCAAGCCAGCGCGAGCACGGGTCGATCTCGCAGAACCCAGCGGACCTGGTGTCAACGCCGCGTCGCGCGTCGCGCCTGCCGCGAGTCCTGAGCGCGCACGAGGCCGCGCGGCTGCTGGACGGGATCCCCGCATCCAATCCGCTCGCCTTGCGCGACGGTGCGCTCTTCGAGCTGGCGTATTCGTGCGGGCTGCGAGCGGAGGAGATCGTGTCGCTGAGCTGCGCGGACGTTGACTACGACGGCGAGCAGCTGCGCGTCGAGGGCAAGGGGCGAAAGACGCGCTTCGTGCCCGTGGGCGAGCCGGCGATGGCGGCCGTGCGGCGCTATCTGGAGCGGGCGCGCCCGGCGCTCGCGAGCACGGCGGCGAGTAGGCCGGCAGACGCGCTGTTCCTGAGCAAGAGCGGCCGGCCGCTGGGCACGAGCGACGTGCGCAGGCGGCTGCGCACATGGACGACGCGCGTTGGTGTGGGCGAGGGAGCTTCCCCGCACGCGCTGCGCCACAGCTTCGCGACGCACCTGCTGGACGGCGGCGCGGACCTGCGCAGCATTCAGGAGCTGCTCGGACACGCCAGCGTGTCCAGCACTCAGATTTACACTCGGGTAGAGTCCGCCAGGCTTAGAAGCGCCTACGCACGCAGCCACCCTCGGGCATGATCGAGATACCCACACGCCCCTAGGGGGGACGGAACCCTGGAGACGAACGTCAAACCGATCGAGCTGCGCGAACTGTGGCGGCGCTACAAGAACGACGGCGACAGCCGCGTGCGTGAGCGGCTGGTCGTCGCGTACTCGCCGCTGGTGAAGTATGTCGCCGGGCGCACCGCCGCCGGGCTGCCCCCGCACGTGGAGGAGGCGGACCTGATCTCCTACGGCCTCGTCGGGCTGATCTCCGCGATCGAGCGCTTCGACCTGTCGCGGGACATCAAGTTCGAGACCTACGCGATCATGCGCATCAAGGGCGCGATCATCGACGAGCTGCGCTCGCTGGACTGGGTGCCGCGCAGCGTTCGCGCACGGGCCCGCGAGGTTGAGCGAGCGAACGCGAAGCTCGAGCACACGCTACAACGCGCCCCCACCGACCAAGAGCTAGCGGGCGAGCTGGGCATCACGGTGGAGGAGCTCAACGAATCGCTGCTGGCGATCTCGCACTCCTCGATCGTCGCCCTGGATGAGCTATGGAGCGTTTCTGACTCGAGCGGCGACCAGGTCTCGCTGATGGACACGATCGAGGACCCTGGTGCGCCGGACCCAGCGCGTGCGCTCGACGTGGGCGATCTGAAGGACCGGATCGCCGATTCGATCGCCAAGCTGCCCGAGCGCGAGAAGCTGGTGATCGCCCTCTACTACTACGAGAACCTCACCCTCCGAGAGATCGGCGAGGTGCTCGGCGTGACCGAGTCGCGCGTCTCGCAGATGCACACCAAGGCCGTGCTGCGGCTCAGGTCGCGGATGCAAGAGGAGTCCTTCGACGACTGACCTGGCGTTCGACAGCCGGCGCCATACTGCGTCCTCGCCGGCTCGCGTGCGTAGCACGCCACGCCGGCTGCGTCCTTGTCTGGCTTGGCTCTCGAACGCCAGGTGATGTGGGAGACGCGGTCGCGCGTCGCCCGAATTGACGCTGACGGCGCCGGTCACGACAGGCCCGCCTGCCTGAGGATCGCCCTCTCCAAGCTCCGACGAATTGCTCGTCGGAGGACGAGTGTCGAAATGCACTGGCGCAGGCGTTGAGACGGCGTTATCGTGGCTGTACCCAGCGGAAGGAGATACTCATGCACCCCCCAGCGGATCGGATTCGCAACGTGGCCCTCGTCGGACACCGAGGGTCGGGGAAGACTGCGCTGCATGAGGCGCTGTTGTTCGAGGCGGGTGCGAGTACTCGCTTGGGCTCGGTTCCCGACCACACGACGGTGTCGGACTCGGACCCCGACGAGCAGGCGCGGCAGATGTCGATCGCAACGGCGCTCAGCTCGTTTGAGTGGCAGGGACGCAAGATCAACCTGCTGGACACGCCCGGCGAGCCGAGCTTCGTGGCGGATGCGCTGGGCGCGCTGCGCGTGTGCGAGTCGGCGGTGTTCGTGGTCAATGCGGTGATGGGGGTGGAGGTCTCCACCACGCGCCTGTGGGCGCGAGCGGCTGAGCTGGACATCGCACGGATGCTGTTCGTAAACATGCTCGACCGCGAGCGCGGCGACTTCTTTCGCTCGTTGGATCAGATCAAGCGGGCTTTCGGAGGGCACGCGGTCGCGACGGAGATCCCGATCGGCGTTGAACACGACATCGAAGGGGTGATCGATCTGGTCGACATGAAGGCTTTCCGCCACGACAGCGCTGAGCGTGAGGGCTGGAGCGAGATAGCGATCCCCGAGGGTGAGGCGCAGCGCGCGCAGGATTACAGAGAAAGGCTGATGGACGAGGTGTGCGAAGTCTCGGACTCGCTGATGGAGCGCTACCTGGAGGGACGGGAGATCTCCCACGAGGAGATCGTTGGCGCGCTGAAGGAGGGCACCAACCACGGCAAGATCTTCCCGGTGGTGTGCGGCGTAGCCACGCGCAACCTCGGCACCTCGCGCCTGCTGGACGCAATCGTCGAGGACCTGCCCTCGCCGGTCAAGCATGGATCGCTGTCCGTGGGCGCGATCGAGCTCGATCCCAGCGAGGACAGCCAGTTGTTCGCGTATGTGTTCAAGACCAGGGCTGACCCGTTCGCGGGCCGGATCAACCTGCTGCGCGTCTACCAGGGGGTGCTGTGCGCTGACAGCCAGGTGCTGAACACGCGCGCACATGTCAAGGAGCGGATCGGCCAGCTGGTGGTGTTCGCCGGTAAGGATGTCCAGCACGTGCAGGAGTTCGGGCCGGGGGATATCGGTGCGGTGGCCAAGCTCAAGGAGACACGCGCGGGGGATTGGCTGGCCGCGCGGGACGAGCCGATCGACATGCCCGCGCTGAAGCTGCCATCGCCGGTGATGGCGTTTGCGGTGGCGCCCAAGAGCCGTGGCGACGAGGACAAGGTGCTCTCCTCGCTGCGCCGCCTGCAGGAGGAAGACCCGACGATCGACCTGCACCGCGACCAGCAGACCGGTGAGCAGATCGTCGCGGGCCTGTCGCAGGTGCACGTGGAAGTGATCGTCGATCGGTTGCGGTCGCGCTTCGGCGTGGAGGTCACGCTGAAGCCGCCGCGCGTGCCCTACCAGGAGACGATCCGCGGGACCGCCGCCGCTCATGGCCGGCACAAGAAGCAGTCCGGCGGGCGCGGCCAGTTCGGCGACTGCCACATCGAAGTCACGCCCCTGAACGACCCCGCCCACCCAACTGGTTTCGAGTTCGTAGACAACATCAAGGGCGGCGTCATCCCCGGCTCGTTCATACCCGCGGTCGAGAAGGGTGTGTGCGAGGCGATGGAAAGCGGCGTGCTCGCCGGCTACCCGGTCAAGGGCGTACGTGTGCGCCTGTTCGATGGCGCACACCACTCGGTCGACTCCTCTGAGATCGCGTTCAAGCTCGCGGGCGCGCAGGCCATGAAGCAGGCGCTGGCGCTCGCCGACCCAGTTTTGCTCGAGCCGATCATGCTCCTCACCCTGTCGGTGCCAGAGGCGTGCGTCGGCGACGTGATCGGAGACCTCAACGGCCGCCGCGGACGGCCCCAAGGAATGGAGCCGGCCGGTGAGATGACGGAGATCAAAGCCGAGGTGCCGATGTCCGAGGTGCTCACCTATGCGCCCGACCTGCGTTCGATCACGCAGGGGCAGGGCGACTACACGCTCGAGTTTCTGCGCTACGAGGAGCTCCCGAGCCACCTCGCGCGGAAGGTCGTGGAGGAAGCCGGGTCCCAGCGCGCGGCTGTCCACGCGTAGGCGCACGATTGCTCCAGAGCGCGGGGCCAGATAGTCTGGTGGGTCGATGGCCACGCGCACGATCGTCACTTCACAGCCCGATGTCGCGTGCGATGTGTGCGAGCGTCGTCTATTGCGCGGCGAGCAGCCGGACGTGTTCCTCGCCGCTGGACGCCGGCGGACGGTCTGCGAGCTGTGCGCCCCGCGGGCGGCACACGAGGGTTGGATGCGCGAGACCGACAGCCAGTCGGTCGGCCTGCCGCCGATGCGCTCGCGGCGGGGCCGCAGCTTCTTTGACCGCTTGCGCCAGGTAGGCAAGCCGACCGGCGATGACGCGCGGGAGGCGCCCGCGCCGGCACCTGTGCAGGAGCCGGTACAGGAGCAGGCGTCCTATGACTTGTTCGATGGGTATTCCCGTGCCGGCGTCGAGCCGGTAGCGGCCAGGCCAGCCAGCTCGCAGACCGCCGATGCACCGCTTGCGCACACTGAAGCGCTCGTTCAGGAGCTGGGCGCGCCTGAGGCAATCGACTGGCAGGGCACACCGGCGGCCGTCGTATCAGAGACAGGCATTGCGGCTGGACGGCCCTCTTCGTACGTGGAACAGGCGATCGGCGTGTTCAACGCGAGCGAGTTCCCTCGTCGTGTGGCGGGCGTAACCCGCTCGCTGGGAGCTCCCGCCGTAAACATCCGTTCCGCTGAGCATCTCGCAAGCGTCGTCTCGATCGTGGTTGCCTGGGAGTTGTGCTGGTACCGCTATGAGATCGACCTCAGCGAACCTGTCGTCGAGGCACAGGTCATTGCACAGGGCACCGAGCTCGGAGAGCTCGCACGCGAGGATCGACGCGCAAACGCCACCGCCGAGGAGTCCGGCAAGCTGGCGCTCGCTGATCTCTGAAGGCCCTCGACTGTGTGACGATTCGGTGTGCACCGCTTGCGTATTGGCGCGTGCGGAGTAAGATCGGACGCGATGATCTACTGCGTGGTACCCAGACCGCTCGCGGATGAGCTCTATCCGAAGCTCGTGGAGCACTACAGCGGCGACGAGAACGTCACCGTGATCGTCGATCGTCGCGAGTTCGACCGGCGTGCGCGTTACGCGCGCTCGGGCGCCTCCGGCGGCGATGAGGCACAGCAGCGGCGTATCGTGCGCGATCGCCGTCGCGCACGTGTGCCTGGCGATCTGCTGCCGCTCGCGCGCGCTTCCTAAACGAGCCTGAGCAGAGGATCCCTGCGTCGCGCGAGGCCAGCCTCAGGCGCCCCGTGGAGGTCCTCGTCCCCGCCGCGCTTCATACTGCAGGCGCGATGAACGTGATTGTCAACGTCGACGGTGGAGCCCGAGGCAACCCAGGTCCAGCTGCAGCCGCGTGCGTCGTGCGCTCGCCCACCGGGGAGCTGCTCGACGAGCAGGCACAACTGCTGGGCACAGCCACCAACAACGTAGCCGAGTACCGGGCGCTGCTGCTAGGCATCGCCCGCGCGCGCGAGCTTGGTGCGAGCGAAGTGGAGGTGATCGGAGACTCCGAGCTGATCGCCAAGCAAGTGCAGGGCATCTACAAGGTCAAGCACCCGTCGATGCGCCCGCTGTACCTAGAGGCAATGGAGGCGTTCAAGGGCTTCAAGAAGTGGTCGATCAGAACAGTGCCAAGAGCGCAGAACGCAGACGCCGACGCACTAGTAAACGCGGCGCTAGACCAAGCAGCCGCAGCCACGCGCTAAGCGCAGTTATATCCACGTACCACCGCTTTTGCAAAGCGAGGTGAAGCGGAGCGTAGAGTCGATTTCGGCGCCCCGCGCGAAGCGCCGGCGACAAAATCGACTCTACGCGCAGCGTTTGCCATGCCTCAATGCAAAGGCTGCGCCGATTTGGCGATAGCCAGCATCTGCGAGTTCGTCAGTTCCTCGAGCAGCGTGTTGCTGAGCCAGTAGAGGACTCCTCCGGAGACCCAGCCGACGATATGGATGTGCGCGCCGTCGTCCACGACTTTATATTCGATGCCGCCGATGCTCTCCGCGCGCGAGTGGGCGAACAGTGGCGGGCCCAGCCAGTCTGTCGCCTCGAAGTCGTAGTAGCCGCCAATCGGATTCTGCTGCCACACGACCACATAGGCGTGATGCGGTCTGCCCTGCTCGTCCTTGAGCGTGTAGGAGCGAACCATCTGCTGTTCGGCCGGTCCGGTCTGAAGTGTGGGATACAGGGCGCGGAACGGGACCGACAGCGCGGCTTTGACCACTTCGCTCTCGCCCGCTGACGGCGTCGGGTACAGGCCGATGGCAGCCGGCGAGATGCTTCCGCTGTGGCTTGCGTGGTGGTGACGATGGCTCGAGCTGTGCCCGCTGGACGGTTTCGGTGCTGGTAGCTGCAGCTGTTCGTGGCCGTTGAGGAACGTGTTGAGGGTCTGCTGCTCGAGTTCCGGCGAGGACGTGACGTAATCGCCACCGCCGGCTATCTGGTCGTTGATGTTGGTCGTCAAGAACTTCACCTGGCGCAACGGCTTGGTCTGTGAGAACGCCACCAGCTTGGCCAGCAGGATCAGCTCGCTCGCTGACGCTGGAAAGTTCGTCCTGATCGCATGGCCGACCGCCTTGGCCACTGTTTCTATCTGGCCGAGCTCGTTGCTCGGGTTGATCTGCTCGCGCAGGTCGCGCAGGAAATCCTGCTGGCGGGCGACGCGCACGAAATCGTCGTCGGTGTGGCGGTAACGGACGTAGTCCAGCGCGTTTTCGTAGCAGAGCTTCTGGTACCCGGGCTGCAGGTTGATGCTCGTGTAGTCCGTTTCGGTCGTACCGACGTTCTCGTTGTAGTAGCGATGGTCGACCATCACATAGGCGCAGCCAAGCGTGTCGACGACTTTGATGAAGCCCGAGAAGTTGACATCGACTATCCCGTTGAGCTTCAGTGTCGGGAAGACTTCTCGTTTGATCGTTTCCGCCGCTAGCACGCTGGCCTCGTTGGAGCCTCCGATCTGGCTGCCGATCGTGTAGGCGGCGTTGATCTTTTCCTCGGAGTAGACCTGGCCGGAGGGCGTGGTGATGTTGACCATCAGATCGCGCGGGATCGAGAGCACGGAGGTTTGGCCCTGCTCGGGGTCGAAGCGCACCAGCAGGATCGTGTCGCTGTGCGGCGAGGCGTCGCGTTCTTCTTCGTTCTTGGAGCCGGAGCGCCTGTCCGATCCGAGGATCAGGAACGTCTGCGGGCCGCCGCCGTATTCCGGCGTGAGCAGGCCTTTCGGTGCGCTGATGTGGCTCAGTTCAGGGAAGACTTGGTGCGCGATGCTCGAGACCTCGTTCAGGGCGACGGTCGCCGTCGCGGCGCCGCTGAGCCCGACGATCACCACGCCGGCGAGCAAGAAGCGCTTCCACATGCGCCACGCCAATGACGGCACATCCTGGTCATTCATGGCGTATCGGGACGTGGCAGCTCATAAGGCCTGAGGTCGGGCTTCCGCCTCCCCCCGGCGATGCGCTCCAATGCAAAGGGTAGCGGGCCGATCGGAGCGAGAGTAGCGGTCGCATCGGAGCGCACGCGCCGGGATGCCGGGTACGCTCGGTGCTCGCGCAGCTCGGTCCGCAGACGCCCCGACCGCACCGCCTATCTTGAAACCGATTCTCAGCCCCCGCAACCGAGAGCTACTGGGTCTCGTGCCGTCCGCGCTGCTGGTCACCGCGGGCTTCACCGCGATCTTCATCCAGGCGCAGAACAACTCCTCGCAGGCCGCTACCAACGTCACGTTCAACCATATCTCCAGCGTGTCGCTCAGCTACGGCGCCCTGTTCTTGGCGCTGTGCATGGCAGCGCACCTGGTGATCCGCTTCGCGTTGCCCCACGCGGACCCCTATCTGTTCCCGCTGGTGGCGGTGCTCGCGAGTGTGGGGATCGTGATGGTCTACCGCATAGAACCGGTGCTGGCCCGTCAGCAGGCGCAGTGGATGGTGCTCGGGCTGGTGCTGTTCGCGGCGACGATCCTCGCGTTGCGCAAGCGCGGGGTGGGCGTGCTCGAGCGCTACCGCTACACGATCGCGGCGGTCGGCATCGGTTTGACGGTGCTACCGCGTGTGCCGGGTATCGGCGAGCAGGTCAACGGCGCCTACCTGGACATCCACGTCGGCAGCATCTCCTTCCAGCCGGCGGAGTTCGCCAAGGTCGCGATTGTGATCTTCCTGGCCAGCTATCTGCGCGACAACCGCCAGATCCTGGTCACGGCTGGACGCCGCGTGCTCGGGTTGACGATCCCGCCGATGAAGCAGTTCGGCCCGATGCTGATCGTGTGGGGGGCCGCGATGGTGACGCTGCTGCTCACGGACGAGCTGGGTACATCGCTGATGTTCTACGGGGCCTTCCTCGCGCTGCTGTACGTGGCCACCGGGCGCCTGTCGTTCCCGCTGATCGGGATCGCGCTGTTCGCGCTCGGCGCCTGGTATCTCACAGGCCACGTCAGCCACGTGCAGGCGCGCGTGCTCGCGTGGGAACATCCCTTCAACGAAACCCTGTACCACCGCGAAGTGGGCGGTAGCTACCAGCTCGCGCAGTCGCTGTTCGCGCAGGCCGACGGCGGGCTGCTCGGCACCGGCTTTGACCGCTCGCTGCTGCAGTACCCGTACGAACTGGCCAACCACCACATCGTTCATCGCTCGATCCTGCCGGTCCCAGAAAGCGACATGATCTACGCGGTCATCGTCGACGAGCTCGGCCTGCTGGGCGCGTCGGCGCTGCTGGGGGTCTACCTGCTGCTGATCGCGCGCGGGTTGAAGACCGCTGTGCTGGCGCGCGATTCCTTCTCCAAGCTGCTGGCCACTGGGCTGTCGTTCGTGATTGCGATGCAGGTGTTCGTGATCGTCGGCGGTGTCACGCGCGTGATCCCGCTAACGGGCGTGACGCTGCCGTTCGTCGCCTACGGGGGATCCTCGGTCGTGATGAACTTCGTGCTCGTTGCGCTTTTGCTCGTGGTCTCCGACCGCGCCCGGCGCCCATACGAGGGCCGCGCACGCTCATAAGCACTCGCAGGTGAGCTTGCGGCGCCGTCGAAGACCTCGTTGCGATGCTGAGCACCACGAGCACTCATGCCGCGCCGCGAATGTCCATGAGGACCCCGCGATCGCCTGGGTATATGGGCTATCGGGATCTGCTTGACGCGGACGCGCTCGGCGAGCAGTTCTGTTCGCCGGCCGGTTGGCACAGGCGTCCGTGGCTCGAGCGTCTGCGGCGTGCGCTCGCGGAGGACCTGTTCGTGCTGCATTTCCAGCCGATCGTCTCGCTCGACGACGGGCTCCTCTCCCACCACGAGGCACTGCTGCGGCTGGCCGACGAACCGGGAGAGCTGATCGCACCGGGCAGCTTTCTCCCCGCCGCCGAGCGCTACGGCCTGATCCGCGAGATCGACCGGATGGTGCTGGAGAAGGTCACCGCGCTGCTCGGTGAGCAGCAGCGCTCCGGGGGTGCGTGCATCGCGATGAACCTGTCCGCGCTGTCAGTCACAGACCCGGCGATGCTCGCGCACCTCGAGCGCCGACTCGAGCATCACGGCGTCGATCCCGCACGGCTCGTGATCGAGGTCACGGAGACCGCCGCGATCTCCGACATGGACAGCGCCAGAGCCTTCTGCGCAGGCGTGCTGGCGCTCGGCTGCGCGGTCGCGTTGGATGACTTTGGCGCCGGCTTCGGCTCGTTTCAGTACCTCAAGCACCTGCCGTTCAGCTACCTGAAGATCGACGGCGACTTCATTCGTTGCCTGCCCGTCTCCCGGACCGATCAGCTCGTCGTCAGGGCGCTCGCCGGGGTCGTGCGGGGCATGGGCCGGCGAACGATCGCCGAGTTCGTCGGCGATGAGACAACGATGAGCATGCTGCGCAGCTACGGGGTGGACTACGCCCAGGGCTTTGAGGTTGGGCGCCCGAGCCCGCATCTCCCGCTCGCCGCTTAGGTCCGGCTCCTACTTCGGCTGTGGAAACTGGGCGCGCATCGCGGCATCCCATGCGCGGTCGCTCAGCAGCGCCGCGTCGCGAGCAGGACCTTGGCGGACGGCGTGATCGTGATCCGCGCCGGCGGGCGGCTACGGGTGATCGCGCGCTCGATCACCTTGGCCACGCGCTCGGGACCCGCGCAGGACAGCCTTCGAGGGCTCGGCCATCGCCGCAGCATAGGTGCTGAAGGGCGCCTGCGCGAGGTAGGCTCTGTTGTATGACCACTATCTCCGCTGACAGCCTCCCTGACGCGCTGAGCGCCCCCGCGCGCGAGTTCATCTCACAGTCACACCGCCTGCTGATCGGCGCCGAGCGTCTGGATGCGGCGGACGGGCGCACGTTCGCCACGCTCGACCCTGCCACCGGACGGGAGATCGCGACGGTTGCGCTCGCGGGCCCCGAGGATGTGGCGCGCGCGGTCGCGGCTGCCCGCGTGGCGTTTGCCGATGGTCCGTGGTCCTCGATGCCGGCCGCTGGGCGCGAGCGCCTGATGCACAAGCTCGCGGATGCGATCGAAGCCCACGCCGAGGAGATCGCCCAGATCGAGTCGCTCGACAACGGCAAGCCCGTCGGGCTCGCTCAGTACGTGGACGTCAATGGGGCCGTCGGACACCTGCGTTACTTCGCCGGCTGGCCGAGCAAGATCGAGGGCGGTGTGCTCCCTGTGACCGCGCCGAACATGCACTGCTATACGCGGCGTGAGCCGGTCGGCGTGTGCGCGCAGATCATTCCGTGGAACTTCCCGCTGCTGATGGCCGCGTGGAAGCTCGGCCCGGCGCTCGCCGCCGGCTGCACGGTCGTGCTCAAGCCGGCCGAGCAGACACCGCTGTCGGCGCTGCGTGTCGGCGAATTGGCGCTCGAGGTGGGGTTCCCGCCGGGTGTGTTGAACGTACTCACCGGCGACGGCAGCACCGGCGCTGCGCTCGTCGATCACCCGGACGTCAACAAGGTCGCCTTCACGGGCTCCACGGCTGTCGGACGCGAGATCGGCGCCAAGGCCGGCAAAGCGCTCAAGCGGGTGACGCTCGAGCTCGGTGGCAAGTCGCCGAACATCATCCTGCCCGACGCCGATATCGACGCCGCCGTGAAGGGCTCCTTCCAGGCGATCTACTTCAACTCCGGGCAGGCGTGCAACGCGGGCTCGCGGTTGTTCGTCCCGGCGGAGCGATTTGACGAGGTGATGAGCGGTCTTGCCGATGCCGCCCACGCCGCTCAGCTCGGGCCGGGGCTGGAGTCGGGCACCCAGCTCGGGCCGCTCGTCTCCGCCGAGCAGCATGAGCGGGTGCTGGGCTACATCGAGGCTGGTCGCGAGGAGGGCGCTGAGCTGCTCGCCGGCGGCGACGCGGCGCTGAGCGACAGCGGCGGCTACTTCGTCGCGCCGACGCTGTTCGCCACAACCTCCGATGAGTTGCGGATCTCGCGCGAGGAGATCTTTGGGCCCGTGCTCGTCGCCTCGCCATATGACTCTCTCGAGGAGGTCGCCCAGCGCGCGAACGCGGGCGAGTACGGCTTGGCCGCGGGCGTGTGGACGCGCGACGTATCGAGCGCTCACCGCTTGGCCGCGATGTTGCACGCGGGGATGGTCTACATCAACACCTGGGGCGTGGTCGATCCGTCGGCTCCATTCGGGGGCTTCAAGTCATCCGGTATCGGCCGCGAGCACGGCCATGATGGCCTGGACGCCTACCTGGAGACCAAGACGGTGTGGACGGCGTTGTGAGCCTCGTCGCTCCGTGAGCGCCGTTGCGCAGGGCGAACCGCGCCTTGCCCATGAACGCAGCGAACGGTGGGTGCCAGCGCTCACCACCGTTTGCGCGCTGCTGCTCGTCGCCGTCGCGGCGGAGATCGTCATCGACGCCGCCGCTGGGCCCTCGCCGGTGGTGCCCAAATCTCCGGAGCTCGTCGGATGGCTGGGTGGTGTCGGCGAGCGCCTGGGCTATCGCGGCTTCCTGGTCGCGCTACTGGTCTCGAGCGGCGCCTACGGCGGTCTGGCCGTGCTGTCGCGCCGTTTTCGAGTCCGTGCCATTTCCAGGCGCTGGGCGATCGCCCTCGTAGCGGTGCTGCAGCTGATCGTGTTCGCGGGGCCGGTGTTGCTCTCGACCGATGTCTTCAGCTACGTCGCCTATGCGCGCATGGGCCTGGAATATGGCCTGAATCCCTACACACACGGCCCGGTCGCGATCGTCCACGACTCGATCTATCAATACGTCGGTCACGACTGGGATCGCGTTGCCACCGCATATGGGCCGCTGTACACGCTGCTGTCCTACCCACTCGCGCCACTCGGCGTTGTCGGCGCGCTGTGGGCGATGAAACTCGAGGCGCTGCTCGCCAGCGCTGGCACGCTTGCGCTGACCTGGCGCTGCGCGCGAATGCGCGGATTTGACCCGGTGGCGGCGATTCTCGTGGTCGGCGCCAACCCGCTGTATTTCATCTACGGGCTGGGGGGCGCCCACAACGACCTGATCATGATGCTGGCGATGATGGCCGCCGTCAGCCTCACGATCGCGGCCGGCGCGCCCAAACCGTCGGCCCGCCGCGAGGCTGGAGCTGCCGCGTCGGTCGTGGCCGGCGCGCTGATCAAGGCCACGGTCGCGGTGCTGCTGCCGTTTATGATCGTCTCCAAAAGACGCTTGGCGCCGATCGTCGGCACCGTCGCGGCACTGGCGCTCGGGGCGCTGGTCGGCTACGCGGTGTTCGGCATTCACGGCATCAACGTAGTCGCCGCGCTGAACCGCGACGCGGCGTTCGTCTCTACCGACAGCTTCGCCAACGAGATCGCTCACCTGCTCGGCAAGCCCGGCGTGTTCCCGATCGACCACGACCTGCTCAAGGCAGCGCTCGTGCTGATCGTGTTGCACCTGCTGTGGCGGACCTGGCGCGGCTATGACTGGGTCGCCGCCTCAGGATGGGCGCTGCTGGCGATCTCGGTCACCAGCACATGGCTGTTGGCGTGGTACATCCTGTGGCCGCTGCCGCTCGCGGTCGTCACACGCGACCGGCGACTGCTTGCCGCCACGCTTGCCATACAGGCGCTGTTCATCGTCCACCAGATCTCGCCGCTACTGGCGCCCGTGCAATGACCGAAGTGTCGCTGCCGGTCGAGGAACGGCGCTGGGAGCGTCTGCCGCCGTGGCTGCGCCCGCGGATGTCCGAGCAGCCCGGCAGCGGGCGCCTGTGGCGCATCGAGACGACGCTGCTGGTGATCGTTGGTCTGTTCCTGGCGGTCGCGATCGTCAACGACCTGGCCCGCGAGGTGCGCATCAACCACCGCCTGGTCGCCGACCTAACGACGTGGCGGCACTACACCCAGCACGACTACGTCAACATCTCGATCGACCAGGAAACGCTCGGCGCCAATAGCGACCGGGAGGTGCTGTGCGGTAACACCAGTGCCGGTCCGCCGGGAAGCAAGACGCAGATCTGCTTGGCGGTTTGGGGGCCGATCGTCGCGGGCAGACGGGCGGTGCACGGCGGCTGGTACCTGCCGCCGTACTACGAAGACGTGCGCAGCGAGCGCTACGGCTGCTTTGGCGCGGTGCGGGGGTTGTGTCCGCGATGAGCACGACAGCGAGTGCCGCCGCCGTGGCGCCCGTGGCACGGGTGCACAGGGGGCCGGCTCCGTGGTGGCCGCTGGCCGCGCTGACGCTGCTGGCTGCTGTGCTGCGACTCTCCACGCTCGATCTGCAGAGCTTCTGGTACGACGAGGCGTTCACACCCCTTCACGTGCTGCACCCGAGTCTGTGGGCGACGCTACGGTCGGTCGTTCACACCGAGAACACGCCGCCGCTGTGGTACGTGCTCGCGTGGGCAGATTCGCGTGTGCTCGGCACAGGCGAGATCGCGCTGCGGCTGCCATCGGCCCTCGCCGGGACCGCAACGGTGCCTGTCGCGTGGGCGATCGCTCGCGAGCTGGGCACGCGTCGCGCGGCCGTCCTTTGCGCCGCGCTCGTCGCGGTCAACCCGCTATTCGTGTGGTACTCGCAGGAGGCACGCGCTTACGCGTTGTTCGTGCTGATGGGCGCCTTGGCGATGCTGTGCTTTCTGCGCGTCTTGCGGGAGCCCACGCCAAGGCACGTGGCGGCCTTCGCGCTTGCGGGCTCGCTGGCGTTGCTGACGCACTACTTCGCGGTCTTCCTATTGATCCCGATGGTGCTGCTGCTATTGCGCGATCGTTTCGCGCGTCGCGCGGCGCTACCGGCCATCGCGGTGCTGGTCGTTATCGGCCTGGCGCTGCTGCCGCTGATCTCCGCCCAAGGTGGGCATGGCACGCAGTGGATCGGGCACTGGCCACTGAGAGAACGTTTGCAAGCAATCCCGCAGTACTACCTCACGGGTTACTCGGGCTTGCCGCTCGGGCGTGGCGTCGAGTTGCTGGTGGCGCTGCCGATTCTCGCCGGTCTCGCACTTGGAGCTCAACGCATGAGATCTGGCCAGCGCGAGCGCCTGGACGGCGGCAAGTCGAACGCCGGCGCACGCCGTGTGCTGATTGCATTGGTAATAGCCACCTGTGGAGTGATAATCCCGATCGTGCTGGTGGGCTTTGGGGCGGACTATCTCGCGCCGCGCAACCTCGTCGCGGCGATGATCCCGGTCACTGCGGTGATCGCCGTGATGACCGTCTGGCCGGGCACGGGCCGGGTGGGGATCGCACTCGCGGCGACGATCGCGCTGGCGTTCCTGGCGATCTCGCTCGACGTCGATTTGAGCCCGCGCCTGCAGCGCGGTAACTGGCGCGATGTTGCCAAGGCTCTACGCGGCGCGCCGCGCGAACGTGCGATCACGACCGTTGAGCTGGGATCTGCGCCGCTCGAGTACTACCTGCGCGGGGTACACGAGCTCCCTGAGGGTAGCTTCGTGCAAGTGCGCGAGCTCGATGAGACCGGTTACGCGCCGCTGCGCGCAGCGGCGGGGGAGCCGCCGGCGCCGGGTTTTCACCTGCGGGCGCGCCTGGACATCGATGGGCTGATCGTCTACCGCTTCGTCTCGGCGGTTCCGCGCCTGGTCAGCGAGGCCACCCTGCGTCGGCATGTGATCACACGCGCCTCGCCCAACGTGCTCGTGCCAGCGGATTCCCGGGTTGTTGTCAGGAACGTGCGAGGGTAAGAAGGTGCGTACGCAACTGTCGTCTCCGAGCAAAAAGATTTAGGTTGTCGGCATGTCACAGTTGACCGTGGAAGCTCGTAGCGAGGCGAAGGTCGCGCTGGAGCTCGCGCGCGAGCATCTGCTGTCGCTGCAGGAGGACGGCGGCTGGTGGCGCGGCGAGCTGCAGACGAACGTGACGATGGATGCCGAGGACATGCTGCTGCGCGAGTTCTTGGGGATTCGCAACGCGGCTGAGACCGAGCGCTCGGCGGCATGGATTCGCTCCCAGCAGCGCGCTGACGGCACGTGGGCGAACTTCCACGGCGGCCCTGGCGAGCTCTCGACGACGATCGAGGCCTACTGGGGGCTGCGGCTCGCCGGCGATCTGCCGCAGGCCGAGCACATGCGTGCCGCCGCCGAGTTCATCCGTCGCGAGGGAGGCTTGGAGCAAGCCCGCGTGTTCACCCACCTATGGCTCGCGCTGTTCGGCTTGTGGTCGTGGGATCGAGTCCCGGCGCTGCCGCCGGAGGTCATCCTGCTGCCGCCGTCGGTGCCGCTGAACGTCTATGACTTCGCGTGCTGGGCACGCCAAACGATCGTGGCGCTGTCGATCGTCAAAGCACACCGGCCCACTCGTCAGCTCCCGTTCGACCTGGAGGAGCTGCGCGCGAACGACCCAGCGCGCACCGAGGCGCCCGCGGGGCGCTCCGGGCGCGCCCGCTCCCGCCGCATCACGTGGCTCTCGCGCCTTGACCGCCTGCTGCGTGCTTACGAACGCCGGCCGTTCGAGCCGCTGCGCCGCATCGCGCTCGCGAGGGCAGAGCGCTGGATACTGCGCCGTCAGGAGGCCGACGGCTCCTGGGGCGGGATCCAGCCGCCATGGGTGTATTCGCTGATGGCGCTGCACCTGTCGGGCTATCCACTCGAGCATCCCGTGATGCGCCGTGGCTTGGAAGGCTTGGATCGCTTCATGGTCGAGGATCGCGACGACGCTCGACGTGTGGGTGCGCCCGCTGGCGAGAGCAGGCGCTTGGAAGCATGTCAATCGCCGGTGTGGGACACGGCGCTGGCGATCATCGCTCTGGGCGACGCGGGTCTGGCGCAGGACCATCCGGCGCTCCTCAGCGCGACGGAGTGGCTGCTTGGCGAGGAGGTCACCGAGCTGGGCGACTGGTCTGTGCGCAGACCGGATCTGGAGCCCGGGGGCTGGGCGTTCGAGTTTGCGAACGTCAACTACCCCGATGTCGATGACACCGCTGAGGTCGTGCTCGCGCTACACCGTCTTGCGGGGCGCGCACCCCTCGGGCCGCGCGCCGACGGCGCGATCGGGCGTGCCTTGCGCTGGGTCGAAGGGATGCAGAGCGGCGCTGGGGGCTGGGGTGCGTTCGACGCGGATAACACGCGCGCGCTCGTGCGCGAGCTGCCGTTCCTGGACTTCGGTGAGGTAATCGATGAGCCCAGCGCCGATGTGACCGCGCACGCGGTGGAGATGTTCGGCGTGCTCGGGCTCGCCGACACACCGGCCGCGCGGCGTGGTGTGCGCTGGTTGATCGACCAGCAGGAGGCCGATGGGTCGTGGTTCGGGCGCTGGGGCATCAATCACGTGTATGGCACCGGCGCGGCTGTCCCCGGGCTGATCGCCGCGGGCGTCGATCCCGCGGATGCGTGCGTCCGCCGTGCTGTCGAGTGGCTCGAGAGTCACCAGAACGAAGATGGAGGCTGGGGCGAGGACCCGCGCTCCTACGACGAGGAGCGCTGGATCGGGCGCGGCCCGAGTACCGCGTCGCAGACAGCGTGGGCGTTGCTCGCGCTGCACGCGGCCGGGGAGCGCTCGCAGGCGCTCGTGCGAGGTGTCGCCTGGCTGGTCAGCACCCAGCGCGCGGACGGCAGCTGGGACGAGCCGCAATACACCGGCACGGGCTTCCCGTCTGACTACTACATCAACTATCACCTCTACCGGCTCACGTTCCCGATCATGGCCCTTGGGCGTTGCCTTTCCTCAGACAGCCAGTGGGACGCGGCGGCCGGGGGGGCCCCCGAGCGGCGGAGCTGATGCTGATAGCGGCCGCGCCGATCGACGCCCCGACCGCGGAGGCGATCATGGCGCGGGCCGCGACAGAGAACTTCTCCGTCGCCAGCCGTGTGCTGCCACGACACGTGCGTGCTCACCTGCTTGCCATATACGGGTTTGCACGGCTCGTCGACGAACTGGGGGACGCGGACGGCCAGTCGCCCGCGGAGCGGCTGGCCGCCCTGGATTGGCTGGAGTTGGAGCTGGAGCGAGCGTTCGCGGGCAAGGCCGAGCACCGGTTGCTCGTGCGTCTGGGCGCGAGCATACGCGAGTGTGGCTTGGCACGCGGGCCGTTCGTGCGGCTGATCGAGGCCAACCGCGTCGACCAGCTTGTCAGCCGCTATGAGACGTGGGAGCAGCTGCGCGAGTACTGCGCGCTCTCGGCCGATCCGGTGGGCGAGCTGGTGCTCGGTGTCTTCGGTCTGTCGAGCCCCGCACGGATCGAGCTTTCGAACTCGATCTGCACGGCGCTGCAGCTCGCCGAGCACTGCCAGGACGTGGCTGAGGACCGCGCGCGCGGTCGGGTCTACCTGCCGCTGGAGGATCTCGCACGATTCGGTGCCAGCGAGATGGATCTGGCCGGCGAGCACGCGAGCGAGCAGCTGCGCGCGGTCCTGGCCTTCGAGGTCGCCCGGGCGCGCCGCCTGCTGAAGGAGGGCATGCCGTTGATCGCGCAGCTGCGGGGTCGCCCCAGGTTCGCGGTCGCGGCATTCGTGGCCGGTGGGTACGCGGCCCTGGACGCGATCGAGCAGACGCGCTATGACGTCCTCGCCGGCCCGCCGCGAGCAGGGCGCGCCCGGCGGGCCCTAGCGCTCGCGGCGGCGCTGCGCGGCGGCCGTCGTGCTTCGCCTGGGAGCGCTGCGTTATGAGCGTGACGGTGGAGATCGCTGACGCCTACAGCCACTGCGAAGCTGTGACGCGCGGTCAGGCTGCCAATTTCTTCTACGGAATCCGCCTACTGCCACGCGATCGGCGCGGCGCGATGTGTGCGGTGTATGCGTTCGCGCGCCGTGTCGATGACATTGGTGATGGCACGCTCCCGCACGGCGAGAAGCTGCGGCTGCTCGACGGCGAGGCGCGGGCGCTTGGCGCAATTGCGACGGCTGGCGCAGGCGTGGCGCTCGACATGAGCGCGACGGCTGGCGCGGACGTCACAGCCGGTGAGGACCCGGTGATGGTGGCGCTTGCGGATGCGCAGCGACGCTTCTCGCTACCGGCGGATGCGCTCGGCGAGCTGATCGAGGGGGTGCGCATGGACGTCACAGGCGCCACTTACGAGAGCTTCGAGGAGCTGCTGCCGTACTGCCGCCGGGTTGCCGGCGCGATCGGCCGGGTGTGCCTGGCGATCTTCGGCCTGCGCGAGGGTGCTGGCGGCGACTGCGTCCGCGCGGAAGGGCTCGCCGACGACCTGGGCGTCGCCCTGCAACTGACCAACATTCTGCGCGACGTGCGCGAGGACGCGCAGAACGCTCGCGTGTACCTGCCGGCGGAGGATCTGCGGCGCTTCGGTGTGATCGCTGAGGATCGGCCCGCGATGAGCTTGGAGCGCACGTCCACGGTCCTACTGGGTGCGCTCGAGAGCGCGAGCGCCGCTACCGGCACGGGTGAAGATGCGCAACAGCTCGAGCGGCTGGCCGCACTCGTGCGCTTCGAGGCCGAGCGCGCCGCCCAGTGGTTCGACCATGGTCTACAGCTGGCGCCGCTGCTGGATCGGCGTAGCGCCGCCTGTGTGCTGGCGATGGCGGGTATCTACAGACGGTTGCTCGAGCGTATCGACGCGCACCCTGAGCAGGCAGTGCGCGGGCGTATGTCGCTGCCCGCCCACGAGAAGGCCTGGGTCGCGGCGAAGGTGATGCTGGGGGCGGGAGCTTGAGCGCCGGACGTCGTGTGGTGATCGTCGGCGGCGGTCTCGCCGGCATCACAGCCGCGCTCGACTGCGCTGCCGCCGGTGCAAGCGTGACGCTGCTGGAGGTCAGGCGCAGGCTCGGCGGCGCGGCCTACTCCTTCGAGCGTGAGGGCTTGCGGATGGACAATGGCCAGCACGTGTTCCTGCGCTGCTGTGGTGCCTATCGCGCCCTGCTGAAGCGCCTGGGCAGCGAGCATTTGACCGCGGTGCAGCCGCGCCTTCAGATACCCGTGCTGAAACCCGGTGCAAGGCCCGCGTTGCTGCGTCGCGGCTTGCTACCGGCACCACTGCACCTTGCCGGTGCGCTCGCGCGCTATCCATATCTATCGCTCTCCGAGCGACTCGGCAGCGCACGGGCGGCGCTTGGCCTGATGCGCCTGGACCCAGCCGATCAGGCGCTCGACCGGGTGCGCTTTGGTGACTGGCTGGCTCGTCACGGCCAGGGACCGCGGGCGGTCGGCGCGCTGTGGGATTTGATCGCGCTACCGACCCTCAACATCCCGGCGGCAAACGCGTCACTGGCGCTGGCGGCGTTTGTCTTTCAAGCCGGGCTCCTCTCCGGCGCGGACGCCGGTGACATCGGCTTTCATCAGGCGACGCTCGATGTGACGCTTGGCGAGCCCGCCGCGCGGGCCCTGCGCGATGCGGGCGTGGAGGTCATGCTCGGCTGGCGCGCTGAGCGACTGGAGCAAAGTGCGAGCGGCCTGGAGGTACATGGCCGCGGGGCGCGCGGCGAGGGTGCACAGGCGCTAGCTGGGCTGAGCGCGGACGCGATCGTGCTCGCGCTGCCCCATGCCCGCGCCGCGACGCTGCTCGAGCCCGTTTTGGGGGACACGGCGCGCGCGCTGAGCGGGCTCGGCAACTCGCCGATCGTCAACCTGCACGTCGTCTACGACCGGCCGGTGCTCGAGCAGCCGTTCGCGGCTGGCGTGGGCACGCCGGTGCAGTATCTGTTCGACCGCTCCGCCGCGGCCGGTGCGCCGCCAGGCTGCCAGTATCTGGCTGTGTCGCTGTCGGGGGCGGAGCGCGAGATGGGGATGAGCGTGGACGCTCTGCGCGAGCACTACCTACCCGCGCTCGAAGAGCTGCTGCCACGTGCGCGCCACGCGAAGCTCGAGTTGTTCCTGGCGACCCGCGAGCACGCGGCGACCTTTCGCGCGGCCCCCGGCACGGCCAGGCTGCGTCCCGGTCCCGCGACCGCGATTCCCGGCCTGGTGCTGGCTGGCGCCTGGACAGCCACCGGCTGGCCGGCAACGCTCGAGGGTGCTGTCTTGAGTGGGCACGCGGCCGCGCGGCACGCGCTCGCCGGACTCGGCATGGATGGGCGAGCCGCGCATGGCGCAGCTGGCTCGCTCGCTGGGCATACCAGCTCGGCGGCCACGCTCGGCGCAAGCCCTGGGGCGCTGGCGCGATGAGCGAGCTGCTCGTAGCCGCGCCGCTGCGCATCGAGGCCGCGCTGATCTCCTCCGCGGCGCGGAGCGCTGTCGTGCGCAAGACCGGCATGGGGCCCGAGCGTGCCAAGGCAGCTGCTGGGGAGCTGGCCGCCCACACCGGCAGCGCGATGCTCGTGCTCGGCTTCTGCGGAGGGCTCGACGCCACGTCGGTGCCCGGAGAAGTGATCGTCGCCGAAGACGTGTACGCGGCGGGCGACGAAGGGCACACCGCGGAGCGCGTGCGCTGCGATCTGACCCACGAGCTGGTACAGCGACTCACCGGGCTGGGTATGAAGATCCGCACTGGACACGTCGTCTGCGTCTCGCGCCTGGCGCTTGGCGAGCGGCGCGCCGAGCTGCATGCGGGCGGCGCGATCGCCGTGGATATGGAGTCGGTGTGGCTGGCAGCCGGGACCGGCGAGCGTCCTTTCGGTGTCGTGCGGGTCGTTTTGGATAGCCCCGGGCACGAGCTGATGCGCGTGGGGGCGGTTGTGGGTGCGCTGCGTGCGGCTCTATCGCTGCGCCGGGTAGCGGCTGCCCTTCACGACTGGACGCCCGGCGCTATGGTGGGCTGATGGCGGTCCGAGTCAGGCAGAGCACGCGCATGGGGTGGTACCTGATGCGCCAGCGGCTGGCTAAACGCGAGAAGTTCCCGCTGATCGTCGAGCTGGAGCCGCTGTTCCAGTGCAACCTGGCGTGTTCGGGCTGCGGCAAGATTCAGCACCCGGAGCATGAGCTGCGCCGGCGGATGCCCGTCGAGCAGGCGATCGGGGCGATCGAGGAGAGCGGCGCGCCGATGGTCTCGATCGCGGGCGGCGAGCCTTTGATCCACCCCGAGATCCATGTGATCGCGGCGGAGCTGATCAAGCGCAAGAAGTTCGTCTACCTGTGCACCAACGCGCTGCTGCTGGAGAAGAAGCTCCCGAACTTCAAGCCGAGCCCGTACTTCTCATGGGCGATCCACATGGATGGGCTACGTGAGCGCCACGACGCGTCGGTCGAGCGCGAGGGCGTCTTCGACAAGGCGGTCGCCGCGATCAAAGTCGCCAAGGCGGCTGGCTTTCGCGTCACCACCAACACGACCTTCTTCACGCACGATTCGGCCAAGACGGTGCGCGAGGTGCTGGATTTCCTCAACGACGATCTAGAGGTTGACGAGATGATGATCTCGCCCGCCTACGCATACGAGAAAGCCCCGGACCAGGAGCATTTCCTGGGCGTGGCGCAGACGCGCAGGCTATTCAGCGAGGCGTTCGCCGATGGGCGGCGCAAGAAGTGGCGACTGAATCACAGCCCGCTGTTCCTCGACTTCCTCGAGGGCAAGGCCGAATTCGACTGTACCGCGTGGGGTATCCCCAGCTACTCGCTGTTCGGCTGGCAGCGCCCCTGTTATCTGATGGCCGACGGATACACCAAAACCTACAAAGAGCTGATCGAGACGACCGACTGGAGCAAGTACGGGCGCGGCAAGGACCCACGCTGTGAGAACTGCATGGCTCACTGCGGCTACGAGCCCACGGCGGTGCTGAAGACGACGAGCTCCCTGCGCCAATCGCTGCGCGCCATCGCAGGCTAAACGTCGGCGCCCTCCGGGTGCGCGGCGCTGTGGCGGATGTCCTGCCAGGACACGCCTTCCTTGAACAGCGCTGGCACACCCAAGATCAACGCGGTCACCACCTCTACCGCCTGCAGGATGATGCCGTAGGCGAGCGCCTGTCCGGCACCGACGCCGTACGCGGCGAGCACCACCAGGCAGGCTGCTTGAAAGACGCCGACGTTTGACGGGGTGGCTGGCAAGACGGCGCTCAAGTTCACCGCGAGTAGGATTGCCGCGGCCGCGGCCGGTCCCGCCTGTGACTGCAGGCCGAGTGCGAGGATGACCATGTAACAGGCCAGCCACTGCAGCGCCCATGCCAGTAGCTGGAACGCGATGGCGGTGGATCCATAGCGCGGGCGGGCGAACACGACGAGACCCTGCCGGGCGAGATGCAGGAGCCGCGCGATCGCATGTGCCGCACGGCTGACTCGCCGCCAGCGCGAGCGTTGACCGAGCGTCAATAGGCGCGGGCCGGCGAGCACCAATGCGCACGCCACCAGCGGTAGGGCAAGGGCGGTCGCGACCGCCGCCACATGGCCGCTGGGTAGCGGCACGCTCGTGACGCTCACCGCCAGCAGGATCAGCAGCGCGAGTAGGTTGATCAGCGTCTGCGAGAACACCGTCCCAGCGACGATCGGAACCAGGCGGCTCGTGCGCCCGTCGAGTCTGCGCGCGAGGACCAGCACCCTCGAGGGCTCGCCGATTCGTCCGGGGACGAGCGCGGAAGCCATCACGCCGATCATCAGTGCGCGCACCACTGAACCCCACGGCATCGCCGTGTCGGGCAACGCCGCGCGCAGCGTCTGGTGCCAGGAGACCGCGCGCATCAGCATCGCCAGCGACATCAGCAACAGCGCCAGCGCAATCCACCCAGGCGAGGCAGTGAGCAGGGCGTGGCCGGCGCGCCCCAGTTCAAGACGCGAGAGCGCGAAGATGACCAGTCCGGCGAGCACGATCGCCACCAGCGCGATGCCCAAGCGTCTGAGGGCAGGCCTGTGCGATCGGCGCGGCGCATTCTCCGGTGCAACCATTACGGCCGGGGTCTATCAGATGCGTCAGCGCAGCTCGCTATCCTGACGGGCGCAGCGATGAGGCCCGCTCCATAACCGCGGCTTAGGCCGCTGATGGCTTCTACGTCACCGTCACTCGAACGTAAGTGAGGTTTGTCGTGGAGCGCGATTGGAGCCCAGCGGGTTCAGCCAGGCTGAGACTGATGCGAGCGGCACGACCGTTGCCGTTCGATCGCCAAGAGCTATTGGCGATCTTCGCCGGCGGCTTCATCGGCGCGATCCTGCGCGCCGTGCTGGCACAGAGCCTGGTTAGCGCTCCCGGCCAGTGGCCGTGGGCGACGTTCATCGTGAACATGCTGGGCGCGGCACTGCTCGGCTACTTCATCACGCGCCTGCAAGAGCGCCTGCCGCCTTCGCTGTATAGCCGTGCGTTTCTCGGCACTGGCATCTGTGGTGCGCTGACGACGTTCGCAACCGTGATGGTCGAGGTCGCGGGGATGCTCGAAGGCTCGCACCTCTTGCTCGCCGGCGCCTACGTCGTGGCGAGCCTCGGCGGTGGCTTCGCTGCGATCTTCCTGTCCACGAAGCTCGTGCGCCGTGCGAGGTAGTGAGATGAGCTTTGTGCTGTTGTGGCTAGCCGTCGGCGTGCTCGGTGGGCTGGGAGCGATCGCGCGCTTCCTGCTCGACGTGCTCGTCTCCACGAGCACCGGCGCGCGCCTGCCGCTTGGCACGCTCGTGGTCAACCTCTCGGGTGCGCTCGTGCTCGGCGTGCTCGTGGGCGTTGCCCTCAGCGGCGATGCCTACCTGCTCGCTGGAACGGCGGTGATCGGCTCTTACACCACGTTCTCCACGTGGATGCTCGAGTCACACCGTCTGGCCGAGGACGGGCGGCGCTGGCTGCTCACGGCGAACATCGTGCTGAGTCTCGTGCTGGGCGTCGGCGCGGCGACCGTCGGTCGCCTGCTGGGGGGCGGTTGATGATCGAGGAGGGACTGCGGCTGAGCGTGTACTTCGGCGAGCGCGAGCGTGCTGACGGGCGCTTGCTCGCGGACGCGCTAATGGACGTCTTCGCCGAGCATGAGCTCAGGACGAGCATCCTGTTGCGCGGTGTCGAGGGCTTTGGCATCAAGCACAGGCTGCAGAGCGAGCGGCTGCTGACGCTTTCCGAAGACCTGCCGCTGATGGCGTTCGCGCTCGACACGCAACCGCGCATCGAGGCCGTGCTCGAGCAGGTGCGGAGCATCAGTGGCCGCGGGTTGATCACACTCGAGCGCGCGCTGCTGCTGAGCGGAGCAATCGTAGATGCCGACGTCTTGCCCGGTGCGGACGCGGCAAAGCTCACGGTCTACCTTGGCCGCCAGGAGCGCTTTGGCTCTCGTCCTGCGCACATGGCTGTCGTGGAGTGCCTGCACCGGCATGGTGTGGCCGGCGCGAGCGTGCTCCTCGGTCTCGACGGCACCGTGCACGGCGTGCGCCGACGTGCTGGCTTCGTCGCTCGCAACACGCAGGTGCCGCTGATGGTCCAGAGTGTCGGTGAGGGCGCGACGATCGCACGGGCGCTCGGCGAGATCGCCGGCATGCTGAGCGAGCCAGCGATGACGCTCGAGCGCGTGCGTGTCTGCAAGCGCGACGGTGTGCTGCTAGCCGAGCCGCTACGCCCGCCGGATGTCGACGGCACGGGCCTGGCGTACTGGCAGAAGCTCGTCGTGTACGCGAGCGAGCAGACCCGCTACGGGCACCAGCCGTTGCATAGTGCACTAATCCGCCGGCTGCGCCGGGAGGGTGCCGCCGGCGCAACGGCGCTGCGTGGCCAGTGGGGCTATCACGGCGAGCATCGGCCGCACGGAGAACGCTTCTGGTCAATCCGCAGGCACGTGCCGGTGCTGACGTTGCTGCTGGACACGCCCGCGAACATGGTGCGCTGGTTTGAGATCGTCGATGAGATGACCTGCGCGAGCGGGCTGGTGACCAGCGAGATCGTGCCCGCGCTGCGCGCAACCGGGCCGTGTGTCGAGCACGGAGGGCTGGCGCTCGCGGAGCTGCACACCTGGCCGAGCCGCTGACACGCCCCACGAGCTGGAGCACCAGCAGACAGCGCAGCTTGGATCAACGAATGACCTGCGTCTGGGTCTTCCCGCAGACTGAGCATCTGCGCTCGAGCACGTAGTCTTTGGCGCTGCCTTTGCCCCAGGCTCGCTCCCACTCACCCCATATGTGCCGGTGCCAGAACCTCACACCGCCATTATCGGGGCAGGCCCCGACGTTGTGCTTTTCGTGGGCGCACGACGAGGCTTCTAGGCTGTATCGAGAGCAACCGCTAACAAGGAGCAAGCATGAAGGCCACTTGGAATGGTGCAACTTTGGCCGAGAGCGACGACACCGTGGTCGTCGAGGACAACCACTACTTCCCGCCTGAGAGCATCAACCGGGAGTACTTCGCCGACAGTGACACGCACACCACGTGCGCGTGGAAGGGAGTCGCGAGCTACAAGACGATCCAGGTCGACGGGCAGAGCAACGCGGACGCGGCGTGGTTCTATCCAGAGCCGAAGGACGCTGCCGCGAACATCAAGGACTACTTCGCGTTCTGGAAGGGCGTGACGGTCGAGGCGTGAGCGTCGCTGCGGCTCACGCTTCGAGCAGCAGCGTCACAGGACCGTCGTTCACGAGCTCGACATCCATGTGCGCGCCGAACACGCCGCGGCGTGCACCCGCGCGTTCGCAGAAACGCGCGTAGAGCGGCTCGGCCTGCTCGGCGACCGCGGCGGCCATGAAGCTGGGTCGGTTGCCCCGCCGCGTGTCGCCATACAGCGTGAACTGGCTCACGCACAAAATCTCGCGCTCGCCAAGCGCCTCGTTCATGTGACCGCCGGCATCGGGGAAGACGCGTAGTGCGCGAACCTTCTCAGCCAGCCGGTCGGCCACGGCGGCATCGTCGTCGCGAGACACTCCCAGCAACACAAGCAGCCCCGGGCCGATCTCGGCAATCGAGCGCTCATCCACTCGCACGGCGGCGCGGCTGACCCTCTGCACGAGCGCACGCATCTCGGCGGCCGAGTATAGGGACGCTCCGTCCGAATCCTCCGTCCGGACTCCAGTGATGAGGGCCACCTGCCGACAACGCTCGCATGCGCCTGAGCGGCGGACTGAAGAGGCTGAGCGCACATCTGACGCTCACCCGACAGGTGGCCCTGTTGAGCGTCGTGCCGATCGCCGCCCTGGGTTTCATACTCGCACGTGTGCTGCAGGCGCAGATCGTCTCCCGCACGCTGGCTGACGAGACCGAGGCCGCGCGGATCGTCGCGCACATCGGCATCGAGCCACATCTCTCCCCGCAAGACCTGCGCGTGGGACTCACACCGTCGGGCGTACGCGCCTTGGACCAGCAGCTGAGTGCGCGCTCGGTCACTCAGGATCTCGCCCGGATCAAGATCTGGAACTCGCACTACAAGGTCATCTACTCCGACGATCACAGCCTGATCGGGCGCACGCTGCCGCCGAGCGATGATCTGCTGCACGCGCTCGCGGGTCGCCCCGACGACGCGGACGTGGTCACGCCTCGCCCTCACACCGAGACTGCTAGCGAGGTTGGCCTCGGTGAGCTGGTGGAGGTCTATGTGCCGCTGCGCTTCGCGTCGTCTGGACCGCCGGAAGGCGCCTTTGAGATCTACTTGAGCTATCGCCCGATCGCGTCCGCGATCGCGCACGACAAGCGAACCATCGCCATGCTCGTCGCGATTGGGCTGGCGCTGCTGTGGGCGATCCTGTATCGCATCGTCGCGCGGGCCTCGCGCAGGTTGCGCCGCCAAGCACGCGAGAACTACAAGCTCGCGCGCTACGACCAGCTCACAGGGCTGCCCAACCGTACCCTGTTCATCGAGCGTGTAGCTCAGGCGGTCCGCCGGGAAGAACGCTACGACGGTGCCGTCGCGGTGCTGCTGATCGATCTGGATCGCTTTACCGATGTCAACAACACGCTCGGCAGCGCAAACGGCGACGGCCTGCTTCGCGAGGTTGCCCGGCGCCTTGGCGAGGAGCTGCCGGAAGGGACGTTCGCGGCCCGCCTGGGTGGTGATGAGTATGCGGTTCTGTGCCCGTCCACGCAGGGCACCGCTGGTGCGCTGCGCAACGCCGCGGCAGTGCAGTCGAGCCTCGAAGCGCCGCTGTCGATCGACGGTATCGTCTTGAACGTCGAGGCGAGCATCGGGGTCGCCGTGATGGGCGTGCACGCGCGGGACCCTGACACGCTGATGCGCCGCGCCGATGCCGCTTTGGCACACGCACGCTCACACGCGAGCAGGATCGAGCTCTACTCGCCCGACTGCGACCAGTTCGATGCCACGCGGCTGGTGCTGCTCGGGCAGGTACGAGCGGCGTTGGAGCGCGGCGAGTTCGTCGTCTACTACCAGCCGAAGCTCGACATGCAGAGCCGGCGGATCATCGGCGTCGAGGCGCTCGTGCGCTGGCAGCACCCGCAGCACGGACTGCTACCCCCGATGAGGTTTGTCCCGCTGATCGAGCAGACCGCGCTGGTCGGGCCGCTCACCCTGCACGTGGTCGACCAGGCGCTCATGCAGGTGGTCGCCTGGCGCCGCAGCGGGATCGACCTCGAGTTGTCGGTAAACCTGTCCGCCCGCAACCTGGTCGATGCGGATCTCCCGGGCCGGATCGCGGCATTGCTGGAGCACCACGGTGTGCCCGCCGAGCGGCTCACCGTGGAGGTGACCGAGAGCGCTGCCGTGATCGATCGCGGCAGGGCAGTGGCTGGTCTGGAGACGCTGAGAGCCAGCGGCGTGGGCGTGTCGATCGACGACTTCGGAACTGGCAACGCGTCGATCGAGTATCTCGCGACGCTGCCAGCGAGTGAGATCAAGATCGACCGCTCGTTCGTCACGGACATACTCGAGGACCGGCGCAGCGAGGCAATCGTGCGCTCGACGATCGAGCTGGCGCGCAATCTCGA